>Ga0310810_10001771_pt1 | contig 22862 bp, 18 predicted proteins | sample NCmetagenome_FD_207641 | JGI IMG/M metagenome (GOLD analysis project Ga0310810, IMG submission 207641) | Soil microbial communities from experimental microcosm in Duke University, North Carolina, United States - NC | ecosystem: Engineered > Artificial ecosystem > Soil microcosm > Unclassified ... | reverse complement strand
CATTGCCGAGCGTGAACGTGAACGGCGTCTTCCCGACCGACGTGTCGAACTGCAGCCCCTTCTTGTCCGGCTTCGACGAATCGTAGACCCAGCCGGTGTAATTCACCGTGAGGACGCCGCCGGAGACAGCTTCCGCCCCGGTTCCAACGATCAGATCGACCGTGCTGAACGGGGCGCTCGACGAGGGGGCGGTGCTCGTGCTCGTGCTGCAGGCGGCGCCCGCGAGCAGGAAGCCGGCGGCCACGAGACGAAGAAACAATCGCACGGGACTAATATGCCACAGGTTCGAGGTGCGAGTCCGAGGGCCGATGGCCGATGAGCGATAGACCCTTGGGAGTTGGGAGCTGGAAATTGGGAGTTGCAAGGATGGCGCTGGCGGCGGCGCTGCTGGCGGTGGCGGCGGCGGCCGGAGCGCAGACGCGGGAGGCGATCGCATACACGCTTCGGTTTCCGGCGCCGCAGACCAATTACGTCGAGGTCGAGGCGCTCGTGCCGACCGAGGGCCGTTCCCTCGTCGAGATGATGATGCCCGTGTGGACGCCGGGATCGTACCTGGTCCGCGAGTACGAGCGTAACGTCGAAGCCGTCGCAGCGCGCGCGGGTGGACGGATGCTGGCGGTCGACAAGCCGATCAAGAACCGCTGGCGAGTCGTCACGGGCGGCGCGCGGCAGGTGACGCTGACCTATCGCGTGTTCTCGCACGAGATGACCGTCCGCAACAACTGGGTCGACGCCGACTTCGCGATGATCAACGGCGCGCAGACGTTCATGACGCTCGCCGACTCCTACAATCGTCCGCACGACGTCCGAGTCGAGCTGCCGCCCGGCTGGAAAACGAGCGTCACCGCAATGCCCGACGCTCCCGACGCGGCGCCGAATCACTACCGCGCCGCCGACTACGACGCGCTCGTCGATTCCCCGATCGTCGCCGGCAATCCCTCGATTCATCGCTTCACGGTCGACGGCAAGCCGCACCTGCTCGTCGACGTCGGCGAAGAGGGCGTCTTCGACGGGGATCGCGCCGTCCGCGACGTCGAGCGGATCGTCGCGCAGGATCGAGCGTTCTGGGGTTCGCTGCCGTATGAGAAGTACGTCTTCTTCAACCTGCTGACCGGCGCCAGCGGCGGCCTCGAGCACCGCAACTCGGTGATGATGATGGCGAGCCGGTGGGCGACAGGCACCCGCGCGCGCTACGTCGACTGGCTCAGCCTCGTCTCGCACGAGTACTTCCACCTCTGGAACGTGAAGCGCCTGCGGCCGATCGAGCTCGGGCCGTTCGACTATGAGCACGAGAACTATCCGCGCAGCCTGTGGGTCTCCGAAGGACTGACCGACTACTACGCCGATCTGCAACTGGTGCGCGCCCGCCTGATTGGCGCGGGCGAGTACCTGAACCGACTGTCGGACACGATCCGCACGCTGCAGTCCACGCCCGGTCGATTGACGCAGACGGCCGAAATCGCGTCGTTCGACGCATGGATCAAGCAGTATCGACCCGACGAAAACACGGTCAATACCGTCGTCAGCTATTACACGAAGGGAGCCGTGCTCGGGTTCGTCCTCGACGCGCGGATACGCTCCGCGACCAGCGACGGCAAGAGCCTCGACGATGTGATGCGGCTGGCGTTCGCGCGATATTCGGGCGCGCGAGGTTTCACGCCGGAAGATTTCCGGAAGACGGCGAGCGAGGTCGCCGGCACGGACCTGAACGCGTGGTTCACGCGCGCGCTGAACTCGACGGAGGAAGTGGATTACCGGCAGGCGCTCGACTGGTTCGGCCTCGAGTTCAGGGCGCCGCCGCCGCATCTCGAGCCGCCCGGCTGGCTGGGCGTCAAGGCACGGATCGACACCGGGCGTCTGATCGTCGAGACCGTGCCGCGCGGCACGCCCGCGTACGAGGCGGGAGTGAATCCGGGCGACGAGATCCTCGGGATCGACGATTTTCGCGTGTCGCCTGCGCTCGACGATCTCGACAAACGCCTTGGGGCATACCGGCCCGGGCAGACGGTAACGCTGCTCATCACACGTCTCGAGCAGATCAGGCGCCTGACGGTCACGCTCGGTTCCGAGCCGCCGGACGCGTGGACGCTGCAGCCGCGTCCGGACCTGGGGCCCGGCCCGCGCGCGCATCTCGCCGCGTGGCTGGGCCAGTAGCGCCGGACGCTACGATGCGGAACGTTCGCGCCGTTCGGCGTCGCTCTTCATTTTTCTCATGCGCGCGCCGAGCAGTTCCAGCTCGTCGCGCGCCATGACGCCGCGGGCGGTGCGGAACATCGGCCCCTCTTCCTCGCCGATGTGATGCTCGATGCTTTCCTTGAGCACCTTGAACTTCGCGCCCCATTGTTCGGTGTGAGCCGAAACCTGGTGCAGCTCCTTCACGATCACGTCCGCGACGTGATGCTCCTGGAAGCCTTCGAGCACGATCGCGCGGGCTTCGGGGTATTTCTTGAGCGCCGGATACAGGATCTTCTCTTCGATCAGCTCGTGGATTGTGAGCGCCGAGGTCAGCGTGTCGAGCAGACGGCGCCGGCCCTGGACCGCCGCCTCGGTCGTGTCTTCGCCCTGCTTCAGCAGGGCCTCGAGACGGCGGTGATCGGTTTCGAGCAGCGCGATCGCGTCGAGATCCTCGGCCGCGCCGGGCAGACGCTTCGTCACGGCGTGGACCGCGCCCGCCAGCGCGCCTTTGACCGTTGCCGCGGCCGACGCGGCGGTCGACGGCTTTCTCGGCCTCGGACCCTTCCTCGTCGTCCGCGAGGCCGTGGCGCGCGCGGCGGACTTCCGTCGAGCTGCCGTGGGCATTCTGCGCGCCCGACGGGCCGATGGTTTCCGTCGCGCTGCCTGCTTTCTTGACACTTTTTTGGCCACACCGCCTCCATGCCGCGCACCTATGCAAGGCCTTTGCTAGCATGAGCACTCCGCTTGCAGGCACATCCGCGCGATCCCCTTAACTCCATGCAGGAGAGCGCGTGCATGCAGATACTGCCAACCCTCAGCCTCGCGGCCGTTGCCGCCATTGCCCTCCTTCAAACGCCGCCGCGATCGGAGCCGGTCCTCGTGAGGGCCGTTCTCGATGGCGATACGATCGACGTGGCCGCTGTCGGCCGCCTGCGGCTGCTCGGGATTACCGCGCCGCGGGTCGCGCGCGGCCTGGACATGTCCGCCTCGCCCGGCCGCGACGCCCGCGACCGGCTGGCGGCGCTCGTGCTGCGTCGCTACGTTCGCCTCGAATATGAGGATCTCCGGCGCGAGGGCGTCTCCCGCCGCGCCGCGTACGTGCTGCTGGAGGACGGGACGCTCGTCAACGCGACGCTCGTTCGCGAAGGGCTGGCGCGGGTCACGACCCGGGCGCCGCTCAGGCGGCTCGACGAGCTTCGCCGCGCCGAGGCTGAGGCGAAAACGCTCCGCCGCGGGCTCTGGGGCCGCGTCGAAGCGCCGCGCTGATTACCGGTGAGTCGGCTCCGTACGTTACCCTCGATCGGAGGGCCATGCTTCGGAGGGTTGGCGTTGCGCTCGTTCTGCTCGCCACGGCACCGCCCGCGGCCGCCATGTCGAGCGAGAGGCTGGACGTGCCCCTGCGCGGCCAGACGCTCACGGTGTCGATCTACCGGCCGGGAACCGCGGCTCGCGGCACCATCGTCATGGGCAGCGGCGACGTCGGGTGGGTGGGCCTCGCCGTCTCGCTCTCGGAGGACTATTCGAAGCAGGGGTACCTGATCGTCGGCATCAACGTCCGCCAGTATCTCGCGGCGTACACCTCCGGCAAGGCCCACCTGCAGATCTCCGACGTTCCCGGCGATTACCGCGCGATCTGCGATCGCGTGAAGCAGCGTCTGGCCTTGACGCGGCCGCTGGTGTTCTCCGGGGTATCGGAGGGGGCAGCCCTGGCGGTGCTGGCGGCGTCCGAGGCGAAGAACCACGACTGGGTCGACGGCGTCATCACGATGGGCCTTCCGCCGACGGCGGAGCTGGCGTGGCGGTGGACCGACATCGGCGCGTGGATCACGAAGAAGGACGCGAACGAACCCTCATTTGCGCCCGGCGACGTCATCGCGCGCGTTTCGCCGCTGCCGCTCTACATGATCCAGTCGAAGAAAGACGAGTACGTCGCGCCCGCCGATTACGAACGCCTGCTCGCGAGCGCGCGCGAGCCGAAGAAACTGATCCTGATCGACGCGGGCAATCATCGATTCACCGACAAACCCACCGAGCTGCGGCGCGCATTCACCGGGGGACTCGCCTGGATCCTGGAGCGCAGCGGGAAAGGAAGTCCGCTTCCATGAGCGGCACGCCGCACTTTCGGCAGCGAGTCGGCGCCACGTCGGCCTGGATCGTCGCCCACGCCGGCCGGATTTGGGCTTTTGCCGTCGTCGCCATCATCCTTGCGCTGTCGTGGAACACGCTGCGCGGGATCCACATGCGCGACCTCCGCCAGGTCCTGCACACGCTCGACGGCCGGTGGCTCCTGATCGCGGCACTCGCGACGATCGTCAACGTCGTCGTCATGGGCCTCTACGACGTCTTCGCGTTCGGCCACACGAGAACGCGGCCCTGGCAGCGCTGGCGGTTCGGCGCGGTTGCCTTCTGCTGGAGCAATTTCCTGACGCTCGGTCCGCTGGCGGGGCCGGCGATCCGCCTGTGGCTGTACCGGGCGACCGTCGACGATCCCGCCGATCTCCACGCGGGAATCGTCTCGATCGCGATCGCCTTCATGTCTGGCCTCGCCGGGTGGGCGGCGGCGGCCGCGCTCGTTCCCCGTATCGGCGGCGGCTTTGCGTCGCTCGCCGCCGCGGCTTTGGTGCTCGTGATCGCGTTCGCGTGGATCGCGCGCGCGATCGCCCGTCGCATCGAGCGATTCGCCGGACCTTCTGCCGGCCCCCGGCGCACGCTCGAGCTCGCTGTCATCGGCTGGATCGACTGGCTCCTCGGCGGCCTCGCGTTCCTCGCCTGCCTGTATTCGACCGGCCAGACCGCACCTCCGCTCGATCTTGGCTCGAGTTTCTTCATCGGGCAGGTCGTCGGCCTTGCGAGCCTCGTCCCGGGCGGCTTCGGCAGCGCCGACGCGACCTGGATGGAGATCCTGCCGTTCAATCAGAACGTCACGGCCGCGGCGCTGACGGCCTATCGGTTCATCTATTACATCGGGCCGTGGTGCATTGCGTCGCTGGTGCTGCTCTCCTGGGCGACGACGCGATCGACGCGGCGCACCGACATCGCCAGGCGGATCATCGGCAGCCTCGTCGGCGCCGGCGGCGTGGTCATGATCGTCAGCAGTGCCTCGCCCGCGCTGCACGTCCGCCTCACGCTGCTGCAGCGCCTGGTGCCGCTGCCGCTCGTGGAAGTCGGCCACATGACCGCCGCGATTGCGGGACTGTTGCTGCTGGCGATCGCGCGCGGGCTGGTGCGCGGCTATCGCGCCGCATTCAACATGTCGATGGCGGTGCTTCTGATCGCCGCATTCGCGTCGATGCTCAAGGGGCTCGACTGGGAGGAGAGCGCCGCGCTCACGGCGATCGGCGTCGTCGCCGGCTCACAGGCCGCGCTCTTCACGCGCGAAAGCCGCGGCGACTGGCTGGAGTGGACGGACCTGGGGATCGCCTTCGCCGCCGTGGTCCTGTTCGTGGCGTTCGGCACGTTGACGCACCATCTTGGCGCCGCGGCGCTGGGCCGCTGGAGCGCGATCGGCTATCAGCACCAGGCGCCGCGCTTTGTCCGCGCCGCCGCGTCCATGCTGCTGGCGCTCGCCACGGCGTCGCTCTACGTGCTGTTCCGCGCGCCCGCGGCCTTCGAGCGCCCGCTGGAATCGGACGTCGCGCGCGCACTCGCGCTGAACACCCTGTTCGGAACGGGGACGACGCCGATGATGGTGGCGGTGGGCGACAAGTCGGTGTTTTTCGACGACGACCGCGGGTTTGCCCTCTATCGGACGATCGGCCCGTACCTGACCGTCTTCTCCGATCCCGTCGTCCGGTCGGCGCAGGAGCGCCCGTTGTTCCTCGATCGGGTGTTCGCGCTGGCGCGCGACCTGGATCGGCGCGTGATCTTCTACCAGGTGTCCGTCGAGTGGATCCCGATCCTGCACGATCGCGGTTACCACTTCTTCAAGCTGGGGGAGGAGGCGCACGTGCCGCTCGAGCGCGTCACGCTGCAGGGGCACGCGGGCAAGATGCACCGGCAGATCCTGCGGCGCGCCGAGCGCGACGGCCTGTCGTTCCGCATCATGCCCGCCGGCGAGGTGTCCGAGCGGATCGGCGAGCTCGCGGAGATCTCGGAAGGATGGCTACGGGCGAAGGAAGTGGTCGAGCGTCAGTTCTCGATCGGGTACTTCGATCCGGACTACATGCGCCGCTTTCCGTGCGCCATCGTCGAAGAAGCGGGCGGCGCGCGGCGGATTCTCGCGTTCGCCAACATTCTCCAGGGACCTCGCGCGCTCGAGTTGTCGGTCGATCTGATGCGATACCGGACCGACGGACCGGGCGTGATGGATCACCTCATTCTGTCGCTGTTGCTGCATGCGAAGGAGGCCGGATACCGCACGTTCAATCTCGGCATGGCGCCGCTTGCGTCGGTCGGCGAACATCGTGGCGCCCACATGCGCGAGCGCCTCGCGGGACTCGCGTTCCGCCGCGGCGAACAGTGGTACAACTTCCAGGGCGTCCGCTTCTACAAGCAGAAGTTCGATCCCGACTGGGTGCCGCGCTACATGGCTTATGAGGCCGCGTGGGAGTGGCCGGTCGCGCTCGCCAACGTCAGCGCGCTCATCGCCGGAAGCTGGGGCAGCGCGCTCATGCCGGGCCGCGACTCGTCGTCGACGGCGACGAAGGGCAATATCCCGGCGGTGCGACATGCGTAGGATCTGTGGCGCGACGATCGCGCTGGCCGCGCTGGCCGTGAGCGGATGCGCGCCGCGGGTACATCTGCCTGACGGATCGGTCGCGCCCGAGCGGACGATCGTCCTCAACGATCACCCGCTGACGCTGCACTTCGCCAATGAGCACGCCCGCGCGTCGATGCCGCTGCTGGTGTATGCCACGGGGGACGGCGGCTGGCACCGCAAGGATCTCGACGCGTTCCATCATCTGATCCTGATGGGTTACCCCATCGTCGGCTTCGACGCGCACGACTACGTCACGCATCTGGGACGGACCACGGAGACGACGCCGGGGAGGCTGGCGGCCGATTACGCGCGGATCATCAGAGCCGCGAGAAATGCGCTGCACCTGACCGCGGATCGGCCCGTCGTCCTCGTCGGCGTGTCGCGCGGGGCTGGGCTGTCGGTTATCGCGGCGGGACAGCGGGAGCTCCGCCCTTCAATCGCCGGCGTGCTCGCCGTGGCGCTGACGCGCGAGGAAGAATATGTCACGTGGCTGCGGCGTTTCCGCGTCCGCGGCGCCCGGCCGTCTACGCCTCCGAAGCGCGAGATGGTCGAGACCTACGATTATCTGCGCCTGCTCGGAGATATGCCTGTGGCGGTGATCCAGTCGACGCACGACAACTACCTTCCCGCCGCGGAGGCCCGCGGTCTGTTCGGGCCCGACACGCCACGGCGCCGCTTCGAGCCGATCGAATCGCGCAACCACAGCTTCAGCGACGCCCGCGACACGCTCTACGCCGAGATGGAGGCCTCGCTCGAATGGATCGACGAGCGCCTCTCATTCAGCCCGCAGCGCGATTAGCGGGTCCACACGAGTCGCGCGCCTGGCGGGCAGCACGCATGCGGCGATCGCGACGGCCGCCAGAATCGCGGTGATCGCCGCGAAGGTGACCGGATCGCTTGGCGTGATCTGCACCAGCAGCGTGCGCATGACCTTGCTCAGGAAGAACGCTCCGATCAGGCCGATTGTCAGCCCCAGGCCCAACTGCAGCAGTCCGCGTTTCAGGATCAGCCACGAGACCTGCCGCCCTTCCGCGCCGAGCGCCATGCGGACGCCGATCTCCGTCGTCCGCTGCGTGACGGAGTAGGCCATCACCGCATACAGGCCGACGGCCGACATCACGAGCGCGATGAGCGCGAAGATCGCGAAAAGCGATCCGAAGATGCGATAGGGCCACATCTGCTGTGCGATCACCTGATCCATCGTCTGCACCGTGAAGACGGGCTGGTCGCGGTCGATGGCTTGCACTTCACGGCGAACGCCGTTCATGATCGATCCCGGCTCGAGCCGGCTGCGCACGAGGAGAATGACGCCGGTTGGCGCATCCTGCCGGTACGGCACATAAACGACAGCCGGAGGGTCGGCCTCCTGCGGCGAGGCATGCCGGATCGTCGGGCTGACGCCCACGATCGTCCGCCAGACCGGGACCGGGGGAGGGGGCTGTCCCGGCCTGGCGGCGCCCTGCACGAAGCGGATCCGGCGTCCGATCGGATCCTCGCTGGCAAAGAACTGGCGTGCCAGCTGCTCATTGATGATCGCGGTTTCGACCCCGGGGTTCCCGTCGGTTTCGTTGAAGGCACGGCCGCGGCGCAACTGTACGCCGACCGCGTCGAAGAACGAGGGGCTGATCGTGATGACTCCGATCTCGGGGGCGCGCTCCTCGGGCTTGCGCGCCGGTCGACCGTCGATATCAAAACCGCGTGAGGCGTTGCCGAACAGCGGCAGGCCGTTGGTGACGGCGGCCGCCTCGGCTCCCGGCAGGGACGCGAGCCGGGGCGCGAGGCGATCGTAAAACGCACGCCGCGCCGCCGCGTTCGGGTACTTCGTCTCCGGCAGTTCCATCCGCATGGTCATCAGGTGCTCGGTGCGGATGCCGAGATCGAGCGTGTAGAGTTTCAGGAAACTCCGGACCATCAAGCCGGCGCCGACGAGCAACACGAGCGTCAGCGCGAGCTCGAGCACCACCATCGTTCCGGTCATCCATCGCGCACGGCCGCCGCCGGCATTTCCGCGTCCACCCTCTTTGAGGATGTCATTCACGTTGGTGCGCGATACCTGCAGCGCCGGAGCGAGGCCGAAGAGAACGCCGGTCAGGAGACAAATGCCCGCGAGAAAGGCGAATACCAGGAAGTCCATCTTGAACACGATCCAGTAGGGCTTGCCGACGTTCTGGACCGCCATGTCGAACATCTTCACGCCGCCCATCGCGAGCAGCAACCCGAGCGCACCGCCCATGAACCCCAACAGAACGCTCTCGATGAGCAGTTGGCGGACGATGCGCCAGCGAGTCGCGCCGAGCGCGATGCGCACGGCGATCTCGCGCGCGCGATGAACCGACCTCGATAACTGCAGGTTGGCGACATTGGCGCACGCAATGAGCAGCACGAAGCCGACGGCGCCCATCATCGAGAGAAAGACGACCCGGATCGGTCCGCCGTTGAACCGCTCGTTGAAGGTTTCGATTCTGACGGCGGGGAAGTCTTTGTTCGTGTCCGGATAGGCCTGCGCCAGCCTTGCCGCGATCCCGTTCATCTCGGTCTGCGCTTGTCCCCTGCTGACGCCGCTGCGCATGCGGCCGAACACCTGCAGGAAACGGCTGCCCCGCAGCTCCTGGTCTGCAGTCGGCACCACCGGCGTCCACAATTCCATGCCGTTTGGAAACTGCATCCCTTCCGGCATGATGCCGACGATGGTCGACGTCTGTCCGTTGAGGCGGAGCGACTTGCCGACGATGCCCGGATCTGCGGCATATCGCGTTTTCCACAGCGTGTAGCCGATGATCGTCACCGGTTCGGCGCCCCTCCGCTCGTCGTCGGGCGTGAAATTACGGCCGAGAATCGGCTGCGTGCCGAGCAGCGAAAAGGTGTTGGCGGTAAGCATCGCCGTGCGGACCTGCTGCGGTGCGCTTCGATCGTCGCTCAGATTGCCGCCGTTGCCGCTGAAGGCCGCAAGGCCCGCGAAGCTCCGCGATTGAGCGCGCCAGTCCTGCAGATCGGCCGGAGAGACCCCGGCCCGATTTCCATTCTGCCGCTGCGCCCCGAGCATGTAGAGCTGACCTGAGTCCTTGAACGGCAGGCCCCTGATAAGGACGGCGTTCACCAGCGTGAACACGGTGGCGTTGAGGCCGATGCCGAGAGCGAGCGCAAGCACGGCGACCGCGGAATACCAGCGTTCCTTGACGATCAGGACGAGCGCGAACCGAAGGTCTCTCAGCATCGTTGTGCAATACGCGACTGATGTTGGATACGTTCGGTGTGGCGGGAGGTTAACCGTGGGCCGCGGTCGCCCGGGATCGGCGAGGCGCGCTCATGGCGTCCGGCCGAATCGGACCTGGAGCAGCACGGGAATCACGATCGGGGCGCCGTTCAGCCGCGCGGGCTCGGCGGTCCAGCCGTGGACCGCCTCGATGGCCGCGGCCGTGAGGGCCTCCGGGCCGCCGATGTAGACGATTTGCTGCGCCGTGCCGTCCGCGTCGATCAGCGCCTGCAGCCGCACGGGGCGATCCGTTGCACCCTGTCCGGGCGGCAGTCCAGGCGCCGGCGTCTTCAGCGGCCGCGCGTTGGTGTACTTCATCGGCAGCGAGACATCGTTGGCGGCGCCGCATCCGCCCTCGGGATACGAAATCTTGATCGTGTCGGACGGGCGCGGACGCTCCAACGGGTACGTCGCGCCGATCGCGCCGGCCGGAAGATTCATCCCGGGGAGCAGGCGCGCCAGTGCGCCCCCCGACGCGAGATCGCCGTCACGCCGCGGCGCCTCTCCCTGCGCGGGCACGATCTCGATCGCCGCCGGGGCGACGGGTTCCCGGTCGCCGCATCGCAGCGGATACGCGACGACGAGCATCTGCGTCCGGATCAGATCGCGCGGAGGATTCTTCGGATCGATCGGCGTCGAGGACGCCGCGGCCGCGCGCGACGCGCGCGCGATCACGCGAAAGTAGTCGAGGATGAAGCCGTGCGCCGACGAGACGTCGGGCTCGAGCGGAATCGGCTCGAAGTCTTTCGCCGCGCCCTGTTCGATCGCGAGCTTCATCAGGCTGCTCAGCGCGAGGAAGGCGTCCGGCGGCGGTGGATTCAAGGCAATCGGCACGGCGCATACGAATCCCTTCGGCGCCTTCAACGCGTCGTCGTAGTGATACGCGTCGAGATACAGCGTGATGGGTTTGTCGAGGCCGGTGTAGGTCACCTCGTAGCCGTCGAGAATCGTGTGGCCGTCGGGCGCGAGCAGCGCGCCGATCCTCTTATAGGTAATCGGCTCGCCTGACGGACCTCGCAGCGCATCCAGATACCGCCGCTCTCGGGCCGCGACGTACATCGCGCCTCCGCCAACCTGAACCGCATGGTCCTTCGTCGTCGCGAACGCCGCCTCATCAGAAACCGCGCATGACGATGTAGGAGCCTGTGTTAGCGCCAGCACGAGCAGGTGTGAGAGCAGCATCGACGCCTATGGTAACTCCGGGGATCGTGCTTTGCAGCATCAGCCGGCGATGCGAATGACGGGCGTCCTCAATCCGGCTCAGCAGGAGTGCCAACTGATGATGCGCACAGTAAGAACACGTCGTGTTCTTTTCGCTCTTTCAATCGCGGCCATGTTCACCGTCGCGTGCGGTTCCACACCGACCCAGCCGACGGCAGTCAAGGAGGCCGTGCACAGCGCTGCGCCCGCACCCGATCCGCCAACGGCGCCCACGGCACCGCCGGCAGATCCCGGGCCGACGCCGACGCCGACACCCGCGCCGACACCTGCGCCCACCCCGGCGCCGCCTGCGCCCGCGCCGACGTCCACGCTGTACGTCGCGACGGTCGCATCGGAGCACTGGTACGGTACGGCGCCGTTCTCGTCGCCGACTTTCGAGGTGCAGCGCTTCGCGGATCACGTGAAGATCGGGACCCTCGATCTTCCCATCGTCTCGCAGGACGATCAGTCGTGGTTTGCGGCCGACGAGGGACGCACGATGTCGTGGTTTGTCGTCGGCACGCAGTGGACGTTCACCGGAAGCGTCGGGCAGGCGGCCGGGTCCCTGGCGCCGCGGTGAGGGCAGGCCGGGCATGTCGCTCAAGGGCATCCTCGATCCGGCGCAGCAAGAGCTCGTTCGAGAAGAGCGTCGCATTCTGAACGAGCTGCGAGCGAGCCTGATCCGCTTTGGCGCGAGCGACGAGAGCCTATCGCCGCTCGAGCAATCGATCGGTCAGCTCGACGAGCTGTTTCTGCTCGTCGTCGTCGGGGAGTTCAACGCCGGGAAGAGCGCGTTCATCAACGCGCTCGCCGGACAGCGGCTGATGGAGGAAGGCGTCACGCCGACGACCGCGCAGGTGACGCCCGTCCGTTACGAAGACATCAACATCGTGGATACGCCGGGAACCAACGCCGTAATTCGCGAGCACGAGCGGATCACTGCGGATTTCGTGCCGCGCGCGGATCTGGTGCTCTTCGTGACGTCGGCGGATCGTCCGTTCACCGAGACCGAACGCGCGTTCCTCGAGCGGATTCGCGACTGGGGCAAGAAAGTCGTCATCGTCATCAACAAGATCGACATACTCGGCGGCGATCGAGATCTGGCCGAGATACGATCGTACGTCGCGGACAACGCACGCCGGCTGCTCGGCGTGACGCCCGAGATCTTTCCGGTGTCGGCGAAGGCGGCATATCGCGCGAAGACCGGCGAGCCGCAGCTCTGGGCGTCGAGCGGGTTCGAGCCGCTCGAGCGCTACATCCGGACGTCGCTCGATTCGTCCGCGCGGATGCGGCTGAAGCTGCTCAATCCGCTCGGCGTCGGCGGCGCCCTGATCGATCGCTACGCGGCCATGTCGCGCCAGCGTCTCGCGGAGCTGCAGGACGACTTCACGCTGCTCGACGACGTCGAGCGGCAGCTCGAGGCATTCCAGCAGGATATGGCGCGCGAGTTCGAAGGACGCATGGCGGTCGTCGACAACGTGCTCCTCGAGATGGAGCGCCGCGGCTACGACTTCTTCGACGACACCATGCGGATCGGCCGCATGTTCGACCTGCTGAACCGGTCGCGCGTGCAGGAAGGATTCGAGCGGCAGGTCGTCGCCGACGCGCCGCAGCAGATCGAGAAGCGGGTCATCGAGCTGATCGACTGGCTCGTCGACGCGGACTTCCGGCAGTGGCAGCGCATCACGCGTCATCTGTCCGATCGGCGCCGCGCGTTTCGCGACCGCATCGTCGGCCAGCGGTTCGAGGACGAGGAGTCGCGTCCGTTCCATGACGAGCGCCGCCGGATGGTCGACACCGTCGGACGCGCTGCCCAGACCGTCGTCGAGACTTACGATCGCCGGAAAGAAGCGAGCCAGCTCGCCGACGCGGCGCGCAACGCCGTCGCGACGGCGGCGGCGGCCGGCGCCAGCGCTGTCGGGCTCGGCGCCCTGATCACTATCGCGGCGACGACGGCGGCCGCCGACGTGACGGGGATCCTGCTGGCGAGCGTCATCGCCGCGCTGGGATTCTTCGTCATCCCGGCGAAGCGGACCCAGGCAAAGGCTGAGATGCGGCGCAAGATCGCGGACGTCCGCGCGCGGCTGTCTCGCGCGCTCCGCTCGCAGTTCGAGGAAGAGATCGGCCGGAGCCTCGCGCGTATGCGCGAGGGCATCGCGCCGTACACGCGTTTCGTGCGGACGGAGGGGGACAAGCTGCGCGACATGGATCTGCGGCTGGGCACGCTGAAGTCGGACCTCCAGCGGGTCCGCCAGCAGGTCGACGCCCTGGCCGCGTGAACTCGCCGCCGTCGGGATCCGTCTTCTACCGGATGGAGGTCCGCATGAAGGCAGTGGCGCTCGCTGGTCTGGCCGTCATCGTCCTGTCTGCTGCGGCACCTTCAGCCCAGCCGTCCAATCCAACCACGCCATCCATCGAAAAGCCGTTTGCCCCCGGCGGCCGGATTCAGTTGAAGCTGCACGCGGCCGACTACAAGATCACCGGGCGATCCGACGGGAAGATCCGCGTCATGTGGCGGTCGGACCGTCCCGATGCGTTGGCCGGCGTGCGGGCGGACATCAACGTGACCGGACGCACAGCAGTAATTACGACGAGCGGCGTCAAGAACAGCGTGTCCTTCACGATCGACGTGCCGTCGCGGACCGACATCGAGATCGATTTGACGGCGGGCGATCTGGAGGTTCGGGGGATCGAAGGCAGCAAGCGGATCGAGAGCTGGGCGGGGGACGTATCGATCGACGTCGGCCAGCCGGGGCAGTATCGGCAGGTCGACGCGTCGGTGCGGGCGGGGGACATTTCGGCCCTGCCGTTCAAGGTGTCGACCGGGGGCCTGCTGCGGTCGTTCAGGTGGACCGGTCAGGGGCCTTACACCCTGGCAGTCAAGCTGTTTGCCGGGGATTTGACGCTCCGATAGGTTTTTGCAAACCTCCGGTCAGGATTTTCCGTCTGAGAGAATATGACTTTGTTCCAGAAGCTCTTCTCGAAAAAGTCCGAGCCTAAACAGCGGGTGCGTGTGTGCGTGGAGTGCGGCATGCCGATCGCCGAGCACAAGGAGTGGTGCAGCATCTTCCGCACACAGCAGGAGATGGACGCGAAGGCCCGCGTGACGCGGCCGCAGCAGGCCTGACCTCCCCAGGTGACAGTGGGGTCAGATCTTGATTTTCGACGGCGGACCGGCCGTCGAAAATCAAGATCCGACCCCACTGTCCTCATCAGGGGCCATCCTCTCGGCCCGTTTCGTCCATTTCCAGATCGTCGACGGGTGTACGCCCAGCGCGGTCGCGATCGTCCGCAGCGTATACGCATGACGACAGAACGCCCTCCGCACCGCCGCGTCCAGCTCCGCACCGACTGCCGCGCCCACCAGGAGCGACGCCAGCGACGGCCGTGTCGCAAAGCGCTCCGCGTAGACGAACTCCTGATTGGTCCGGTGAGGCGTGAGCAACGCGTCAATCCGGTCTCCGGCGGCCCGCGAACCCGCGAAGAGGGGACCCCAAATCGTCTCCATCGCGTCGGGCGCCGTGACGAACGTCACGTACCGCTCCTGCGCCTCGCGCCACGACGTCGCGTCGAATGCGGACGCCGACCCGTCGAGATCGAGAAACGTCGGCACCGGCGTCAGCCCCGCGGCTGCCCGGTAGCTGCTCCAGGGCCAGTCCGCTGGATGCGCGACCTTACGGGCGACGACGGGATTCAGCGCCAGATAACGTAGCGCATTCAGCAGATAGGAGCCGTCCTCGACGAGGCGACTTTTGTAGCGGCCCTGCACTACGTGCCCGACACGATCGTGGCGATGATTGAACCACTCGCAGTAGTGGGAATTCACCTGCTGCATCAGTCGCCACAACGGCTGCGTGTCCGGCCGCACAATCAAGTGCACGTGATTCCACATCAGGCAGAATGCGTGGCACCGCGCGCCCAATCGCGCTAACGATGATGAGAGCAGTTCGAGGTATTTCTGGTAATCGCGATCGTCCGTGAAGATGCACTGCTTGTTGTTGCCGCGCGAGACGACATGCGCGGGCATGCCTGGGACGTGGATACGCAGTGGCCGGGCCATGCCGACGGCGGGGCAAGAAGCCGGCCGACACGGTCAAGGCAGGAATATGCCGCGTTTTCGCTCCAGGGCTCCGTCGTCGCGCCGATGCCGTCGTCGATTCAGCGTACCCAGGCGCCGGACGGCGACGCAGTTCTTGCGGCTCCCCGTCGAAAATCAAGATCCGACCCCGCTGTCCTCCGCAACGGACGGGGCGCTATTGGACGCCGGTCAGCGCGATGTCGAAGACCAGCGCTGCGTTGGGTGGGATCGTGCTGCCGTTGCCGGTCGTGCCATAGGCAAGGGACGGAGGACAGATGACCCGGCGGGTGCCGCCGACCTTCATTCCCGTCACACCCATGTCGAATCCCTTGATGACCTGGTTGGCGCCGACGACGAAGGCGAACGTGTTCGCGTCGAGCTGCGTGCCTTTGTGATCCGCGGCGCTGTCGCTATACAACCACAAACCGTACTGGACGCTCGCCGTGGTGCCGACCGTCGCTTCGGTGCCTGTGCCAACGGTCAAATCTGTCTGCGAGTACTGGACGCTGCTCTGGTCTGGCGCGGTCGGCGACGTCTGCCCGAAGTCGCAGCCCGCCGCCGCGGCCAGCACGATCAGCAGGCCGAGCCACGCGCCGCGTTGACGAAGAAATGAGATCATCGTTTCACTCGATCCGCAGACGGCGTCAGGCAGACCGGCCACAGACGTATCTTAGTCCCTACGAGTCGATTCGGATCAGCTCGATGTCGAAGACGAGCGTTCCCTGCGGTCGGCCCGGACTGCCCTCGTAGGCCAGACGCGCCGGGATCCAGAACCGGCGCTTTTCCCCCTCGACCATCATCTGAACGCCCTCGGTCCAGCCCGGAATCACCTGATCCAGCGCGAACGTCGCCGGCTCGCCCTTGGTGACCGAGCTGTCGAACATCTTTCCATCGGTCGTCCATCCCGTGTAATGAACGGTCACGGTGGAGTTCGGGCGCGGATGGCGGGTGCCCGTCCCAGGCTTCAACACCTTGCTTGCCAGATTGCTCGCCGTGCGTACGGCGTCCGGCGGCGCGGCCGCGACGTCTGGCGGGGCAGGCAGCTGGGCGGCGTCTGACGCGGCGCGCTCGCCCCTGCTGCATCCGGCCCACAGCATCGCCGCAGTAAAGGCAAGAACGCTCAAAGAAAGGAAACGGAAGACGGAAGAAGGAAGGCGCATATAATTCGCGGCCTATGCGTGCATCGCTCATCGCCATTCTACTCGCCGGCGCCGCCATCGCCGCGGACCAACAGAAACCGGAGCCCTGGGCGTCGACGTACCAGGCTCCCGCGTCGCGGACGACGGTCATCCGCAACGCGACGATCCTGACCGCCGCCGGACCGCCAATCGAGCGCGGATCGCTGCTGCTGCAGAACGGCAAGGTCGCCGCCGTGGGCCAGACGGTCACCGCGCCGGCCGATGCGGTGGTCATCGACGCCGCGGGCAAGTGGGTGACACCGGGCGTCATCGACGTGCACTCCCATCTCGGCGTTTATGCTGCCCCGGGCATCGAGTCGCTGCAGGACGGCAACGAGGCGACCAATCCCAACACGGCCGAAGTCTGGTCCGAGCATTCGATCTGGCCGCAAGATCCGCAGTTCGAGCTCGCGCTCGCCGGCGGCGTGACCACGATGCACATCCTGCCGGGCTCGGCGAACCTGTTCGGCGGGCGAAGCGTGACGGTGAAGAACGTGATGTCGCGCACCGCCGAAGGCATGAAATTCCCTGGCGCGCCGTACGGGCTGAAGATGGCGTGCGGCGAGAATCCCACGCGCGTCTACGGGAACAAGGGCGGTCCCTCGACGCGGATGGGCAACGTCGCGGGTTATCGGAAGGCGTGGGAGGCCGCCTCCGAATATCGCGCGCGATGGAAGCGGTGGAAGGACAGCGGATCGGATCCGGAGAAGCAGCCCGATCGCAACCTCCAGCTCGAGACGCTCGCCGGCGTGCTCGACGGCGAGATCCGGATTCAAAACCACTGCTATCGGGCCGACGAAATGGCGACGATGATCGAGATCGCCAGGGAGTTCAACTTCAAGATCGCCGCGTTCCACCATGCGGTGGAGGCGTACAAGGTCCGGGACCTGCTCGCGAAAAACGACATCTGCGCCGCCATGTGGGCCGACTGGTGGGGATTCAAGCTCGAGGCGTACGACGGCATCCGGCAGAACATCGCGCTGGTGCAGGAGGCCGGCGGCTGCGCGATTGTGCATTCCGACAGCGCCGACGGAATCCAGCGGCTGAATCAGGAAGCGGGGAAGGCCATCCGCGCCGGCGAAGAAGCCGGCATTCACATCAACCGCGCCGATGCCGTGAAGTGGCTGACGATCAATCCCGCGAAGGCGCTCGGCATCGAGAAGGTGACGGGATCGCTCGAGCCGGGGAAGAGCGCGGACGTCACGATCTGGTCGGGCGATCCATTCAGCGTCTACACGCACGCTGACCAGGTATTCATCGACGGCGCGATGGTGTTCGATCGCAGCGATCCGACCAAACAGCCGCACCGCGACTTCACCGTCGGTCTGCTGCCGGGGGTGGGCCGATGAACGCGTGCAGACTCGCGGCCGTCGGCGCCGTTGTCGCGTCCCTGCCGTTCGCGCTGCTGGCGCAGGGAGGTGGCGCCGCGAAAACGCCGCCGGTGCCCCCGTCGATGCGCCCCACGCGACCAGCGCAGCCCAAACGCGTCGTGCCGGCGACGGGGCCGGCGATCGCCATCGTCAACGCACGGATCCTGCCCGTCTCGGGTCCGGCGATCGAGCGCGGCACGGTCGTGATTCGCGGCGGCGCGATCGCCGCGATCGGCGCGAACGTGCAGCCGCCCGCCGGCGCACGGATCCTCGACGCCGCCGGGAAGATCGTCACGCCGGGATGGCTCGACTCGGGCACGCAGATCGGGATCGTCGAGATCCCGCTTTCCGCGGAAGGGACCGCCGATCAGGTGACGGCCGACGCACGCGTCAGCGCCGCATTCTCCGTCCTGGATTCGTTCAATCCGCTCTCGACCGTCATTCCGGTGACGCGCACCGAGGGGATCACGCGCACGCTCGTCACGCCCTCGGGGACCGGCAATGTATTCATGGGCCAGGGTGCGGTCATGGACTTGAGCGGCGACCAGGTACCGGAGAGCGTCACCCGCGCTCCGGCGGCAATGATCGCGCTCCTGGGCGAGGCAGGCGCGTCCGTCGCGGGAGGCTCACGCTCGACCGCGATGCTGCGCATCCGGGAGACGCTCGAAGATGCGCGCGACTACGGCACGAATCGCACGGCTTTCAATGCGCGCCAGCGGCGTGATTACGTTCGCAGCCGTCTCGATCTCGAGGCGCTGCAGTCGGTGCTTCGCGGCCAGGTGCCGCTCGCGGTCCAGGCCAATCGCGCGAGCGATCTCCTTGCGGCAATCCGGCTGGCGGACGAGTTCAAGGTGAAGCTCGTGCTGCTCGGCGCCGCCGAAGGCTGGATGGTCGCGGATCGGCTCGCGCAGGCGAAGGTTCCCGTCGTCGTGAAGCCGCTGACGAATATTCCGAGCTTCGAGGCGCTCGGCGCCACGCTCGAGAATCCCGCGCGGCTCTCGAGAGCGGGCGTCACGATCGCGCTCGCGTCGTTCGACACCCACAACTCGCGCAACCTGCGCCAGGAGGCGGGGAACGCGATCGCCAACGGCATGGATCGCGACGCCGCGCTCCAGGCCGTCACGCTCACGCCCGCGCGCCTGTGGGGCGTCGCCGACCGCGTGGGCTCGCTCGAAGTGGGCAAGGACGCCGACGTCGTCGTCTGGTCCGGCGATCCGTTCGAGCTCTCGACCGGCGCTGAGCACGTGTTCATCAAAGGACGCGAGATGCCCCCGGACACGCGGCAGAAGGCGCTGCTGGAGAGGTATCGTACTGTCTCTCGGCGATGAGCCTGACGCCCGGCGCGCGGCTCGGCGGCTACGAGATCGTCGCGCTCGTCGGCGCGGGCGGCATGGGAGAAGTCTATCGCGCCCGCGATCCGAAGCTTCAGCGTGACGTTGCAATCAAGGTTCTGCCGGATCTTTTCTCGCGCGACCCCGAGCGGCTTGCCCGGTTGGAGCGTGAAGCCCGCACGCTGGCCGCCCTGAACCATCCTCACATCGCGCACGTGTATGGCGTCGAGCACGGCGCGCTTGTGATGGAATTCGTCGACGGCGAGGATCTGTCGCAGCGGATCGCCCGCGCGGGCGCGATTCCCATGGACGAGGCGCTCCCGATCGCGGCGCAAATCGCCGACGCGCTTGAATGCGCGCACGAACGGGGCATCGTCCATCGAGACCTGAAGCCCGCGAACGTCAAATTGCGGCCGGACGGCACGGTGAAGGTCCTCGATTTCGGGTTGGCGAAGGCGCTCGAAGCCCGCGACCAGACCAGAGCGGCTATCGAGAACTCGCCGACGATTACGAGCCCGTTCCAGTTGTCGCAGCTCGGCCTGATCCTGGGGACGGCCGCCTACATGGCGCCCGAGCAGGCCAAGGCAAAGCCGGTCGACAAGCGCGTCGATATCTGGGCGTTTGGATGCGTCGTCTACGAGTTGTTGACCGGCCAGCGAGCGTTCAAGGGCGAAGACGTCACCGACACGCTCGCGGCAATCGTCCGAGCCGATCCCGATTGGACGGCGCTTCCACCGGAAACTCCGGCGACGGTTCGGACGCTGCTCAGGCGCTGCCTGGAAAAGAATCCGCGCGAGCGGCTGCCGGATATCGGCGCGGCGCGGCTCGAGTTGAAAGAGGCGCGCGCCGGCAGCGCGGCGCCTGGGCCTGACGTCGCTCCACGTCCTCGCCGATCCTGGCTACCCTGGACGATCGCCGGCGCCGCCGGCATTGCGGCAATGGTGGCGGCGGGATACGCGCTGCGCAATCGGCCGGCGCCGGACGATCGAGTAATCCGTTTCCTGGTCGTGCCGCCGGGGCCGCTGTCCAACGCGCCGGCGCTGCGCCTGGCCTTGTCACCAGACGGGCGCCACCTGGCCTTTGTCGCGCCAGATGCCGCCGGCAATACGGTGCTCTGGCTGCGACATCTCGACGACATGCAGGCGCATCCGATCCCCGACACCGTGAACGCATCCGATCCGTTCTGGTCGCCCGACAGCCGCTCGATCGCCTTCGTCGCCGACAACGAGCTGCGCCACGTGGCCATCAACGGTGGACCCGTGCAGACCGTCTGCAACGCCATCGTCGCCCCAGCGGGCAGCTGGAATCGTGACAACGTCCTGATCTTCTCTTTGGGCGCCGGCGGAATCTTCAAAGCGCCCGCGTCGGGCGGCGCGCCGGTGGCTGTAACCGGACCGGTACCGGGCGCGGAGGGCGGGATTCAGACGGGGCCGGTCTTCCTCCCGGATCAACATCACTTCCTGTTCACGAGGACGGCGGCGGCCGGGCGCACGCAGTCGGTCGGAATTTATGTCGGGTCGCTCGATTCGAAAGAGGTCAGGCGGATCCTTCCCGTCTCTTCCAACGTGATGTTTGCCGACGGCCATCTGCTTTACATGGTCGGGACGACGCTGATGGCGCAGCCGTTCGATTCGGACGCGCTGACTGTGAAGAGTCCCGCCGTACCGATTGTCAGCGGCGTGCAGATCAATACGACGACCGGCACCGGTGCATTCTCGGTTTCGCAGACCGGAGTGCTCGCGTATCAGCCGGGACCGTCCACCGGCACGCAGCTCACCTGGATCGATCGCGCGGGCAAGCCGTCCGGCACGATTGGCTCCGCGACCGGGAACCGCGACGTCCAAATCTCGCCAGACGGCCGCACCGTCTCGAGCACCTTGACCGACGAACTCGGACGATCGCCCAACATCTATCTGTTCGATATCGCGCGCGGCACATCGCGCCGCTTCACCTTCAGCGATGGCGGGTTCTCCGCGGTGTGGGCGCCCGACGGACATCGTCTCGCGTATGCGGTCGAGCGCGAGGACGGATCGAGCGACCTCGTCGAGAAAGACGTGAGTGGCACGGGCCGTCAACAACTGCTGTACCACGACCGTGACATGAAGTATCCGCTCGCCTTTTCGCCCGACGGCGCATCTCTTCTCTACGCGGTCCAAAAAACCTTGAACGTAGGCCTGCTCCGTCTGCTACCGCTCTCGGGCGATCGCACGCCGCGTGAGATCGTGCCAGGAGACGTAGGCCAGGAGCCTGCGGAAGTATCGCCGGACGGACGATGGATGGCTTACGTCTCGATGGAGACCGGACGCCGCGAGGTGTTCGTGACCTCGTTCCCCGACGCCAAGGGGAAGTGGCAGGTCACGACCACCGGCGGTGACGCGCCGCGCTGGCGTCCGATCGACGGCAAGGAGCTGTACTTCGTCAATGGCGATCGGTTCATGGCGGTCGACGTCACGGTCCAACCCGATCGGTTCGACTTCGGTCCGGCGCGGCAGCTGTTCGAGGTTCACGTGCCGGCGCGGCAGCTCGGGACGCGATCGCCTTACGCCATCGACCCCGCCGGCCAGCGTTTTCTCTTCAACACCTGGGACGCCAAGGCCGCGATGATGCCCATCGCGCTCGTCGTCAACTGGACGCAGGTCATAAAGAAGTAGGGTGCTCGGTGCTCGGTACCCAGGACTGAGCACCGAGCACGCTAGACCCAGTCGAGCGTGCGTTTGACGGCTTTTTCCCACCCCGCATACGCCGCGTCGCGCTGGTCGGCGCTCCAGCGCGGGTCCCAGCGCTTGTCCATTCGCCAGTTTTCACACAGGTCGTCGAGATCGGTCCAGAAGCCCACGGCGAGGCCTGCGGCGTACGCCGCGCCCAGCGCGGTCGTCTCGGCGACGACGGGGCGGACGACGGGAACGCCGAGGATGTCGGCCTGGAGCTGCATCAGCGTGTCGTTCACCGTGGCGCCGCCGTCCACTTTCAGGATCTCCAGATGGACGCCAGAGTCCTCGACCATCGCGTCGAGGACGGCGCGCGTCTGGAAGCAAATGGCTTCGAGTGTCGCCCGCGCCAGGTGCGCTTTCGTATTGAAGCGCGAAAGGCCGACGATCGCGCCGCGCGCGTCCGAGCGCCAATAGGGCGCGAAAAGACCCGAGAAAGCGGGAACGAAATAGATGCCGCCGTTGTCGGGCACGGCGTTCGCGAGCGTCTCGATCTCCGGCGCCGAGGCGATGACGCCCAGTTGATCCCGCAGCCACTGCACCGCGGAGCCTGTCACGGCGATCGATCCTTCGAGCGCGTAGATCGTGTCCCCACCCATGCGATAGCACACGGTTGTCAGCAGCCCCGCCTTCGACGGGACGATCTGCGTGCCCGTGTTCAACAGCATGAAATTACCGGTGCCGTACGTGTTCTTCGCCTCGCCTGGCCTGATGCATACCTGCCCGACGGTCGCGGCCTGCTGATCGCCGAGGTCGCCCGCGATCGGGATCTCGCCGCCCGCGGCCCCGTCGCGCCGCGTGACGCCGAACGCCGAGCGATCGGACGAAGACTGGATTGCCGGCAGCATCGCGCGCGGAATCCTGAAGATG
>Ga0310810_10001770_pt1 | contig 22864 bp, 21 predicted proteins | sample NCmetagenome_FD_207641 | JGI IMG/M metagenome (GOLD analysis project Ga0310810, IMG submission 207641) | Soil microbial communities from experimental microcosm in Duke University, North Carolina, United States - NC | ecosystem: Engineered > Artificial ecosystem > Soil microcosm > Unclassified ... | reverse complement strand
GTCCTTGGGCAAAACCAAACCGAGGGACGCGTCCTTCTTCTGGCGTAGCAGCACGTAGGAACCGATGATGTTGTACGCTAGGGTGTGTTCGCCCGAGCCGACTTTCTCCAGCATGGCGCCGGTGCTCGTGTAGACTTTTGCGCCCGTGCTGCCGAACCCCTTGGCGAGATTCCAGAATTGCGGAAAAACTTTCGCGTCCTGAGTCATCATGAGAAAGCCGACGCCGCTCTTTTCCGGATCGAAAGTCGCAATCTTATCGTGAAACACATCGGGCTTGGCTTTGAGCAGCTTCACGAAATCGGCGTGGCTTTGCGGCACCGCGTCCGCGGGCAGCAGCCGCTTGTTGTAGGCGATGCTCACCGGTTCGAAGGTCGTGCCGTAGGCTTGATTCTGCCATATCGCCCATTTGGGCAAGCCGGCGTTTTCCGGTGAGGCGTAATTCAGCGCATTGCCCTTGCTTGCAAGCTGGATCTGTAGATCCATCGCCGAGCTCCACATGAAATCGGCTGTGCCCGCGCCCGACGCTGACTCGGCGGTGAAGCGATTATAAATTTCCGTGGTATTAAGATCGTTGTATTCGACTTGGAGAAACGGGTAGAGCGCTTTGAAGTCCTGCAACAGCGGTTCGACGCTCGCCGAATCCGTCGACGAATAGATAATCAGTTTGCCTTCCTTCTGCGCCGCCGCGACGTTCGGATTGCTCTCCGCCGCGTAACTCGGCGAGTACTGGCCCGTAAAGAAAGCGAGAAACATCAAGCCCGATAGAAGTTTTTTCATTTTTGCCTCCTGCCGTCATGTGTCGACGAGCGGCTCGAAGGTATTACAGGTGTCGCGGCTATGTCAAATTTGCAAAGTCGGAGAAGTGCGATCAGCGGCGAAACTGTCGAAGACGATCGTCTGCCCGTTTTGGCAGGCGATGAACTGAGCCTCTGCAAGGACGTGGAAGAAGATATCGCTGCGAAACTTTCGATTCTCGACGAGGCCCCGTTTCGTCCAAAAATATAGACGCTTGTTGGTCAAAAGCTCCTTGAGCAGCGGCAAGCCGATGGCGGCGGCGCGATTTTCGGCGGGCGCGTCGATGAGCGCATTGAGATTTGTCGAACCCACCGACAGTCCTTTGAGAAAATTAATGATGCGCGTCGTGACAAAGAGCGTGTAGATGTCATCTCGGCTAAAGCTTTCCGTCTCGATGGCCAGTGCGGTCAGGCGGGCTTTCACGAAATCGGTTTCATGCAACTTGAGTCCGCGCGCGATCGGCGAACTCGGCGTGCGATAAAACGGCGAGGCGCCGAGGAGCACCGGCAACCGCGCGTTGAACGCGAGCGTTTGAATCATGCTGTCGAGGCTTTCGTTGGGCAGACCAAGGATTTGATACGACACGATTTTGAATCCCAGCGCGTGCGCTCTGTTCACCACCCGCAGGTACGCATCCAGTGTGTGCGGCCGCTTGGTGGTTTCGCGCACGGTTTTGTCGGAAGAGACCAGCGCGAGATTCAATTGCGAGAAGCCGGCGCGATACATCAATTCCAGCAACTCGTCGTCGAGGCTGAGATAGCTGATGCCGTTCATAGCGACGAATTCCATCTCGCGATCGGGAAAGCGAGAAATCAATCGGCGGCAGAGTTCTTTGAACGTCTGTTTGTAATAAGTCAGATTGTCGTCTTCGAAATCGATGGCGCGATAACCCTGCCGATAGCGCGATTCGATTTCATCCAGGACATTTTCCAGAGAGCGACGCCGATAGTTCGTGCCGAAGGTGGTGTGCACCGAGCAGAACGAGCATTTGTGCGGGCAGCTCCGCGAGGTGATCATGAAAGTCATCGGCTTACGAACGAGTCGATAGTCGTCCTGGGAAAAATCGTTAAGGTCGGGGAACGGCAGGTCGTCGATCGAAAAATTATCCGCCATCGGCGTGAACACAAATTCGCCAAGCGATTTGTATGCGAGATTGGGAACGGTCGAGATGTTCCCGCCTTGATACAGAGCGCGAAGTAATTCGACAAACGGCTTTTCGCCTTCGCCGCGAATGACATAATCGACGTGGGACCACGCGAGCAAGGATTCCGGCATCGCGGAGGCATGGGATCCACCCATAACCACGATCGCTTGGGTGCGCTTTTTCACCCGCGCCGCGACTTCGAGCGCTTCGCGAAAGTAGGGCGTGAACAAAGACGATATGCCGACCACGTCGGGATGGAGCGCGGCGATTTCGTGTTCGATGCCGTCGAAGGATTTACCGAAGTGATAATAACGATGAAAGGTCGAGAACGGCGAGCCGTCATCGACGGCGTAATAATCGCTCAAGTAGCGCAGCTCTTTCGGGATCGCGACCGTGCGACGGCCGCAGCCGCCGTGATAATCTTTGATGCTGATATCGACATTCGGCAGGTGGCTTTTGACCGCCGCTTTGAGATAGGCGAGACCAATCGGCTGCAAACGCACGTCGGTGTCGTAGAAATCCTGGACCGGCGGCTGGACTAGAAGAACTTTCATGGGGCTGTAAGAAATAAGGTTCCAAGCGTTCAAGCCGTTTAACCGCTGCGCCCTGTTGAACGGGTTGAACTATTTGAACGTTTTGAACGGGTTCAATCTTTAAACGGCCGGCATCTGGCTCGCCACACCTTTTTTGCTCATCTCATCTTCGTAGTGGTTGCGGATGTATGAGTCTTCGTCGGCGTATTCGATCAGCGTCCCGCCTTTTTTTACGTCGATGTAGACACCGTCTTCGCTGCGCTTGTCGGCGATCTTGAAGCCGATAGGATGAAGGCGGCTGCCGTAACGGAGCGCGAGATGGCGCGCCGGCGCTGAGCCGGTATTGAAGTGCTGATGAAACCAGCCGCCGGGCGGGCAGTAGACGCTGCCGGCTTTCCATTTTAGCTCGACGACTTCGTCGCCGCGACCGGCTTCAAACGGCTGCGTGCCCAATTCCTTCGACCAGAGCAGCACGTAGCCGGATGATTGCAGGCCGAGCAGAATCGCGCCGGCGCCATGATAGTGCGCCTTGTGGTAGCGCGCCGCCGGCCATTGGGCGAGATGACCGATCAAGCTGTTTCCCGAAAGCTCGAACTGGGTGATGCGCACGCCTGCGCCTTTGGCTTCGCGCTGGTCGATATCCGCCGACTGAATATCCAGAATGAAATTCGTTTCCCAGATGTGCTGCATGCCGGCTTCGTAGCGCTTCTGGCCGATGCGGAAAAAATCCTCGGCGCCGGAGTAGCGATCGGAAAAAACATAGGGGCAGTTGAAAATAAACTCCTCGTGGTGGACCACGTCCATCACCAGAGGTGCGTTGGTTACGGCCAGATATTTCACGGGTTCGCGGCCGCCGTTGATCAACCGATGCCAGGTGTTGAGCGGCGGCGCGAACAGGCTCCACGGACCCCATTCGAACATCTGCTTGCGCCCGCCGTCGTGCCAGATTTCCGTAGCGCCCTGGCCTTCGAAAATGCAGATCACTTCCTCATAGAAATGTTTCTCGGCCGAAAGCGCGCCGCCGGCGGGAATCTCGCCGACGTACATGCCGGTGATGCCTTCCATGCCATACAGATTGATGAACGCCGCTTTGCCGCCGGTGCGCGGCCACGGCGCGGTTTTGATTTCGCGCACGTCTTCCACGCCATAGCCGTCGATCACGGGAAGGCCTTCCCGCGCCATCCATTTGAAATAGGCCGTTTTTCGAAACGCGGTTATCAAGGCTTCGATGCGTTCTTGCTGCGACATGATCTTCTCCGCTTTGTGGCACCACACCTACCACGGCACGGCGAAATCGAAAAGGATGGCGATGCCGGCGCTTCCGTTCGCTCGGTGGCGAATTGCGATTCGGTTGTGGTAAGCATTCGGGGCAGAAGGGAAATTAAAAATTAAAAAGTAAAAGGCGAAGGGATAGAGGATAAAGTAATGCCGGATCTGCGAAGCTGGTTGGATGACGTCGATAAGCTCGGCCAATTGATGCGCGTCGAGAACGCGCATTGGGATCTCGAACTTTCGACTCTGACCGAAATCATCAACGAACGCGCCAAGACGCGGCCGGCGATCCTCTTCGACCGCATCAAGGATTATCCCCAGGGCCGGCGCGTGGCGGCCAATCTGGTCTCCTCGGTGGACCGGCTTGCGCTCACCCTCGGCATGAAAGCCGGTCTGGGCGACATGGATTTCATTCAGGCCTGGCGGCAACAGGTTAAAAAAATCGCGCCGCTGGCCGCAGAATCGGTCGCCACCAGCGCGCTCTTCGACAATGTCAAAAACGGCCCGGACGTGAACGTGCTCGAATTCCCCGTGCCGCGCTGGCACGAACTCGACGGCGGGCGCTACATCGGCACCGACGATCTGGTGGTCACGCGCGATCCCGAAGAGGGTTGGGTCAACGTCGGCACCTACCGCATCATGGTGCACGGCCCAGACCGGCTGGCGCTGCATATGTCGCCGGGAAAACACGGCCGCGTGCACAAGGACAAATATCACACGCGGGGGAATCCGATGCCGATCGCGGTCTCCTTCGGCCACCATCCGATCAACTTCGTCGTCGCATCGACCGACGTTCCCAATGGTGTGAACGAATACGACTACGCCGGCGGCATCCTCGGCCGGCCGCTGCAAATCGTGAAAGGCCCGCTCACCGGACTGCCGCTGCCCGCCGACGCGGAGATTGCCGTCGAAGGCGAAGTCGCGGTGGACGACACGATGCCCGAAGGGCCGTTCGGCGAATGGACTGGCTACTACGCGAGCAATCAAGCGGCGGTGCCGGTGATTCAAATCAAAGCGGTTTACTTCCGCAATGATCCGATCCTGTGCGGTTTCCCGCTGCTCAAGCCGTCGAGCGGCGACAATCTGCATTTTTCGCTCATGCGTTCCGCGCTCATCTGGAATGCGCTCGACGAAGCTGGCGTGCCGGACGTCAAAGGCGTTTGGTGTCATCCGGCGGGCGGGCGGTTTCTGACCGTGCTCGCGATCTGTCAGCGCTATCCCGGCCATGCGCGCCAAGCGGGCATGATCGCGAGCCAGTGCCGCTCCGGCGCCTATCTCGGCCGCTACGTCGTCGTGGTCGACGACGACGTCGACATCGCCAATTCGGAAGAATTTCTCTGGGCGCTCAGCAGCCGGTCCGATCCGGCTGAATCGATCGAGATCCTGCGCCGCGCCTGGAGCGGGCCCCTCGACCCGCGCATCGCGCGCGATCAGGTAGGGCACAGTTCGCGCGCGGTCATCGACGCCACGCGGCCGTACGAATGGCGCGAGAAATTTCCCAAGGTCAGCGGCGCCAGCCGGGAACTGAAAGAAAAAGTCGTCGGCGAGTGGCGTGGTTTTCTCGAAGAAAAAATCCCCCGCGGATAGTTCACTTCCCGTTCCACTTGCGCGCCTGGGCAGCAGACTGCTTCGCAATCTCCGACAAACACGCCACGCCTTGAAGGATTTTACCCTATCACCTGTGCGAGTTTTTCCGCTATTTGCCGGTGGAAACTTCACAGGGCTTTCACCGAAAGCTTCTTGTGAATTCGACGGGTGCGCGTCGGTCCCGATTTCTAAAACGCTTCGGTAATCATCGCCAACCTTGGCCGGCATAATGGAAATCGCCACACCGGTAGAATCCAATCGCGACGAGGTGCCGAGATTATTTCACTCGTCGCGAGTCGTCTAGTGATGCGGTCCCACTAGTGGCACATTCTTTGATTGCTCTCTTTTTGAGGAAAGGGGGCAGTCCCTATGAAGCTGTCAAATCGCCTCGGTGCGCCGGTTGTTTCATTTCTCATTTTTACAGGAATGGTCTGGTTGTCGGGCTGTGTTCCGGTGGATACCGTCCAGCCGCCGAGTTTGAATGAGGTTCGATCGGGCGCTGTGCGCGGGCCGTCGGCGGAAGATCGCAGGCTTGGCCCCGGAGAAGTATCGGGGGAGATCGATCAAATTGATCCGGCTCGCCGCGAGATTCGCGTGATCGCCGCCGATGGTCGGAGGGACGTGCTGCGCTATGATTTCACGCGCGTCACTTACCATGGCTTTGATTATGCCGTGACGGACCTTGAGGCTGGCGACCGCATCGCTTATCGAACCGCACCACGCGATAACGGCTATCTGGAATTCATCCGGTTGCAAGAGCCGATACAGGCCCGCGGCGCGCCGAGCGTCGACCGCCGCGAAGCGCGGAGCTCCCGCAACGACATGGTCGAAGGAACGGTGGATCGCATCGATTATAACCGTGGCATCTTCGATGTGCGGCCGGTGTCCGGTCGCACGGTGACGGTTTCTTTGCCGTACAACGCGCGGGCGGCCGATGTGGACAGCTTTCGCGCGCTGCGCCGTGGCGACAGGGTTCGGGTCGAAGGGGAGTTCGTCAATCCCGACAACCTGCAGCTCCTGGCCTTTATCACTCCGCGGTGAAGCGAGTTGGCCCCGACACCTCGCAACTTTGAGATGGCCGCGGACATCTAAGGATTTGGAGAGCCGTGGACGAAATTTATAAAGACTGCCGCATTCGCACGATGCCGCGGCTCGATTGGGATACCGATTGCTGGATTCCCTGCGCCGACGTGAGCTGGGACGAAGAGGGAACGCAGCAGACGCGACAACTGGCCGGCCCGGCAGACCGGTTCAAGCTGATTGATCACGCGGAATTGTATGCCGTCGAAATGGCGATGAATTGGATCGACGGCGAGTTGATGGTCGATCTTACGGTTTGATTGCTGCCCGGTTTCGTTAAGGCGCCGGCTTCCAGCCGCTGGTTTTGAGCTCGCGATAGATTTTTTTGACCAGGCTGTAGTCGAAGAACTTGGCGTATTCCGCGGGCGCGGGCACATTTACCAGTTCGGCGCGCATGGCCACGTCTTCCTTCAGCACATCGTCACCCACCCAACCTTCAGGGGTCAGCACCGGCAACGTAGTGTCGTAATCGATCTCGTTGAACTCGCGTTTTCTCTGGGTGTACTTGCCGATGATCGGAATCGTCTGCTCGCGGTAGCGGCGCGCATACTCGCGGCCCTTGATCACGCCCCGGAGAAAACGCTCGACCAGATTGGGATTGCGCGCTAGCAAACGGCTGGGCACGGCAAGACCGACGTAGGAGAAGCGGATCTCTTTCTCCGTATCACCGAGCATGTGACCCTTCGGTTGTTTCAACTGCGCGAAATCGCCCGCGCCGAGCGGCACCGCGTCCACCGTCCCGGTTTGGAGCGCGGCCAGGCGGGTGGCGCCGAAGCCGACCGGAATGTAAGCGACCGAGTTGGCGTCGAGACCGTGCTTGCGCAGCAGCAGCCGCACCGACAGCTCCTGGGTATCGCCGCGGCTGGTGACGCCGACCCGCTTGCCGACCAAATCTTTCAATGTCTTGATCTCCGGGTGGCCGGACCAGAGCTGATAGCCGGGCCGGTCGATATTCGTGTAGACGACTTTGATTTCCGCGCCGCGCAACATGGCGCCGAGCGCCGAGCCGGCCGACGTGCTGAAATGCAGATCGCCGGCGATCAAAGCCTGGGTCGCGACGCCGCCGCCGGCGCGGATCATTTCCACCGACAGACCTTCCTCGCGATGAAAGCCCTTTTCGATGGCGACGAATTCATCCATATAGCTGCCGGTGACCGCAGCCACCGACATGCGCACTTTATCCTCGGCCCGCGCCGCCGGCATGATGCCGAGCAGGAACAAGAAAGCGGCGGCAACCGCCGCAAACATCGAAGTCATAACTGAGTCGAATCCTTCTCTCAGGCGGATGGCGCGGCGTGGCTCACGTTGCCGTAGGTCATCGGACGCTGCGCGAGTATGCCGATCTGAATGCGGTTGCCGAACGGATCGTAGCCGTAGGCGGTGTTGGCGTCGGGTTCGTGCCAAGGAATTTGATCGGGGTCGGGGCCCCAATAGGTTTCGCGGCGATCGAAACGTTTGAAAATTTCCCGGTAGTTCTCCGCGCTGGCGCGAAAGTCGATGTGGGGTCCTTTGAAACAGCGGGTGCTGCGCTCTGCCACTTTGTCGACCTTGCGCAAAATCACCAGTTGGCCGGATTCCGGCAGGGTGAGCGTGACCTGGTTTTCGCCGGACACCTGTTCCGCTTCGGTCAAACCGAAGGTTTCGCCGTACCAGGAGCGAGCGAGATCGAGATCGGTCACCTCGATCCGCGCGTGGCTGATGCGCCGGAGCGGAACGACATTGCCCTGGGGAGTCAACGTCGACGGATCTCTGCGCAAGCAGAGTTCAACGGTGTTGCCGTCCGGATCGAGAACGAAAAGCGAGGAGCGGAGCGCACTCGATGCCGAATACTCCTGATAGGTGCATTCCAGTTTCTGTTTTTCGGCTGCCTGACGCGCCGCCGAGAGATCGTCGGCCGCGACTTCGAAACCCCAAACCACGCCTTCCAACGGTTGCGCCGGTTTCGACAAACGAAAATCCTGCAGGGCGATGCCGAACCCGGGATGATTGGCGACGGTGAAAAAAACGATCATCGGCACTTCGCGGTTGAGGCCGCGCGCGTTGAGATTGGTCAAAAATTCCAGACGCGCGCCCATGAAGCCCGCCCAGAAACGAAACGAGCGGCCGAGATCGTTGGCGGGTACGACGCCGTGATCGATGCGCGCCACCGTGAAAGGCGAATTTTTTTCGGTCATGCTTGGTTGCCTCTCGCAATTTTTATCTGGCTATTACAAACCGTCTTCGCAAAAGTCAATCGAGAGGCAAATTCTGTAATGGTTCAATTCGCGAAAGATCTCACTCCATTCGAGATGACAAATTACCGTCATTCCGAGAAGCGAGGAATCTTTCTCGATTCGAAAAGGCTCATCTCCGATTGAAACTGCACCACTACTGCAAATTCGCGCGTGTGGCGGCGCCGCTGATCGCGCTTTCGAGGGAATGCTGGTATCGTGACAGGACTTGCCGGAGAAATGCGATGGCGGACGACCAGAAAGTTTATCTTCTGCGCCACGGCGAGACGGCGTGGAGTCTCAGCGGTGAGCACACCGGGGTGACCGACATTCCGCTTACGGAAAACGGCCGCGCGGCGGCGCGGTTGCTGCGGCCGGTTTTGGCCGCGGAAAGTTTTGCGCTGGTGCTCACGAGCCCGCTGGAGCGCGCCCGGGAGACCTGCGAACTCGCTGGTCTGGGAAGCGTCGCCACGGTCGAGCCCGACCTCATCGAGTGGAACTACGGCGAATACGAAGGCGTCACTACCGCAGAGATTCGCCGCACAAGGCCGGGCTGGACGGTCTTTCGCGACGGTTGTCCCGGCGGCGAATCTCCCGCGGAGATCGGAGCGCGCGCCGATCGTGTGCTGGCCAAAGTTCGCTTAGCTAGTGGAAATGTCGCTTTGTTCGGCCACGGCCATTTCTCCCGAGTCCTCGCATCGCGCTGGGTAGGCCTCCCGGCCGGCCACGGCGAACACTTTTTGCTCGACACTGCCACCTTGAGTGTGTTGAGCTACTACCGTCAATCGCCGGCGTTCAAAATCTGGAACGCGCCGATCGCGCGCTGAGTTCGAAACGATCGAGAGCGAGCCGTCGAGCCGCGTGCCGGACCTATCAGCTCGCCGAACGAAACCACCGGAAAATAGCAAAGCTGAATATGCCGCCGACCGCGCGGGTCAGGCGTTTCTGCGGATCGGTCTCGTCTCGCTGTTCCATCGCGCTGGCCAGAGATCGCGCTGCGCGCGCAGGCGATCGGCTCGCGTCAGACGGCGCTCGCAGATCGGACCGCGGCAGCAGCGGCAGATCAGCGACAGTCCGCACTCTTCGGTATGAAATAGCTCGTGCATCACTTTCCGCCTCGGCATGAGGCGTAAGTTAGCCATTCCACGCGTAAGAGTACAGATTCAGATTATACGAATTGCTACCATAACAGTTAGAAATTATGGAAACTGTGCTCCTCGGCTTTTCGCGCGGCTGTATCTACCGAACGCTGCGCCGGTGCGCTAAATTCGCGGTATGCTTACACAGCAATCTTCCAGCAGCGATCTCCTGTATGAGCGCGTTGCCGATCATATCGTCGAGCTGATCGATCGGGGCACCTTGCACGCCGGCGAGCGTTTGCCGTCGATCCGAAAACTGAGCTCGCAGATGGACGTGAGCATTTCGACGGTCCTGCAGGCTTACATGATGCTCGAAGGCAAGGAGCGGATCGAAGCCAAGCCGCAGTCGGGCTTTTACGTGCGCCCGGCGCGTCATCTCGTGCCCGAGCCGTGCGCCTCGAGTCCATCGCCTCTGGTGACTCGGGTCGGCGTGAGCGAGCTGGTGGCGCAAGTTTTTCAGACTGCGCATGATCCGCACGTCGTTCAACTGGCCTTATCGACGCCGAGCCCGGAGCATCTACCGGTGAAACGCTTGAACCGGCTCATGGCGGCAGCCACGGCGAAAGCAGGAGCGCGCGCTCTCAGCTACGATTTCCCTCCTGGCTATGCACCGCTGCGCCACGAAATCGCCAAGCGCTCGATCGAATCGGGATGCAAGCTCGCTGAAAGCGAGATCGTTACGACCCATGGGACCATGGAAGCGCTGAATCTCTGTCTGCGCGCCGTGGGGAAAGCGGGCGACGTAATCGCGATCGAGTCGCCGGCGTTTTACGGGACCCTGCAGGTGATTGAAAGCCTCGGCATGAAGGCGCTGGAGATCGCCACCGATCCGCGCGACGGCATCGTACTGGACGCGCTGGCTGCGGCAATGCGCCGACAAAAAATCAAGGCGTGTCTGCTCGTCACCAATTTCAGCAACCCTCTGGGAAGCTGCATGCCGGACGCCAACAAGCAGACATTAGTCGAGTTGTTAGCGCGCCGTGAGATTCCGTTGATCGAAGACGATATTTACGGCGACCTGTGTTTTGCCGGACCTCGGCCGAAGGCGGCGAAGGCCTACGACAAAAAAGGGCTGGTGCTTTTGTGCTCGTCGTTCTCGAAAACCCTGGCACCGGGTTATCGGGTCGGCTGGACGGCGCCGGGTCGATTCCGGCCGCAAGTCGAAAGCTTGAAATTTACCAGTTCCATGGCGACCACCACGGCGCCGCAGATGGCGATCGCTGAATTCCTCCAGAGCGGCGGCTACGATCGCTATCTAAGAAAGCTGCGGCGCATCCTCGAGGGACAGGTCGAGCAGATGCGTCATGCAGTGAGCCAATATTTTCCGGACGGAACGAAGATCACGCACCCACAGGGCGGCTACGTTTTGTGGGTCGAGCTGCCGCGCTCGGTGGATTCACTGGAACTCCATCGTCGCGCGCTGGCGCAAAAAATCAGCATCGCGCCGGGCCCGATCTTTTCCGCCAAGCAGAGGTACAAGAACTTCATCCGGCTGAGCTGCGGATTGCCGTGGTCGGAGAAGGTGGATCGCGCTGTGCAGACGTTGGGAGAGTTGGCGCGAAAAATTGCTTGATCGCCAAATTAGACAAAAGGGCGCGCTTCAAATGCGCCGGCCTTTAGAATCGCCCGTCCTTTTCCAGTTTTCGCACCACACTGTCGTCGACCAAGTCCTCGGCTTTGAGGCGGCGGATTTTTTCGTTGCTCGTGCCGAGCAAACGGATGACATTGCGAATGCCATCGACACTCGGATAAATTTTCTTCTCGTACAAGCCGGCCATGCTGTGATAGCCCTCCTCGGCGTCCTCGATGCGCGCCAGGCGCATGCCTTTGACCAGGGCCTTCATCACCTCGGTCTTGTTCGCCGGATTGCGAATGAACGCGACAGCATCGAGCAATCCTTTCATGGCGCTTTCGACGGTGGCCGGTGACGACTTCATGAAGCTGCGTCGCGCCAGCAATCCCGAGCCTTGATAGGGAATCGGCAGCTTTTCGATATCTGCCAAGACGCGATAGCCTTTGTTCTGCAAGTTTTTGCCGTGCGCATATCCGACCACGACAGCGTCCACGGTCCCGGCCATAAAGCCCTGCACCATGACCGATTGATCGCCGAGAGAGCGAAATTGAATTTTGTCGCGCTCGGGCGCGAGGCCCCAGTAGTCGAGCGTCAGCATGGTGAAGATCCAGTTGCCGCCGCTCAAACTGTTGACGCCGATGTATTTACCCTTCAGGTCGGCCGGAGCCGTGATTTTCGGATTGGCGACGAACATGCCGGTGAGCCGGTTGATGAAACCGCCGACGAAAACCAGGTCCGCTCCCTCGGCGATGGCTCCGAGATTGGCGCCCGAAACCGATCCCCAGTGAAGCTGTGTCTCGCCGGAGCTCAGCGCAGCCATGCCGACCGGGCCGTTGCGTACTTGCACGAACGACACATCGACGCCGTACTTGCGAAAGAAACCCTGCTCCTGCGCCACGTAAATCGGACCTTCGCGTTCGCTGACGGAACCCGTCGTCATGATGATTTTGGCCGACGGCGCCGCGGCGTGAACGGCGGAAGTGCCGACAAACAATAAAGCGACTAACAAGGGGACCCATCGCAGGTTCATTCCGGTTGCCTCCTGGTTTTCTTTCATATTTACGTAAAACCTTCGTCAGAGCCGTCAATGATCAGCGTCTTCGATGAGTTCAGTTCACTGCAAAATAGTAAACGGCCCGTTACGCTACCGAAATAGGATCCGTCCTCAGCATCCGCGTCTGCGGCGCCCGTTGCTATATCACACGAGACTGCAAAGAATGAAGATGGCGTGAGCCGGTAGCGCTTGATTGCAATCCGTTGACCTGCCTCTGCCGGTTTTGTTATGTGGAGTTGCTACGAAGGAGGAAATCATGTCCGCGCGAATCCGACACTTGGCGCTTTACACAGAAAATCAGCAGGGAATGACGAATTTCTATAAGACCGTGTTTGGTATGAAGCGAATCACCCAGAGCTTCAACCAGGCCAATCACGGCCATTTCAGCGACGGCTTGATCGGCCTCGCGGTTTTGCGCCGGCGCCCGGGCTTTCATGCCGCGCTCGATCACTTCGGCTTTGAGGTGGACGACGTCGGCTCGATTCTTGATCGGCTCAAAGAAAAATATCCCAAGATGCTGGTCACTAAAGGACTGGAACAAGTGGCATTTGCGGTGTTTCGCGGCTGCGACCCGGCGGGAACTCAGTTCGACATCTCCTGGAAGCAGCATCCGAAGGTTCAGGAAGGCTATAAGGACGATGGCTGGAAGCAGGCGCGGCAGATCGACCATATTTCGATCCGGTCCGGCGAACCCGAGCGCGTCGCCGAGTTTTATCACGAAGTGTTCGAGCTCAAGGAAGGGAAGAAATTCTACGACGAGGATGCGCTTAGCGTCACCGACGGGACCGTGGATCTGGTGATCCGCCGGACCAGCAACCACTGCTATCAGAGCATGCGCGAAGGGATCGACCACTTCGGCTACGCAGTCGAAAGCATCGAGCAGGTCAAGCGTGACATCGAAGAATTTGGCCGCGCCAATCCGACTGCGGTGCCGAAAGAACTGGCCGGCGGCGTCTTCGGCCACATCACGCAGGAAGACATCGATGCCTGCAAGGCCGGCAAATACGCCATTGCCGATCCGGACGGTCTGCTGATCGATCTGTCGGAGCGGCCGCAATCATAAGCTGCCGGCGAAAGAGAGAATCACCGCGCAGACACAGAGGGCACAGAGGTCTGTTTCAAACATTTTCTCTGCGTTCTCCGTGTCTCCGTGGTGAAATCCCCGTCTTCCCGTTTTCGCGGCGAATGTACAACGGTGAATCATGTGGCATGTCCGGCATAATGTTTATTCGTTCTTAGCTGCCCTTTCTCTATTCGCTTTTTTCTCTAGCGCGCAGGCGCAGACGCTGACGCCGATTCACATTGGCGTGTCGACTAATACGGCGACATGGTTTCCGTTGTACGTGGCCTGGAAAAAGGGTTTGTTCCGGGAGCAGGGTCTTGAACTCCTGCCCATCTACATGCAGGCGCGCACGTCGCTTGCAGCCATGGCTTCTAAGCAGATCGGCTACATCACGCAGACGGGATCTTCGCTGACGGCGATCGGGCGCGGTCTGCCGGCTAGGCTGATTCTGATATTCACCGACAAGACCCACCACGTTTTGGTCGTCAAACCAGAAATTACTTCGCCGGCGCAGCTCCGTGGGCGGGTCGTGGCCATCAGTCAGCCGGGCGGCACGGTGCATCGCGAGCTGCTGATGATCCTGGAGAAATACAAAATCAATCCCAGCGAAGTGAAAACTGCGAGCCTCGGTAGCACCACCCACAGCCTCGCCGCTCTCAAGGGCGGCAACGTCGACGCGGCCATGCTCCAAACGCCGCTCGAGCTATACCTAGAAAAAGACGGCTTCAAGCCGTTGGTTTACCTGAAAGACATTCTGGAGTTTCCGCTTCTCGGCATTATCGCCCACGCCGATCTTTTGCGCGATAAACCCGATCAAGTCAGAAAAGTCGTAACCGCTTCTCTCAAAGGCATCGCTTTCACCAAGTCGCATCGAGAAGAAGTGGCGCCGCTGCTGAAAGACTTTATCGGCCTGGACAGTTTGGAATTGGCGCGAAAAGCCTACGATAAATTGAGAGACATCTGGCCCGACAGCGGCATGCCGACCGAAAATGGCTTGAAGAATGTCGCAAACATGGCGGAAGTTCCCGCCAACGTGCCGATCGAAAAACTCGTCGATTGGACTATGGTCAAAGAAGTGGCGGCGTCCCTCAAGGAAAAATAGCCGCGACGGTTTTTGATTTTCATCCAAATCCTCGATTTCCTCGCGCGAAATCCTGACATAAAGCATTGCGGCGGATCAAATTCATCAACCGCCTGGGTTGAGGAACGCGAACGGTTCGCTAAACTATCGCTTTGATGCGCGGAAATATTCAGACCGATCCGGACGTGGCGAAGACGGCGGCCATGATCGCCGATCCCTCACGTGCCGCGATTCTCATAGCGCTGTCCGACGGCAGAGCTCTGCCGGCCGGCGAGCTGGCGCGCTGCGCGCGCATTTCGCCGCAGACGGCCAGCGCTCATCTGGACAAGCTCTTTCGCTCGCACTTCTTGGCCGTCGAAATCCAGGGCCGCCATCGTTACTATCGCTTGCGCAGTGCTCAGGTAGCTTCAATCTTGGAGTCCTTGTCGATCGTTGCGCCGGCGGCGCCCGCGATGGGTCCCGTGCAAAATGGAGTCGCGCAGGAGCTCCGTTTCGCGCGTGTGTGCTACGATCATCTGGCCGGCAAATTGGGCGTCATGGTGACGCAGACATTGTGCGAACTTGGCTATATCAACGACGATGAGGCGGGATTTCTTCTGACTGGCAAGGGGCAGAACTGGTTTCATGGCTTCGGCATCGACGTCGTCGAGCTGCGCACCAGTCGGCGTCCTCTGACTCGGCGGTGTTTCGACTGGAGCGAGAGGCGCGCACATCTGGCCGGCGCGCTAGGGGCCGCATTGATCCGGCGGTTTCTCGCTCTCCACTGGATTGTGCGGGCGCCAGCAGGGCGTGCGGTGCGTTTAACTAACAAAGGTCGCGCGGGTTTTCGCGCGCGATTGTCGCTGGACCTTGCTATAGCAATCCTGCCATGAGTTTTTCGCCGATTCTCCAACGCGTTTGAAACCTGAGCTCGGCGCGCCGGAAGGCTCCGGATCGTCGGTATCCGGACGCCTTCCAGCGATCGGCGAATCTGTTACGTCACGGGTTCAGGGTCGATGACGGCGAATTCCAAGATTTCATCCGGATCGCCGCGATACATCGCCAGGGCCACGGTTTCTCTGCCGATGAACGCACCGTGGTTGTGTCCCTGCGGATTGAGGCCGTAGTCACCGGGAAAGCGTCGCTGCTTGCCGAGCTTGTCGCAGTAGCCGCCTTCGAGGACATAGATGTGCTCGTCCGAGCGCGCCACGGCAATCAGTTTGATGAGCTTTCCTTGCGGCGGGCTGAACTTGAGCAAGAAAGCGACGCCGCTTCCTTGTTCTCTCCTGTCGCTCAAGACTTTCAGATGGGTTAGTTGAGTTCCATGGTAAATCGAACTTTCCCCAAACTGGCCACTGCCGGGCTGCCACTCCTGTTCTGACGTGCTGAGGGTGATTGCTTTCATAATAAAAAAACCTCCTCTTAAATGAGCATCTGCCGTAAGCCTAACAGGCGGTTCAGCGGTCGGCGCGGCTTCATTTCGATGGCGATCGAAATGTCATCGCGGAAACTATGTGTGCATTTAGTTGTCGATGAACTGGACAGGTTGACGGAGTCGCCCGTTTTTTACTACGTTTCGGTTCCGAGTCGACAACGCAAAGGAGACAAGTCAATGAGTGAGTTGAACTCCGCGAAAAAGATCGATGTGGCGCCGGAGCACTGGGATCGGTTATTCGCGCCGAGTGCGTGTTTAGTTACGGTCACGACATTGGACAGCGAAGGCCGGATCAATGCCGCATCCTTCGGCACCTGCGTGCGCGTGTGCCACGATCCGGTGTTCATCGCGTTCACGGTCGGCGCGCCCAAGGACACCTGCAACAACCTTCTCGCCACGGGTGAATTTGTCGTCAACGTGCCGCCGTTTGAGCGCGAGATTTTGGAAAAAGTCCGGGTCACCGGCCTGGAGTTTCCGACCGGCGTGAACGAGCTTGAAAAAGCCGGGCTGACGGCCCTGCCATCGAAAGTCGTCAAGCCTCCTCGCATTGGAGAGTATCGCAGCCATTTCGAATGCCAGGTCGAATGGACCAGGCAGTGGCTGCACCGCGTCATGGTGGTCGGCAGGGTCGTGGCGGCCTCCGTCGATGAGGGATGCACGGACGCCAACGGGTACGTGATTTGGGATAAACTCAAGCCGGCGCACTATTGCGGTCACGAATATAAGAACGGCTTCGTCGCGGCGTATGAGAAAATGGATGTGGAGATGATTTACAAAGATCCCGTGCCGCCACGTAACGGTTAGCTCTTGCCGACGACGCTTTCCCGCCGCGATTCACCATGAAGATTCAATGCTCCTCGGCGTGGCGCACGTGTGGAATTGCCGTGCTGAGTGTGGTCATGCTTGCGGGACTTTTTAACAGGTCGCGCGCGGCGGAAGTGGAACGGTTCGTATCGGGACCTTTTGAAATCGCCACCGTAATCAAGCGTATCGGTGCGGGTGGCTTTCCCAATACCACGGCCAATCCTTTTGCCCGAACCAGCGTCACCAACTTCACGCTGAAATACAAAGGCAAGCTGGTGGTGATCGCCGGCGACGGTGCGAAGATCGATGGTTTTCTGGACGCATGGTTTCTCGACGGCGCGGCGGACCCGGCGGTGTTGCTGGCGAGCGGCGGCGTCTATCTTGTCACCGAAGCGCGTGGTGAGCTGAAGACACAGGTGCTGTCGGTGGGGAGTACCGACATGGCGAGCATCCAGTGGCTGGATGCCCGCAGCGGCCAACCGGCACCGCCGCACGACGTAACCATCCGCGACGCCCGCGGCACGTCGCACAATTTGAGCGGCGGCAAATTGCTCTTGATCAATCGCGAACGCGTGCTCGATCTCGCCACTCTCCGATCTTATGCAATCAATCTGTACGACGGCGCGAGCCGGCTCGACGATTTCAACACTTCCAATGCACCGGCCCGAGCGCTGTCGCCCGGAAAGTCGCAGTACGTGCTGGTGGGCGAGCGGTCGCGGGGCGATCAATTCGAGCACGCGCTGGTCCCTGTCGACTACGCACGCAACCGCGCTTACGCGGTTCCTTTTGATATGATCGCGGGGCGCATTCAGTCGGCTGACGAGGTCACGCCGGATTTCATCGCCCATTACTTTCAATGGACCCAGCAGGCGGACGGCGAGCGCCTCGCGCTCAGAAAAAATGCCGCGCCGCTGCCGTGGCGCGGACGGCTGAAGAATTTTGGCGGCGGCGCAGTCGAGTATCACCTGATGCCGGTGCTGCCGAAGATGATGCAGACATTCATGGGTTTTTTACAGAGAGAATTCGCCGCTCAGAGTTTGCCCCAGGGCGCGGATCCGAACCGGGCCAAGCTGACCATCGAAAACTGGCCGTTCAATGTCTGGTTCCAGCCGCAGAGCAAAGAGTTGTCACTCTACGCGGAAGCGAGCGCGACTCAATCCACGGCGCCGGCGTATGCGATCATTCAGCGCATTGCCCGCCGTTTCGACGACGAATTGGCCAAGGGACAGTATCAGTCCGAATTCGCCGGCGCGGTTTCGCTGAAGTGACGGCGCAAGTTTGACATCTTGCAACCAGCGCGGCGGACGTCAGCGCCATTCGGTTCGATCCGGGTGATAGACCGCAGTGGTGAGGTGGCGGCCGTTGAGATGGAAAATACCCATCAATCGGACCGCGCGCCGGAGCGTGGCGTGGGGCGGTGAGCGGTCCGCCCACTTGGCGAACTCACAGATCTTCTCGCGGCTTTCCTTACTCTGGATTTTGACTTCAAAAGTGATTTCCTCGAAACCGCGGTGCTCGTAGCCGAGCTCATAGAGATATTCGCCGCGGCGATCGAACCAGCCGCGCACTTGTTCCTCCAGAGAATCGATCTCGAGATCGAGGACGCCGGCCGCGCGGCCCCACTGAGTAAAATGGCTGAAGCCGAAGCCCGCCAAAAACGTGTGCGCCGGACTGACGCCCTTGCCGAAGCCGGTGCTGTGATCGTTTTCGTCGCAGATCAGCTCCTGTTCGCGAATCTTGGTTTTGCCCGAGCAGTTCTCCAGCCAGTTGATCGTCACGTTGGGCGTCGAGCGATAATCCTTGGGATCCACCTTTTGCGGTAGCTCAACCATCAGCTTGTCGAGGTACTTCATTTTTTCTTTGTAGATTTTGATCGCCATTTTTACTCCTTCCAATTATATGAAGGTTAAATTCTCGCGCGCCAGTCTTCCAGCGGCCCGCGGTTGTTTTGCAAGATCCACTCGGTCGCTTCGATGTGCTGTCCGGTAACGCCGCGGCCGTCCTGGGAGGCGAGAAACAACGCCGGGGGCACCATCAATTCCGGGCGCAAGAAAATCAGATCGGGATTTTGTTTCAGTTGATCGATTTTTTCCGGATCGGTCAAGATCGAGTATTTGCCCGGAGACAGGGAGTTGACCGCGATGTGATGTTCGCGGAACTCCAGTGCCAGGGACTGAGTCAGGCCTTCAAGGCCGAATTTCGACGCGCAGTACGGGACCCTGCCGGCCATGCCTTTTTTGCCGCCGCCTGCGGAGATGTTGATGATGCTGCCGGCGCCGCTGCGTTGCATCAGCGCCAGGCATTCCCTGATGCACAGGAACGGACCGCGCAGATTGACGTTGATCGTCGCGTCCCAATCGTCGACGGCCAGATCGGCGAATTTAATGTAATAGCTGTCGCGCTTGCCAAGCTGATTCATGCGCAGTGCGGCGTTGTTGATTAGCACGTCGAGGCGGCCGAAGCGGCTCTCCACCTGGTGCGCGATTGTGCGCGTGTCTTCGAGTCGGGAGACATCGGCTTCGATGGCCATCGATGGCGGCCCGAAAGCTTGCGCTGCGCGCGCCGTCGATTCGATTTCCGTTTTGGTCCGTGAGACCGCGACCACGTTCGCGCCGGCTTCGGCAAATCCCAGCGCCAGCGCTTTGCCGATGCCGCGGCCGGCGCCGGTGACGAGAACGACTTTGCCGTCAAAACGGATCATGGATGCGGCGGGAACTCGTGATGCCTCAGTTTTTCGGCCAGGCGCGGATCGCCGAGTCGGGTCGCAGTTTTTTCGTGTCGTAGACTTCCATGTGGGTGAAGTCGCGGATCGGACGGCGCGGTTTGGCCTTGGGCCAACTGCTCGCATGCCCGATGGGCACGACCCATAAAAGCCGGAGTGGCTGCGGTACTTGAAACAGCTCCCGCAGCTCTGGTTCCACTTCTTCGCGGACTGAAACCCACACGGTGCCGAGACTCATGCTCGCTGCGGCGAGCATCATTTGCTGCACTGAGTTGGCCATGCTTGCCTGGAAAAGCTTCTCGCGGTCCGCCTGTTGGCGGGTGGTGAGATAGACCGATTTAGTTCGCGGGTCGCCGCACGCGAGCACGATGACGCTCACGTCGCCGACGTAGTCTTTCTTGAGTCCTTTGTAATTGACCGGGTCTTCGCGTTTTCTCTGGCGCCACTCGTTGTCGTAGATCTCCCGGATGCGTTTCATCTTCTTGCGGTCGCGGGTCACGACGAATTCCCAGGGCTGGGTGTTGGCTCCGGAAGGGGCCCAGCGCGCCGCTTCGAGGATTGCATTCAATTGCACGTCGCTGACCTTGCCGGTCTTGTAGACCCGCACGCTGCGGCGTTTCTGGACCACGTTGAGCACAGCCTGTACGGCGGAATTCTCCGGCTGCGATCGGGCTGCTTTGGCTGGCTGGGCCATGAGACCTCCAAGATTTTTTCTAGGTGATGGATTGAGCCCTCGCCGAAACTTTTTGTGGTGATTGATCGAGCGACTCGGCGAAGGCTTGTAATTGTTCCGAGGGTGGTCTACTCCTAAACTTATACGTAGTCAATATGCGTGCCGCCAAACGAGTCGGTTCTCCGGTACCGTTGTATTTCAAAGTGATGCTGCGCCTGCGCGACGACATTCTGTCGGGCACGCGCGAGTACGGCCATCGTCTGCCTGGCGAGATCGAGCTGGCGCGCCAGCTCGGCGTGAGCGTGATCACGGTACGCCAGGCGCTGGCGCAGCTCTGCAGAGATAAACTGCTGATCCGCGAATGGCGCAAAGGAACTTTCGTCAGTTGGAAGGGACCACTCAAAAAATCCGTCCAGCTCGAAGTCGAAACCGAGGACCTGGCGCCGGTGGAAGCCGAGGGTACGAGTTTTCGCGTGCTCAATCTCGAGGACGTCGAGCCGGCGCTCGAGTTGCGGCGCGATTTCGCGCTAGCGGCGCACGAGCGGGTGAGAAAAATCGAGCGCGTGCGGCTGGCGCACGGCCGGCCGCTCGCCTACGTGATTTCCTATGTGCCGGCGCGCATCGCCGCGCGGGTGCGCATCCAAGGCATGAAGACGATCCCGCTGTCGACGGTGATCGAAAGCTCGCTGAAGATCAAAATCAGTGACGTGAAACACATCGTCGAGGCCAAGCTGTCGGATGACGCCGTCTCGGCGCGACTCGAGATTCCGCCGGGCTCGCCGGTGCTCTACGTCGAGCGCGACCATTTTCACAAAAAGCGTCTGATCATGCGCACAGCTGGTTTCTATCGAAGCGATCTGTTTCGCTACGAGCTGCGCCTCAAGCTTAAAAAAGCCGGCGCGGTGGTCAGTTCCTGAAGTTCGAGTAAACAACGGAGTTCCGCCATGGCAATTTTTCGCGGCGAAGTCGGTTTGCAGTTTACCACTCATTTGGCGAAGCACTATGCGATTCCCCAATGGATCGAGCTGGCTGCGCATGCTCAACGAAATGGCTTTGACCAGATTTGGTTCAACGACAATCTCGGTCACCGAAATATTTTCGTGCTACTGACCGCCATCGCGGCGAAGGTGCCGATCAAGCTCGGCACCGCGATTCTAGTGCCGTACTTTCGCAATCCGGTGGACATCGCCGACGCGTTCGCATCGCTTTCCGAGCTGATGGACGGCCGGGAGATCAGCGTTGGCATCGCGCGCGGCGATTATGCGCAGGCGGGCAATCAGGTCCACCTTATGAAGCCGATCGCGATGGTCAAAGAAAGCGTCGAGTGCATGAAACGTCTGCTCGCCGGCGGTTCGGTGCGCTACGGTGATTATCCCGCGCTGACGGAATTTTTCCATTTGCGGCCGGATGCCAATATTCGTTTGGGCTTTGCGCCCAAGTCGCCGGTGCTTTTTTACACCGGCGGAAACGGCCCGCGCATTATGGAGATCGCCGGCCGGGTGATGGACGGCGTGCTGATCGGCGGCTTCTTCATTCCGCTGGTCCGCAGCGGCAAGCTCGCCGGCCTATTAGACTGCACCGAACGCGGCCGGAAAAGCGCGGGACGCGAGGAGCGATTGCGCAAAGTCTGCGAGATTAATATCTCGGTCGCAGACGACCGCGATAAGGCGAGAGAGTTTCCGCGGCGCTACATTGCGCACATGCTGGTGGTGCTCGAAGCCATGGGTTTCTCAGACGAGGAATTCCGCGCCTTGGGTGTGGAGCGTCAGACGGTGCTGGATATCAAGCGGGCTTTCGAAGGGGGCGGCACGATCGAACAGGTCTCGGCTTTGATCACCGATGCCATGGTCGATATCGGTTTCATCGCCGGCACGCCGCGCGAATGCGCTAAAACGCTCGAAGAGATGTGCGCCCGCGCGCAGGAGTACGGCTTCGATCAGATCCTCCTGGCCAAGCTCGGCCCGAACTACGAGGACGCGATTACCGTGCTGGCACGGGATTTATTGCCGGCGGTCATGGGTTAGAGCAATCCAAATTAAAAACAATGAAAAGGAAAATTTCATGGCAAAAATGAATGCGCGGATGATGCGGACGAAGATGGCTCTCGAGGTCGCGGCGGAGTTGTATACCCAGCGCATGTTCAGCATGGGCAACGTGTCGACGATTTCCATCCAGCCCAGCTCGCGCGAAGAACAGTATCCCGGTGTGTTGATGGGCATCAACGGCGATCTGATGGGCGGCATGAAGGGGCCGATCGAAGTCGGCAAAAAACGAGTCGATGTGGCATTTATCAATCCGTCGGCGGTGGTCACGATGGCTTACCGCGGCAAGGGATTTTACAAACAGAAGCTGCCGCTGCGCGCGCTCGCTTCGTTTCCGTCCTGGGACAAGATGGCCTTTGCGGTGGCGCGGGATCTGAAGATCAAGTCGCTGGCCGATATCGCCGCGCGCAAGATTCCACTGCGAGTCTCCACCCGGCCGTTGGGCATCGACAATACGACTGTGTATACGGTTGGCCAGGTGCTGGGGCTTTACGGATTTTCCCTGGCGAAGATCAAGAGCTGGGGCGGCAAAGTGCATGAAACGCCGCGGCCCACTTCGCCTGAGCGGCTGGACGGTATCAAAAGTGGCAAGATCAACGCGGTCTTCGATGAGGGCCTGCACAACTGGATCGAGGAAGCGCTCGACCAAGGATTCGAAATTGTGCCGCTCGAGCCGCG
>Ga0310810_10001769_pt1 | contig 22866 bp, 19 predicted proteins | sample NCmetagenome_FD_207641 | JGI IMG/M metagenome (GOLD analysis project Ga0310810, IMG submission 207641) | Soil microbial communities from experimental microcosm in Duke University, North Carolina, United States - NC | ecosystem: Engineered > Artificial ecosystem > Soil microcosm > Unclassified ... | reverse complement strand
CTCGCGCACCGGGCGCTGATCCTCGACCCGTAGTCGGATGACCCCGCCCTGGCGGCAGAATCGGTTGAACTCGAGGTAGACCGACGCGTTGGCCTGGGCGGTGTCGAGCGGCGCGTCGACCACCAGCTCGAACCGGGTGTCGGGGGTGAGAAACGGCGCGCCGCCACCCTGGGTGATCGGCTGCGACGCGAGGATCCGTGGTCCGCGGACCCGGAAGCGGTGCACGTAGGGCACCCGCAGCCGGCTCCCGTCCATGGCCTCGAAGCGGTCCGAGACGGTGATCGTGTAGGAGGCGTTGGCCGGGAGCGGCACGTCGGGCCGGAAGCGGAGCGTCACCGGATCGCGCCAGTCCAGGCGGCCGCGGACCGCAGGCTCGATCCGGAAGATTCCCTCGGGGTTGACGCTCCGGTCGAGCGATCCCGCCACCGGCCGATCGAAGGTGACGGTTACGGCCGCCGTCGGCGCGGCGTCCGTTCCCGGTGAGACCCGGAGCACCTGCAGCTCGGTGCCGGGATCGGCCGCTGCGACGAGGCCGGCGGCGGTGACGAGGCGAAACACGAGCAATTGTGAGGGTGACATGCACCAAGATAGGTAGTTGCTTGGCGACGGACTTCTATATATTGGTGCCCAATGGACGACCCGTGTTCCATTCTGAAATGCCGCACCGCGTAGCTGGTCTTCGGGAGGAGGGATGATGCGTCGATTGACCGTGGTCTGTACCGCTCTGGCGGCCGTTTCAACCGCCGCGCACGCGCAGCAGAAGGGCGTTCTCGAGATTGGGGCGTTTGCCGACATCGCCTACTTCGACAACTCGCTGAGATTCGACCAGCCCCAGGTAGGGCCGGGCGGTCGGCTCGGTTACTTCTTCACCGACCATGTCGCGGTCGAAGGCGAGGGCGCCTGGGTCCCGGGGAGCGTGGGCCCCAACGGCCAGAACGTCGACTATATCCCGCTCCGCATCGGCCTGGCCTACAACACCGGCGGCTCCAAGGGGCTCGGCGCGCTGATCGGCGCGGGCTACACCCACACGATGTACAAGCCCGACGGCGGTGACAACGTCAGCGACGACGGCCCTTACGGCAAGATCGGCTTCCGGCTGGGCACGGGCGACGTGGTCTCCATCAGAATCGATACCTACGTCGACTGGATTCCCTCGCCCGCCAACGACGTGCCTCCGGGACGCGCCGGATACAACCTCAACTACGGCGTCGAGGCCGGACTCGCCTTCATGCCCGGGTACCACGGCGCCGCGAACCGCGACAGCGACAAGGACGGCGTAGTCGACGGTGTCGACGAGTGCAAGAACACCCCGGCCGGTGACAAGGTCGACGCGAAGGGCTGTACCCTCAAGGACAGCGACGGCGACGGCGTGCTCGACGACACCGATGCCTGCGCCGATACCCCCGCCGGCGACCAGGTCGACGCGAAGGGCTGCTCGCTGCCCAAGGATGCCGACGGCGACGGCGTCACCGACGACAAGGACCAGTGCAAAGACACCCCGAAGGGCGACCAGGTGGACGAGAAGGGCTGCTCGCTGCCCAAGGATGCCGACGGGGACGGCGTGACGGACGACAAGGATGCCTGCGCCAACACTCCGGCGGGCGAGAAAGTGAACGAGCGGGGCTGCCCGCTGGATACCGACGGCGACGGGGTCGTCGACTCCGCCGACCGCTGCCCCAACACGCCGATCCGGACCTCGGTCGACGCCGAGGGCTGCCAGGTCCTCTTCGAGGCGAGCAAGAAGACGCTGATCCTCGAGGGCGTGAACTTCGAGACCGGCAAGGCCACGCTGACGCCGGAGTCGGAGACCATCCTCAACGGCGTGGCGGAGTCGCTGGTGGCCAATGACAGCATCAAGGTCCAGGTGGCCGGCCACACCGACAACACCGGCAGCGCGGCGGTGAACGCCCGGCTGTCGAAGCAGCGGGCGGAGGCCGTGCGGCAGTTCCTGATCGCGCACGGCGTCGCCGAAGATCGCCTGACTTCCAAAGGCTTCGGCCCCTCCAAGCCGATCGCCTCCAACAAGACGGCGGAAGGCCGGGCGCAGAACCGACGGGTGGAGCTGACCCGGACCAACTAGGCTCCGGTCACCCTGCAGTAGCGAAGGCGGGAGGCCCGTTCCGGGTCTCCCGCCTTCGTCGTGTTATCCCCTGTCCGAGGAGCCCGGGCCGGGCTCAGAAAACGGTGGCGACCGGCGCCTCGTGGTCGCTTTCCAGGTACTCCGCCCGGTACATCCGGATGAGCTCGAAGAAATAGGAGATCGCCAGGGGGCCGATGAGCAGCCCGAGCAGGCCGAAGTAGCGCAGTCCGCCAAACGCTCCGATGATGGTGACGAAGGGGTGGATACGAGCCCAGCGCCGAACGACGAAGGGGCGGATGAGGCTGTCCACGTTGCCCACCGCCACCACGCCCCAGATCGCGAGTCCGATCGCCGCCCCCCAGCGGCCGTCCATCGCGAGCGAGGCCGCTCCCGGTCCCCAGACCATCCCACTCCCCACCACCGGCAGGATCGAGAGCACGAACGTCACCACGCCCCAGAATGGCGGGTTGGACAACCCGGTCACCCAGAACCCCAGCGCCACCAGCAGCCCCTGCACCGCGGCGGTGAGCCCGGTGCCGACCAGGGTGGAGAAGGTGACGTCGCGGAAGCGCTCCCGGAGGACCTCGGCGCTCTCGCTGGAGAACGGAATGAACGGACGGACGCTGCGCCAGGCCCCATGGGGCTCGACCAGGAGGTAGTACAGCCCGAAGAAGGCGATGGTGAGCTCGATGCCGAGCCGGGTCGCCGTGCCGATCAGTCCGACCGCACTGGACCCTACCCAGGACACCAGCTGCGACCCGACCGACTCGAGCTGCGCGCCCACGGCGTACGGCCCGACCCGGACCTCGCTCAGCCGGGCGAGCAGCGGGCTCCGGATGACCCCGGTCGCCATGTCCTGGGCCTGGTTGGCCACCAGGCCGACGATGGAGATGCCGGGCCCCAGCACCAGCACGAGGCCGAGCAGCACCGCGACGCCGGCCGCGGCCCCGGGCCGGATCCACCGGCTCATGACGCGGTGCAGGGGCGCGAACACCACGTACAGCACCAGCGCGCCGAGCAGCCCGGTGCCGAACGGCCAGAGGACCCAGAGAAGTCCCAGCCCCAGCGCCAGGATGAGCCAGGCAGCCCGCTGGCGCTCGGTATCCAGGAATGACATGCGCCAAAGACTACCGGCCAACCCAAGCCGCCGCCAGCGCTCGGCTTGCTGACTCCCGGACCGCGGGGCGAGATTATCGCCGTGTCCGACACCCTCGCCGCCTACGACGCTCTCCCGGTCATGGTCTGGACCACCGATCCGGACGGGCAGACCGACTACAACAACAGCCGACGGCTGGCCTTCACCGGCCGGCCCGCCGACCAGGAGGCGGGTTGGGGCTGGACCGAGCCGGTTCACCCCGACGACCGCGGTGCCGTGCGTGAGGCCCGACGCCAGGCGGCGAGCGAGCGCCGGGGCTACACGGCGGAATACCGACTGCGGCGCGCCGACGGCGAATACCGCTGGGTCGAAGACACGGCCGTTCCCCGACCCGGCGCCGGTGGGAGCTTTGCCGGACTGGTCGGCGTCAGCCAGGACGTCACCGACCGGCGTCAGCGGGCCCAGCGGATCCGGCAGCTGCAGCGCACCGAGGGCTTGGCCCAGCTGGCCCACGGTGTGGGGCACGACTTCAACAACCTGCTCACCGGGATCCTGGGACACGTCTCGCTGCTGCTCGAGGATCCGACGCTCTCGCCCGAGGCGCGGAGCGACGTGACCCGGATCGAAGAGTCCGCGGACCGCGCCGCGGGGCTCACCCGCCAGCTGCTCGCCTTCAGCCGGCGCCAGGTCCTGACCCCGCGCGCGCTGGACCTCAATCGGCTGGTGAGCGGGACGGTGAGCGCCATCCGAAGCATCGTTGGAAGCCGGATCGAGGTGGTTGCGACGCTCGAGCCGGACCTCGAGCCGGTCCTGGCCGACCCGGGCCAGCTGGAGGAAATGCTGCTCGAGGTCGCAACCAGCGCCCGCGACGGCCTTCCCGACGGGGGCCGGCTCGAGTTCCGCACCGGCCGCCTGCAGGTAGACCAGCGCCTCGCTGCGTCGCGGGAGGGACTCAGGCCCGGGGCGTTCGTCACCTTCACCGTGCGGGCCAGCGGCTCGACGATCGACGGGGAGGCGTTCGAGCGCCTGCTCGACCCTCTGGTGCTGCCCGCCGGCGGCGCGGTCAGCCCCGGCGACGCGCGCGCCGCCCAAGCGATCGTCCGGCAAAGCGGCGGCTACATCGCGCTGGACCCGGAACCCGACCGGGCGACCGCCTTCACGCTCTACCTGCCTCGGCTCGAGGCCTCCGCCGAGCGACCGGCCCCCAAGCCCGAGTCCCTGGGCGGCACCGAAACGATCCTGCTGGTGGAGGACGAGGAGCAGGTGCGGGAGCTGGGGCGGAGGGTGCTGGAGCGGGAGGGCTATACCGTGCTGACGGCCACCGATGCCGAGTCGGCGACCGCGCTGGCGGACCGCCACGCGGGCCATATCCATCTGCTGATCACCGACGTACACCTCCCTCGGGTGAGCGGCCGGGAGCTGGCGGCGCGGCTCGGGATCCACCGTCCGGCCATCAAGGTGCTCTACGTCTCCGGGACGGCGGAAGGCTCCCTGGCCCGGCACCGGATGCTCGAGCCGGGGACGACCTTCCTGGAGAAACCCTTCTCCCTCGACCGGCTCCTGCGGTCGGTACGCCGGGCCCTGGGGACCCCGGAAGCGGCCGCCCGCTCGGGCTGAGACTCGCTCGCCGGTCCCCCTGGACGAGTGTATCTTCGGGCAAGTGGCCTGCACCTTGGCCCTTTCCTGCGTCCAAAGGTCCGATCCGTGGTCCCTTCCGTTTCCGACCTGATCGATAGCCTGCCCCCCTTCCGCCTGGCTGCCATCGCAGGCGCGGCTCTCCTCCTCAGCCTGCTGCTGCTCGTGCTCCTGGTGGGCCGGATCCGCCGGCTCCGGCAGAGCCGTGCCGAGACCACGTCAGCTCGGAGCCAGCTGGCCACGGTCACGGCCACCATGCGGGAAGGTGTGGTGGCGTATGACCTCCAGCATCGGCTCACCTTCGTCAATCCGGCCTTCGAGCGCCTGACCGGCCACCCCGCCGAGGACCTGCAGGATCAGGAGTTCCTGCAGTACATCCACCCCGACGACCGCCCCGCCCTGCTGGCGGAGTGGGACCGGCTGGCCCAGGGCGGCTCCCTCCGGGACCAGGAGTATCGGGTCGTGACCCGGAACGGCCAGATCCGCTGGACCTCGAGCAGCTGGGAGCCCCTGCGCGACGAGTCGGGCCGCCAGATCGGCTACCTCGGCACCGAGTTCGACATCACGGAGCGGAAGCTGGCCGAAGCCGAGATGCGAATCGACACCGAGCTGTTCCAGGCCGTCATCGAGGTGCAGCAGGCGGTCGCGGCGGCCGGGCTCGACTCCCAGACCGTGCGGCACGTGATCGCGGAGCGGAGCCAGCGCCTCACCGGGGCGAGCGGCGCGGTGATCGAGTCGCTCGAAGGCGACGAGCTGGTGCCCCAGGTATTCATCGGGTTCGAGGCTCCGCGCCTGCCGGTGAAGGGCAGCCTGAGCGGACTCACCATCCGCACCGGCGAGCTGCAGCGCTCGGACGACGCCCGGAGCGACCCCCGGATCGAGCACACCCGCTATCGCGACCTGGCCATCCGCTCGCTCCTGGTGGCGCCGCTCAAGGACGAACAGCGGACCATCGGGGTGCTCAAGGTGGTGTCGCCCCAGCCGAACGCCTTCACCGATCGCGACGCCAAGGCGCTCAGGCTGCTGGGCGGGCTCATGGGCGCGGCCCTGGGCCACGCCGCGGCCTACGAGGCCCGGCAGGCGCGCCTGGAGGAGCGGACCAATGCCCTGCAGGAGAGCGAGCAACGCTTCAAGCAGCTGGTGGACGTGGCGCAGGAAGGGATCTGGGTGGCCGACGAACGGGGCACCATGACCTACGTCAACCAGCGGATGTCGGAGCTGCTGGAGCATCCCAGCGGGGCGATGCTGGGGCGACCGGTCTTCGACTTCCTCGACCCCGCGTCGCGGCCCGCCGCCCAGCGGGCCCTCGCGCAGCCGGCTTTGGGCGGCAAGAGCGTGGATCTCCGGTTCCGCCGCCGCGACGGGAGCGAGTTGTGGGGACTGGCCTCGGCCAGCCCGATCGTGCGGCGGGACGGGGTGACGATCGGCTCGGTCGGAATGGTCACCGACATCACCGAGCGCAAACGCGCCGAGGAGCGGCTCCGCCGCTCCGCCGACCGCCTCGGCATGCTGCACGACATGGATCAGGCGATCCTGGCCGCGCGCTCTCCCGCCGAGATAGGCCGGGCGGCCCTGGGCCGGATCCGCCGGATGGTGCCCTGCCAGCGCTGCACCGTGGTGCTGTTCGACCCGTCCAGGGGACAGGCGCAGCTCCTGGCCGGATTCTCCGGCGCGGCGCCGCTCTCGACCTCCACCCTGCTGCTGGACAGCCTTTCCCCCATCGAGGTGCTGCGCGGGGGCACGGTCCGCTCAAGCGACGACATCACCACGCTCCAGGAGCCGCCGTCGATCTTCCGGCAGCTCATCGCCGAGGGGCTCCGGAGCGTCCTGTCGGTGCCGCTCCTGGTGGACGGCGAGGCGATCGGCGAGATCAACCTGGCGTCCTCGACCCCCTCGGGCTTCGACGCCGAGCACCGGGAGATCGCCCTGGAGATCGCGACACCGCTGGCGATCGGCATCCAGCACGCCCGCCTGCGCGACGAGCTCTCCCGTCGCACCGGCGAGCTGGAGCGCCGGGCGGCCGAGCGCGGGGCGGCCCTGCGGGCCGCCACGGCCGACCTCGAGTCGCTGCTCTACAGCGTGTCGCACGACCTGCGCGCGCCGATGCGGCACATCGGCGGATTCGCCCAGCTGTTGCTGGAGGACGGCGGTCCGACGCTCGACTCCTCCGCGCAGCACTACGCCCGCCGCATCAGCGAGGGTGCGGCGCGGCTCGCCGCGATGGTGGACGACCTGGTGCACTTCAGCCGGGTGAGCCGGCAGGACATGATGCGGCGGGAGGTGAATCTCACCACCCTGGTGGAGGACCTGGTCGGCCACTTCCAGGCCGAGGCCGCGGTCGAGGGGCGGGTGCTCGACTGGCAGATCGGCGAGCTGCCGGTGGTGGAGGGTGATCCTGCCCTGATGCGTATCGCCGTGGAGCAGCTGCTGGCCAACGCCGTCAAGTTCACCCGTCCCCGCGAGCGGGCAACGATCCGGATCCGCCCGGTCCGCTCCGAGGAGCAGGACGGGATCGCGGTGGAGGACAACGGGGTCGGCTTCCGCATGGCCTACGCCGGCAAGTTGTTCGGGCTGTTCCAGCGGCTGCACCGGGCGGAGGAGTTCGAGGGCAACGGCGCGGGGCTGGCCCTGGTGCAGCGCATCGCCCAGCGGCACGGAGGACGGGTGTGGGCCGAGTCCGAGCTGGACCAGGGCGCGACCTTCTATGTCACCTTCGGCGGCACGGCGGAGCGGCGAAACGGCCCGCCGGCCGCGACCCCGACCCCCGCCCCGACGGACGAGCGGAAGCCGGCCGAGCCGCCGGCGGGGCGATCGCGCCGGCCGGCTACCCCCTCGGCCTGAGATGCCCGCGCTGCCCGAGGCCTGCGACATCCTCCTGGTCCAGGACAATCCCCTCGAAGTCGAGCTGACGCTGCGCCCGCTGCGAGAGGTGGCCGCCGAGGCGGTCATCGGCGTGGCCGGCGACGGCGAGGAGGCGCTCGACTACCTCCTGGGCCGGGGCGAATACCGCCACCGCCTCGGTGGCGCTCTGCCCCGCCTGGTGCTGCTCGACCTCAAGCTTCCCAAGCTGGACGGCATCGAGGTGCTCCGCGCCGTGCGCGCGAGCCATCGCGCCGGGGCGGTGCCGATCGTGATGCTGCTTCCGGCCAGCGAGCCGCGCGAGCTGGCCCAGTGCTACCAGCTCGGCGTCAACAGCTGCGTCCAGAAGCCGGTACATTACGCGGAATTCACGGGTACCTTGCAGGCGATCGGCCGGTACTGGCTCGGCATCAACCAACCTCCGGCCGGCGTCGAGGCGCCGGTGGGCCAACGGGCCCCGGCGCGCTGACCCCTCTGACTCCGAGCACTCCGGTGCGCGCTCTCCTCGCGATCTCGCTCTTCGTCTCCCTGACGGCGACCCGCCTCGCCGGCCAGGCGATCGACATCCCCTATCAGCGGCACGTCCTGCCCAACGGACTCACCCTCCTGATCCACGAGGACCACAAGGCGCCGATCGCGGCGGTCAATGTGTGGTACCACGTGGGCTCGAAGAACGAGCGGCCCGGCCGCAGCGGCTTCGCCCACCTGTTCGAGCACCTGATGTTCTACGGCAGCGAGCATTCGCCGCAGAGCTTCTTCGACGTGATCGAGCCCGCCGGCGCCACCGACCTCAACGGCACGACCAACGAGGACCGGACCAACTACTTCGAGAACGTTCCGGTCAACGCGCTCGACCTGGCCCTGTGGCTGGAGAGCGACCGGATGGGTCACCTCATCGGCGCCATCACCCAGGCGAAGCTGGATCAGCAGCGGGGGGTGGTGCAGAACGAGAAGCGGCAGGATGAGAACGATCCCTACGGGCTGGTGTGGGACTACCTGACGCCCAAGCTCTACCCGCCGAACCATCCCTACTCCTGGACCGTGATCGGCTCCATGACCGATCTCGATGCCGCCAAGCTGGACGACGTGAAGGACTGGTTCCGCGCCAACTACGGCGCGGCGAACGCTGTGCTGAGCGTCGCCGGGGACGTGAACCCCGACAGCGTGCTCGCCAAGGTGCAGCGCTACTTCGGTGACATCCCGTCCGGCCCCCCGGTGACCCACCAGGAGAGCTGGATCGCCAAGCGCACCGGGCACCAGCGCGGCATCATGGAGGACCGGGTGCCCCAGGCCCGGATCTACCGGGTGTGGAACGTGCCCGAGTGGGGCTCGGCCGACGGCGACTACCTGTCCCTGGTAGGCCAGGTGCTCACGGCCGGAAAGTCGTCCCGGCTCTTCAAGCGGCTGGTCTACGACGAGCAGACCGCCACCGACGTATCGGCCTACGCCGACCTGCGAGAGATCGCCGGGCTGTTCGTGGTCCAGGCGAGCGTGCGACCCGGCGTGGACCCGGCCAAGGTCGAGCGGGCGCTGGACCAGGAGCTGGCCCGGCTGCTCGCCTCGGGGCCCACGCCGGCGGAGCTGGCCCGCGCCCGGGCCCGGATCCGGGCTGGCTTCATCCGGGGGGTCGAGCGCATCGGGGGGGAGGGAGGAACGTCGGACGTGCTCGCAAAGGGCCAGGTCTTCACCGGACGGCCCGACATTTACAAGGAGCGGATGCGCCGCTTCGCGAGCGCGATCCCGGCCCAGGTGCGTTCGGCGGCTGTGCGCTGGCTGTCGGATGGGGACTACACGCTCCAGGTGCTCCCCTTCCCCGACTACAAGACCGCGACGACCGGCGCGGATCGGAGCCATCCGCCGACGCCCGGCGCGCCGCCGGCGACGAAGTTTCCCGAGCTGGAGCGGGCGACCCTGTCCAACGGCCTCAAGGTGGTGCTGGCCGAGCGCCGCTCGATTCCGCAGGTCCGCTTCGACCTGCTGCTGGATGCCGGCTTCGCGGCCGACCAGAATGTCGTGCCCGGCACGGCGAGCATGACCATGGCGATGCTCGACGAAGGCACCCGCGCCCGCACGGCTATAGGTATCAGTGATCGGCTGAGCGGACTGGGGGCCATCCTCGCGACCGGGTCGCGGCTGGACGTCTCCAGCGTGTCGCTCGCGACGCTGCGGGAGGGCCTGGACTCCGCCCTCGCCGTCTACGCCGACGTCATCCTGCATCCGTCGTTCCCGGCCACCGATTTCGAGCGACTCCGGCGCCAGCGACTGGCGCAGATTCAGCAGGAGAAGGCCGATCCGGTGGGCATGGCGCTTCGGGTGTTCCCCGGGCTGCTCTACGGTCCGGGGCACGCGTATTCGCTGCCGTGGACCGGGTCGGGAACGGAGGAATCGACCAAGCGGCTCACCCGCGATGACCTGATCCGCTTCCACCAGACCTGGTTCAAGCCCAACCATGCGACGATCGTCGTTGTGGGCGCGACCACGATGGCGGAGATCCGGCCCAAGCTGGAGCGGCTCTTCGCCGGCTGGAAGCCGGGCGAAGTTCCCACCAAGAACATCGCCGCCGTGACGCAGCAGCCACGCTCGACCGTGTACCTGCTCGACCGGCCCGACGCGATCCAGAGCCTGATCCTGGTCGGCAATGTCGCGCCGCCCAAGGCCAACCCCGACGAGCCGGCGATCGAGACGATGAACCAGATCCTGGGAGGAACGCCGACCGCGCGACTCAACCTCAACCTGCGCGAGGGCAAGCACTGGTCGTACGGCTCGTTCTCGTTCTTCCGCGACGCCCGGGGCCAGCGGCCCTTCATGGCCTACGCGCCGGTGCAGACCGACAAGACGGTCGAGGCCCTGGGTGAGCTCCGGAAGGAGCTCTCGGGCATCGTCGAAGCGCGGCCGCCGACGGCGGAGGAGCTGGCCCGGGCCCAATCGTCGCTCACCCTGACGCTGCCAGGGAGCTGGGAGACGATGGACGCGGTCGCCGGATCGATCGACGACATCGTCACCTTCGGCCTGGACGATCGGTATTTCGACGGCTACGCCGACCGGATTCGGGCGCAGACGCTGGCGACCGTCACCGCGGCGGCCGGCGAGACGATCCACCCGGACCACCTGGTGTGGGTGGTCGTGGGCGACCGCGCCAAGATCGAGCAGGGCGTTCGCAATCTCGGCCTGGGTGAGATTCGCCTCATCGATGCGGACGGCAAGCCACTGGGGCCCACGTGAGCGGCGGGCTCACCGCCGCAGTAGTGGTGCTCGCGGCCATCCTGATGATCTTCTTGCCGGAGGACGCCGCGGCCCAGCGCCGCAGCCAGACGCCCGGCTTCTTCGAGGGACCGATCTCGGTCGGGATCCGGAGCGGCCGCGCCTTCACGGACAAGGCGTGGACCGTCGGGGGCCAGGTGGAGCTCCCGCTCCGCGGCAACATCAAGCTCCGGCCCAGCGGCGATCTGGTCTTCCCCGACCACGCGGGTATGGGCTATCAGGCCAACGGCGACGCGGTGCTCTACCTGGGACAGGGCGGCGGGCTCTACGTCGGCGGGGGCGCCGCGCTGGTGCACCGCCACGGCGGCGACACCGAGACGGGCTACAACGGCCTCTTCGGGCTCAGCACCGCACAGTCCCAGCAGACGACCAAGGGATTCATCGAATTCCGCTGGACCCGCATCAACGACGATACGCCGTTCATGGCGGCGATCGGATTCATGCACCGGCTGTAACCAGGAGTATTTCATGCCGACGAGCACTGCGAACGCCGTGTGGGAGGGGGGACTGAAGAACGGGAACGGCAAGTTCACCGCCAAGTCCGGGGCCTTCCACGGCAACTACAACTTCGGAACCCGCTTCGAGGGCGAGAAGGGGACCAATCCCGAGGAGCTGATCGCGGCCGCCCATGCGGCCTGCCTCAGCATGGCGCTGGCGGCGGGGCTGGAGGCGGGGGGCACGCCCGCCACCCGGATCGCGACGACCGCCAAGTGTACGGTGGAGAAGGCGGGCAATGGGTTCCGGATCACCAAGATGAGGCTGGAGGTTCGAGGCCAAGTCCCCGGCATCGACGCGGCGGGCTTCGCCAAGGCGGCGGAGGCGGCCAGGGATGGCTGCCCCGTCTCGCAGGCGCTCAAGGGAAACGTCGAGTTCGACCTGGACGCGAGGCTGGCATAGATCCGGTCTGCCACACGCTGGTCGGCGCCGGCCTGGCCCGGAGCGGGCTGGGCCGGCGCACTGCGTGGGGCACCCTGACGCTGCTCATCGGGGCCAACCTTCCCGACGTGGACGTGCTGGCGTACTGGGACGGCCCGCTCGGCGACCTGGCATTCCGGCGCGGATGGACCCATGGCATTCCGGCGCTCTTCGTCTGGCCCTTCCTGCTGACCGGCCTGATGCTCCTGCTCGACCGGCTCGTCCGGGCCTGGCGACCTAGTCTCGAAGTCCCGCACGCCCGCGAGATCCTGCGGCTCTCGGCGATCGCCATCGTGTCTCACCCCATTCTCGACACGCTCAACACCTACGGCGTCCGGTGGCTGATGCCGTTCGACGGCCGCTGGTTCTACGGCGACACCCTGTTCATCGTAGACCCCTGGATGTCGCTGGTGCTGGCGCTGGGGGTCGGACTGAGCCGGGGTGGGCGAGATCGTGCCGCTCGGCTGGGCCTCGCGGCCGCATCGGCCTATGTGCTGGTGATGGTCGGGCTGGCCCTGGCGGGACGCCTGGTGGCTTCGGCTGAGCTGATGGCGATGGGCGGTGGACCGGTGCAGCAGCTGCTCGTCGCCCCGGTGCTGGCCGACCCATTCACCCGCCGGGTCGTCGCCCGGCAGGCGGACGGCTATCGCACCGCGACGTTCCACTGGCTGAGGCGACCGCACATCGACCCAGCGTCGGTCCGGCGCTTCCCCGCGCCGAGCGCCGAGGATCCGGCGCTCCTTGCGGCGGCGCGGACCATCCCGGGACGCCGCTTTCTGGGCTGGGCGCGGTTTCCGATGGTGCAGGCCGAGGGCGACGTCGTCCACATCGTCGACCTGCGCTATCGGGAACGCGCCGGACCGGGCTTCGCGGTGGTCTCGGTTCCCCTTCCCGCTACTCCGAGGTGATCGAGTAGCGGATCAGGACGTCCTCGACGAACTCGGCGGCGATCCGGCCGGCACCGCTCCGGTATCTTCGGGTGATCACCGTAAGCGCGCCTTCCTTCCGCTCGGTGCTGTCGACGGCGGCGCCCAGCAGTGCCTCCATCTCTGCGGTCGTCATCCCCTTCCGCGGAAGGCTGGCGCCCGGTGCCGCTGCCGCGGTGGTCGGCATGCCGGCGAGCAGGGGCGCCCCGTCGGCTCGCTCGAACGTCACGTAGTCCGCCAGGACCGCCTGGAGACCGGCAGGCGTCAGCATGGAGGCGGGCAGCGAATCGCGGAAGCGGACATTGAATCGGGAGCCACCATCGAGCCGCCGCTGGCGGATGCTCTCCTTCTTCTGCTCCTGAGCATCGGCCACTTCGGCCCGGTTGCGGGCGTCTTCCCGCTCCCGATCGTCGCGCAGGTCGTCGAGCTCCTCCTTGATGTCCCGCCGCCGGTCGGGATCGGTCTCCCGCTTGAGCTCCGCCTCGAGATTCTTCTCGCGCTTGGTCTTCTCGGCGACCGGGACGGCGACGGTAGGAGAGGTGTCGTCCCCCATGGTGCCGTACCCGCCGCCGTCGAGCTGGAACTCGACGTGCGTGCCCTTGACCCGGATCTTCGTCACCATCGCCTGCTGGCCCGAACGGATCGCGGTGCCGTTCTGCTTGAGCCGCTCGGCGTAGTGGGGATAATCCAACGGCTTCGGGTCGGCCGGGTAGATGTCCACTCCGGACTCGGTCCCTGGCATCGCCAGCTTGAGGGTCACCGGGCGCCCTTCGAAGTAGTTCTTGAGTGCGGCCTCGGACTGCGCCGCTGCCACGGCAGGCGCCAGCAGCAGCACGGGCAGGATCCAACGGGTCAGTGCCATGGTCTGGCTCCTGTGAGTGGATCGCCGGCCGACTCCCGACCAGCATGTACTACCGGCATAGACGCGGGATCGGCGGAGGTCCGCTCACTCCTGCGGAAGTGTCGGGTAGCGGCGGCCACCCTTGCCATTTGGAGATGAATACAAAATATTGTCGTCTGCATTGAGCATTCTGCATTCATATTCAGAGGCCGCCCATGCTCACCAGAGCACCTCTGCGGGACCAAGTCTATCTCGACCTGCTGCAACGCGTTCAGCGCGGTACCATCGCCCCGGGCAGCCGTATTCGGGACACGGACATTGCCAAACAGCTCGGGGTAAGCCGTACCCCCGTTCGGGAGGCGCTGATCCGCCTCGCCCGAGAGGGCGCCTTGCACGCCGAGGTGGGGCGCGGCTTCCGGGTCAGATCGCTCGCCACGGATGAGCTCCGGGAGGTGGGCGCCATCCTGGCCGTCCTCGAGCCGCTCGCCCTCGACCTGGTCCCCGAGTTCTCCGCCGAGCGGCTCGCCGGCCTTGCCGCGGTGGCCCGCCGGCTGGAGCAGACCCGGGGGGACATCGATGCCTGCATCGAGCTGGACGACGAGTGGCACCGACTCCTGCTCAGCGACAGTCCCAACCGCCGGCTCCTGACCCTCATCGAGACTCTTCGGCAAACGCCTCGGCGCTATCTTCGCCACTACCTGCAGCAGGCCGGTCGCCTCAGCCTGTCCACCCAGCACCACTCGCGCATCGCTGACGCCCTGCGCCGAGGGGACCGCGCCGCCGCCCGCGCCCTGCTGGAGCGGCGCTGGACCAAGGGCCTGGAGGAGATCGCGAGCGCCTTCCGATGAGCCGTCCCTCCGACCCTGCTCAACTCGCCCGCTGGCGCGCCGACACCCCCGGGGTGGAGCGCCTCAATCATCTCAACAATGCGGGCGCGGCGCTCGCCCCGCTGGCGGTGCGGCGCGCGGTGACGGAGTACCTCGACCGGGAAGCCGCGCTGGGCGCCTACGAGACCGCGGAGGCGAGCGCCGACCAGATCCGCGGCGCGAGCGAGGGCGTCGGCGCGCTCATCGGAGCGCGGGGACGGAACATCGCCCTCACCCAGAACGCCACCACCGCCTTCGCCCAGGCGATCGCCGCCTTCGATTTCCATTCCGGCGACCGCATCCTCACCAGCCGCGCCGACTACGCCTCGAACCAGATCATGTACCTGGCTCTGGCGCGGCGCCTCGGCGTCGAAGTTGTGCGGATTCCCGACGCCCCGGAAGGAGGCATCGATCCTGAGGCGCTGGAGTGGGAAGCCGCTCGCCGCCGGCCCGTCCTCGTCGCGCTCACCTGGGTCCCCACCAACTCCGGTCTGATACAGCCGGTGGAGGCCGTGGGTGCGGTCTGCCGGCGGCGGGAGATCCCGTACCTCGTGGACGCCTGTCAGGCCGTGGGCCAGCTCGTGGTGGACGTGGGGCGGGTGGGCTGCGACTACCTCTCCGCGACCGCGCGGAAGTTCCTCCGTGGGCCGCGCGGCATCGGCTTTCTGTACGCGGCGGACCGGGTGTTGGAGGCCGGCGCCTACCCCATCACCGTGGACATGCACGGCGCCACCTGGAGCGACGCGGACCGGTTCACCCTCACACCCGACGCGCGCCGCTTCGAGAGCTGGGAGATCAGCTACGCCCTCGTGGCGGGCGTGGGCGCCGCGGTGGCGTATGCGCTCGAGGTGGGAATCCCGGTCGCCGCGGCCCGCGCGAGCGCCCTGGCCGCCTATGCCCGCGAGCGACTGGCGGAGATCGACGGAGTGCGGGTGCTCGATCGCGGCCCGGCCCTCTGCGCCATCGCGACGGCGGCGGTCGCCGGGCGGGACGCCGCGTCGATCAAGCTGGCCCTCAGGACGCGGGGCATCAACACCAGCGCCGCCGACCGGGACGACGCGGTCATCGACATGGACGAGAAGGGCACGTCGTCCGCCCTGCGCATCTCGCCTCACTACTACAACACCGCCGACGAGATCGACGCGGCCGTCGCCGCTCTCGCAGAGTTGCTCTAGCCCCTCACCCTTCCCCCCGCAACACCGGCCCGACCACCCGCCACACCGTTTCCGCGATGATCCGCTGTCCCTCTGCCGTGGGGTGGATCATGTCCCCCTGGTTGAGCGAGGGCCGGCCCGCCACCCCGTCGAGCAGGAAGGGCACCAGCGGGATCTTGTTCTTCTCGGCCAGGGCCGGAAACGCGGCGCGAAACCGGCGCACGTAGTCGGGGCCCAGGTTGGGCGGCGCCCTCATGCCGACGAGCACGATCGTGGGTGGCGGGTTGACCTTGCGCGCGTCGTCGATGATCGCCTGGATGTTGGCGCTCATGGTGTCCACGTTGAGCCCGCGCAGCGCGTCGTTGGCGCCGGTCTCGATCACCAGCACCGCCACCGGCTGCTGCAGCAGCCAGTCGATCCGCCGGAGCGCGCCCGCCGAGGTCTCGCCGCTCACCCCGGCGTTGACGGCGGTGTAGGGCAGTCCCGCCGAGTCGATCTTCGCCTGAATCAGCGCGGGGTAGGCGTTCGCCGGATCGAGCCCCAGTCCCGCGGTCAGGCTGGTCCCTAGGAAAACCACCCGGCCCCGCTCTCCGTCGGGATGAGGAGGCGGATCGTCGGGCAGATGGGCGGGTCGCTCGCCGCCGCAGGCAAGGAGCAACGCGAGGAGAAACCCGTAGCGAATGTGGGGGACTATCATTCAGGCCATGCTCCGATGCGACGCGCTGACCAAGACCTATCGCTCCGGCGGGCGTGAGCTCACCGTGCTGAACGATATCAGCTTCGTGGTGGACCCAGGCGGGTTCGTGGCGGTGGTGGGTCCCTCGGGCAGCGGCAAGACCACCCTGCTCGGCCTCCTGGCCGGACTCGACCGCCCGACCTCGGGCACGGTCCACCTCGACGGCGCCGACCTGACCGCCCTCGACGGCGACGCGCTCGCACGGCTCCGCGGAGGCAAGGTCGGGTTCGTGTTCCAGTCGTTCCAGCTGATTCCCACCCTCACGGCACAAGAGAACGTGCAGGTCCCGCTCGAGCTCCGGGGCGAGTCGGCCGCGGAGCGGGCCACCGAGCTGCTCCAGCGGGTCGGCCTGGCGGACCGGGCCGACCACTACCCGACGCAGCTCTCGGGCGGTGAGCAGCAACGGGTGGCGCTCGCGCGCGCCTTCAGCACCCGGCCCAAGGTTCTCTTCGCCGACGAGCCCACCGGGAATCTCGATGCCCGCACCGGGGCGGGCATCATCGATCTCATGACCGAGCTGAACCGGGACCTCGGCACCACGCTGGTGCTGGTCACTCACGATCTGGACCTGGCGTCGCGGGCCCGGCGGACCATCCGCCTGGCCGATGGGCGGATCGTGGCCGACACCGCCGCGTGACCGGCGCCGGCTTCGTCCTTCGGATGGCGGCGCGCGAGATGCGCGCCTCGCCTCGTCGGCTGCTGCTGCTCACCGCGTCGGTCGCGGTCGGTGTGGCGGCGCTGGTGGCGGTCAGCTCCTTCACCGATAACCTGCGCGACTCGGTCCGCAGCCAGGCGCAGACTCTGCTGGGCGCGGATCTCTCGCTGGAGAGCCGTCAGCCGCTTCCGTCGTCGGTGGAGCGTCTGGTGGACACGCTGACCCGACAAGGGGCGGCGTCGGCCCGGCTCACCAACTTCGACGCCATGGCGTACGTGCCCCGCACCACCGGGGCGCGCATGGTGCAGGTGGCGGCGATCGAGGGCCCCTACCCCTTCTATGGCGCGATCCGGACCGATCCGGATTCCGCCTGGGGCCGGCTGCAGGGCGGACCGTTTCTCGTAGCCGACCCGTCGCTGCTCACCTCGCTCGGCGCCCGGGTGGGCGACACTCTCGCGCTCGGCGAGGCCCGCTTCACCATCATCGGCACCATCGCCAACGCGCCCGGCAACGTCGGGTTCCGGGCCGCCTTCGGGCCAAGGGTGTACCTGCCCGCGCGCTACCTCGAGCGCACCGGCCTGCTCGGCTTCGGCGCCCGGGCCGAGTACGAGGTCTACCTCAAGATCCCCTCCGGCCAGGACCCGCAGGCTATCGCGGACCGGGAGCGGACCCGACTGGCCGGCGACCGGATCCGTCTCCGCACCGTCCTCGACGACCAGGAGTCGCTCAACCGGTCGCTGTCCCAGCTCGCCGGGTACCTCGGCCTGGTGGCGCTGGTGGCGCTGCTGCTCGGCGGCATCGGCGTGGCCAGTGCGGTGGTGGTCTTCATTCGGCAGCGGGTCGATACCATCGCCGTGCTGCGCTGCCTCGGCGCCACGGGGGGACGAGTGCTCGCGATCTACGCGGTGGAGACCGCCGCGATGGCGCTCGCGGGGGGAATCGTGGGCACGGCGGCCGGCGTGGCGGCGCAGCAGGTGCTGCCGGCGCTCCTGGCCGGGCTGCTCCCCGTGGATGTCACACCGCTGGTCTCCTGGCGATCGATCTGGCTCGGGATCGGCATCGGCCTGTGGGTCGCGCTGGGGTTTGCGCTCTTCCCGCTCCTCCTGGTCCGCCGGATCCCGCCCCTCGCCGCTCTGCGGCGGGACGTCGAGCCTCCGCCCGCGGCGCGGGATCCCTGGCGCTGGGTCGTCGCCCTGCTCATCGCGGCCAGCACCGCGGTGCTGGCTGGCATGCAGGTGGGAAGCTGGCGCCGAGGGGGGATGTTCGCCGCCGGCATCGGCGGGGCGCTGCTGGTGCTCTGGGCCGCGTCCTGGGCGCTGGTGCGCTCCGCCCGCCGCTGGCTGCCGGGCGGGTGGCCCTACCTCTGGCGCCAGGGCCTGAGCAACCTCCATCGCCCGGCCAACCAGACCGTCACCGTCGTCCTCGCCATCGGCTTCGGCGCCTTCCTGCTGGGCACGCTGGTGCTGGTCCAGTCGAATCTGCTGCGACACCTCAGGGTCGCCGGCGGCCCGGCCCGGCCCAACCTGGTCCTCTTCGACATCCAGCCCGACCAGCTCGTGACGGTGCGCGCGGCGCTCGACTCGGCTCGTCTCACCGCCACGGCGCCGGTGCCGATCGTGCCGATGCGGATCGCCTCGCTGAATGGGCGTCCGGTGCGCCAGCTGGTGACCGACAGCACGATCGGAGGCAGCTGGGCGCTCCGGCGCGAGTACCGCAGCACCTACCGCGACTCGCTGGTGGCCTCGGAACGGCTGGTCGCGGGCCGTTGGTGGACGCCCGGCGGCGAGACCCAGGTCTCGGTGGCGACCAGCGTCGCCGACGAGCTCGGCATCAAGGTCGGAGACCAGATCGTCTGGGACGTGCAGGGCGTCGAGGTGCCCACGCGGGTCGCGAGCCTGCGGGAGGTGGACTGGGCCCGGTTCGAGCCCAACTTCTTCGTGGTCTTCCGGCCGGGGGCCCTGGAGGCGGCGCCGCGGACGCTGGTGCTGCTTTCGCGGGCGGAGGACCCGGCGGTGCGTGGCGCGCTCCAGCGCCGCCTCGCCGAGCGGGTGCCCAATGTGACGGCCATCGACCTCTCGCTCATCCAGAACGCTCTGGAGCGCCTGGTGGACCGGGTGGCGCTGGCGATCCGCTTCATGGCCCTCTTCACCCTGGCGACCGGCACGCTGGTGCTGGTGGGCGCGCTCGCGACCAGCCGCTTCCAGCGGATCCGCGAGGGGGCGCTGCTCCGCACCCTGGGGGCCACCCGCTCCCAGCTCTTCCGCATCGTACTGGCCGAGTACGCGGCGCTCGGCGTGCTCGCCGCGCTGGCGGCCGCGGTGCTCTCGACCGGGGCCGCCTGGGCGCTGGCGCGCTGGGTATTCGAGGACACCTTCCGGGTGCCGGCCGGCCCGCTGGCGGGGCTCACCGTCGGCGTCGTGGCGCTGACCGTCGCGGTGGGACTGGCCAACAGCCGGGAGGTGATCCGGCGGACGCCGCTGGAGATTCTGCGGCAGGAGTGAGCGCGCTACCTTTCCCAGCACTCTCATCCGGGACCTGCACATGCTGTCGATCGACCTGTCGGGCAAGCGCGCCCTCGTCGCCGGCGTCTCCGACGACGCGGGGTTCGGGTTCGCCATCGCCAAGGCGCTCGCCGAGGCCGGCGCGACCGTCTGCCTGGGCAGCTGGCCCCCCGCACTGGGCATCTTCACCAAGCTGCTGGAGCGGGGAAAGATCGAGGACTCGCTCCGGCTGTCCGACGGCCGGCGGATGGAGTTCGAGCGGATCTACCCGCTCGACGCGGCCTTCGACGCGATGGCGGACGTTCCCGCCGACATCAAGGAGAACAAGCGGTACAAGGAGCAGGGCGACTTCACCATCAATGGGCTGACCGACCGGCTGCGGGCTGACTTCGGCGACGGAGGGCTGGACATCGTGGTCCACAGCCTGGCCAACGCGCCGGAAGTGCGCTCCCCGCTGGTGGACACCTCCCGCCAGGGGTATCTGGCCGCGGTGAGCGTGAGCGCGTACAGCAACATCGCGCTGGTGCGGAGCCTCGCCCCACTGATGCGGGAGGGCGGCGCCTTTCTCTCGCTGAGCTACATGGCGGGCGAGCGGGTGATTCCGGGCTACGGCGGCGGGATGTCGTCGGCCAAGGCGGCGCTGGAGGCCGATACCCGCACCCTGGCGTTCGAGGCGGGGCGCCGGTGGGGAGTACGGGTGAACGCCATCTCCGCGGGACCCTGGGCCTCCCGCGCCGCGACGGCGATCGGCTTCATCCAGACGATGATCAGCTACACCAGCGCCAACTCGCCGCTTCCCCGGTGCATCGAGGCCACCGATGTCGGGGGCACCGCGGCCTTCCTGCTCAGTCCGCTGGCCCGCGCCATCACCGGCAGCGTGGTGTACGTGGACAACGGCTACCACGCCATGGGGATGGCGGTGCCCGAGGGCAGCGCCTAGTCTCTTACGATTTCGTGTAATATTCCTTCGCGGCCACATCTCGTGGCCGTGATGTCACCCGCCGCCTCGGGCCCCGGATGTCCCAGGATCTGCTCTCCCACGCCGAGGGACCGGTCCACCGCCTGACCCTCAACCGTCCCGATCGTCGCAATGCCCTCACCCCCGCGCTCGCCCGCGAGCTGGCCGAGGAGCTGGACCGCCTGGAAGAGGCCGGATCGGCGCAGGTGATCCTGCTGACCGGTGCCGGCGGGCACTTCTGTGCCGGACTGGACCTGCACTGGCTGCGCGGCCTGGGCGAGATGCCCGACACGGCCGCACTGCAACACGGGCTCAGCGACTTTCAGTCCGCCGTGCTGGCCATCGTGCGGAGCTCGGTGCCGGTGATCGCCGTCCTGCGGGGAACCGCGGCGGGGTTCGGGCTCGACCTGGCCCTTGCCTGCGACATGCGGGTCGCCGGCGCGGGGGCCACCTTCACTTCGGCCTTCGCGCGCATGGGGCTGGTGCCGGACGGCGGGTCCACGTTCACCCTTCCTCGTCTCATCGGGGTCGGCCAGGCCCTCCGGTTCCTGATGGCGGGTGAGACCCTCGACGCCGCCCGGGCCCAGACCATCGGCCTGGTGGACGATGTGTTCCCCGACGAGGGCCTCGACGCCGAGGTGACCCGGCTGGTGAAGGCGCTGGCGGGCTGCGCACCCTCGAGTCTCCGGACCATCAAGCGGCTGGTGCGGGCGGCGGAGCTGGGGGCGGTGGAGCAGGCGTTGAGCAGCGAAGGAGCCGCCCAGATCCAGGCGCTCCGCGGGAGCGAGTTCCGCGAGCGTCTGCTGGCCTTCGTCGCGCGCGGCGCCGCCCCGGCGGATCGCGCGTGAGCGCGCCCGGGATTTTCGCTCCCGACCTCCTCCAAGGGCAGGTGGCCCTGGTGACCGGCGGCGGCACCGGGATCGGGCTGGGCATCGCCTCCTGCCTGGCGGCGTCGGGAGCGGCGGTGGTCCTGGCCAGCCGCAAGCCGGAGCATCTCGAGCCGGCGGCCGAATCGCTGCGCGCGAAGGGCGCTCGGGTGAGCGCCGTCCCGACCAACGTGCGGGAGCCGGACGCAGTACGAAGCACGGTCGAGCGGGTGGTCGAGGAGTACGGCCGACTCGACCTGCTGGTCAACAACGCCGCCGGGAACTTCTACGCACCGTCGGCCTCGCTGTCCCCCAACGCCTGGCGCGCGGTGGTTGAGACCGATCTCTACGGCACCTTCTACGGCTGTCAGGCGGCCTACCCGGTCATGAAGCGGCAGGGAGGCGGGCGTATCGTGTCGATCTCGATGACGCTGCACTACCGCGGATGGCCCCTGATGGCGCACGCCACCGCGGCCAAGGCCGGGGTCGACGCGCTCACCCGCACCCTCGCCCTCGAATGGGCGGCCGACGGCATTCGGGTAAACGCCGTCGCCCCAGGGCCGATCCCGACCGAAGGCGTCCGCAAGGCCTTCACTCCGCCGGGCGGTGGGTCCGACGCGCCGGCCATGGACCAGTACGCCGCCCGGGCCATCCCGCTGCGCCGCTGGGGCACCCCGGAGGACATCGGCTGGATGGTCACCTATCTGGCGAGTCCCGCCGGAGACTGGATCACGGGCGCCATCTTCGTGGTGGACGGGGGCTCGTGGCTCACCCCCGCCTCGAGCTGAGGAGGCGGCGATGTTCCTGGGACACTACGGCGTAGCGTTCGCACTCAAGCGGGCCGAGCCCAAGGTGTCGCTCGGGACCCTGTTCGTCGCGGTGCAGCTGGCGGATGTACTCTGGGGCATCTTCCTCCTGCTCGGGTGGGAGCAGGTGCGCATCGATCCCACCGCCGCGCCGGCCGCCCAGCTGGAGTTCGTGCACTACCCGATCTCGCACAGCCTGGTCGGAACGCTCGCGTGGGCGCTGGCCGCCGGCGCGTTGTACTACTCCTGGCCCACCCGCGACACCAGCCGCCACTGGCAGGCCGCGCTCCTGGTCGCCGCGGCGGCCGCCTCCCATTGGTTCCTCGATGTCATCGTCCACTTCCCCGATCTCCCGCTCGCGGGCGACGGCTCGCCTCAGGTCGGCTTCGGCATCTGGGGCAACCTGCCGCTGACCATCGCGCTCGAGCTCCTCTTCCTCGGCGTTGGAGTCGCGATCTACGTGCTCCGACGGTCGCATCGGCACCCCGCGCGGCCCGGCCCTCTCATCGGGCTGGTGCTGCTTCTGGTGGGCCTCTACGCCGCGAGCCTGCTGGGCCCGCCGCCGCCGAGCGTGACCGCCATCGCGGTGACCGATCTCGTCGGGCTCCTGGCGCTGGCCGCATTGGCCGGCTGGGTCGACCGGGCCGCGTGACCGTGGATCGACTCTTCGCCTGCCTGGGCGCCGTCTCCGGCTTCGTCGCGGTCGCGGCC
>Ga0310810_10001768_pt1 | contig 22868 bp, 25 predicted proteins | sample NCmetagenome_FD_207641 | JGI IMG/M metagenome (GOLD analysis project Ga0310810, IMG submission 207641) | Soil microbial communities from experimental microcosm in Duke University, North Carolina, United States - NC | ecosystem: Engineered > Artificial ecosystem > Soil microcosm > Unclassified ... | reverse complement strand
CGCTTTTTATAGCCCGCCGCAACGTCCCGTCGCGATCAGCGCTCACCGGAAGCGTCATCGTCAGCGTTGAAAAAATGCGCTGCATCTCATCATTGATGAAACGGGTGGAATCATCGACACCCAACGACTCGATTGTGCGAATCGCCAGTTGCCGCAAATCAGCGAGAGTTTCCGGCTCGAGCCCCCTGAGCGATTCCGGAGTTGCAATTCTCATCTCTCCGCTGTCGTACTCCCGCTCTCTGTTTCTCCGAGGTGCAGTTAGCAACGTCGTGATCGGCGCGAGTGTCACCACCATCGACCCCGGAGTGTGCTCGCGCCAGCTCGCTACCACTCCACGACGCCTGAGTGACGGCATCAGCGCAATGATTGCCTCTCTGACGACGCCTACACCACCCGGGCTCTGATTTCCTCTCCCGGTAATTACGAGCACATCTCCCGGCTTCATCACTTGCCGCATTCTCAACCAGGATTCAGCACGTGTGCGCGCTTCCTGTGCAGACGGCAATGAATCACGAAGGTTCAGCGTTCGGTCTGCACCAAAGTTTGCTTCATCGAAGCCCTGCCACAGTCCCTTTAGCGGAGGCCTCGGCTTACGCATCGAGATTTCTATTCCTTATTTGCACTGCTCCGGCGCGCCCTGCGGTAATCCGAACGCTGTCGTCACTGCGATCTTCCACCCCGTCAAAGTCTTGACGAACAAACGCTCGGAAACGCCACTCGTCGTCACCTTGTTCTGCGTGACACGATAGCAATACGTCCCGTAAACGACCCCCTTCGTGATCGGCACGACTTTCAGCCGCTCGGCAACGAGCGTATCGGGCCAGGTGCTATCGCGTCGAGCGCTCCAGCCTTCATATCCGAGCTGAAGTCCATCAGGACCATTTCGAGCAAGCGTCGGCGTGTGAATGTAGGTCGCCAGATAGCGCTCTCTGTTTCGTTTGTGAATTGCGTCGATGTTCTCCTCGAACAATCGGCGCGCTTCTATTGTGTCGGCAGGATCTGACATCGCGGGGGACACTGCGATTTGCGACTGTGTTGCACAGGCCGCTATTAGCATCACTGAGAAAAATGCGAGCGCACGCATGGTCATCGGGTTTTCCGGAAGGGTTCGCTCTATGTTAGCGCGCCCTTCCTCAACGTGCGAATTAGCTGAGAATTTTCTCGAGCAAATTCACTCCGCGCGTTAGCTGCTCGCGCGCGATGATCAGCGGAGGAAGCAATCGGAGTGTGTGATCACCCGCGCTGATGACGAGGAGTCCCGCATCCCATCCACGCTCGATAACGTCGCCCGCCTTCTCGACAACATCGAGCCCCCACATGTAACCCGCTCCTCTTATCGCACGAATTTTTCCTGTTCGGCGTGCTACTCCCCGCAAGGATTCACCAAGCCATTCTCCATTCTGGCGAACCGCTGCAAGCAGTGCTGGATCTTTTATTCGGCGCACGACCTCGAGCGCAACTCGTGCAACGAGCGGCCCGCCACCGAATGTCGTACCATGATCTCCGGGCTTGATCGTATCGCCAATTTCCGCGGAAACGAGAATCGCTCCCATCGGCAATCCGCCGGCGATCGGTTTCGCGAGCGTCACGATGTCCGGCTTTGCATCGAACTGCTCGTACGCGAAGAACGACCCGAGTCGGCCGAGTCCACATTGTATCTCGTCGAAGATCAATGCTATGCCCCGCTCCTTCGTCATTGCGCGAAGCTCGCCAACGAATCCCTTGTCGAGAACGCGAACACCGCCTTCGCCTTGCACCGGCTCGAGAATCAGAGCAGCGGTCGTCTCTCCATCTAGTGCTGCATCGAGTGCATGGATGTCGCGTTCACAAATGCTGACGCCACCGGCGAGCGGACGGAACGGCGCACGATACGACGGCCTGTCTGTCGCGGCCAGAGACGCGAACAAGCGTCCGTGAAAACTTCCTCGGAGCGCCACGATTCCCGTTTTTGCTTCTGATCCGACTTGACGTCCCCATCGTCGAGCGAACTTGAACGCGCCTTCATTCGCTTCAGCTCCCGAGTTACAGAAGAAAACTTTCGCAAATGCATCACCGGCGAGGAGAAGAGAGAGCTCTTCGCCCGCTTCTGTTCGATACAGATTCGAAACGTGAATCAATCCTGTATCGAGCGCTTCTGTTATCGCGCTCTTTATTCCCGCATCGCCGTACCCGAGCGAATTGACTGCAATACCACTCGCAAAATCGAGATATCGTTTGCCGTTTTCGTCGATCAGCTCGACGCCCTCGCCCCGAACGAATTTCATCGGAGCGCGCTTGTACGTTCCGAGAATGGAGTTACTCCGGTCAGCCTGAGCGTCCGCTGTCACTTCGGTATCCGGTGATGTCACGGTCATGTAATGAGACTCTGAGCAAGTGTGAGAGATGTTCCTGCTGCGCTGTCTTCCAATCCGTCGAGATCGGCGATTCGAACTTTTGACACTCCTCCACCCAAAGCCGCGAAACCTGCTTCGAGCTTTGCCTTCATTCCCTTTTTCACGACGCCCTTCTGTGCGAGATCGGTCGCTTCGGCGCGACCGAGATTCGAGATCACCATGTCATTCGAGTCGAGTACTCCGGCGACATCCGCCACGAGCAGAAGCTCTGACGCATGCAACGCGATCGCCACTGCGGCAGCAGCATCATCGCCATTCACGTTCAATGCTTCGGCAGGATTTCCGTCTTCAGACGCCAGTGGTGAGATCACCGGCAGATAGCCGGCATCGAGCAATAGCTCGAGCAAGTCGGCATTCGCTCGGATCGGTTTCCCTACACTACCGAAACGCTGACGGTCGAGAAACCGCGCAGTGATCAGGCCGCCATCCTCTCCCGAGATTCCAACCGCACGCACCCCGGCGGCCGCGAACGTTGAGACGAGCTGCTTGTTGACCACCCCTGAAAGAACCATCCGGACTATTTCCAGATCTTCGCGCGTAGTAATGCGCCGGCCGTCAATGAACGACGGCTCCGACCCCATCGATTTCTGAAGTGCGCTTACCTGGTCACCCCCGCCATGAACAATGCACAACGACCCGGGCTCACGCTTCCACGCAGCAGCAATTCTCGTCGCGAGCTCAGGCGAAGCCTGCGCCCTTCCACCGATCTTGATTACCCGCGTCATGCTGGAAGTCCAGTCGTTTCAGGAATCCCCAGCATCAGGTTCGCATTTTGAACAGCTTGGCCCGCTGCACCCTTGACGAGATTGTCGATCGCTGCTGTCAGTGTCAGCGTTGGCTGCCTGATTCCTTCAGCGACGATCGCACTTACCCGCACGACATTTCTTCGCACCACGTCGCGAATCGACGGAGTGTCCTTCGTCACTTCGATGAATGGCTCGTCGCCGTAATCCTCGTCCCACAAACTGAGAGGATTATCCATTTGGTGATCGAGAGCGACAGTGATTGTCGCAAGAATTCCGCGCGCTACCGGCAGAAGATGAGGAACGAACAACAGATCGTTGTCAGCATTCATCCCCTTCATCACCGTGCGCATTTCCGCGAGATGCCGGTGATTGTTGCCGAGTGCGTAAGCTTTGAAGTCTTCCGCAATTTCGGCGAAGAGCAGCTCGGGCTTCGGTGTGAAACCAGCACCGGTCACTCCGCTTGCTGCGCAGATCGAGATCGTCGTTCCGGGAGCAACGATTTGCCTTTTGAATAACGGCGCGAGCGCGATGAGTATCGCCGTCGGATAACAGCCCGGGTTTGCAACCGTGCTCGCGCATCGAATCTGCTCGCGCATCAGCTCGGTCAAACCGTAAGGAGCACCATTCGCGTGAGCATTGCCCGGCCGCAAATCAGACGAGAGGTCGACAACTTTTGCTCCTGCCCGCGCCGCACGATCCGACCAGATCGCTGATGCACCATGTGGCAGGGCGCTGAAAACGAGATCTACTTCCCCGAGCGGCGCATCTTCGCTGTCGATGAACGTGATCTCACGTTTTCCAATCCGCAGAGTGGACCCGGCTTGAGAGCTCGCAGACGCGAATGACAGTTCCAGCGAGGGATGCCGGACTACCAGTCCGCATAACTCGCGGCCCGTGTAGCCGCTTGCCCCGAGGACGCCGACAGAAAATTTATGCACTTATAATGCATAACATTTCACTCCGATGGCGTCAATCAGTTTGGAAAGGAGTCTTGCCGGAATTTTTGCCCGGCTATGGCTCTCCCGCGAGCGACTTCAACCGTCGCAGCACCCGGTCACGCGCGACACCCGAGCGGCACACGATGAGAATCGTATCGTCGCCGCCGATTGTACCAAGGATGTCCGACCAGTTTTCTCCATCGAGAGCCGAAGCGATCGGCTGCGCTCCCCCAGGAACAGTACGCAGGACGATCATGTCGCTGACGCCATCGATTCGAAGGAAGAGCTGCGGCAAAAGGGTTTCGAGAGCTACCCTGCTCTCCTTCACACTTCCATCGGTGACCGCGTATCGCGCGCCCTCCGGTGTCGGAACACGAGCGAGCCTGAGCTCACGCAAGTCTCGCGACAGTGTCGCCTGTGTGACGTCCCACCCGCGGTGAAGCAGCAGCTTTCGAAGATCCTCCTGGCTGCTGACAAGTCGCGAATTCACTACTTCGAGTATTGCAGACTGTCGCTCGCGCTTGTTGGCCATTGGCCCTCCCGTGAGTGACGATACAACAATTGGGACGCCTCGGCGAGGCCACCTTTCCCGCTCGCTGACATTGACGATAAGGATAATTTTGATTAAATATACGACATCTATGAATAGTTATTTAGAGTCCATATGACCCAGACAATCGTCCTCGCTTATTCCGGCGGTCTCGACACGTCGATCATCGTCCCCTGGCTCAAGGAACACTACGACGGGGCGCGAATCATCTGCGTCGCCGGCGACATCGGCCAGGGTGACGAGCTCCAGGGCGTCCGCGAAAAGGCAATCGCCTCAGGCGCAGAGGAGTGCTACATCGAAGACTTGCGACAGGAATTCGTTTCTGATTTCATCTGGCCCACACTTCGCGCCGGTGCCATCTACGGACGTAAATACCTGCTCGGCACCTCGATGGGACGACCGCTTCTCGCAAAGCGACAGGTTGAGGTCGCACGGCGGATCGGCGCTGATGCTCTCGCTCACGGCTGCACCGGCAAGGGAAACGATCAGGTTCGATTCGAGCTCACGTATGCAGCGTTTGCCCCTGACCTTCCGGTCATTGCCCCATGGCGTGAATGGGAAATCCGGAGCCGCGAAGACGCGATTGCATACGCAAAGCAGCACAATGTTCCCGTCACCGCATCGCGCGAAAAGATTTATTCCCGCGACCGCAACATCTGGCACATCTCTCACGAGGGCGGAGTGCTCGAAGATCCGGGTCAGTCACCCCCGGATGATTTGTTCATGCTCACGACATCACCACAACTCGCACCCGACAAGCCTGAATCGGTAACCATCGGCTTCAACCAGGGAACACCGGTCGCCGTCAACGGTGTGTTCCTCGATCCGGTTGCAATTGTTGCAACGTTGAATGAAATCGGCGGACGACACGGCGTTGGCAGAATCGATATCGTCGAAGATCGTCTGGTGGGAATGAAATCGCGCGGAGTTTATGAAACACCGGGCGGTACGTTGCTCTACACCGCACACAGCGAGCTCGAGCAGCTCATCCTCGACCGCCGCACGCTTGCTGCAAAGGATCTGATCGCGCCGCGCTATGCCGACATCGTTTACGAAGGACGATGGTGGACCACGGAGCGCGAAGCTTACGACGCGTTTGTAAACGTCACACAGGAGCGTGTCACTGGCGGTGTCACACTCGAGTTGTTCAAGGGCAATGTGACCGTAATGAGTCGTGCGAGCGAGTATGCACTTTACGACGAGCGTTTCGTCACGTTCGGCGAGGATGACGTCTACCAGCAGAGCGACGCCGGTGGATTCATCCGGCTCTATGCCCTTCCCAGCCGGGTTCGTGCACTTCACGATCAGGAATTGGCCGAACGAGCTGTGGCTCCGGTTACTCAGGAAGAAACGCCGGTACTCGCAGCATCCTGGCAGGACTAATCCCTGATGTCCGGCGAGAAGCGCTCACATAAGCTCTGGGGTGGGCGCTTCTCTCTTCCCACCGACAAAGCTCTCGATGCACTAAATCGGTCGATCGGCGTCGATTACCGGCTGTGGCCTGGTGACATCCGTCTTTCCGACGCCTGGGCTGCGGCACTCGGCGAAGCTGGAATCCTCACGCGCGAAGAAACTGCTGAAATGCAGCGTGGGCTGGCTGCTGTGAAAACCAAGCTCGGGAACGGCGCGGAGCCCGATGCTTCCGATGAAGACGTGCACACGATGATCGATCGAATGCTTCATGACGAAGTCGGTGACGTCGCATCGAAGCTTCACACCGGTCGCAGTCGCAATGATCAGGTAGCTACTGCCACTCGACTCTGGACAATCGATGCTGCGAAGGATCTCGATGCATCGATCATCGCGCTGCAGCAAACGATGGTCGATCACGCAGAGCGGCTCCAAAGCACCTACATGCCGGCGTACACGCACATGCAGCGCGCTCAACCTGTTTCAGCGGCGCACTGGATGCTCGCACACTTCTGGGCTTTGCAAAGAGATCGCGGCCGCGTCACGAGCGCCGCGTCGAACGCCTCGGTTCTTCCCTTGGGCTCGGGTGCGATCGCCGGGTCGGCGTACCCGATACCTCGCGAGCTTCTCCGTAGGAAACTCGGATTCTCTTCCCTTTCGCCAAACAGCATCGATGCTGTCGGTGATCGTGACTTCGTCGCCGAGATGTTGTTCGCGATCGCATTGCTTGCGGTTCATCTCTCGCGACTTGCTGAAGATCTGATCCTCTACGGCTCTTCAGAGTTCGGTTTCGTGAAATTCGGCGAGACGTTTACCACGGGCTCCAGCATGATGCCGCAGAAGCGCAACCCGGACGCGCTCGAGCTCGCCCGCGCGTCGGCTCCCCGGTCACTCGGCGATCTTGTCACGATGCTTGGAGTGTTAAAGGGATTGCCGAGCGGCTACAACAAGGATTTGCAGGACGACAAGCGCGCGTTGTTCGATGCTGTCGATCTGATGGCACTGGTGCTTCCCGCCGTTCAGGGAGCTCTTGCCGAGCTGACATTCGACGCTGAGCGAATGGGTGCTGCGCTTTCGACAACGATGATGGCGACGGATCTGGCGGACTATCTCGTTCGAAAGGGCTCGACATTCCGCCAGGCGCATGAGGCCGTTGGTACGCTGATCAGAGAAGCCGAATCGACCGGCCGTGATCTCAAGGAACTGAGCATCGAGTCCTTTCAGAAGACGAATGCTCTTTTCTCCAGTGACGTTTACGAAGCTTTGGACCCGGCGAACTCAGTGGGTTACCGAAACGTCGATGGTGGGACTGGTCCGGAGGCAGTTCGAAATCAACTGGACGCGGCGCAGAAAGCGATTCGGCGCTGTTAGATAATAATCGAACTTGAATACCAAAAGAAAGGCGCCAAAACATGGCGCCTTTCTCATTCTTAGAAGGTTATTCCGAAGGTTACCGGAATAAACTGCACGGCGTGGTCTTCTGTGAAGACATGATGGAAACGCGCTTCCACGAACGTATTGAATCCGCTCAAGGGAAATGCAGCTCCGATACCGCCATTCAGACCGAGCTTGTTCTCTGACGGAAAGTTAGGACTATCGCGGTCAACTCCATAGTATCCCGCGCCGCCGATCAAATAAGGTGTGATTCCTGTTCCCTGAAGGTTGTAAACCAGGTTCGCTGTTCCCGCCCAGATTTTAACGGCAGACGGATCACCCGCCTCCTCTTTGCCACCAAAATGGTTGTACATCCCCTCGATCCGTAACCCCACCGGGGACGCGTACGAGTGAAGACCCAACATTCCGGTGACGTTGTAGCCGGTGCTCCAGCTGTCGCCAAGAGTCCCGGTGGGTATGGCCGCGCCTGCGGCGACGCCGATGCTTACGGGCTTCGATGATTGCGCGACGGCTCCGTTCGCACTGAGAAGGGTAGCCGCTGAAATCAGTCCTATCCACATTTGCTTCATATCTTGCTCTCCTTGCTGTGACTGAACCTTATACCTCTGAGAGGCCCGGTTCGTTGCACATCGCGTGCACAAGCGACAGATTTTATTTTATCCTTCTAAAATAGGATAATTAACGAATGCGCGCGTATACCGTTGCAGCTACAGCCGTTACGCTCGGAGTCCACAAAAAATGGATTGACAACGTCCTGTCCCACCACCAAGTCGAGGGCGTCGTCCAGACAAAACAGGGCATCGTCCGCAGAGTAACACCCGCCGGACTTGTCACTCTTGAAATTGCCCTCCACCTCCATCGGACGATGGAAATCCCAATCAAGGCAGCCCTGGATCTCGCAGCTCAGCTAAAGAACTCAAGGGGAGGGGAAGTCGCTCTGTCCGAAGATCCTTCCATCGTGCTGCGCGTTGACGTCGAAAGCCTCACCCGATCTCTCGCCACCCGGCTGAACCGCGCTCTCGAGATCACACCCACCCCGCGCCGTGGAAGACCACCCCGAAACTAAAGCGGGACGCTCACCGAGCGTCCCGCTTCGTACTGCCGGCAAAGATGCGGGAGACCCGCGTCTCAGCTGCTCTTGGTGACGTTCTCTGCCGCGGGGCCCTTCTGTCCTTCCACGATGTCGAACTCCACCGCATCTCCCTCAGCCAGCGACTTGAAACCGTTGCCGGTGATCGCGCTGTAATGAACGAAGCAATCCTTCTGTCCATTATCCGGGGTAATGAAGCCAAAGCCCTTCGCATCGTTGAACCACTTTACTTTGCCGGTCGTACGCATTCCTGCTCCTGGTAAAGAATGTCCGGCACGACTAAGCGCCGCATCGGACACAAGCCCATGGCGAATCCACTCGCGAATTCACCGGTTGATACGCGCCTTCGTTCGGTCTGACTAGACCGAAAAGCGCGGGTTTCTCGCGGCTATTATATCACGGTCCTTGCGGGGTCACAATAGAAAATTGTTCATTTATCAACCAGTCGCACATTTGTGATATAATACTCCGTATCCGCAAAGCACGACGTCGGCACCCCCCGATGCTGCTCATACGTCAGCGACACTCGCTGACCCGCATTCTTCTCGATCAGCTTCGCAACAGAATCATTCCGTACGCTGAATCTGAAAATTTCCGGCATCGCACCGGGAAGGTTCGCCATCGCAAGCTCTCCCTCCCACGTTTTGCAAAGCCATCCCTTCTGCGAAATCTTCTGCACGTATCCGGCACGCTCTCCCTTCGAGTACGAGTAGTTCAACGTGATCCACGCCCATGCACCAAACACGATTGCGGGAACGAGGAGCACCAGGAGTATCGCCAGCAACCCCCATCGGCGTCCCCGGTGAGACGGCTTCGGAGGATCAGGAACGTCAGCGGCGTCAGGAATTTCGTCGGTCATGTCTTCGATCCCGGGGTAATTAGCTTTAGACTCGACTGAAAAGATACCGATAATGGCCATCGCTGAACGAAGACAAACTGTGACGGTAAAAGTTGGAGGCGTGCCCGTTGGGTCATGCCATCCGATCGTCGTCCAGTCGATGACCAACACCGACACCGCGGATGCCGCCGGCACCGCAGCTCAAGTCATCGCGCTCGCCAATGCTGGCTCACAGCTGGTCCGAGTAACGGTCAATAATGACGAAGCCGCCGCGGCAGTCCCGGAAATTGTGCGCCGAGTTGCTGATTCAAGTAACGCGGTGCCGATCATCGGGGATTTTCACTACAACGGGCATCTTCTTCTAACGAAGTATCCGGAAACGGCACGGCTGCTCGCAAAGTACCGAATCAATCCTGGAAACGTCGGCAGCAAGCGCCGCGATGAAAACTTCCGCACCATCGCCCGCGTTGCAGCGGAAAATCAGAAGCCCGTTCGCATCGGCGTGAACTGGGGATCGCTCGACCAGGATCTGCTCACCGAGCTGATGGAAAAAAATGCTGCCGATCCGGAACCGCGCGAAGCGAAAGAAGTGTACATCGACGCAATGCTCGAGAGCGCACTGCGCTCAGCCGCGCTGGCAGAAGAGGAGGGAATTCCACACAACGGAATAATTCTCTCTGCCAAAGTCTCAGGCGTTCAGGATCTGGTCGAAGTGTACCGCCAGCTCGCCGCACGTTGCGACTATCCGCTTCACCTCGGCTTGACCGAAGCGGGAATGGGATCGAAGGGCATCATCTCGAGCACCGCGGCTCTGTCGATTCTGCTGTCGGAGGGAATTGGTGACACCATTCGTGTGTCGCTGACACCAAAGCCTGACGGCGATCGAACCGAAGAAGTCGAAGTCGCTCAGCAAATTCTCCAGTCACTCGACCTTCGGAGATTCAAACCGCAGGTAACGGCGTGCCCCGGATGTGGTCGCACGACTTCGACGTTCTTCCAGCAAATGGCGGAAGACATCGAGGGCTATCTGAAAGAGCAGATGCCCGTGTGGCGGGAACAGTATCCGGCTGTCGTGGACCTTCGCGTTGCAGTGATGGGATGCGTCGTAAATGGTCCCGGTGAATCGAAGCATGCCAACATCGGCATCTCACTACCCGGCACTTTCGAAGAGCCGAAGGCTCCCGTTTACGTTGACGGTAAGCTCTTCATCACGCTGAAAGGCGAAGCGATCGTTCCAGAGTTTCTAAAAATTCTCGACGACTACGTCGCTCGTCACTACGGAACCCAAGCAAGTGCGCTCGAAAGCGCGCTTGTGTCTTAGGGCTGCTTCTCGAGATCCTCGACGGCCGATCGCAGCTCGTCCATGATCGGAGCATCGAAGCCAACTGATTTCAGCCTGTCATAAACTCCACGATACCAGCTCAACGATCCCTGGCGCCCACCGCTGAAGCGGGACCAGACCGTCGGCGGGTCTGACGTTCTCCGCAGATCCGCGAGAATCGATCGCGCGTTATGCAGCTTGTCAGCCGCACAAACCCAATGTCCCGCTTCACTCGCTCCTGCCAACCGCTCGATGTAATCCGCTTTTCGATCGGACGATGATAGCTCGACACCATCATCGTCCAATCGACGATGAGTGACCTCGAGTACTGTTTGCAAGACCGTCGCACCGAATTTCTCGCCGATTCTGTGCTCGAGCATTTCGCTCGTGTAGCCATCTCTGACGCAGTCTTCGACGACATCGTGAAGAATGCCGGCAACGACCGTATCATCATCGCGGTCATAGCGCGTAAGAATTACGGCAATGTTTGCGGGATGCGTGAGGTAGGGAAGCTTTGTTCCTTTTCGAACCTGCCTATCATGGTGCTTTGCCGCAAACGCGAACGCGTGATTGATCGCGTCGGAGTATCCTGTCGTCGCCACTACGCCGCCCGCTTGAACCATTGTACGATCCGCTCGAGTCCCGCCTGATCGTCACCGCCGAATTCTGCTCGTTGCTCCGAGTCCACATCGAAGACGGCGATCAATTCACCTCCACCGTTGAAGACCGGAACGACAATCTCTGATTTGGACCGTGCATCACAGCTGATGTGTCCCGGAAACTGATCTACGTCATCGACAATTATCGTACGTCGCTCCGCGGCTGCTGTTCCACACACGCCGCGCCCGAAGGCAATCTCGAGACAGCCTAGACTTCCCTGGTATGGTCCAACACGCATCAGCTTACCGGGCGTGACTACGCGATAGAACCCCGTCCATAGAAACCCCAACGCTCCATGCACCAGCGCAGAGATAGTTGCCATCGCGGTTATCGAATCATCCACGCCTTCGAGGACGAGACGCACCTGTTCGTCGAGCTCTCGATATGCGGCTGAACGTGCCACTCCGCGAAGATCAGGAATTGTCTCAGCCATTCGTGCGAATTACCGCACTCCAGCGAGCTCAGCAGATGCGACCGGTCTGCTGGAGCTGGATTCCAGTAACTCCTTCAACGATTCGATCTGTGGCAGGTCATCATCCCACAGAACAATGCCGTGAACTCGCAGGTCGAGCTTCCTGAATCCTTCGATCGATTTTTTTAGATCGGAAAGTCGCGTGTGGCCAACGCGTGCGCAAAGAACAACGTCCGGACTCGGCATGATCGACGACGCCTGCTTCAGTACATAAGCCGTCGGTGCTGCAATCACGATCAAATCGTATCGACGCTCCATTCGCGCAAAATCGCCGCGTATTCTTTCGGCAACTTCGGGCGCCGGCACTGGAATTCTTTGCGTTCCGCTTGGCAGAACATCGAGTGGCCTGTCTCGACCGACCGTTGTGGAGACGATGGACTCCGGCCAATCGGATGCGCCGCTCACGATACCGGCAAATCCCGGTCTCGGTGCGACACGCAGCACACTTGCAACCACGGAAGTTGCGGGATCGACGTCGACCAGAAGCGTGCTTCGCGCTTCATATGCTGCGGCCGCTGCAAGGTTTGATGCAACTGTCCCCACGATTGCAGCGTCGTCTCCGGCGATTGTCACGATCGGCACATTTGCTTCTGTTGCGGCGAGATGCAGATACAATCGCCGATAGCTTTCAGAAACGAGATCGATCAGTGGCGGCGCTTCCAGATCAGCCTGACGCCGGCTTCGCTCCGCAACGAGCTCCGTTGGCTTGACGACGGTGAGCACTCGTGCCGCGGTGACCTGTTCCGCTTCTCTGGGATCAGCAACACGAGGACTCTGAAGCTCCATCGCAAACGCAACTGCAAATCCGAGCGACAGTGCGAGCACGAGCGCCGCACCAAGCATTGCGAGCGGTGGAGCACCAACGTTTGCGAGATCACGCGCACGCGAGGCTTCGCGGTCGATCTTTTCGTCCGTCGCTCGGATCTGCGTCAGTGATTGCGATGCAGCTGCATAATCGCGCTGCGACTGCTGGCGCTGCGCGAGGAACTTCATTGTATCGACCTGAGCCTGGACAGGTGCAGGCGGCGGTGCTGGGCGAAGCACTGCGAGCTGTGATCGTGCCGTCGCCCGTTTCGCTTCCGCAATTGCCTGTATCTCTCGGCCGATTGCAGTAGCTCGCGACGTGAGCGCAACGAACACGGGATCTACACCACCAACGGCTCCGAACGCGTCACGCTCTTGTTCGATTGCGGCAAGCGAATCGAGAAGAACTCTCACGTTTGGATCGCTCGCCATCGTCGGTCCCGATCCGAGTGCACGATAAGACACGGGCAATGGCGCATTGTCTGCGCTCGCAATGAGCCGGTTCAGGGTCGACACTACTGTCGTAAGAGAGTCGCGTTGTGCACGCAGCTCCGGCGGGAAGGTATCGACTGCTGCGACAGGAGCCGGAGCCACAGTCCGACGCGCGATGCCCAGCATCGAGTCAGCCGCAGTGATGCCCGCCAGTGCACGAAGTCGCTGAGCAGACACCACGGAAGAATCCGGTTTCTGTTCCAACGACGCCGCAACCGCGACTGCCGCTTTCGAGGCCTGCTTCGGAACCAGGATAAAAGCGATCAGCGCGCCCAGGAACACCAGCCCACCGACAATACCCATGGCCGCATACCGGCGCGACGCGTTGAGCGCGCGCGCTGAAGTCCACAAGTAGTTCAGGCTTGTCGAGGCTCTGCTCATTTCAGAAAAAATATACTTCTGCGTTCACGGCTGCCGGTGAGCAGTGCAAGGTCAGCGCCGGTATAAAACAAAAAGGAGCATCGTGAGATGCTCCTTTCGCAAATCTCGACTTCCGATCGACTACTGAACCGTAATCTCTCCCTTCATGCCGAGGGCGAGGTGAGGTGTGCAGTGGAACGGATACTTGCCGGGCTTGATGTTCGCAAAGGAAACGGTGACCGATTCTCCGGCGTTCGTCTTCAATGCACTCGAGAGCTCACCCATTTTCTCTGAGCCCATGTTGGCATCGAGCTGGCCCTTCTGGTCCGCCGGGATCGTAGCAGGATCGAACGCGACGTTGTGTGGTCCACCGCTGACGACGGTGAACTTGATGCCGTCGCCTGCTTTGACGGTGATGTTAGCCGGCTCGAATCGATATCCTTTCGCGTCGCCGATCATTTTCACTTCAACCGTCTTGCCGGTAATCGCCGCCATCGTTCCTGCCGCCGCCGGGGCTGCGGAAGGAGCGGCTGCCGGTGCCGGTGCGACCGTCGTCGTGTCTGTTGCAACTCCTACTGTATCCGTAGCGTTGCTCTTGTCACCGCCTGCGCAAGCGCTGATGACTGCCGTGCTGGCCGCAACCGCTAGTGTGATGAAACGCATTTCGAACCTCGCGTGCTTGATGGAGTGTTGGATGCTGCCGAACGATTCGTTCTTCTTGTGAATTTATTCACAAGATTCCGCCAAATCAATTCCTGGCGCGCCATGCACTGGCAATGTTCGTGCGCGATTTGCCCTCGGCGACCTAGTATTAGAACCGCGAGATGAGGTCTTTCTGCAGCTTCGACGGATCACCAACGTAAGCAAAGCGAATTCCCTTCATGTATTTCTGTGCAACTCGCCTCACCGCCTCGGGCGTGACGTTTCTCAGCTCTTCCACGAATCGATCGGCCTCACGATAGTCGCCGCGATACAGCTGCGACCTCGCAAGAAAATCCGCCTGCGCATCATTCGTCTCGTTATCCAGAAAATATTCCGTCAGAAACTGCTGCTCGAGACGCACAAGTCCTTCGCGATCGAGCAATCCTTCCTGTAGCTCCGTCACCGCGGCACGCATGAGCTTCAATGTCGTGTCCGGCGAAGCAGTCGACACATAAAGGCCGCCCGCACTCGCTGCTCGGTCGAGAAACGGCGCGTGAACGTCGTAAGTCAGGTTCTCTCTCGTCCGGATCTGCGCGAACAATCTTCCAGTCAGGACAGACGTCGCAATGCGAAGCGCTTGATAATCGTCGCTGTTTGCGAGCGGACCGCTGTAGTAACCGACGAGATAATTAGTTGGCAGAACACGCGACTCGACAACGACAGCGGCTGGTCGCTCGGGAATTCGTGCCGGCGGAGTCCATTTGTAATTCCCTGCGGGAAGTTTCGCCAACGTGTTCTGAACCAGTCGCTCGACATGTGCGCGATCGACATTTCCCACTACAACGAGGAGCATTCTCGATTTGACGATCTGACTGTCGTGATACGCCTTGAGTGCCGCAGCATCCAATGATGAGATAGACGCTTCGGTTCCGGTGCGCGGAATCCCATACGGATGGCCACTGAACGCGATGCTGTCTGCGAGAAACTCAGCGAGCGCATCGGGATCGTCTCGTCGCTGATGAATCCCCGAAAGAAATTGAGATTTGATGAGCGCTACATCGGCAGGATCGAGCGTCGGCTCCATCAGCCTGCTCGCAAAAATCGCCCACGTTGAATCCAGAACTTCCGTTGTCGCACGAATTCCAAACATGGTCCAGTCATCACTGGGCTCAGTATCGATCTCACTTCCAAGCGCCGACATTTTTCTTCGCAGCACCGCGCGTGGATACTTCGTCGTTCCGCGATCCGATACTTCGAGTAGAAGCGGCTCGATGCCGGCATTCGCCGTGGTTACCTGGCGGGTTCCGCCAAGTAAATAAAGATTTGCAGCAACGACGTTGTTTGCCGTGCTCTGGCGAAGAATTACCTGAATTCCTGAAACGTCGAAGCTGTTAGTGAGCGTCGTAAGCGCAATGGCAACCGCGAGCAGCATCAATTCATTCCTCCTGCCACGAGCTCGTCGGAAGAAAGCTTGAGGCTTGCGCGATCGGACGGTGCGATGAGCACGCCCGTGATGTGTGGTTTCCCTACTATATACTTGCTGGCATAAGCGCGAAGGTCGCTCGTTTTTTGCTTCGCCATGTTGTCGACGTACCCCATGTAGTACTCGAGACTGGCGACGCTCCACCAGAAGCCAAGGGTATGCGCGAAGCCTGAGGATCGCTCCCGGTCGAATGCCGACGTGACGGCGCGATGAGCCTTCACTGCCTCGAGCTCGACAGGATCGAAGTAGCCTGGATCGGTGAACTTCTTTGTCTCAGCTTCGAGCGCAGCAAGCGCCTTCCGCAAATTCTCCGGAGATGTTTGGCCGCTGATCGTGATTGGTCCGGTGTGATTGAGCGTGTAGTAATTAACGCCGAGGTTTTGCCAGAGCCCGCTGTCCACCAATCTTTCCTGGAAGTTCGAGCCTGGATCGTTGAGGACATCCGAGAACACGTCGGCGGCGTACGTCGATGCCGGATCAATGCCGACACTTGGTCCTTGCCACTGTACGAACACTGTCACAGCACCAACGCCAGCCTCAACGACGACTGCGTCGTTGTGAGTCAGCGGCGGAATTGGTGGAATCGGATCCGCGACAAATGGATCGGGACCACGCTGCCAACTTCCGAGCTCTCTCTCAGCAAGCGAAAAAACTGTCGTCGGATTTACGTCGCCGGCGACGATGAGCACTGAATTGTTCGGCACATAATACTTGCGCTGTATCGCTCTCATTTTTTCAGGCGTCGTCGTAAGAATCACGTTGCGATCGCCAATGACATTTTTTCGGCTGAAGTTTCCTGGATACAGCTTCTCATCCATCTGCCGGTTCAACTGAAAGAACGGGCTCGATTCATTCCGGTCGTACTCGCCGATCACAACTTGTCTCTCGCGCTCCAGCTCATCCTGCCTGAACAACGGTGCCTTCAAGGCAGACGCGAGGAACTGAATTCCACCAACGAGATTGTCGGCGGAGACGGTGAGGTAATAATTCACGCGCTCTTCGGCAGTCGTTCCGTTGAATACGGCACCGAGATCGCCCGCCTTATCGACGAATGCTTCCGGCTGGGGATAAGTCGAGTTCGCGCGGAAGAACATGTGCTCGTACATGTGCGCGAGTCCGGCAAAATCAGGAGTCTGCGTGAACGATCCGTTTTTTACATCTACTTCGATCGTGGCGAGTGGGACTCCATGATTTTCCACGACGATCACCTCGAGACCATTCGCGAGAACTTTCCTCTGAATGATTTTCTCCAGCTCCGCGCGTTGTGCTGACACAGGGGCGGCCGCTGTCAGACTTGCCGCCGCGAAAATTGCTAGAGTGGCGCGTCGGACAAATGCTCGATTTCTTTGTGAGATGTCTGCCAACAGAAAGCCTCGATGATTGATAGCTACAAAAAACTCGCCGCGCGGCTGAATCAATCCCAGCTCAAACGAGACGAGCCACTTGCTCCATACACCACATTCCGCATCGGTGGTCCCGCAGACCTGCTGTACAATGCAATCTCCGCCGATGATTTAGCAAATGCTGTGCAGTCTGCGCGGGATCTCGATGTTCCGTACTTCGTTCTGGGGCTTGGAGCGAACATTCTCATCGGTGACAAGGGATTTCGCGGCATCGTGATCCGTAATACTTCAAAAGCCTTACACTTCGCTGACGACGGCAGGCTCACTGTCGAGAGTGGTGCAATAGTCGGTGAGATAATTCCGTTGGCTGTCGAGCGTGGATGGTCCGGCCTCGAGCATTACGTGGGAATTCCCAGCACTGTTGGCGGCGCGATCTGGCAGAATCTGCATTTCCTCGAGCCGGAGCCGGAGCGGAAGCGAACGATGTTCATCGCCGACGTTTTTGAATCAGCAGAAATTCTTTCGGAAGAAGGCGAGCGGAAGACGGTCGATCGTGATTACATGAAGTTCGGCTACGACACGAGTACGCTGCATAGCCGGCGCGATATCGTCCTGTCGGCAACTTTCGCGCTGCAGCCCGGCGAGCCTGCTGTGATGCACCGCATCATGCAGGAGAATCTGAGCTGGCGCGGAAGCAGACACCCGTGGCTTCAATTCCATCCGAGTGCGGGATCGATCTTCAAAAAGATCGAAGGCGTAGGGGCGGGAAGGCTCGTTGACCAATGCGGGCTCAAGGGATTTCGCCACGGTGACGCCCAGATCTCACACATTCACGCGAACATCATGGTCAATCTTGGCCACGCGACGGCAAAAGACGTTCGTGAGCTGATCGCGATTGCACAGCAAGCTGTCGAGGCGAAGTTCGGGCTTCACCTCGAGCCTGAGATCAGCTTTATCGGAGACTTTGCCTGACGGTTATTGCTCGAGCAAGGCCGCGCGACACGCGTCGAGGCATCGTGTCAGTGTCGTGGTTGTGTGGTCTCCCATGTGCCCGATTCTGAAAGTCTCGTCTTTCAATTTGCCGTATCCAGTCGCGACTGTAATTCCTCGCGCTGCGACTTTTTTCAAAAAGGGACCGGAGCCTACGCCTTCGGGGAGCTTGATGGTAGAAACGGTCGGGGACCGATGGGCAGCGTCGACGATGTTACAGATGTCCAGCTTGTCCTGATTTCGACAGCTGCTTACCCACGCATTTGTCATCTCCGCCATTTCGGAATGCTTCCGCCAGCGATTTTCAATTCCCTCGCGGACAATTGCGTCGACCTGAACGTCCAGTGCGTACATCAACGATAGTGCTGGAGTGCTGGGCACCTGCCCCTTGAGCGCGAACTGCTCCATCTCGACAAGATCGAAATAAACGCCGCGGCCATGAGCCTTACGAGCACCCTCCATGTAGGCCTCCGACGCCACACTAAACGCGAGGCCCGGAGGAAGGGCAAGAGCCTTCTGCGATCCAGTTAGGACATAATCTAACTGCCACTCATCGAAACGTAGCTCGGCGCCGCTGAGCCCGCTGACGCTGTCGATCAGGCAGCGAGCATTGTGGCGATGCGCTACATCCGAGAGGGTGCGCACATCGTTGAGTGCACCTGTGGACGTCTCGGAGTGCGCTACTGTAATGGCCCGAAATGACCTGTCAGTCAGATATTTATCTAACACGGAAGGATCGTGGACCTGTCCCCAGGCAACCGCATATCTCTCGACCTCCCGGCCGCACATCTCGGCGATGTGGGCAAAACGCTCGGAAAAAGCTCCGTTCACGAGACACAGGATCGGCCCAGCATCCAGGCAACGGATTGCAGCCTCCATCATCCCCGTTCCCGACGATGGTACGACGAAAACCGGACGTGTTGTTTTGAAGATTTCCTTCAGGCCAACCTGCACTCGGGCAAAAAGATCCTCGAACGCTGAGCTGCGGTGAGGAATCATCGGCCGAAGCATTGCCTCGAGCACCTCTTGCCTGACCTCGGTCGGACCAGGCAGAAAGAACGTCCCAAACTCTGGTGCGCTATCGCTCATTTCTCCATCCATTTCTTCCAGGTGGTTTCATCTGCACCAATTGTCAGCTGATTCTCATTTCTCACCAGCGGCATTCTCAATAGTAGCGGCTCTTCGGCTAATTTCTCGAGCCAGCTTTCATCAGACATCCGCGCGTGGCGTAACCCAAGCTCCTGAAACCGCTTTGAATTTGAATCGAGCATCGATGTGATTCCGAATCGGTCGACAAACCGTCGCAGCTCACCTTTCGCCGCAGGACGCTCCAATAAATCGACAAAGTGCGTCTTGATCCGGCGCTCGGCAAAGAAGCGCAGGGCTTTCCGCGTATCCGAGCTCTTTCGCACACCGAATATCTGAATGTTCATAGATTGCAAAACTCCATGAATCCGTTTCGTCCTGCCTGGTGGTTACCAAGCCCGCATGCTCACACCCTTTGGGGAAAGTTATTTCGGCGCGAGCCGCGCCAGCCAACGATTGCAGAACGGTGGACAACACCGGACGGCGATTTCATCGACGTACATCGCCTGAAGAATCCATCCGCGGAAATTCGTCTTGTGATTCTTCATGGACTCGAAGGCACAGTTCGCTCCAGTTACGCCCAGGGTCTCCTCGGTGAAGCGCGTGCACGCGGATGGGCTGCAGACATGCTCATCTTTCGATCGTGCAGCGAAGACATGAACCTGACGAGACGGTTCTACCACTCCGGCGAAACTACTGACGTCGCGCTGTTGGTAAATCGCCTGATCGAAGAGCGTCCGGACCAGAGCCTCTTTCTCGTCGGCGTTTCACTCGGCGGTAATGTTCTTCTCAAATACCTCGGCGAACAGGGAGCGGATCTTCCACGTCAGATCAAGGCTGCTGTTGCTGTCTCGGTGCCGTTTGATCTCGAGCGTGCATCACGCCATATCGATCGTGGATTTGCCAGAATTTATCAGAGGCATTTTGTGCGATCGCTGAAGCGGAAAGCATTGATCAAGCTGGAGAAATTCCCGGACCTCATCAATCGTGATCAGCTGACGAAACTTCATACGATGTACGAGCTCGATGATGCGATGACCGCACCCATTCATGGTTTCCGCGATGCGCGACACTACTACTCCTCTTCCAGCTCGATCGGCTTTCTGAAGCGTATTAGTATCCCAACGCTACTATTAAGTGCAGTGGACGATCCGTTTCTTCCGCCAGCTGTGCTCGAGGATGTTCGCGCTATCGCTCGTCGAAACAATCATCTTCATTTGGAGTTCACCAAACACGGTGGACATGTCGGATTTGTCGAAGGACGAAACCCATTTCGCCCGCGTTATTATGCCGAGCGAAGGGCTGTCGAGTTTCTTGCAAATCATGCGGAGCGCGGCGTAGCATTACCGCCAGAAGACATCCACCGAGGGAATCATGCTGAAGCTCAAGTTTAGACATCCAGGCTATCTCGCAGCTGCATTGATCATTGCAGCGGGCTGCACAACGACTCAGACAGCGAGCTCGACTGCAGGTACATCTACATCGTCTAACATGAGCGTTCAATCCGCGACGCTGCCACCGGATGCCGAGCATGCAACAGCGCGATTGAACAGCTCGTCACGTCATGGCGAATGGGCCATGATCAAAGTGGGTGCGTCTGACAGTATCAAGCTTTGGGTTGTGTATCCCGAGCGCAAAACAAAGGCGCCGGTGATCGTCGTCGTTCACGAGATCTTTGGCTTGTCCGATTGGATTCGTGGCGTCGCAGACCAGCTCGCCGCAGACGGATTTATTGCAATCGCTCCGGATTTCCTGACGATGAAGAACCTTCCGCAAGGCCAGGACAGCGTTGCGGTTCAGGCGGCTGTCGCTGCCATCAGAACCCTCGATGCCGAGCAGGTCCAGCGCATGATCGACGCTGCTGCTCAGTACGGCATGGCATTACCGGCCGCGCAAAAGAAATACGGCGTTGTTGGGTTCTGCTGGGGCGGAGGAGTTTCGTTTGCGCATGCGACGCATTCTCCGTCCCTCGGAGCATCCGTCGTTTACTACGGCGTTTCACCCAAGACAGAGCTTCTCTCGAACGTGAAGGCTCCGGTGCTTGGCCTCTACGGTGGAAACGACGCACGTGTCGACGCAACTATTCCGCCCGCTGATTCTGCAATGAAAGCGATGGGAAAAACTTATTCGCAGAAAATATTCGAGGGCGCAGGGCACGGTTTCCTGAGACAGCAGACTGGTGCCAACGGCGCCAACATGACTGCGACGCAACAGGCTTGGCCCGCTACGATCGCGTGGTTCAAGAAGTACCTAGACACCTGATTCAGTGCTTTCGAAGTTTGTTTTTCTAGCGATTTTCGCCGCAGGGCTCGCGGCAGGTGTGTACACGATGCTTCACGGTATCGAGCGACGCTCGAAACGTGAGCGGCGTCCTTCAGCAATCTTCAACGCGCCAATCGTGGCTGCGTTTGCAATTGTATTTGGTGCCGTAGGATATCTTCTCGTTACACGAACGCATTTGTCGGCTCCCGGGATTTTTCTTATCGCGGGAGTCGCCGCAGTCACGATGACAATTGGTGCCGTTGTCGGTCTGTCGTACTGGGCGTTGCCATATGCAGGAAGTCCGACAGGTGATGATTCGACACAGGGAACGATCGCAGTTGTTACTCGAGCGATTACTGCATCAGCACGTGGAGAAATTTCCTTTCAATCAGAGGGAGTTCAGCGTGTGATTGCGGCAGAAAGTCTTCTCGGGACCGAGATTCCAGTTCACAGTGAAGTTGTTATCGACACAATCGATGATGGCGTAGCTCAGGTCGAATCGTGGTCGAGCGTGGAGCAACGCCTCTGAACTAGCTGCTCAGCGGCCGGCGAAAATGCGAAGCCAATCGGGCCAGTTTCCACTCAGCTCGAAGAAATCATCGAAATACGTCATTCCTTTTGACTCCAGATAGTCGATGATTGGACCGATCAGGTCATCTGACGGCAACGGTCCAATCACTACGAGCTCATCTCCGACTCGAAATTCTTCATCGGTAAGATTGAATCGTGAATCGAGATCGGCCCTTACTATTCCGGCGTTCTCGTATCGCTCCTTTCGTACAAGAATCGAAGGTCGCTGAGCGTCGATTCGAAGTGGCATTTGGAATTCCCGGAAATCGTTGACGGAACGATTGCTCCAACTCTGCTAGTTTTCAATTCATGCGCGCCAATCGCAATAATTCAGCATTCGAGTCGGAGTTCGACGTTCTCGTCGTCGGTGCAGGACATGCCGGCACTGAGGCGGCGGTTGCAGCCGCGCGAACAGGATGCCGGGTAGGACTTGTAACGAGCGCGCTCGAGACAATTGGACAGATGTCGTGCAATCCGGCGATCGGTGGAATTGCAAAGGGCACCGTCGTGCGCGAAGTCGATGCACTCGGCGGCATAATGGCTCGCGCAACCGACCTGGCGATGATTCAGTTCCGGATGCTGAACAGAAGCAAGGGCCCCGCGGTCTGGGCTCCTCGCGCACAATGTGATCGAGGTCTTTATCGACGCGCGGTTCGCTCGCTTCTCGAAGAGCATCGCGCGATTCACACAATTCAGGGAACAGTCGCGAGGCTGATTCTCAGCGACGGTGGGTCGAGAGTCGAGGGTCTCGAGACACTCGAGGGACGACGCTTTTCCGCGCGCGCCGTCGTAATAACGGCCGGCACATTCCTGCGTGGAAGAATGCACATCGGGACTACGACTCGTCTTGCCGGTGGTAGAGCAGGTGAGTCTGCTGCGGTGGATCTGGCAGAGCAGCTCGAAGATGCCGGGCTTGTCGTCAATCGATTCAAGACTGGAACGCCACCGCGCATCGATGGTCGCACCGTCGATTACTCCGCACTCGCGCAGCAGGAAAGTGAAATCGAAGATTTTGATTATTCC
>Ga0310810_10001767_pt1 | contig 22870 bp, 25 predicted proteins | sample NCmetagenome_FD_207641 | JGI IMG/M metagenome (GOLD analysis project Ga0310810, IMG submission 207641) | Soil microbial communities from experimental microcosm in Duke University, North Carolina, United States - NC | ecosystem: Engineered > Artificial ecosystem > Soil microcosm > Unclassified ... | reverse complement strand
GGCACATCCAACTTGCGGTAGCGGCCGCCGGCGGCCATGATCACGGCACGGCCTCGCACTGATTTCCCGTCATCCAGCTCGATCGTGTAGGTGGGGCGCGCAGCCTTCAAGGCCGTGGCGGACCGCGCGATGGCGATGCGGGATCCGAACTTCTCGGCTTGAATGAACGCGCGACTCGCGAGTTCCTGACCCGAGATCCCCATCGGGAAACCCAGATAGTTCTCGATCCTGGAACTGGCCCCGGCTTGCCCGCCCGGCGCATTCCTTTCGAGGACGAGAACGTTCAGGCCCTCCGACGCTCCATAAACCGCCGCGGCCAGCCCGCTTGGCCCGGCGCCGACGACGATCAAGTCGCATACTTCGCCCTGGTCGATCTCATCGTTTAATCCGAAGCACGCAGCCGCCTCGGAATTGGTGGGATTGCGCAGCGCGAGTTCGCTGCGGCAGATCAGAACAGGAATATCCGTGATCGGGATTCCGAAATGTTCCAGCATTTCATGGACAGTGGGATCGGCTTCGATATCCAGATAAGCGTGCGGATGGCCGTTGCGGGTAAGAAACTCGCGCAGCCGCAAGGTGTCGCTCGAGTGGCTGGATCCGATCAGCACCGCATCGCCCACGGAGTTGGCGATCAGATAAACGCGGCGGGATATGAAGGCATTCAGGAAGATCTCGCCCAGCGCGACATCCGTCTGCATGATGTGGCGCAGATTCGCCCGGTTGATTTCGAGCAGCGTCCCGGCTTCACGGGCGCGAATCCGCACCAGGCTACGCCGCCCCGAGAGCATGTTCACTTCGCCGGTAAATTCTCCCCGGGCGTAAGTATGCAGCACAGCTTCCCCGCCGGAGAGGTTCAGCAGCTCGATTGTGCCACTCAGGACCACGAAGATGCCATGATGCGAATCGCCCTGATCCACGATCACCGCGCCAGCCTCTACGTCCCCTTGCTGGCCAAAGGGGGCCAGGCGCGCGATCTGCGCGTCATCCAGCCTGGGAAACATGGGATCGGGGGTTTCGGGCACGGCTCTAAGACTAGGTTAGTAGACGCCGCGAACCTTCAAAGCCTCGTCGATAATCGCCAGGAGTTGCTCGCGGGTGAGTTCGTGCTTTTCGCTCGGCTCGGGCATGTCTTCGGCCGCCAGCGGCCACCCCGGCTCGAACCGGTTGTGCGATTGGACGCCGTAGCGCGGGCGCGCGTCGAACAGTTTCTGAATTTCCGCACGCGGCAATACTCTGCCACCCCCGAGCATCTCCGCAACCAAAGTGATGCGGGCAAAGTGCTCCACCGTGTCCAGTCGGAAGAAGGCGCGCATCACGTCCGATCCGTACGCCACGGCCCCGTGATTTGCCAGAAGCATGGCATCATACTTGGGAATGTAAGGCAGCATGCCTTCGGCGAACGCCGGGGTGCCCGGCAAACCGTATTCCGCCAAGGGTACCGACCCCAGGCAAATGATGACTTCCGGCAGAGTCCCCAGATTGAGGGCCCGGCCCGCCACTGCAAAACCCGTCGCCGCCGGAGGATGCGCGTGGACAATGGCATTCACGTCGGCACGCTCCCGGTAGATGGTCAGGTGCATACCGATCTCGGTGGTCACTTCGAGCGGACCGGAAAGCTTGCCGCCGTCCATATCCACTAACACCAGGTCTTCGGGCTTGAGCATGCCCTTGCTGACGCCGCGAGGAGTGGCCAACAAGCACCCTGAATCCAGGCGCACGGTGATGTTGCCGTCGTTGGCGGCGATCCAGCCCTTGTCGAACATGAGCTGGCCGACGCGGACAATCTCCTCGCGGTGCTCGTGTTCGCTTTTCGGCATGCTCGTACTCGCGCCCTTGATTCTATCAAGTTGGGGACTCCACCAGCTTGCCCTTACAATTGAGGACGAGTACATAAATCGAGGACGGAGTACATAAACCTTGGATAAGCGCCGCATGTGCCCCAACTGCAGGGCATTCATCACCTCCGACGATAAAATCTGCCCCTATTGCCAGGCGCAAGTGGGCGCGCGGATCATTGAGCAGCGGTTGCCGACGGACGTCCTGGGCGGCCTGATTCCGCATCAGCGCTTCGTGACCATGTTGATCCTGTTGATCAATACCGGTCTCTATGTGGCCATGATGCTGCGGACGCAGCAGGAGGGTGGCAGCGGGTTCGGCGACCCCAGCATACAGACGCTGGTGGATTTCGGCGCCAAGTATGCGCCGTATATCATCGGACGCGGCGAGTGGTGGCGCCTGATCACCGCGGCCTTTCTGCACGGCGGATTGCTGCACATCCTGATGAATTCCTGGGTGCTGTTCGATCTGGGCCCGCAGGTGAATGAGACCTTCGGAACGCCGCGTTTCCTGGCGATCTACTTCGTCTCCTCGGTGACCGGGTATTTGGCCAGCCTGTATTGGTCTTCAGCCGTTTCGATCGGCGCTTCGGCAGGTCTATGCGGATTGATCGGTGCCATGATCGCGTTCGGCACGCGTGACCGTTCCGCATTCGGAGCCGCCCTCCGGCGCCAGTACATCCAATGGGTGATTTATTTGCTGATCTTCGGACTGCTTCCCGGTTTCAATGTGGACAACGCAGCGCACTTGGGCGGACTTGCGGGAGGGTTCGTGGTGGCTTACATTGCGGGAACGCCGGGCTTCTCCCAAGTGACGGAAAACATCTGGCGCCTGGCGGCGGGCCTGTCGCTGGCGGCCACGGTGTGGGCATTTTTCGAGATGTTCATGCACTTGACGTCGACAGCGACGTAGGCTAATTGTCCCCGGCGGTTTCCAGGACCATCTGCCACAGCAGTTCCGCACCGCTCTCCAGGTTCTGGAGAGCGATGCGTTCGTCGTTGCCGTGTTCGCGGCTCTCGCCGCTCTCGCGCAGGAAGATCGGAACGCCGTAAACAGCCACGCCGCGGGAGCGCAGAAAGCTTCCATCGGTAGCGCCGCGCGACATGAACGGCACGACCGCCGACTGGCGCGGATAGACCCGCCCGATGGCCCGTTCGAACGACCGGTACGCCACGCTGTTACGAGGACTGGCTTCGGTCACCGGCAATTGGGTCCCCGGGACCAGTGCGATATCAATCGCCGGATCTCCTACAATCTGCCGGAATCGTGCCAGAACTTCGTCGGCGGTTTCCTTGGGCAGGCGGCGGACGTCCATCTGGGCTTCGGCGAAGCTGGGAATCATGTTGATTTTGACCCCGGCGTTCAGCATCGTTGGTGTGACGGTAGTGCGCAGCGCCGCGTCCAGCTCCAGATCGTGCGCGCGAATCTGCCCGGCGGTGGCCTGGAGTGCCGCCGGGTTGTCCAGCCGCGGCAGCAGCGGAGCTAGCCAGTCATATTCGGGAAAAGCCGACAGCTCGCGCAGATAGCGGCGGGTGGCGCCGGTCAGCCGGACCGGCTGGTCGGCGTCGGCCAATTTCACCAGCGCCCGCGAGAGCCGCAGGACGGCGTTATCGGTACGCGGCAGCGATCCGTGGCCGGCTGGACCCTTGGCCGTTAATACCACGCGCGTCGGAATCTTCTCCGACGTCTGTACCAGGAACACGCGCGTTCCGTTCCTGGACTCCCACACCGAGCCGCCTTCATTGAACGCAAACTCGGCTTCGATCTTTGGCCAGCTGTGCTGGATCATCCACTGGATGCCCGACGACCCGGCCTCTTCATCCGCTTCGGAGAGGAGGATCAGGTCGCGGCTCAGCCTGATATCGCGGCGCTTGATTTCGACCATCACCGCCAGTTCCGCCGCCAGCAGGGATTTTGTGTCCATGGCGCCGCGCCCGTACAGATACTCCTCGCGGATCTCACCGCCGAAGGGATCCACCGTCCACTGCTTGCGCTCGGCCGGGACCACGTCGCTGTGCGCCATCAGCAGAAGCGGCTTATTCTTTCCGCTTCCCTTCAGCCGCGCCACCAGATTCAGGCGCTTGGGATCGTTTCCAATCAGCTCAGCCTGGATTCCGTTGGCATCGGCAACCTGCTTCAGATAACTGGCGACCTTGGATTCGTTTCCGGGGGGATTAGAAGTATCCAGGCGGATCAGGTCGGTGAGATATTGACGCGTCCGCCCGCCCAGGGACCGGTTATCATCGCCTGCGGCCCATGCGACCAGCCCGGCGGCCATCGCCGACAGGGCGAAGAATGCGGAAAACAGACGCATTTGATCCTGATGTTAACACGCACACGGTTTCTGACCTTAGGTATGCTAGGTAATCATGGCAAGCCGCAGCGTTAACAAAGTTACCCTCATTGGGCATCTCGGCCGGGATGCCGAGACCGCTTATACCGCCTCGCAGACGGCGGTCACCAAATTTTCCGTTGCCACCAACCGCCGCTGGAAGGATCAGGCGAGTGGCGAGTGGAAGGAAGAAACCAACTGGACCAACGTGGTCCTGTGGCGCGGGGAGAACGTCGCGCCGTATCTCACCAAAGGCAAGCAGATTTACGTCGAAGGCCGCTTGCAGACCCGCAGCTACGACGACAAGGACGGCAAGAAGGTCTGGACCACCGAGGTTGTCGCCGAAGACGTGATCCTACTCGGTGGCCGCGGTGAAGGCGGCGCTCCGGACGAGATGTCGCAGGAGCCTCGCAGTGCTCCGCGCTCCCGTCAGGCCTCGGCCCCCGCAGCTTCTTCAGCCCCTCAGGCGCAGGGAATCGGCGACGACGACGTGCCGTTCTAGGACGATTTCGTTCCGACCATGAGTGAATGGCTTGAGAAGTTCTTTCAAGCCACTAATTCGGCCGAAATTGTCGACCCTGCCCGGGAACTTAGCGTTCGGGATGATCCGGCGGACGTGCCGCGTTTGTTGGTGGCTCTACGTGATCCGATCGAGGCGAGACGGTGGGGCGCTGTTTATGCTCTCGGTTTCAGCCGTCGTGATGGGCGCGTCGTCGCGCCCCTGATTCGAGTTTTGCTGAACAAGGGAGAGACGTCCAGGATCCGAGCTCAAGCCGCGGAGTGCCTAGGGACGCTTGGCAAACGCAAGGCTATCACAGCGCTAATCCAATGCAGCGCGGATGAATCGGCCGAAGTCCGATTCTGGTGCGTGTTCGCGCTGGGTAAGTATCGGCGGCGTCGAAACAAACGCCGACTCGCGATCGTTCATGCCCTGGAAGCGCGACTTCAAGACGATGCGAGTCCTGATGACCGGGGAAATTGGTGGACCGTAGGGCTGGAAGCCCTCGCGATGCTTGGCAGAACGGGCCTGCAACACCCTGCGCCTCAGATGTTTCGAGAGGCGATACTCCGAGTCCTGAGAGATCCGTTACGCCACCCCGACCAATGGCGATGGGCAACTTGGTATTGGGATATGTCCGACCTGCATCCCGGACCAGAGGTCCGCGCTCTGTTTGACGCAGCAGTGCGCACGATCCAGGAAGCAGGATTTGACCCGGTGAGCTTTGGCCGGCCGAGAACAGCTTAGTTGTTCTAGGTTTACGCCCGACATCCGTCTGCAATCCCGCTGGCTACGTTGCCTTCGGAGATGGGATACTAGCGGGCCAGCGCGACTCCCATAAGTCCCAGGTGCCGGTCGGTTGACCAGCACACCCGAATTCGCCGCTGACCCATGACCACCAGGCCGTGCGCATCGGCCAGCGTCAGCGGTTGATCCGAAAATTTGCTAAGCAGGCGGCGCGCCGGATCGATCGCTTCCTGTCCAAACGGTTCGATCACCAGTCCGGGAAGTTCGCCCAGGAAATTGAGAAACTGCAGGGCGCGGTTGAAATCGTAACGGCGGAGAAACCACCCGTGCCCTTCAGCCACCACCAGGCCTGACGTCACCAGACGCGGCGGATGCGCGAACAGCCTGCGATACAGCGCGTGGTAGCTGTCGGACCGGTCCAGAAACGCGATGAAGGCGGAGGTATCGACGTAGGACTCAGCCTGCGCTTCAGTCCTTCGAGCCATATACGATTTCGTCGACCGAAGCGCTGGAGCGCGGGTTCCCGGTCTCGACGAACCCGGCGTAACGCATCCATGCTCCGGAAGGCGCTCCCGGCGCCGAACCGCCGTTGGCGGGAAGCTGGTCGCGAATGGCGCGGCGCACGAATTCGGCCACGGAGATCCCCAAAGACTTGGCCTCGCGGCGGGCCAACGCGTATTCTTTCGGGTCAAGGCTGATCTGGGTGCGGATCATGTTATCACGCTCAGCTATTATGATAACACTCTACGGCCGAACGGACGCCGCGCCCAGAATATGGCGCGTGGTCCGGTCCTGGATAAACAGGACCAGCTTGAGATTGGACCGATTCCAATCCGGGCGCAAATTAAGTTGCGCCACTGCCGAATACTCTCCGGAACGCTTCGGATCCAGCCGGCCCAGATGGCTGATACTGCGCACGACGGCGGCGTGACGAAGTTCGCGACCGCTGTTTTCTCCGCCATAAACCGGCGTGACCAGCCCGTTCTCAGTCACAGCCAGCAGAATGTCGGCATCGTGGCTTCCGGGCGGCAATTTCGAAACGCGAAAGGAAACCGTTTGCTCCGGAGCCATCGAAATAGCTACCTCGGCGTGCGGCTCCTTCGCGGCTTTATTGATGGCGTCGCGAACCGCGCGCGGATCAGAACCCAACACCTCTTTTTGACCGTTCACCACGATCTGCGGCGTATAGACGCTCTCCAGACGAAACGCCTTTCCGTAATCCTGCTGGCGCGCCGAGAACAGTGGCGACGAAAACCGGTCTTTCCAGCCAAGCTGATCCCAGTAATCGACGTGCTCGCCGAGCGCGATGATCTCGACACCGCTGGGCACAACCGATCGGGAGCCTCCGGACGCATCCAGCCCTAAGAGCACCCGGTCGGCCGGCGGGCAACTGGAGCATCCCTCGGAGGTGAACAGTTCGACAAACACTGTCTGCGCGGGCGCGAGCACCGCCACCATCGCCGCAAGCAGGCCGAAAATCAGGATTCGGGCAGTCACTGCACTCATTCTGACGCTTCCCGTCATCTAAATGTGCAAGGGTGTTACCGTTATTCCTTGGAACGATTTTTCGGCAATCCAGCGATCGCCACCGCCCTCAGCGACATGATCCAGCGGGAGCGGATCTCGCAGACCCTGCTTTTCTCGGGGCCCGAGGGCGTCGGCAAAGCCACGCTGGCGCGGCGCTTCGCGGCGGAACTCCTCCGGTACGACGCCGCCAAGATCGACCAGGACGACCTCAGCCTGGAATCCAACATCACGCTGGTCGCCGACCGTGAAAAATGGCCCGCCGAGAAGCGCAACGAAGACCCGCTGGTGTTTAGCTCCCATCCGGATTTTCTGACGTTTCCCCCGGACGGCCCGCTGCGCCAGATCACCATCCCGCAGATGCGGATGTTGAAGGAGCGCGCCTCGCTCAAGCCCCTTAAAGGTTCCTGGCGCGTGTTCCTGATCGATGGTATCGATCGCGCCAATCCGCAGGCAGCCAATTCGCTGCTGAAGACGCTGGAAGAGCCGCCGCCGCATCTGATCCTGATTCTGACGGCGCGAAATCCCTACGATCTGCTCCCTACCATCCGCTCGCGCTCGGTTCCGTTCCAGTTCGGCCGGCTCCAGGAAGAAGACATGCGGGCTTTCATTCAGGCCAGGAGTCTCGATCAGCCGGAGCGGCGTCTGGCGCTGGCCGAGGGCGCACCGGGCCTGGCTGTAGCCATCGATCTGGAAGCGTACGATCGCCGCCGCACGGTGATGCTGGCGTTGCTGAAGGTCGCGGGCGGGCTGGCGGGCTTCGATACCTGGTTGAAGCATGCCGATTCGGTTGGCGCCCGGCGCACCGAGAAACTGGACTCGTACCTGGAAGTGCTCTATTCGCTGCTCGAGGACGTCATGCTGCTGGCCCACGGTTCCCGTAAAACCTTGCGCAATCATGACATACGCTCTGATCTGGAAGCCTTGGCGGGTCGCGTCGACTTTGATTGGCTGCGCCGGGCGATCGCACGCGTGGACGAACTGGTGGATCTGGGACGGCGCAACATCCAGAAATCGATTGCGCTCGACGCGTTCGCCGCAAGTTTGCGATCCCGCTAGCGCTGTGTTATCCATGAAGAAACAGCAGGTCCCAAACCCCGCTAATTTGCCTCTGCAGAAGGAGCCCGCAAGTGGAACCCGGAAACCGTCGCTTGATCCGGCCATCGATCAATGAGATGAAAGATCCCCGCAGCCCTCGGAAGGACGTGCAACCCAAAAAAGCCACCCCGCCGGACCAGACTAACGCGGAAAACTTCTATTACCTGAAGCAGATGCAGTCCAAGACCCAAATGACCATCGTGCTGAAGGATGGCGAGATTCTCAAGGGCGTGATCGAGTGGTACGACAAAGGCTGCCTCAAAGTGAACCGCGACGGCGAGCCGAACCTGCTCATCTTTAAATCCAATATCAAGTACATGTACAAGCTGTAAGTTTCCCGGGCCCAGGGGGAAGGTGGTCCGCCGAAAACGGAGGGAATTCAGTTTTCCGACGGCATATCGGCGTTGTCGATTACGACCATCTCGACTGGCCCTCTGATCGGCTCCAGCTTTAACCCCAGTTGCTGAACCGCCGTGAAGATATCGGGCAGATTGTCATCCGCCGGCGTGCCGCCCAATAGCGTCGCGAACTGCAAGTCAATGGTGTATTGACCCGCGATTCCCGTACGATCCAGCACCGGCGCGCTGACGACGCCAATCAGCATTCGGGCAAGGTCTGAAAGCGTGGCGCTCCGGGCTTTGATCAGGCGCGGGCCCTGGCTCGTCGCGCCACGCATTTTGTCCTGCTCCGCCGCTGCTTGCAGTTTCGGACCGCCCTTGGCCACCACTAACGCGTACTCCTGAAGCGTTTTGGTTTCGCGATGAAACTCCAGCTTGAACCGGTCCGCCAACATGGACTGCAGCATCAGCGGCATTTGGTCGGACTTTGCCCCCGCCGGCATTTTAGCGACGACATTAAACTTCATGGATCCGACCCATTTGGGTCCTCCCGCAAGCTGAAACTCGTTCAGGCCATACGCACTCCGCACCAGTGTGTTCAGTGTGGTATTCCGCATTTCCAAGCCGCCCGGAGTGCTCCGCGCGCTGGAACTCGGGTCGTTCGGATCGCCCAGCTTCACGCTTACCACTTCGAATTCCACCCGAGGGGATGGCTGCTGCGCTTGCGCCGCTGCCACCATCGCTAACAGAATTGCGCGCATGGCTATGAGTATCCCACCGCGCAGCGCCATGCTAACTGGCCGAAAGTGGGATCTCAAACGGCGTCATAAATCAGCCGTCAGACAGACGCGCTGTGCGCCCGCCGGTTCAAATAACTTTCCAGGAAAGCCCGGGCTTGGTGAGCCAGCGCATCGCTGATAGGCGGTCCATTCAGAAGGCCATCGGAGATGGCGTATTCAAGGGTCCCATGCGCAACAGGAGCGTGATCCTTTTCGACCACATAGACCAGCAACACCCGCGAGGGCGTCTCATCGGTAACCGAGAATCGCACCGCGTCCGCGGCGCTACCGCCTGGAAAACGGTCGCAGCGGTCACGTGCATAGCCGTAGTTGCACAACTCATGCTGGCGAGCTTCCGGCGGTTCGACGACCTCGGCCGGCTGGGCGTAGCAGGCGCCTCCGAAGGGATCGCCCAGGGGAAACCGGGGCGGGCGCACCCAAGCGACGGTCTCCAGGCGGCGGGATGGCACAAAAAAAGGGCACGCCACGGGAACTGCTGTATCCTAACAGATTGGATAAACGCATTGGATAACCCCAGGCTGGACACGTTGCGGCGGCTCCTGGCCGACAATCCCAGCAACACGTTTGCGCGTTACGGTCTGGCGATGGAGCACGTCCGGTCGGGCGACCTCGATTCCGCGGTTCAGGAGTTTGAAGCCGTCTTGACGGCCGATCCTAACTACTCTGCCGCTTATTACCATGGCGGCCAAACCCTTGAAAAGCTGGGCAAGCTCGATCAGGCCCGCGATTTGTACCGCCGGGGCATCGGCGCGACTCGCGATCCGCACGCCTTGAGCGAGCTCCAGGCGGCTCTGGATATACTGGGTGAATAGAGGTTTCTTGCGCCGCTTTGCGCATTTTTTGTCGATCGGGTTGCTGACCGCGTCCCTGGCTTGGCCGCAGACGCGTACCCCTCCGGAACGCGAACCACCTCCTCCTCCCGAGCCCTATAACCAGCTCGATTCCAATGAGACGTTATTTTATGTCCTGGCGGCGATCAACGCGGCGGGATACGATGAACAGGCGGATTCGTCGACCAACAATCCCCTGCGCGCCAGAGTTCGCGAGTATCTGGCCCAGCAGAATCTTCCCAGCCTCGCGCCGCTGCGGCGGTATGTGCGGGATCACAAACCTAGGAACCCCGCCGCGGAACTGGGCCAGTACATTTCCTTCGCCCTGGTCAACAAGGGCAAGCCCGATTTCACGCCCGCCAATCCGGATCTTCCGCAGCCCGCTGACGCGGACGCACTGTACGATTTTCCGCCGGTGCTGGCCGCCTTCTATCGGGAAGCCAAGCTGGGGGTTCTATGGCAGCAGGCCCAGACCGATTATGACCGCGCCATCGCGCAGCTCCACGACCCAGTCGTATTCGCCGTGCAGCAAGTGAATGCATACCTGCGCAACGTCGACACGGGTGTCCGCCGCGGGCGCTTCCAGATTCTGGTGGATTTGATGGGAGCACCCAACCAGGTCCAATTCCGCAACTACATCGACGACTACTTCATCGTGGTCACGCCGGCCGTCGAACAGCCCATCGCCGATATCCGCCATGCCTACTTGCGCTATACGGTGGATCCGCTGGGCGCGCGTTTCGCCGACGACCTCATGAAAAAGGCACGACTCGGCGAGGCTGCTTTACAATCGCCGCTACTGGGGCAGCAGTTCCGCGACGACTTCGTGCGGTTGGCCACGGAGTGCTTGATCAAAGCCGTCGAAAGCCGGCTCGACCGGCATCCCGCGGAAGCCGAGCAAGCCGCGCGGGAAGGCTTCGTGCTCGCGCCCGTCTTCGCGGAACTGCTGCAGCAGTATGAGCGCCAGGAACTGGCCATGCGGCTGTACTTTCCCGATTTGGTCAAAGCGATCGACGTCAAGAAAGAGCAGCAACGGATCACCCGCATTGATTTCCTGACGGAGCGGCCGGTGAAGACCTACCGGGTTACGTCGGAGGTCGGCGCGCCCGCGCTGACCGGCGCGGCCAAGACCTTGGACGAGGCGGAGCGGTTGTTCCTGGATCGCGACAAGGCAGCAGGTAATGCCTCCCAGGCCAAGGAGCAGTTCCTGAAGGCGCTGCAGGAAACCGACGAGAAGCCGCTGCACGCCAAGGCGTATTATGGTTTGGCGCGGATCGCTTTGCTCGATCGCGATCCGGAGACGGCTGACCGATTCTTTCGTAAAGTATTGGAGCTGGAACCAGATCCCGCGACCAAGGCCTGGGCTTTGGTGTATTCCGGCAAGTTGGCCGATTCGCAGGGAGATAAAGAACCGGCCCAGGAGAATTACAAGGCCGCGCTGGCAGTTCAGGGTATCTCTGATCTGGCGCGGCAGGAGGCGCAGAGAGGTATGACGGGCGCTTTCGCCAGGAATCCTAAATTAAAGGAGCAGGAGTGATGAAGAACGTATTGACCGCAGTATTAGGGCTGGCGATGGGAACGTTCGCGCTCAACGCGCAGCTGAAGCCGCCCTCGCCGGAGGAATTGACGGGTCTGCAGGCCATCGTCAACGCCAAGACCGTGGATGCGCGCGTGACGGCTGCCGACAGCTTTGTGACGAGTTTCCCCAAGAGTGAGTATCGTTCCTTCGCCTTGACCATGGCCGCGGAAGCCTATCAGATGGGCGGGAATCCCACTAAGGCCATCATCTACTATCAGCAGGTGCTCGAAGTGAATCCCAAGGACTACAACGCGATGCTTATGCTGGCCGCCGAGACCGCGCGTACCACCCGTGAGTTCGATCTGGATAAGGAAGAGAAGCTTGGCAAAGCGGAGAAATACGCGAATGAGGGCATGGCACTCATCCCCAGCGCGACGAAACCGAACCCGCAGTTAACCGACGCGCAATGGGAAGACCTGAAGAAAGATGATGCTGCCCGCGGGCATGAGGCCCTGGGGTTGATCGCTACCGCGCGGAAGAAATACGATGTTGCGGCGAGCGAGTTCGACACGGCTACGAAAACCGCCAGCCAGCCCCAGCCGGCGACCTTCATCCGCCTGGCCGGCGCCTACACCGACGGCAGTAAACCAACGGAAGCCATCGCCGTGCTGGACAAAGTTCTCGCCACGCCAAATCTTCCCGATCAGCTCAAGCAGATAGCGCAGTCTGAAAAGGCGCGGGCAGAAAAAGCCAAAACCGCCAAGAAGTAGTCGACTGCATGCCGGCCGACCTGGGGGCTCTCGAAGCGGCCATCGGACACGTGTTTCGCGATCGGGAACTGTTCCAGCGTGCGCTCACGCACAAATCCAGGATCCATGAGAGGGCGGAGGGCCAAGTCCCGTCCACCCGCGATAACGAGCAGCTGGAGTTCCTGGGCGACGCCATCTTGGGCTTCGTGGTCAGCGAATGCCTGGTGCGCCGCTTTGCTTCCGCGCCCGAGGGGCGTTTGTCCAAGCTCAAGGCGCATCTGGTAAGCGCCGCCCGGCTGTTCGAGGTTGCCCAGACCTTGGCACTGGGCGATTTTTTGTTCCTGGGCCGCGGCGAGGAGATGACCGGGGGGCGTGCCAAGAAGGCTCTCCTGTCAGATGCCATGGAAGCCCTGATCGCCGCGATGTACCTCGACGGCGGCCTGGACGTTACGCGAGCCTTCATTGAAACGCACGTGGTCGGCTCATTCGTGCTGCCCGAGGGGAACGTGGAGGGAAGCGTGGATGGCGCCATGGCGGATTATAAGAGCGCGCTGCAGGAAATGGCGCAGGCCCTGAAGCTGCCGCCCCCGCGCTATTTCATCGTCGGAGAGGAAGGGCCGGAGCACTATAAGACCTTCACTGTCGAAGTCCGCGTGGGCAAGCAATGGGTAGGCCAGGCGCAAGGACTTTCGAAAAAGGCCGCAGGTCAGAAGGCCGCCGAGGGCATTCTCCAGCAGTTGATCGAATGGGGGCGGTGACTCCGCGACGTTTTGGTGCTCTAATAAATATGGATTAATGACGGTGCGGTTATTCCACAAGCCGGCGCGCCCCAATTCGTGGTTGCTTGGTTCGCTCCTGCTGAGTGTGACCGTGGGGGCGCAGACACCCCTCCCCGGCGTCGGAACAAGAATCCGGCTTAACGCTTCCGATCTGGCGGTCCTCGAAGCTCAGGACGTTCGCACGGATCTGGCTTGCACCGTGGAGCCGGTGAAGCCTCTGCTCGGGTTTGACCTGCGCTTTCACGGCGGCTACGAAATTAGCCTGCCCCTTCAAGACGTTACCGGAAACGAGAATCTGCTCTCCATTTTGGTTCGGGTGACACCAGACGGCCGCAAAGACGATCCCATTTACTTCCTGCAGCGGATCCGGGTGCCCAAGCTTCCCGACGACGCCAAGGGCGATGCGTCCCTGGGCGGAATGTTCGATTTAGGAGAAGGCAAATATCATATTGATCTCTTGATGAAGGATCGTTCCGAACGAGTGTGCTCGTTTTACTGGGACGCCGATGCGGCTTTGACCGAGCGCGACAAGGAAATTCGTCCCGCTATTGCGGCCGGAGCTGTGGAGCAGGCCGAGTACGAGCAGTTCAACGAGGAGCCGCCGGTTGAACGCGCTCCAGGCAAGCCGCTGAACATTAAGATCCTGGTCAATTTTGCTCCCCAGAATTCGAGCTTGTCCAGTCTGCGGCCCATCGACACCCTGGCGCTGGTGACGGTGCTGCGGCGGCTGTCGCGAGAACCGCAGTTCGGCAGATTTTCGGTAGTCGCTTTCAACGTTCAGGAGCAGCGCGTGCTGTATCGCCAGGCGAGCTCGGAACGAATTGATTTTCCGGCGCTGGGACGCGCCATTCAGGGTGTCGAGCCCGGAAAAGTGGATCTGAAACAGCTCTCCCAAAAACATGGCGAAGTGGATTTCCTGGCGGATCTGATCAAGAAGGAAATTGCCAATGACCACCCGGATGCGGTGATCTTCGCCGGCCCCAAGGTCCTGCTGGATGATTCCGTTCCGGAAGATGAGCTGAAGCCCCTGGCTACCGACGTCACCTATCCGGTGTTCTACATGAATTACAACCTGAACCCGCAGGCCGCGCCTTGGAAAGACGCGATCGCCAAGGCAATCCGGCCCTTCCGGGGTATTGAATTCAGCATCAGCCGCCCGCGCGATCTCTGGTTTGCCGTGTCGGAGGTGGTTTCGCGTATAGTAAAATCAAGTCAGGGGGGGAACGCTTTGGTGGCGCCTTCCCGATAGGGGCTTTATGATGCGTGCTTCCATTGGTTTCCTGCTGGCTATGGGCATTGTGCCCGCCTTCGGCCAGGATCCTCGAGCGTTTACCAATAAGCTGGCGCCCTATGTGGCCTCCCCGGCCCACGTGGTGGAACTGATGCTCGAAATGGCCAAGATCAAGCCGGGCGAGACGGTTTACGATTTGGGCAGCGGGGACGGGCGGATTGTGATCGCCGCTGCGAGCAAATACAAGGCCAAGGCGGTAGGCGTGGAAATTTCCCCCAAGCTGGTAGCCTCCGCGGCCGCGGAGATCGAGAAGGCCGGCCTGAGCGCAGACGCCCGCGTGATGCAAGGCGACGTTTTGAAAACCGATTTTACCGGCGCCGATGTAGTGACCATGTACCTGGAGACGAAATTGAATGCCGAACTCCGGCCGCACCTGGAAAAATACCTAAAGCCCGGAGCCCGCGTGGTTTCTCATGACTACCCGGTTCCCGGCTGGAAGCCTACGCGCGTTGAGAAGATCGAAGGCCGTCAGGAACACACGATTTATCTTTACGAAATCCGGTAACTTCGCCTCACAGCTTTTCCGCGATCGACTTTGCCTGGCTGAACAGGTATAAATAGTCCGCGCCGCCCGCCTTCGAATCCGTCCCCGACATGTTGAATCCCCCAAAGGGATGCGCGCCCACCATGGCTCCGGTGCATTTGCGGTTGATGTACAGATTCCCCACGTGGACTTCGTTTTTGGCCCGTTCGATCTGCTGCGGAGACGCGCTATAAACCGCGCCGGTCAGGCCGTACTCGGTGTTGTTGGCGATCGCCAGGGCATCTTCGAAATCGTGCGCGCGGATCACCGCCAGCACCGGTCCGAAGATTTCTTCTTGCGCGATGCGAGCCGTGGGAGCAACATCGGCGATCACAGCAGGCTCGAGATAATAACCGTCACCCGCGCCGCGCTGGCCGCCTGCGATGACGCGCCCTTCCTGCGTACCGATCGCGATGTAATCCGAGATCGATTTCAGCGCACCCGCATTGATCACCGGACCGGCCGGGGCATTATCCGCCGGATCGCCGACGCGAATCTTGGCCACGCGGGCTGCGAGTTTTTCGAGAAACGTGTCGTACAGGGTGTGATCCACGATGACCCGCGAGCAGGCCGAACACTTCTGTCCCTGAAACCCGAATGCCGACGCTGCCACGCCTTCCACCGCGGCGTCCAGATTGGCATCCGCGGCAACGATGATCGAGTCCTTGCCGCCCATCTCGAGAATCGTGCGCTTGATCCAGATCTGGCCGGGATGGTGCTGGGCGGCCCGCAGGTTGATTTCTAGCCCCACGTCGCGCGATCCCGTGAAGGCGATGAAGCGCGTCTTGGGGTGCTCGACTAGTCCATTTCCGAATGTCGTCCCGGATCCAGGGCAGAAGTTAACCACTCCGGGGGGCAGGCCGGCTTCTTCCAGTGCCTCGAAAAACTTTGCAGCAATCGTGGGTGAATCGCTGGACGGCTTCAGCACAACGGTGTTGCCGCACACCACCGACGCCATCGTCATCCCGCACATGATCGCTAGCGGGAAATTCCAAGGGGGAATCACCGCCCCCACGCCCAGTGGAATATAACGCAGCAAATCGCGCTCGCCGGGCAACTGCACGGCCGGTTTAGACTCCGCCATGCGCAGGGCGAGCCGGGCATAAAACTCACAGAAATCGATGGCTTCGCAGGTGTCGGCTTCGGCCTCGTCCCAGTTCTTGCCGACCTCGAGCACCAACCAGGCGTTGAACTCGGGCTTCCGCTTACGGAGGATTTCGGCGGTGCGGAACAACAATCCAGCGCGGTCCGCGACCGCGACGCGTTTCCACGATTCGAGCGCCGCCAGAGCCGCCTGCATGGCGGGCTCGACGTGCTCGCGGGCCGCTTTCTGATGCACACCCACGATCTCGGAAGGACGTGCAGGATTCAGAGACGTTATCTTCTCGGACGTTCGAAGGCGCTTTCCGCCGATCACCAGATGGTACTCGCGGCCCAGGGCGCCGCGGACCTTTTCAATCGCCGCACGCATGGCCTGCGCGTTGACATCGCTACGGAAATCGGCGGGGGTTTCGTTCGAAAAAGGAATCACTCTGACCTCAGTGTACCGCCGAGTTTCCTTGCTAACCTAAGATCTCAATCACATTACTTCAACCAATGGCTCAATCACCTATCACTCTTCGCGGCGCCGATTTCGCCGCCTGGTATCAGGACGTGGTTCTTCAGGGCGACCTGGCGGAACCGGCTGAAATCGTCAAAGGCTGCATGGTTATCAAGCCCAATGGCTATGCCATATGGGAACTGCTCCAGCGCGAACTCGATAACCGTTTCAAGGCCACAGGCCACAAGAACATGTATTTCCCTCTGCTGATCCCGCAGAGTTTTTTGAAGAAGGAAGCCGAGCACGTGGAAGGTTTTTCTCCCGAGCTGGCCGTGGTCACGATTGCCGGCGGCAAGGAGCTCGAAGAGCCGTATGTGATCCGTCCGACGTCGGAGACCATCATCGGGCATTTTTTCGCCAGGTGGATCCAGAGTTGGCGGGATCTTCCCATGTTGGTGAATCAGTGGGCCAACGTGATCCGCTGGGAGCTGCGCACGCGCATGTTTCTGCGGACCACCGAGTTCCTGTGGCAGGAAGGCCATACGGCGCATTCCACGCACGAAGAGGCTCAAGAAGAAGTGCTGCGGATGCTCGACATCTATGCCGAGGTCGCCGAAGACGTGATGGCGATGCCGGTGATCAAGGGTAAAAAAACGCATTCCGAGAAATTCGCCGGGGCGCTGCACAGCTACTCGATTGAAGCGATGATGCAGAACGGCCTCGCGCTGCAGGCCGGCACCAGCCACGACCTGGGCCAGAATTTCGGCAAGGCGTTCGACGTGAAGTTTCAGAACAAGGAAGGCCAGCTCGATTACGTGTGGCAGACCAGTTGGGGAGTGAGCACGCGGCTGATTGGAGGGCTGGTAATGAGTCATTCCGACGACAAGGGCCTGGTGATTCCGCCCAAGCTTGCGCCGGTAAAAAGCGTGTTGGTCCCGATCTATCGGAAGGACGAAGAGAAGGGTCCAGTGCTTGAAGCGGCGCACAGACTTGCTAAAGAGGCCGGCGCGGAAGTAGACGATCGCGAGGGGCAATCGCCGGGCGCGAAGTTCTTCCACTGGGAGCGCCGCGGGGTGCCAATTGTGCTGGAGCTCGGCCCGCGCGACCTGGCCGCGGGGACCATCGTTCTCAAGCGTCGCGACACCGGAACGAAGGAACCGATTCCGCAATCGGAACTAAAGTCGCGAGCAGAAACCACGTTGGAGGCCATCCAGAAGGACCTGTACGCGGCGGCCAAGCTAAGACTCAAAGACAACACGGTGCTCGCGAACTCGATTGAAGAGATCGAGTCGATTTTGCGCGACGTGACGGCGGAAAAGGGCGGCGGCAAATTCGTCATGGCGCACTTGAAAGACGATCCGGCATGCGATGCTCGGCTGAAGGCATTCAAGGCGACCGTCCGCAATATTCCTCAGGTGGACGAATACGACGGGCCGGGCAAGTGCATCGTGACCGGCGAACGTGTGGATCGCCGCGTGGTGGTCGCCAAGGCCTACTGATATGTCTTGCCATATAATGAACATATGAGCGTCAAGTTCCAGATCACCCTCCCTGAGCCGCTCATGGCGGAGTTGAAGCAGGAATCGGAGAAAGCAGGCGTATCGGTTGCCGAGCTGATCCGGCAAACCATGCATGACCGGCTAAGCAAGCGGAGACGGACGCCCAAGGGGGATCCCTTTGAGGTCATAGACGGGCTGGTTCGCTCCGATGAGACCGACCTGGCGGCGCGCGTTGATGAAATCCTCTACAAATGCGGGTCTTTGTAGACACGGCGTACTACATCGCCCGTGTGATGCCGCGGGACCAATGGCACAGGACCGCCGTTAAGGCGGCTCGGCCGGGGATGATGTTTTTTACGTCATCGCTTGTGATCAATGAAACCATTTCGCTGTTACAGGCACGAGGGCATTTTTCCGCCGCGCTCGCGTTTCTGGATCGTGTCCGGCGGAGCGAGGATGTGCAGATCCTCTACGCCGATGCCGCTCTTCAGGAGGAAGCCTGGAACTTGTTCGGCGAATGGGGCGGTTCGGGAGCGAGTGCAGTCGATTGCTTGAGTTTCGCGATGATGAAGCGGATGGGCACCGCCGTGCATTCACTTTCGACGATCACTTTCGAGCGGCTGGTTTCGAGATCCTGACAGGCTGACCAGGACGCCGCTGGATTTTTTCGCAATCCATCGCGGATGTCGATCCGACGACGTGGGGCGGCATACCCGGTCAAGTATAACGAGTCGTCCGTCAATTCGCCGACGGCCATTCGACGTGGTCGATGACCAGGAACTCAACCGGACCCTTCTGGGAGCGGAGTGTAAGCCCGACCTCGTCTTGAAGCGCGATGAAGACCGTATCGGCTAGCGGCTCGCCCGGAGTAGGCATAAACTCTAGCTTCAGGTCATACCTGCCACTCAGCCCCGTCTTATCGACCACAGGATGGCCAACCATGCTCGTTAAATTGCGGGCGAGTACCGAAAACGTGGTGTATTCGATGTCGAATCCCGTCGGACCAAACCGAAATCCTTGGCAGCCCGGAGCGGGCGCGCCTTCCGGGCATGTGCGATTGTCGGCTCGGACAAGATGCGGCCCAAACTTCAGTCCGCCTCGTGCCACGCCTAAGACATAGAGCGAAGACTCTCTGGTTTCCTGGTGAACTCGCAACTGGAACCTATCCTCCAGGAGAGATTGAAACATCAACCCGACTTCGCGGCGACCTGGCTCTCCTTCAATCTTGGCTTCGATATCATATCTGTCTGCATCCGCCCAACCGGGTCCACCCAGAATCTGCGCATCCGGATATCCATAGGCCGCGCCAACGAGATCCCGTAGGGTCGCATTCCTGGCGGAGTATCGCGGACCCTTGAAGGGAGTTCCTTGCCAGTATTTGTCTCCCGAGTCGTTGGGTTTTACCGTCGCGACCTCAAATGTGGCCTTGTGAGGCGTTACAACCTCTACTTGTGCTCTGACCGGAGGCGCGTCCATGATGCCGACGATGACTGGCAGGGCTAGAGCGGCGATGCCTGTAACCGCCAGGGCCGCTCTCTTGGCGAAGGTCAGGTTGCCCGCCACGCGCCCCGTCAGGATCGCCTGGATTCGCTTTTTCAAATCCGATCCGGTGACGCCGGAGACGCAGCGCAAGGGAGATTCCAAGTAGATTTTGCAAACGTTAAGAATCCCTTCCGCGTAGACTTGCGGCTCGTTCCCCAGGCTCAGTACTGCCTCGTCGCAGGCTCGCTCGCGTTCGTCCACTAGGCGGGCGCCGATCCACCAGACCAATGGATGAAACCAGAATATTGCCTCTACGAGCATGTGGATCGCCGAGGTTAAATTGTCGCGGCGGCGGACATGGCACAGCTCGTGTGCCAGCACTGCTTCTAATTGCCGGGGCGTCAGGCATTCCGCGATGCCCTCAGGCAGGAGCAAGATGGGGCGCAAGAATCCAACCACGCCGGGTTCCAGCAGGCCTGGGGAGGAGCGAACGGCCACGGGCACCGGAATCTCTAAAGGAGAGCTTGAACGGATCGCAGTCCGGACTCGAAGCCAGCCTCGCAATCGCATCAGCACGATTGCTGCAAATCCACATGCCTAGATGCCGAGGATCGTCAGAGGGACCCAATCTGGAGTGTCTGTCGTCGAAGGGACGAACGACGCGGTTTCCGCAAATGGCTGGGTGAGCTGGATCACCGTGGACGAGACCGCAGGCGTGGCAATCGTGCGGGCGACTGGCGTCCATTCCAGATGGCTGCCGAGGGTCATCAGCAGAGAGAACGGGACCAGGAATTTGAACGACGCGCTCAGCCACAGCCAATAGCGGACCTGGGCCCGGTTCTTGCGAAAAGCCAGCGTCAGGATTGCCGCTAGGATTGCAAACACAGTCGACTGCCAAAGATGATTGATCACGGCTTCCTCCCCCTGCGAATGATCTTTTCGGCTTCGCGAATGTCGTCCAGCGTCAGCTTCCCGGCCTCGGCCAGCTGCGCCATCATAGGCTGCGCGCGGCCTCCGAAGAAACTTAGAATTTCGTCGAGGAGCCGGTGCCGGGCCACGTCCCGCGCAACGAGGGGCTCGAAAATATGGGCGTTACTGATCTTGCGGACGCGCCGCACGGCCTTCTTCCCTTCCAGCCGGTACACCGTGGTCTGAATGGTGGTGTAGGCGGGGCGTGGCTCCGGAAAAGCTTCCTGAATTTCTCTAATAGAGGCTTTCCCGTGGGCCCACAGGGCTTCCAGTATCTGAAGTTCCAGTTTGGTTAGTTTCGGCTTGGTCATGTGAGCTACTATCTGGAACCTGAATCTACTACCATATAGTAGGAGTGTCAAGGAGGAAAATTTCCGGGCTCATCCGCTACAATTGCCCTAACTCATGACCCAGCCAACCACCACCGAGACGGGCGGATTCGTCCGCGGCTTAAACCTGTTCGACGCGACCATGATCGTCATCGGCACCATGATCGGGTCGGGCATCTTCATCGTCTCGGCCGACATGGCCCGGCTGATCAACAGCCCCGGATGGCTGCTGGTCGCGTGGGGCGTCACCGCCGCGCTGACGATTTTGGCGGCGCTCTCGTATGGAGAGTTGGCAGCCATGTTGCCGCACGCCGGGGGCGTCTATGTGTTCCTGCGCGAGGCGTATTCGCCTCTGTGGGGATTTCTCTACGGGTGGACGCTGTTCGCAGTGATCCAAACGGGCACCATCGCGGCGGTGGCCGTCGCGTTCGCGCGATTCTCGTCTATTCTCTTACCCTCCATATCGGAAACCCGCTATCTGATACCCCCCATCCACATCTCCACCGGGTATGCGTTTTCGCTTTCTACCGCGCAATTAGTTGGCGTCGCAGTGATCGCGCTCTTAACGTGGACCAACTCGCGCGGTCTGGAGTACGGCAAGATCGTGCAGAACGTCTTCACGACTGCCAAGGTATCGGCCATAGCCGCTTTGATCCTGGCGGGCTTGTTTCTGGGTCGCAGCGCGGAAGCGATCCAGACGAACTTCACCTCGCCGTTCACCTTAGGCTCGTTTGATCCGGCGCTGGGCGTCGCCGCGGGAACCGTGTTCGGACTGATCATCGCCATCGGTGTGGCGCAGTCGGGCTCTTTGTTCTCGGCCGACGCATGGCATGACGTCACGTTCATCGCCGGCGAAGTGCGCGACGCCAAGAAGAACCTGCCTAAGGCGATGGCGATAGGCTGCACGGCGGTGGTGCTGTTGTACCTGCTCACCAATGTAATCTATCTGCTGGTGCTGCCGATGCCCGAGATCCAGCACGCGCCGTCGGATCGCGTGGCCACCGCGGTGCTCGCACGAATCTTTCCCAACTACGGCCCCGTGCTGATGGCGATCGCCATCATGATCTCGACCTTCGGCTGCGTCAACAGCCTGGTGCTCTCCGGCGCGCGAGCGTATTACGCCATGGCTAAAGACAAGCTGTTTTTGCCGCAAGCAGCGAGGCTCAACCGCGCCAACGTGCCGGGGTGGTCGCTTTGGACCCAGGGCGTCTGGGCCGCGTTCCTGGTGCTGCCGCGTACCTATAATACGGCGACTGGCCAGTACGGCAATTTGTACGGGAATCTGCTCGACTGGGTGATCTCGGCCGCGCTGATTTTCTACATCCTGACCATCGCGGCTGTGTTCCGTCTACGGCACAAGATGCCGAACGTGGAACGCAGCTATCGCGTGCCGGGCTATCCCGTGACGCCGGCGCTTTATATCCTGGGAGCCGCGGTGGTTCTGGTGATTCTGTTCGCCTATCGGCCCGCGACCACGTGGCCAGGTTTGGTGATCGTGCTGGCCGGCGCAGTGGTTTACGCGGGTCTTCGCCGACGCTAGACCGTCGGCGCTAGCGCAGGCGATAAACTGCGGCGGTTTCGGTCTGGTACAACGGGCTGAGGTCCGGGCTTGCGTGGATAGCCTTCTCGATGGCGTCCTGGTCATCGCTCGTGATACCTTGCCGGAAATCGACACCAGTGAAGGAAAAGTACGTCAACCCATGCTCCTGGGTGAACGCCCGGACGTTGCTCATCCAGTCGATGATTCCGGCGTGGTCTTCGCGATACCAGTAGGGAGGCGGCAAGGTCCGGCGCATGGCATGGCGGCCGGTGTTCAAGTACACCAGAGCGTCTTCGCTGCTCAGCAACAGCGCATCCGGTGGCAGCTTCGTTCGGATCCAATCATAGGCGGCCGTGCGGTTTGCATTGGAGATACGATGAGCCTGCTCCTGTTCGGGCAGCAGAACTTGGCCGACATAAATCTGCAAACCGACCGCGCCGATCAGGATACTCGCCACAGCCAGCAGCATGCCCGCTGCCACCACGCGCTGTCCGGTATCGCGATGGCGCAATCCGGCTCGCAGCATCGACGTGAGATGCTCCATTTCCGTCAGCAGGCCGGCGAGGGCCAGCGGCAACATCGGTAGTACGAAGCGTTCGTTGGGTGGGAAGTGCCACACCAGCAACTGCACGCAGCCACCGGCGGC
>Ga0310810_10001766_pt1 | contig 22876 bp, 28 predicted proteins | sample NCmetagenome_FD_207641 | JGI IMG/M metagenome (GOLD analysis project Ga0310810, IMG submission 207641) | Soil microbial communities from experimental microcosm in Duke University, North Carolina, United States - NC | ecosystem: Engineered > Artificial ecosystem > Soil microcosm > Unclassified ... | reverse complement strand
GGCGCCGGTCAGGGGGACCGGCGCCGCTGGGGACTTTCCAACTGACGTTGTTATGTTCTTGGCAGAGGGGGCGTCGGAGAGTCCTTCTCGCTCAGGCCTCGCCGACCGTCTCGAGGATCGAGGCGGTCAACGCGTCGGCGGGGGTCTTGCCGGCCCACACGACGTACTGAAAGGCGGGATAAAAGCGCTCGCTTTCGCTGATCGCGACTTCGACCAGGTCGTTGAGCTGCTCGGGCTTGAGGCCTTCGGTGCCCCGCAACGGGATGGCGTGCCGGAACATTGGCAGGCCCTCCTCGCTCCAGAGATCGAAGTGGCCGAGCCACAGCTTCTCGTTGATCAGGGCCAGCAGCCCGTGGATGTCGGAATGGCGCTCGGTCGGGATGCGGACGTCGTAGGCGCAGGTGAAATGCAGCGCCTCCACGTCGTCGCGCCAGGAGAAGAACATGCGGTAGTCGCACCACCGCCCGGCGACCTCGACGGCGATCTCCCGCTCCGAGGTGCGGTCGAACGGCCAGTCGTTGGCCGCCACGACCTTCTCGATCATTTCGAGTGGATTCGGATCGATTTTGTGCTTGGTCCGTTCGTGCCGCGACAACGCCATCGACCAACTCCCCAACCATTCCGCTGTGCGGCTCGTCTGGAGCCAATCCTTGAGCGGGTGGTCGACATATCGTGGTGGGCACCCAACAACCCACAACCGGTAGCCTACAACACGCGGGATTCCTCCTGCAATCGGAAAAAGCGCAAAAGAGTCAGCGATTCCATAAATTTAATCCCCAACGCTCGTGCTGGTCGGGGGCGGTCGCGCACGACGAATCGGGCCGAGAGGCCACCGGATGGGGAGCCCAACTCGGGCCTCCATTCCCGCCCAATCCGGCGGCCAGCCTCGTCAAGGACGGCAGGGCCGACACGGCCCACGCAGGAACAAGCGAACTTCACTGCGGTTTGTTGGCGCGCCGGAGCAAGCGTCAATAGCGATCGGCGAACGGCCAGGTGTTCTTGTAGATTCTCGACGCATCGCCCCGCCAGTCCTTGATGACCTGACGGAATTCCTGCTCTTGATCCTTCATTTCCTGCTCGTTGGCAGGAAGCGTGTAGATGAACTTGCCGGCGACCCCTTTGTAGAAGACCCCGTCATCGATGCCGGGCTCGCACATTATCAACAGCGGCTTGCCGAGCGCGAACAGGATGCCGGCTTCGATGTGATTCCATGAGGTTGGAAATCGCAGGGGGCTTTCGACGCGCTGGGAAACGTCGACATATCTGTCGCTCCGCGCCCGCCGCTTCAGAGTCCCTGCCGTCACCTGCATTTGCTCGAAGCCCAGGATCACGCCGCCGACACAGTGGCTGGCAATGACACAGACCTGGGCAAGCGGCAGGGTGCCGCCCGAAGAGTCGCTGACCCCGAGGGTGCGCGGAGCAAACCCTTCGTCATCGAGGATGCCGAGAATTGCGCTGCGGACATCGTCCTGCTCGGGGCTGAGTTTGGTCGGGCTCGAGACAAACACCTGCAAGCGCATCGGCGGAAGTTTCCGCCGATTCGGCTTGTTGAGAGGCTCCTCCATGGCCGCTATTCGGCCGCGAGCTTCCGCGCCGACCGCGGGTCGCGCGTGAGCAGGCCGTCGGCGAGATCGCGCTCGATCAGGGAATCGGGCCGCTCGGAGACCCGGCCGAAGCCCGCCCCGCCGCCCACGAACATCTCGACCACGTCGCCCTTGGCGAGGTCGACGGCCGCCTTGCTCTTGAGGTCCTCGATCCTGCCGTTGGAGCGGAAGATGCGGCAGTAGCCGCGCTGGCCGGGCGCGCCGCCAAACAGGCCCTCCGGGGCGAGGCGGAAGCGGTCGGAATAGATCGCGAGCTGCACGTCGTCGCGCAAGATCTCGCAGCGCCGGAAGAAGCCCGCCCCGCCGCGTCGTGCGCCGAGCCCGAAGGAATCCGGGGCGAGCTCGTAGCCGACGATGCGGAAGAAGTCGTAGTCGATGTCGAGCGATTCGACCGGCGCGTTCGAGCAGTTGCTGAGGGGCGAGTCGACCGCATCGCAGCCGTCGGCGCCCTTCGAGGCGCCATAGCCGCCGCCGAAGATCTCGAGATAGACGCTGTAGCCCTTCTCGCCGAGCCGCGAGAGGCAGAACGCGGTGGTGCAGTCGTACCCGGTCGCGATCACCTTGTCGGGCAGCGCCTGCGCCATTGCCTTCATCACCGCGTTGAACACGCGATAGGCCGGGATCATGCGCGCCCGCACCGGCGCCGGCGGCCGCGGATTGAGCAGCGAACCGTACGGCACCTTGATGCGGATCGGCCGCGCCATGCCCTCGTTGTAGGGAATGTCCGGCGAGGTCAGAACCGACTTCACGCAGGACAGGGCGGCGGACAGCGTGCTGGAATAGGGACAGTTGAGGTTGCGCTTGACCTGCGGGCAGGTGCCCTCGAAGTCGATCTCGACCGAATCGTCGGCGATGGTGACCTTGGCCTTGATCACCAGCGGATCGTCGCTCAGGCCATCGTCGTCGATCGCATCCTCGCCGTAGAAGGTGCCCTTGGGGGCCTGGGCGATCGCGGCGCGCACGCGCCGTTCGGAGTAGTCCTGCATTTCCTGCATCGCCGCCTCGACCTTGTCGACGCCGTAGCGCTCGCAGAGTTGCTTGACCCGCAGCACGCCGATCGCATTGGCGGCGAACTGGGCATTGAAGTCGCCGATGGTCAGGTCGGGCACGCGCACGTTGGCGGCCACCAGCCGCTCGAAGCTGCCGCCGTTCCAGTCCTGCTGGAAGCTGTACTTCGATGGCGGGAACCGGATGCCCTCCTGGTAGACGTCCGAGGCATGGATGTTGAGGCCGGGCGCGCCGCCGCCGAGATCGAGGTGATGGGCGACCGAGGCACCGAAGCCAACCACGCGGCCCGCGACGAAGATCGGCGTGAAGATGAACACGTCGGGGATGTGCTGGCCGCCCTCGAACGGGTCGTTGTTGATCAGGAAGTCGCCCTCTTTCAGCGTCTCGACCGGATGGCGCCTGAGGCAGGCGCGCAGCGTCTCGCCGATCGGGCCGAGTTGCATGGGGATCAGCTCGGCCTGCGCCACCGTGTTGCCGTGGCAGTCCATCAGCCCGGCTGATCCATCGCGCGCCTCGCGCAGGATGGTCGAGTAGGCCGAACGGATGAGCTTCACGCCCATCTCGCGCGCTCCCGCGATCAGCGCCTGGCTGATGACGGCGTAGTCGATCGGGCTGAGCTTAGTCATGCGCTCTCTTCAGGATCAGATTGTCCGATGCATCGAGGGTCGCCGTCCAGAGCGGCGGCACCCAGGTGGTGGCCGTGTAACCATCAATCACCGCGGGACCGGCGATCTGCTGGCCGGGCTTCAGGGCCTCGGCGGCATGCCGAATGCAGTCGATCCAGCCCTCGTCGTGGAAGATACGGGTCTTCTCCGGCGCGCGCTCCAGCGTCTCGCGGTCGAGCCGCGGCGCGGCGCCGATCGGCAGGGTGGCGCCGACCCGCAGGGTTACGATCTCAACCGGCCGGTCGAGCGTGGCGCCGTGCATGAAGGTGCGATGATGGGCGTCGGCGAACAGCTCGGCGACGTACTGGGCGTCGAGCGAGGCGACGCGGTTGGCCGGGATTTCGACGCCGACCTCGAAGGCCTGGCCGACGAAGCGCATGTCGAGCGTGTGGGTGTAGACCAGCTCGCCCGGCAGCTTCATGTCGGCGAACTGCGCGGCAAGGCGTGCGCGCATCGCGGCGAAGGTCTTGGCCGCCTCGCTCGCGGCGGTCTCGTCGAGCTTCATCTTGCGCGTGACGGCGTCGAACTTGGTGTAGTCCGACGCGACCAGACCGTAGGCCGAGATCACGCCGGCATTGGGCGGCACGACGATGGTCGAGATGCCGAGCTCCTCGGCGATGCGCGCGGCATGCAAGGGCCCCGCGCCGCCGAATGGCACCAGCGCGTAGTCGCGCGGATCGCGGCCGCGCTCGGTCGAGACGAGCTGGATGGCGCGCACGATGTTGGCGTCGGCGAGCTGCAGCGCGGCCGAAGCGGCCTGCTCGGTCGACAGCCCGAAGCGCTGCGCCAGCGGCTCGAAGACCTTCCGCGCCGCCTCGCCGTCGAGTTTCATGCGGCCGCCCAGGAAGGCGCCCGGCCGGATGGTGCCGATCACGATATGCGCGTCGGTGGTCGCGGGCTCGCGGCCGCCCTTGCCGTAGCAGGCGGGGCCGGGATCGGCGCCCGCGCTTTGGGGGCCTACCCGCAGCATGCCGCCGTCATCGACCCAGGCGATCGAGCCGCCGCCCGCACCGACCGAGACGATGTCGAGCACCGGCGTGCGGATCGGCAGGCCGTCGATCTCGCTTTCCGACGCAAGCGACGGGCGGCCGTCCTGCACCAGGCAGACATCGGTCGAGGTGCCGCCCATGTCGAAGGTGATCAGGTCCTTGAAGCCCGAGCGCGCCGCCTGCCGCGTCGCGCCGACCACGCCGGCTGCCGGTCCCGAATAGAGCGCGGTGATGGCGCTGGTCCGCATCGCCTCGGCCGGCAGGCGTCCGCCGTTGCTCTGCATCACCGTGAAGCGGCCCGTGAAGCCCGCCTCGGCGAGCTTGTTCTCGAAGCGGTGCAGGTAGCCGTCGATCACCGGCTGGACATAGGCCGACAACAGCGTCGTCGACGCGCGTTCGAACTCGCGGAACTCGCGCGCCACCTGATGGCTGCAGGTCACCAGCAGGCCGGGCAGTGCCTCGGTGATCAGCGCCGCCAGGCGCTGTTCGTGCGCGGGATTGGCGTAGGCGTTGAGCAGGCAGATCGCGGCCGCGCGATAACCGCCCAATCGCAACGCCGGGATCAGCTCGGCGCGAACCTTCGTCTCGTCGAGCGGCGTCTCGATCGAGCCGTCGGCGCATAGCCGTTCGGTCGCCTCGAAGCAATCCTTGCGCCGCACCGGCGGCGCGGGCTTGGCGTAGAACAGGTCGTAGATGTTGCGCCGGTCGTGGCGCTGCATGAACAGCAGGTCGCGAAAGCCCGCGGTCGCGATGAAGGCGACGCTGGCGCCCTTGCGCTCCAGCACCGCATTGGTCGCGACCGTCGAGCCATGGCCCAGATCCTCGATCCGCGCGATGTCGATGCCCGAGGCCGTCAGCGCCGCGAACGCGCCGATGTCCGGCGAACGCGGCGTGCTCGGCACCTTGGTGACGACCACCCGGCCATCCTCGACTGCTACCAGGTCGGTGAACGTACCCCCGACCTCGACACCTACGCGCATGTTTTTCCTCTTCCGGACCGCGAGCCTCCGGCTCGCTCATGAGTCCGAGCGAGCCGGAGGCTCGCGGTCCACAAGAGCATGAGTTACGGCCCCGTATTCAGGAGCCGCGCCTGCAGGTCGGCGATCTGCTTCTTCAGTTCCTCGTTCTCCTCGCGCGCCTTGGCGGCCATCGCCTTGACCGCCTCGAACTCCTCGCGGCGGGGAATGTCCATGCCATCCAGGATCTTGGCGATCTGATCGCGGATCCTGGCCTCGACCTCGTCCTTGACCCCCGTCAGGGCGCCCATGGCGCCATTGGCCATCTTGGTGAGGTCGTCGATGAAAGGGTTGCGGGTCTGCATATGTGACTCCTGATGCGGTGAGTATGGGCGGCTGCTACCCTGCCAGCAAGAACGCCGGAGGACGTGAAAAGTGGGCTTGGTCAAAGTCGAATCCAGCGAAGGCATCACCACCATCACCATGGCGCGCGCCGAGAAGCGCAACGCCCTGACCCAGCAGTTGTGTGACGAGCTGTTCGAGGCCTACCGCGCCTTCGAGCATGGTGACGACCAGGTCGCCGTGCTGCAGGCCGACGGCCCGGCGTTCTGCGTCGGCGCCGATCTCAAGGACCCGCCGGCCGCCATGTGGAAGGCGGTACCCGACGTTTCCTACAAGCTCTCCAAGCCGGTGGTCGCCGCGACCCAGGGTTGGGTGATCGGCGGCGGTATCTGCCTCGTCATGACCTGCGACCTGATGGTCTCGGCCGATACGACGAAGTTCATGTACCCCGAGGCCAAGGTCGGCGTGTTCGGCGGCCTGATGCCTGGCATCGTCTCGCGCATGCCGCACAAGGTCGCGATGGAGCTCCTGCTGCTGGGCGAGGAGATCTCCGCCAAGCGCGCCTACGATGTGGGCTTCGTCAACAAGGTCGTGCCGCTCGGCGAGGAGCGAGCGGAAGCGCGTCGCATGGCCGGGGTGATCGCCAACTCCGCGCCGCTCGTCATCCGTACCCTGCGCGACTTCGCCAACCAGACCCTGCCCAAGGGACCGGCCGAAATCTTCGTGCCCGAGCGCTACAAGCTCGAGAAGATCGCCACCAGCGAGGACCGCAAGGAAGGCGCCACGGCTTTCCGCGAGAAGCGGCCGGCGAAGTTCAGGGGGCGGTGAGATGGCCAAGCTGCTGCTGGTCGGATGCGGCAAGATGGGCGGCGCCATGCTGGACGGCTGGCTGGCGCGCGGTCTGGCTGCGTCCGAGGTGATCGTCGCGGAGCCGGTCGAGGCGCTGCGGCCGCGCAAGTCCGGCCTGCGCGCGGTCGGGTCGAGCCAGGAGGTGCGCGAGACGCCCGAGATGGTGGTGCTGGCGGTCAAGCCTCAGACCATGGATGCCGTCCTGCCGGACCTCCGCCGCTTCGCCGACGAGGGCGCGGTCTTCCTGTCGATCGCCGCCGGGAAGACGTTGAAGTATTTCGCGACCCATCTCGGCGAGACCGCCAAGGTCGTGCGCTCGATGCCCAACACGCCGGCGGCGGTGCGGCAGGGCATCACCGTCGCCGTCGCCGCGCCGGGTGTTGCCGCGGCGGAGAAGAAGCGCTGCCAGGAGCTGCTCGAAGCGGTCGGCCAGGCCCTGTGGGTCGAGGACGAGACCCTGCTCGACCCGGTGACGGCACTGTCCGGCAGCGGGCCGGCCTATGTCTTCCTGCTGGTCGAGGCGATGGCGGCGGCGGGCGCCAAGCTCGGCCTGGCGCCCGAGATGGCCATGCAGCTCGCGCGCGCGACCGTCGCCGGCAGCGGCGAACTGCTGCGGCAATCGACCGATCCGGCCTCGCAGCTGCGGATCAATGTCACCAGCCCCGGCGGCACCACCGCCGAGGCGCTGAAGGTGCTCATGGCGCCGGATGGCATCCAGACGGTGTTCGACAAGGCGCTGGCGGCCGCCTCGCGCCGCTCCAAGGAGCTGGCCGGATGACGGTGTCGGCCGACACGGTGCTCGATGCGTTTCTCGCGCTGATCGCCGAGCGAGGCTACGCGCAGGTGACCTTGCGCGATGTTGCGGCCGCCGCCGATCTCGGCCTCGCCGACCTCTACCGCCTTTACCCCGACAAGGTGGCGCTCGCGGCGGCGTTCATGGCGCGCATCGATGCGGCGGTGCTGGCCGGCACGCCAAGGCAGGCTGACCCCGAGGAGACGGCGCGCGACCGGCTGTTCGACGTGATGATGCGCCGCTATGACGCGCTGCGGCCCCATCGCGACGCGCTGCGGGCCATGCGCCGCGCCGGCACCCGCGATCCGCTGCTGGCCCTGGCGCTCGGTCCCGCCCTGCGGCGCTCGATGAGCGCCATGCTGGAGGCGGCCAGCCTCTCCAGCGACGGACTTTCAGGTGCACTGCGGCAAAATGGGCTAATGGCCATCCACTATGCGGTGTCCCGGGTGTTCGACCGGGACGAGACCGGCGACCTTTCCAAGACGATGACGGCTCTAGACAATCGCCTGAAGATGGCCGAGAGATGGTCTCAACTCTTTGAAAAATATGCAGTTTCTCGTCAAGGGAACGTGATGGAGTCGGCTCCCGAGTGAAGATTTTGTGCACTGCACAAATTCTTCCTTGACTTATTGCGGCAGCGCCATAAATTAGCGTCCGTTGTGCACCGCAGCATTTGCGGGGCCAGCCAGAGTTTTCAGTCCCGCCGCCAAGCCTGCCCTATCACCTTTCCGGAGCCCCTTCATGTACGCCAACGCCTTCAAGTCCCCCTTCGACTTCGACGTCTCCAAGATCGCCGGCGCGTTCAACTTCCCGATGGTCAACGTCGAGACCGTGGTCGAGACCGGCCGCAAGAATTTCGCCGCCTTCACCACGGCGTCGACCGCCACCGTCGAGCTGATGAAGGCCATCGCCCAGCGCCAGGGCGACATGGTCCGCGCCGCGATGGAGGATTTCTCCAAGCATGGCAGTGACGTGCTGTCCGCCGCCACCGTCGAGGAGAAGGCCGCCAAGCAGATCGACTTCGCCAAGAAGAGCTACGAGGCCGCGATCGCCAACACCAAGGAGCTGACCGACCTCTACACCAAGGGTCAGACCGAGGCGTTCGAGACGCTGAACGCGCGCATCGCCGAGCTGACCGAAGAGGTCAAGGCCGCGCTGGCTGCCAAGAAGTAAGACCGAACGGCGTTCGCGCCGGACGGCGAGAAGGGGCTGCCCGAGAGGGCGGCCCCTTTTCTTTGCTATGCTGCCGGCATGACGACGATTGCCTACGCCGACTTCGAGAAGGTCGACATCCGGGTCGGCACGATCCTGACGGCCCAGCCGCTCGAGGGCGCACGCAAGCCCGCCCTCCGGCTGGAGATCGATTTCGGGCCGGAGATCGGCGTCCGGAAATCCTCGGCCCAGCTCACCGTGCACTACACATCCGAGGCGCTGGTCGGCCGCCAGGTCGCTGCCGTGGTGAACTTCCCGCCGCGCCAGATCGGCAAATTCATGTCCGAGGTGCTGACCCTGGGCTTCCCCGACGGCGACGGAGCCGTCGTGCTGCTCGTGCCTGACAAGCCCGTGCCGAACGGCGGCAAGCTTTTCTGAAGGCCTACTCTGCCGCCTGCTTGGTGTCGATCCGGAACGCCGTGCGGTAGCGATCCCATTCGGCGGCGCCGTTCAGATTGAAGCCCTGCTGCGGCGTGATGTCGGAGGAGGGCACCGGATGGCGGCCCTTGGCCTTCAGCTCGGCGAGCGCGGCGTCGCAGGCGCCGACGATCGTGCGGGTCAGCATGCCGGGCAGGATCATCAGCGCGTAGTTCATCTTCTCGGCTTCGGCGATCGACAGGTCCGGTGTCTTGCCGCGCCACACCATGTTGAGGAGGCACGGGCCCTTCACCAACTTCGGCACGTTCGCTGTCTCCTCGAGAGTCTGCGGCGCCTCGACAAAAGCCATGTCGGCACCCGCTTCGATCGCTGCGTTGGCGCGCCGGATCGCTTCCTCGTATCCGAGCACCGCACGCGAATCGGTACGGGCGATGATCAGGAAGTTCGCATCGGCCTTAGCGCTCACCGCGGCGCGGATCTTGGCGACATAGTCGTCGAGCGGGATGATCACCTTGCCCTCGAGATGGCCGCACTTCTTGGGGAAATCCTGGTCCTCGATATGGATGCCGGCGACGCCGCGCATCTCGTACTCGCGCACCGTGCGGATGACGTTCAGCTCGTTGCCGTAACCGGTGTCGGCATCGGCGATCACCGGCAGCTTGATCGCGCGCGCGATGCGGCCGGCGTTCTCGGCCATCTCGGTCATGGTGACGATGCCGTAGTCGGGGTAGCCGAGGCTGGCGGCGGTGCCGGCGCCCGTCATGTAGACCGCGTCGAAGCCGGCGCGCTCGATGGCGCGCGCGGTGACGCAGTCGTAGCAGCCCGGAGCTGCCACCATGCCGCGCTTCATGGCCTCGCGGAAGATCTTGCCCTTGCTCATGTCGGTTCTCCCTAAGCTGCGTTGCGCATGCCGAGCGTGGCCGCCTGACGCGCGTCGAAGGCGCGGCGGACATCGTCGTAGTGATGCCCCTTGAAGCCGCCGCGCACGGTGCCGGGCTCGGCGGTGCCGTAGAAGACTTCCCAGCTCTTGGGCAGTCGCCGCGAATCAGGCCGTGCCAGCCACAGGCGGTAGAGCGTGCGCTTCTTCTCCTCGTCGGCGTGGTCCTCGAAACTGGTGCGCGAGTGAAGCATCGTCTGGTTGCACAGCATCTGGAGATCGCCGGGCTCTAGATGCATGCAGAACATGTTCTCCGGCCGGCGCAGCACGTGGTCGAAATATTCCATCGCCTCGCGTTGCAGCGGGCTGAGCTGCGGCACGCCGTCGAGCTGCTGGGCGTTATTGATTCGGTTGCGGTTCCATTTGCAGAAGACGCGGCCGTCCTCGACCGTGCAGATGGGCGCGCCGTACCACGGCGCCTCGTCCTCCGCCTGCTCGCCGTTGCGGCTGAAGCCGTAGTGGGTGGCGAGCGCCGCCGCGTAATCGGGCCGCTCAACCTGCACGATCTGGTAGGCGGTGGCGGCACTCGCGCACATGCTCATGCCGCCGACCGGCGCCTGATTGTAGCAGCTGAGCAGCACGACATCGGAGCTGTCGACATGGAAGTCGAGCTCGGCGTTCGAGTTGTAGCCGCGGCCGGTCGGGCTGCGGTAGGCGTGGCCCGTGTCCTTGACTTCGGTGATGTAGTCGCTGGTGCGGTTCTGAGGCCGCGCAACGCCGAAGTGCAGGCCGATCGCCCAGGTCATCAGCTTGAACTCCGCCGGCGTCACGCCCTCGCGCGGCAGGTTCTTGACCAGCGCCATGCCGCGGCCGTCGCGCACTTCGCCGAAAGCCGCTGCGAGCGTCGGGAGCGACTCGCGGAGGGCGAAGTCGTCGCGCCGCCAGTCGAGGATCGGCCGGTCGGCATCGCCGGCGCTCCGCACCGCGGCAAGCAGCTCGGCGCCCGCGTTCGCGGAGAGGCGATAGATCCAGCTGTTGTCGGCTTCGATCTCGGCGACCGTCCAGGCAGCCGGTGAAGACTTTGCCATCGTGCCCTCCGTCAGTCGGCCGTCATGCCGAGCCGGCGGATCGTCTCGCCCGACTCCCGGATGTCGCGTTGGAAGCGCTCGCTGAATTCAGCCGGCGTCGGGCCGCCGGGCAGGGAGCCCAATTCGACCATCTTGGCCTTGAACTCGGGCCGCGCCAGCACCTTGGCGATGTCCTGCTGGATGGCCGAGACCACCTCGGGCGGCGTCCCGGCCGGCGCGAACAGTCCGGCCCACGAATTCTCGTCGAGACCCTGGAAGCCCTGCTCCTTGAAGGTCGCGACGTTCGGCAGGGCGGGAATGCGCCGGGTGCCCATGATGCCGAGCGATTTGAGCTTTCCGGCGTTGATCAGGGAGAGGCCGGAGGTCACGCTCGACAGCCCGGTATCGACCCGGCCGGCCGAGATGTCGCCGACGAACGAGGCTGCGCCCTTGTAGGGTATGTTCATCAGCTTGATGCCGGCCTTCTCGAAGATGCGCTCGGCGATCAACCGACTGCCCGGATCGGGGCTGGCGAAGGTGCGCTTCTCCGGCCCTTCCTTCCGGACGAGCTCGACCAGTTGCTTGAGATCGTTGGCCGGCAAGTCCGGCGAGGCGAGCAGGGTGGCGACCGGATAGGACACCGCCGTGACAGGCGCGAAGGCCGTCACCGTGTCGTAGGGAAGCTTCAGGAGATGGGCGTTGATGGCGATGCCCGACACGGCCAGGACCATGGTGTGACCGTCTGGCGGGGCGCGCGCGACGATGGCTGCGCCGACCGAGCCGCTGCCGCCGGTTCGGTTGTCGATGATGACGGTCTGGCCCCACATCTCCTCCAGCGCCTTCGCCATGAGGCGCCCGACGACATCGGTGCCGCCGCCCGGGCTGTAGGGCACGACGATGGTCACAGTCTTGGTCGGGTGGAAGGCCGATTTCTGTTCGGGCTTGGCGGCCTGCGCGAGCGCCGAGCCGGCGACGGCAACGATCGCCAGGGCTGCGAGCGAAGCGATGACGCTTCTCACTATTGCTTCCTCCTGTTTGGTGCGCCGCTATGGAAGTCGGCGCCGATGACATCGGCGACTATAACGTCGGTCGGCTCCTGCACGACGTGCAGCAGCCGTCGTCTAGAAGACCCGGTGGACCCACTTGTGCGGGTCGGGCGCGCGGCTGCGCTGGATGTCGACCAGCGCGGTCTTGAGCTCCTCGGTGCGGGCGCCCGAGCCGCCGTTGCCGATCTTGAACTCGCCTTCCGGCGCCCGCACCGTGCCGATCGCCGTGACGACGGCCGCCGTGCCGCAGGCGAAGGCCTCGCGCAGCCGGCCACTATGGGCATCGGCCTTCCACTGGTCGTAGGAGTAGCGCTCTTCGCGCACCGGAATGCCCTTGTCCTTGGCGAGCGCGAGCAGCGAGGAACGGGTGATGCCGGGCAGGATGGTGCCGCCGAGCGGCGGCGTCGACATCGAGCCGTCGTTGAAGACGAAGAACACGTTCATGCCGCCCAGCTCCTCGACCCACTTGCGCTCCACGGCATCGAGGAACACGACCTGGTCGCAGCCGTTGCGGTGGGCTTCGGCCTGGGCGAGCAGGCTAGAGGCGTAGTTGCCGCCGCACTTGGCGGCGCCGGTGCCGCCGGGTGCCGCGCGGGTGTAGTCCGGCGTCACCCAGACCGAGACTGCGTCGGCTCCCGACTTGAAGTACGAGCCGACCGACGAGGCGATGACGATGAACAGATATTGCGACGACGGCTTCACGCCGAGGAAGATCTCGTTGGCGAACATGAAGGGCCGGATGTAGAGGCTGCCGTCGCCATCCGGGATCCAGTCACGGTCGATGTTGACCAGCTGATCGATCGCCTCGAGGAAAATCTCCTCGGGCAGGATCGGCATGGCGAGCCGTTCGGCGGATTGCTGGAAGCGGCGGGCATTCTCGCGCGGACGGAACATAGTCGCGCCGCCATCGACGGTCCTGTAGGCCTTCAGCCCCTCGAACACCTCCTGCGCGTAGTGCAGGACGGCAGCTGCCGGGTCCATCTCGATCGGCCGCCGCGGCTCGACGCGCGCGTCGTGCCAGCCCTGACCTTCGCTGTAGCGGATGGTGACCATGTGGTCGCTGAAGACGCGGCCGAAGCCGGGATTGGCCAGCAGCTCGGCGCGCTTGTCGGCCGGCACGGGCGAGGGATGGGGATGGCGAACGAATTTCACTTTGGACATGGCTCTCACTCTAGCTCACACGGGCAATCGTACAACCACGCGCAATCCGCCGAGCGGCGACCTGGTCAGGGACACATCGCCGCCGTGGCTGCGCGCGATGTCGCGCGCGATGGTCAGGCCGAGGCCTGAGCCGCCGGTGTCGATGTTGCGCGATTCATCGAGCCGGACGAAGGGCCTGAACACGTCCTCGTGCCGCTCGGCCGGGATGCCCGGCCCGTCGTCGTCGACCGTGATCTCGACCGAGGTCTTGCCGCGCGTGGCGTGGACCGCCGCCCGCGTGCCATGGCGCAGCGCGTTGGAGACGAGGTTGGTGATGCAGCGCTTGATCGCCGTCGGCCGCAGCTCGACGTTCATATCGCCCTGCCAGCTCACCGAGACGTCGGCGTTGTCGCGGCGGGCGCCGACGGCCACGTCCTCGAGGAGGTCCGACAGATCGCACGGGACCGGCTCCTCGTCGCCCTCGCCGCGGGCGAAGGCGAGATAGCCTTCGATCATGCGTTGCATGTCGGCGACGTCGTCGCCGAGCTCCTTGGTCTCAGGCGAGCTGGGCAGCAGCGCGAGCGACAGTTTCATGCGGGTAAGCGGCGTGCGCAGGTCGTGGCTCACGCCGGCCAGCATCTCGGTGCGTTGCTGGATCGATCGGCGCAGGCGGATCTTCATGGTCTGGAAGGCGGTCGCGGCATTGCGTACTTCGCGCGTCCCGCCGGAGAAGGCGAAGTCGGGCACGTCGCGGCCCTTGCCCAGCGCGTCGGCGGCGACGCCGAGGTGCTCGATCGGCACCAGCTCGCGGCGCATGAACCAGATCGCCAGCCCGAACAGCACCAGGGCCAGCCCGAGCTGCGCCAGGACATAGGCGAAGCTCGAGCCGAAGGTCAGCCGCAGGTAGGGCACGTAGACTTCCATGACCTCGCCGTCGGCAAGCTGGATTTCGACCAGCAGCTGGCCGTTGCCGACGCTGTTGTCCAGGAAGTATGGCTTGCGCAGGTCGGCATCGAGCGCGCCCTGCACCTCGCGCGCGACGATGTCGAAATAGGCCGGCGACTGGAACGGCGGCACGATGCCGCCCCGGAAGCGTACCGTCAGCAGCAGGTCGGCGCGCGCATGCTCGATGATCCAGGCGCGATGGACCTCGTCGGGGAAGTCGGCGCGCAGCGCGATCAGCACGCGCAGATCGCGCACCAGCAGCAGCGCCAGCCGATTGGTAACGTTGTCGCCGCGCTGGCTGTAGAACCACCAGGCCGACAACGCCTGCAGCAGGAGCATCGGTACGACGATGATGATCAGGGCGCGCGCGAACAGGGTCTGCGGCGAATGGCGGTCGGCCCAGGTGGCAATGCGCTCGAACGCCTCGCGTGCGCGGGAACGCGTCATGCGTCCACCAGCCGATAGCCCTGGCCGCGCACGGTGCGCAGGTAGCGCGGGAAGCCGGGATCGGGCTCGATCTTGCGGCGCAGCCGCGTAACCTGCACGTCGATCGCGCGCTCGTTGACGCCGCCGCCCACGCTCTTGCACAGCGTCTCGCGGCTCAGCACCTCGCCCAGCCGGGCGCAGAGCGCGCGCAGCAGCGCGATCTCGGCGTCGGTCAGCGGCACGCGTTTGTCTTTCTGGGTGAGCTCGCCCAGCGCGAGGTCGAACTGCATCGGCCCGAAGGCAACGCGCTCGGGCGTGCCGGCCGCTTCGACCGGCCGGCCGCGGCGCAGCACGCTCTGGATGCGCAGCAGCAGCTCGAGCGGCTCGAATGGCTTGCCGAGATAGTCGTCGACGCCCTTCTCCAGTCCGGCGATGCGGTCCTTGGGATCGGCCATCGCGGTCAGCATCAGGATCGGCACGGCGCTGCTCTTGCGCAGTTCGCCCGCGAAATCGAGCCCGGTCTGGCCGGGCATCATGACGTCGAGCACGATCAGGTCGAAGTCGAGGGCATCGAGCTGCTGGCGCGCGGCCGCCGCGTTTGCCGCCGTGCTGACCCGCAGCCCATTGCGCGACAGGAAGGACTTCAGCAGTTCGCGCAGACGGGTATCGTCGTCGACCACCAGCACATGGGGCTTGTCGGCGCCGTCGCTCAGCGGCCGCCTCCGCGCACCCGCTTGTCGACCTCCATGCGCTCGACCGGATCGAGCAGGCCGAGCAGCACCTTGCGGAACCCCTCGACCGCATCGGCGCCTGTCTCGCGATAGGCTCTCGCGAAGCGCTGGCTCTGCCGTTCGGTGAGTTCGCGCTCGAGTTTCACGCCTCTCTCGGTGAGCCACAGCCGGCGCTCGCGGCGATCGCGCGGCCCGCTCTTCTGCTCGACGTATTCCTGCTCGAGCAGATCCTTGAGCACGCGGCTGATCGATTGCTTGGTGACCTTCAGGATCGACAGCAGATGGCCGACCGTCTGGCCGGGATGGCGGCCGATGAAATAGAGCGCGCGATGATGGGCGCGGCCTAGCTTGTAGCGCTTGAGCTGCTGGTCCGATTCGAAGGTGAAATCGCGATAGGCATAGAACATCAGCTCGATGCCATGGCGCAGCTCTTCCTCGCGGAGGAACAGCGGGTTCGCGGGAGATTTCGGCTCGACCATGGGTGCGCCAACCAACGCTGAACTGCGGCGAAACGCAACGGCCGCTTTGGATTTTCAGACAGGATACTTGACTAAGACAGTATTACTGTCCTATATGCGTCTAAAGTTGCTAATTGAGGGCCGTAAACGATCTATTAAGAATCCTTCGAGAGGGAGACGGGCAATGTCCTTAACGATGGCGGACCGCGACGGGTTCATTTGGCTGGACGGGAAACTGGTGCCGTGGCGCGACGCGACCACGCACGTCCTGACCCATGCGTTGCACTACGGGTCGGCGGTGTTCGAAGGCGAGCGGATCTACGACGGCCGGGTCTTCCGCCTGGCCGCCCACAGTGCGCGCCTGCGCAACTCCGCGCGGCTGCTCGAGTACGAATTGCCCTGGACGCGCGAGCAGATCGACGAGGCGACGCGCGCCGTGGTCAGGGCCAACAGCCTCTCGTCGGGCTACGTGCGGCCGATTGCCTGGCGCGGTTCGGAAGTGATGGGCGTGTCGGGGATCGGCACCAGCGTCCACCTCGCCGTCGCGCCCTGGGCGCAGGAAGGGCGCCTGTCGGTGCAGGTGAAGCCCGGCGGCATCAGCGTCACCATGGCCAAATATCGCCGGCCCGCGCCGGAGGTGGCCCCCGGTGCCGCCAAGGTGGCGGGCCTCTACGTCATCTGCGGCATCGAGAAGGATCGCGCGCTCAACGCCGGCTTCGACGACGCGCTGATGCTCGACTGGCAAGGGCGGTTGGCCGAATCCACGGGCGCCAACATCTTCCTCGCCATGGGCGGCAGGCTGGTGACGCCCAAGGTCGAGAACTTCCTCGACGGCATTACCCGACGTGCCGTGATGGGGATTGCGGACAAGCACGGCTGGCCGGTCGAGCAGCGGGCCGTGATGCCCGATGAGCTCGACGACGCCAACGAGGTGTTCCTGTGCGGCAGCGCCGCCGAGATCGTGCCGGTCGGTGCAATCGACCAGCGCCGCTATCAGGTTGGACCAATGACCCGTGCCCTGATGGAGGACTACCAGAAGCTCGTCCGCCAGCCCGATTGCGAGGGCTTCGGCGAATCGGCACATCTCGCGGCGGCTTGACAGGCGGGCATCACGGCAGTTTCCTTCGCCTCGCGTCCGAGGGGTGTCTGGCTCGAGATGAGCCGGTCTGAGACAGCCGTTGAGGCTGAACCCTTTGAACCTGATCCGGGTCATGCCGGCGAAGGAACGGGAGTCCATGTCGAGCGGAGCCCCAGTCACAGTTGTCGGAGCTGGCGTCGCCGGCCTCACGACCGCGCTCGAGTTGAGCGAGCGCGGCGTGTCGGTCGAGGTGATCGAGCGCGGGCCCGCCGTCGGCACAGGCTGCTCGCGCATGGCGGGCGGCATGCTGGCGCCGTGGTGCGAGCGCGCGGCGACCGACGAGGCGGTGGCGCGGCTCGGCGTGCCGTCGATCGACTGGTGGCTGCGCCATGTCCCGGGCACGATGCGCAACGGCAGCCTGGTCGTGGCGCCGGCCCGCGATGCCGCTGAATTGACCCGCTTCGCGGCGCGTACCGAAGCATACGAATGGCGGGACGAGGCGGGGATTGCTGCGCTCGAGCCCGATCTCGCCGGCCGCTTCCGCCGCGCGCTGTTCTTCCCGCGCGAGGGTCATCTCGATCCGCGCCGCGCGCTGCCGGCGCTCGCCGAGGCGCTGGAGAAAGGCGGCGTGACCATCCGCTTCGGTCTCGACGCCGCCGAGGGAAACTTCGTCATCGACTGCCGCGGACTGGCGGCGCGCGATGTGCTGCCCGACCTTCGCGGGGTGCGCGGCGAGATGGCGATGATCCGCTCGCGCGAGGTGGCGCTGTCGCGGCCCGTCCGGCTGCTGCATCCGCGCCTCCCGCTGTACATCGTGCCGCGCGGCGAGGGGGTGTTCATGATCGGCGCGACCTCGATCGAGAACGAGAGCACGGGCGGCGTCAGCGTGCGCTCGGCGGTCGAGTTGCTGAACGCCGCCTACACGCTGCATCCGGCCTTCGGCGAGGCCGAGATCCTCGAACTCGGCGCCGATCTGCGGCCGGCCTTTCCCGACAATCTTCCAGCCGTGCGCCGTGGCCCGCGCGGGCTGCTGGTCAACGGCCTGTACCGTCATGGCTTCCTGCTGGCGCCGGCGATGGCGCGGCAGGCGGCCGATCTGGTGGAGAGCGACTATGCGGATCTTCGTCAACGGCGATCAGCGTGAGATCGAGCCTGGCACGCTCGCGCTGGCGCTGACGACGCTGGGCTACGGCGGCAAGAAGGTGGCGACGGCGGTCAACGGCCGCTTCGTGCCCGCCCCGGCGCGTGCCGGCACGCAACTCAGCGACGGCGACAAGGTCGAGGTCGTGGCGCCCATGCAGGGAGGCTGACGGTGTTCTACGGCGTCGATCTCTCCTCGCGCCTGCTGCTCGGCACCGCGCGCTATCCCTCGCCCAAGGTGCTGGCCGAAGCGATCAAGGCGTCGGGCGCCGAGGTCGTGACGGTCTCGTTGCGCCGCGAGGCGGGGCCCGAGCGCGGCGGGCAGAGCTTCTGGTCGATCATCCGCTCGCTGGGCGTGCGCGTGCTGCCCAACACCGCGGGCTGTCACAGCGTCAAGGAGGCGGTGACGACCGCCCACATGGCGCGCGAGATGTTCGACACGTCCTGGATCAAGCTCGAGGTGATCCGCGATGACGAGACGCTGCAGCCCGACGTGTTCGGCCTGGTCGAAGCCGCCCGTGTGCTGGGCGAGGAGGGCTTCGAGGTCTTTCCCTACACCACCGAGGATCTCGCCGTCGCCGACCGGCTGGTCGAGGCCGGTTGCCGGGTGCTGATGCCGTGGGGCGCGCCGATCGGTTCGGCGCGGGGCCTCAACAATGTCTACGGTCTGAAAGCGTTGCGCGCGCACTTCCCGGAGATCCCGCTGGTGGTCGATGCCGGGCTCGGCGTGCCCTCGCACGCCGCCGCCGCCTTGGAGCTGGGCTACGACGCGGTGCTGCTGAACACGGCGGTCGCCGAAGCCGGCGATCCGGTTGCCATGGCCAGGGCCTTCGCCCTTGCGATCGAAGCCGGACGAACGGCGTTCGCGGCCAAGCCGCTCGAGCCGCGCGACATGGCGGTGCCGTCGACGCCGGTACTCGGCAAGGCATCCCTGGGCGATTGAGGAGAGACTGACGTGATCGATCCGTTCTATCCCGTCGTCCCTGATGCGAGCTGGGTAGCGCGACTGGTGCCGGCCGGCGCCCGGTTCGTGCAGCTCCGCATCAAGGACAAGCCGGACGAGGAGCTGCGCCGGCAGGTCCGAGAAGCTCGCGACGTCTGCGCCAGGCACGGCGCCGACCTGATCGTCAACGACCACTGGAAGATCGCCATCGACGAGCAGTGCACCTGGGTCCATCTCGGCCAGGAAGACCTGGTCGATGCCGACGTGAAGGCGATCCGCCGCGCCGGGCTGAAGCTCGGCGTCAGCACACACGACCATGCCGAATTGGAGAAGGGACTCGCGGCTGATCCCGACTATGTGGCGCTCGGGCCGATCTGGCCGACGGCGCTCAAGAAAATGCCGTGGGCGCCGCAGGGCCTCGATCGTCTGCGCGAATGGAAGAAGCTGGTCGGCGGCAAGCCGTTGGTCGCAATCGGCGGGCTGACGCTCGAAAGAGCGCTGCAATGCCTCAAGGCAGGCGCCGATTCGGCGGCGGTCGTCGGCGACATCGTCAACAACCCCGATCCGGTAAAGCAGGCCAAAGCCTGGATCGCCGCGACGAGGAGCCTGGCATGAGCGAACGCTACGCGCGCCAGACCGTTCTCGCCGAGGTCGGCGTTGCCGGCCAGGCGCGACTCGCGGCAGCGTCGGTGCTGGTGGTGGGCGCGGGCGGGCTCGGCTGCCCGGTGCCGCAATACTTGGCGGGCGCCGGCGTTGGCCATCTCACCATCGTCGATCACGACACGGTCGAAGAGACCAACCTTCATCGGCAGCCCTTGTATGGCATGGACGACCTCGGCAAGGCGAAAGCGGAAGCCGCGCGCGATCGTCTGTTGCGGTTCAATCCCGGCATCGCGATCGACGCCGTTGTTGCGCGGCTGACGCCGCAGAATGCGCACGATCTCGTCGCGCGGGCCGATGTGATCGTCGACGCAGCCGACAGCTTCGCGGTGACCTACATGCTGAGCGACGCCTGCCACGCGACGGCCAAGCCGCTGGTCTCGGCGTCGGTGATCGGGCTTACGGGCTATGCCGGCGCCTTCTGCGGCGGCGGGCCGAGCTATCGCGCCGTCTTTCCCGAGGTCTCGAGCGACGGCGGCACCTGCGCCACCGTCGGCGTGCTCGGCACTGCTGTCGCTGTGCTGGGTAGCCTGCAGGCGCACCTGGCCCTGCATCTGCTGCTCGGACTGGAACCGACGCCTCTTGGCAAGGTGGTCACCTTCGATGCCAAGCGCCTCGCCTTTGGGGGCTTCGGTTTCGCCGGAAGCCCCGAACCCGAGACTGCGGTCCCTTTCATTGCGCCGACCGACATCCGGCCCGACGATCTCGTGGTCGATCTGCGCGGACCGGACGAGGCGCCGCAGCCTTTCTTGGGAGGGCGGCGGCTGCCGGTCGACGATGTCGCGGCACTGGTGGCGGAACCCCGGCCCGCCGGCCGCATTGTCCTTTGTTGTCGCAGCGGCCAGCGGGCGCTGCTGGCGGCCGGCAGCCTGCGCGAACGGGGATTCGACGAGATCGCACTGGTCGCCTTGGGATGAGTTCGAAAAAAAAGGAGGGCCGTCATGAGCCACACGACCGATCAGACCGTGCTCAAGCACATCGAAGAGTTGGTGGCCGAGGAGAAGAAGCTCTACGCCAAGGGCAGCGTCTCGGACGAAGAGAAGCAGCATCTCAACGAGATCGACGTCGAACTCGACCGCTGCTGGGACCTGTTGCGCCAGCGCCGCGCATTGCGCGAATTTGGCCGTAATCCTGACGAGGCGGAGGTCCGGCCGGCTCGCACCGTCGAGAACTATCGCGGCTAAAGCGAATCAAGCGAACTGGCGCTCATCCGCAGCAAACTCAATTGAGCTCTCTCAGTTGAGCAATGCCGGGCGGTACTTTGCGCCCAGGATGGCCGCGTCGGCCTCGATCCAGACGCGGTGGCAGCGCCGCCCAGTCGCGGCATGGAAGGCGGCCGGCTCGGCCGTGAAGCCAAGCCCTTGCAGCAGGGCCAGGGCGCGGTGGTTTTGCGCATCAACGATGCTCTCGAGGCGAGAGTAGGTGGCGAGCATCTCCGGCAGGACGATGATCGACAGAGCCGCCAGGTCGTGTGGTGCGGTTTCGACCTCTTCGCAGGTCAGCAACCAGAAGCGGCCGATGTCGAAGTCCTGCGACGTCGGGCTGACGCCCCACAGCGCGCAGGGCTGTCCCTGGGCATCGTGCGCCGCCCAGACCTCGGTGCTGGACAGGAACGCGTTCAACAGATGGTCGAGCGGCTTCTGCTCGCCGTCGCATTTGGTGTCGCCGGCGTCCTCGTCGCCCATGGCGAGCGCCAGCAGAGCGACGTCCTTCGCTGTTGCCTGTTGAACACAGTAGCGCATGGCGATCTCCGTCCGTGACCGGAGTCAACAGACGAGACGCACAAGCGTTGCGTATCTTCTTCCCGTGACCGGCCCGAAAGGCCTACTTTTTTTCCCAGCGGGCGGCCGCCTGGTCGTCATCGGCATGCGCGCCGACCCATTTTTCGCCGACCGGCGTCTCTTCGAGCTTCCAGAATGGCGCCTTGGTCTTGAGCCAGTCGACCAAAAACTCGCAGGCCTCGAAAGCGGCTTCGCGATGCGGCGACCCGACCGCGACCAGCACGATCCGGTCGCCCGCCTCGAGACGGCCATGGCGATGGACGATCAGCGTCGCCTCCAACGGCCAGCGCCGATGCGCCTCGGCTTCGATCTCCTCCAGCGCCGCCTCGGTCATGCCGGGATAGTGCTCGAGGGTCAGAGCATCGACCCGGTCGCGGTGATAGCCCTCGCGCACATGCAGTTCCCGCACCAGGCCAACGAAGACCGCGAGCCCGCCAATGCGCTTGTTGCCTTCGGTCAGCCGCGCGAGCTCCGCCCCTACGTCGAAGTCGGACTCCTGGACGCGCACGGCCACGGTCAGCCCCCGGTGAAGGGCGGGAAGAACGCGACCTCGCGCACGCCGGCAAGCTTGGCGTCGAAGGTCGTCGTGCGCTTGTCGACCGCAGCGCCGAAGGCGGCGCCCTCGGCCAACGCTTCGGCGTGCCCGGCGCTGCGCTGGCGCAACCAGCACACCAGCTCAGCGACAGTGGTGACTCCGGAGGGTGGCGTCACCTCTTCCTCCGCGACTCCCACCGTTCGCTTCATCCAGGCGAAGTACCGCACCTTCATGTCGCCGAATCCTCCGCCATATGACGCAACCCGGTGCGGAGATAGTCGTATCCGGTGATCAGCGTCAGGCCGGCCGCGATCCAGATCAACCAGAGACCCGCCTGGGTGATGAAGGGCGAAGCTGCGTCGCCGACCAGCAGAAACGCGATGGCGATCATTTGGACCGCGGTCTTCCATTTCGCGAGTTGGCTGACCGGCAAGCCGACGCGCAGCTCGGCCAGGAACTCGCGCAGGCCCGATACCAGGATCTCGCGCGCGAGAATGGTGAGCGCAGCCAAGACGTGAATGCCGGTCAGCGTCCCGTGCTCGACGAGCATAAGCAGCGCCGCCGCGACCAGGAGCTTGTCGGCGATCGGGTCGAGGAAGCGCCCGAGCCGCGAGATCTGGTGGTAGCGCCGCGCAAAATAGCCGTCGAAATAGTCGGTGATGCCAGCGGCCACGAACAGGCCCATCGACAGCCACTGCGACCAGCCGCGGTCGAGCCAGAAGCAGGCCACGACCAGAGGGATCGCCGCGATGCGCGAGAGGGTCAGGATGTTGGCGGTATTGAGCATCTCGCCAACAGCTTATCGGCCGCCGCGGAAATGGTCATGAATCTTCTGCGCCAGCGCATCGGAGATGCCGGCTACCGATTTGATGTCTTCCAGCGTTGCCGCACCCACCGCGCGGGCACTGCCGAAATGGTGCAGCAGCGCGCGTTTGCGGGCCGAGCCGATGCCCTGCACCTCGTCGAGCGTCGAACGCGTGATGTCGGCGCCGCGGCGCGTGCGATGGGTGCCGATCGCGAAGCGATGCGCCTCGTCGCGCAGGCGCTGCAGGAAATATAGCACTGGATCGCGCGGCTCGAGCGAGAAGGGCGGCTTGTGCGGCATGAAAAACCGTTCGCGGCCGGCATCGCGGTCGGGACCCTTGGCGATGCCGACCAGTCCGATGTCATCAAGTCCGAGCTCGGTCATGACCTGGCGCGCAGCCTCGAGCTGACCTTGGCCGCCATCGATCAGCACCAGGTCGGGCCAGTGC
>Ga0310810_10001765_pt1 | contig 22892 bp, 14 predicted proteins | sample NCmetagenome_FD_207641 | JGI IMG/M metagenome (GOLD analysis project Ga0310810, IMG submission 207641) | Soil microbial communities from experimental microcosm in Duke University, North Carolina, United States - NC | ecosystem: Engineered > Artificial ecosystem > Soil microcosm > Unclassified ... | reverse complement strand
TCCACTTCCACATGCATGTCGACATAATACTGATGACCCATCTTGCGGGCCATGCACTTCTCAACCGCATCTACGCCGGGCACCGATTCCGCAATCCGGCGAATCCGTTCGACGATGTCACGGCTGGGCGAGCGATCCATCAACTCATTCAGCGCCGGTCGCAGTAGGTGCCATCCGTTGAAAGCAATCACGCACGCCGCCGCCACCGCAGCGACGTCGTCCGCCGCTTCGTAACCTTTACCGCCAATTAGTGCAATGGTGATCCCAATCGCCGCGGCGAGGGAGGTGATCGCGTCGCTCCGATGATGCCACGCGTCCGCCCTCACGGCCGAACTCTCCACCAGCGACGATTGCCGCAGCACAAACCGGAATAAGGTCTCCTTGATCAGAATCACTACCGCAAGCACTCCCAGCGTAAACGGCGCCGGTGACTGGTGCGGCTGTCGAATCTCTCCGATCGCCGTCGCTGCAATCCACGCCGCCGCCAGCAAGAGCATCACCGAAACTACCGCCGTCGCAATCGGCTCCGCCTTCCCGTGCCCATACGGATGATCCTCATCGGCAGGTTCCGCCGCCACCACCAGGGCGCGCCACACGATTAACGAACTGAAAATGTCCGACAACGATTCCACCGCGTCGGCGATTAGGGCGTGGGAATGACCCAGGATTCCCGCGACCAATTTGCTACCCGCCAGCACGGTATTGACCGCCAACCCCAGGAAGGTCGCCCTCAATCCTCTGTTAAGTCGGCTCTCAGCCACACGCCACCGTACCGCGTCGGTACAGAAAGTTGAAGCTCGAAAGTGCCTTTCATAACGAACAGAAGATAACAAAGCTAACGAAGAGACACCTAAGATAGTGCCGTGCTCATAAGCCCGTTGATCGCTGCCCATCCGCCATGAAACTCTTCATTAGCTTCGTTGCCTTCTGTTCAGCTGTGTTTTCATTTCCCTGGCAGCCTCGCTTCCCTTCGGTTAAACTACCTTATGGTCGAACTATCGGCCGAGCCCATTTCCAACCTCTATGTCCACGTGCCCTTCTGTGCGCAGAAGTGCTCGTATTGCGCGTTTTATTCCGAGCCTTCCCGCGGCGAGGTCATCAATCGATACGTCTCCGCACTCATAAAAGAGATGGAAATTGTCGCCGGCGATCTGCGGCCCCAGACGATTTTCTTTGGCGGTGGTACCCCTTCCCTTCTGAACCTGTATCAGTGGGAACAACTCCTCCAGGCGATGGAACGCCTCAAGCTCCTCGATGCCTCCGAGTGGACCGTTGAATGTAATCCGGCCACGGTCTCACTCGACAAAGCTCGCCTGCTCCGTTCGTTCGGTGTTAATCGCATCTCGATGGGCGTCCAGTCGCTGAATGAGGCCCTCCTCGAGCGGCTCGGCCGCGTCCATACCCGTGAAATGGTCTTCAAATCGTTCGATACCCTCCGCCAGGCGGGCTTCGACAACCTCAACCTCGACCTCATGTTTGCCATTCCCGGTCAAAGCCTCGAGGTTTGGCGCGAGACATTGGCTGAAGCAATGGCCTTCGGTAGCGAACACCTCTCCAGTTATGAGGTGATATACGAGGAAGACACCGTGCTCTACTCACAACTGCAGGCGGGTGAATTTGATGAGGACGAAGACCTGGCTTGCGCGATGTACGAGGAATTGGTTGAGCTGGCAGGGGGCGCCGGTTTTCATCAATACGAGATAGCGAATTTTGCGCGGAGCGTGAGGGTGGATGGCAAAGGGCGAGCGCCTGAACACAGAGACCATAGGGGGCAGGACGGAGGGCCAAGGGCAGAGGACGGAAGCCAAAACACACGCAGCGTAGAGCAGATGGCAAATGGCAAATGGCAAATCGCCGAGGAAGATATTCCGGCCTTTGCCTGCCGGCACAACGTCAATTATTGGCGCGGCGGCTCCTTCTACGGCCTTGGCCCGAGTGCGACCAGCTATGTGCGCGGTGTCCGCACGAAGAACTGGTCCAACACTCAGCTCTATTGCGAGCAGCTCGAACGCGGCAATCGCGCCATTGAATCCCGCGAAAAACTCAACCGGCTTGCACGCGCTGGTGAAACCGCCGCCTTCGGCCTGCGCATGGTCGCCGGCGTCCCCTTTCGCGCCTTCCAGAATCTGACCGGCTACGACCTCCGCGACGAATGGTCGAGCGAGATCTCTCAACTGCTCCGCCAGGACTGGGGCCGTCTCACACCCAACGCCTTCCAGTTGACCCCGCGCGGCCTCCGCTTCGCCGATGCCGCCGCCCAGCTCTTCCTCCGCCCTTGAACCCCGAAAACGAACGCAAGTGCGATGAATTTACCAGCCATCGATAATGGGGCCATCCTCTAGCTTGGTTCCTGGCCACAAGCCTGCTATGGGCGTATACAATTTATTACAGCCATAGATTAGGTCGAAATTTCACGAGCAAATATCCTCATATCGCTTTGCGCGAAATCCCATATGCAGGCTCGCACATGGCGCATCCGGAAAGGGCTATTTACTTCTTCCGACGTAGTTCTGGCGCGCGGTTCGGATGGGCTGCAGTTTAGGCTTTATCGAGTTTGATGCGGTTTTATCCGGCTTTAAGCGGTTTTATCCGGTTTGATGGTTCGATGCGGGCTGGCCCCAGGCCGCAGGGTAAAAAAGCCGTCCCGTCGTCCCAGACTCGGTAAACACGGGCGATTTTGCACTTTTGAGTCGTCCCGCGGGACGTCCCATGGAGTCCCACCGGTCGCAATCCGGTTCAAGAATTCAAAGGGAATGAGGCAGGACGGGTTTGGGTTAGTTGGTGCAGCCGTGACCATGTGAAAAACTGCGTTCTGGTCCCATCTGAGCCGGGCCTGGTCCGCCACAACCTGCAATATTCACCACTCCATCTCTCCAATACTCCATCACTGCATCTCTCCCATCTGTCCCGCAACGGATTGCCTCGCTGCCCTGTTCCTTCTAGCCTCAGCACATGTCGCGATGTCAAATGCTTTTGTCCCTGATCCTTTTGGCGGCTCTCCCTGGAGCGGCTCAGGAGCGATTCATCAAACAAGACCTCGCCTCCAGGTTGTGGTCCTCGCCTCGCACCGTGCGCATTTATTTGCCACCGTCCTATCACCACGATCCGACCCGGCGATATCCCGTGCTTTACCTCCACGACGGTCAAAACCTGTTCAGCTGGGCCGGTACCAACATCTGCTTCGGCTGGGGCAATTGGGAGTTGGACAAAACGGTGGATGGGCTTTGCGGGGCTAAGCAGATGCAGGAAATCATTTTGGTAGCGATCGACAACTCCCCTGCCCGATACGCCGAGTATTGCGGACGCCACCATTCCTCCGGCACGAGCACCAACACGGAATTTGAAAACTACACCGCGTTCCTGCTTCAAGAGCTGAAGCCTAGAATCGATTCAGATTACCGCACTCGACCTGAACCAAACCATACCGGGCTGTTGGGCTCGTCGCTGGGCGGGATCTGCAGCATCATCATCGCTTGGGACCATCCGGATGTGTTCGGCCGCGCCGCCAGTCTCTCCGGCTCGTTTCAGGTTGAGAAGACCAATTTTCTGCATAACATCCTGCGGCCTTATCGCGGTCAATCCAAGCCGGCTCGTCTTTATCTCGACTCAGGAGCCGTCGATTACACCGGCGGTGACGACGGCCAAACATTAACGGCGGCTGTCGCCGAAGAATTCAGGCGCATTGGGTGGGGCGGAGAATTGATGCACTTTGTTGATGCGAAACCGTTGACCCCGACCGAGCTCGAAAAATCCGGTCTACGCCGGGACAAATGGAAAGAAGCGCAAACCAGTCAGCACAACGAGTTTTACTGGCGGTTGCGGGTCTGGCGCGCCTTAACCTTCCTCTTTGCGGCTGAACAGAAGTAAACGAAGACAACGAAGATCATTTCAGCCATGCCTTTGTTGTCTTCGTGTTCTTTTGTTCAACACTTTTTGAAACTCTGACGGCAGCTTCTGTGTTCACAAGCAAGAGACATACATCGCCTAAACATATTCACACATGAGAAACTTGTGCCGCTTACTAATCGCCTCCCTCTCATTTTCGGCGTTTTCGGTCGCAACATGCGCCGAAACCGAAGAGCAAAAGCTCACCACTCTTATCTTGGAACAAGACCGCCTCTTTTGGAACGCATATAACACATGCGACCTGGAGAGCTTTAAGAAGTTTTTCACCGACGATGTCGAGTTCTACCATGACCAGGGCGGCGTAACCCTCGGCGTTAATGCGCTCACAGAAACCGTAAGGACGAATTTATGTGGCAGCAATCCACGCCGGGTAAGAAGGGAAGCGGTGCCGGGCTCCGTGAAGGTATTCCCCTTGCGAAATGGAATGGAAATCTATGGCGCAATTATTTCAGGTGAACATTTGTTCTACGTGACCGAGCCCGGCAAAAAAGAAAAGCTCCAAGGGCGCGCAAACTTTACCCACCTGTGGTTGATAAAAAATGGGGCAGCTAAGATGGCGCGCGTCTTGAGCTTTAACCATCACCCTGCCACGGAAGAAAACAGGAAAGAATGAGACTTGCGCTCGGCGCGCACGGTCATTTCGCTCTGCGGAAGACGATGCGCCGTGAATCCAGGTTGACCGGTTCCCAACCTGTCGCCGCCATCTTATTCGCCGCGTAAGCCAGGCACCATTCCTCTTCCTGGGCCTCATTTGGAATTTTCACTCCGGTTTTGGTAATATGCACCATCTCAAACTTGTCGGGCAGGTTGTAAAACAGTCGATCCGGACCGTCCCATTTCACGACGGCATATTCGTATTTGGCAGTTTGCTGATTGTTTTGAGCGGTGACGAGTCGCAGGTTGCACAGCAGAGCGGCGACAAGAATTGCTGAAACGAATAGGAGTTTTTTCATAATGAGTTGCTTGGTTTGCGTTAATTCTGGCATCAACGGTAAAATGTCAAGCATTCTCCATCGTGCGCTCGCTTTCTTTTCAAAAATGAGCACTCTGAAATAATGAAACTATTGGTGCTCCTTTCCTTTCTGATCTCTCTGGCAGGATCGCGCGCCTTTTGCCAAAACGCTGAGTGGCACCACGAATTCCCAGGTTTCAAAATCGCCGGCAACCTCTATTACGTCGGCACCGCTGACCTCGCCGTCTACCTGGTCAAGACCGCGCGAGGGAATATCCTCATCAACTGCGATTTCCCGCAGGATCTGCCGCTGATTCGCAAAAGCATTCAGCAGCTCGGCTTCGATTACCGTGACACGAAAATCGTTCTCATCAGCCACGCCCACGACGACCACGCCGGCGCTGTCGGCCAGATTAAAAAAGAGACTGGCGCCCAATTGATGGTGATGGAACCCGATGCCGCCTGGGTGGAAAGCACCGAGCCGGGCCATCCCGGGACCAAAGTGGATCGGCTGCTGCACGATCGCGATATTGTCGAGCTCGGTGAAGCGAAGTTGATCGCTCGGTTGACTGCCGGTCATACCCCCGGCTGCACGACCTGGACATTGGAGATCGACGAAAGCGGCCGGAAACTTAATGCGGTAATTATCGGCAGCCCCAATGTGAACCCCGGCTACATTCTCGTCGGCAACAAGAGCTATCCGGGCATTGCGCAGGATTACGAAAAGACGTTCATGGTCCTGTTGAATTTGCCGGTTGATCTCTTCCTTGGTGCGCATGGTTCATATTTCGCGATGAAAGAGAAGTATGAAAAATTAAAGGCTGGCGGCGCGAATCCATTCGTCGATCCGGCGGGTTATCACGCTTACGTGACGGAGCGCAGGGATGCATTCCTCAAAGAATGGGAACGACAAAAACAACATCCCGGCTCGGCGGCACCGTGATTTGTCTTTTAGTTAGGCGAAGCGAGTTTGTATGCGCGCGTTGCTGGCAGGCCTCTTTGTTTTCACCCTGACGTTGGCGTTGGTTGGCGTAATCGGCTCGCATTACCCCAATGGCCATTTTCCCTGGTGGGCCGCTCCTCTCATCGTCGTAGCAATGCTCACTTTGATCGTTGGCGCGTTTTTCCTCTTCAATTGGGTCGGACATCGCCGCCTGGCGCCGGGCAAGAGCGCCGACGAACAACTTGCCGAGTTGGAGGCAAAGGGACTTCTCTCGTCAGAATCTTTCAAGGCGCGCCGTGCATTTCAAGTCGAGGAGTTCGAGGACGAAGGGTCGCATTACTTCATCGAACTAATTGATGGCAGCGTGCTCTACCTCAACGGACAGTACCTCTACTATTATGACGGCGTTGCGGGTCCATCGAGGGCAAACCGGCTTTTCCCCTGCTCGGAATTTTCGATTCGGCGGCACAAGACGCAGGGCTACATTGTGGACATTGTATGCAGTGGAGAGGTCCTTACGCTGGATTGCGAAGCCCCGCCTTTTGACGCCAATGACGAAGCGCGCGGCTTAATCCCGGAAGATGGTCAGCTGTTCCGCGATCGTTCCTATGAGGACCTGAGAAGCGAGCGGCTCAAATGACAGACCAACTCCTAAGCCGTTCGGCAGCTGAGCGATCGGCGGCATCATGCTGCCGCACGCTCGCCGAGCGCGCTTCATAAATCCCACAAATGGTGGGGCTCGCTCGCCGAGTGCGACGCTTGATGATCCAGCGGGAAAAAATGGTGCGGCAGCTCCTAAGAAATCGCTGGGTTCATGATTGCGAGTATTTTAATCAGCGGACCCCTCTCCCTTAATCCCTCTTCCCTCATAAGGGGAGAGGGTGACCATCATGCTCGGCAGTTTCTCACTTTCTTGCGCTCGCCGCTGCTTTGTTGATCACTCCCAAATCCAATTGTTCTGCGGGCTTGAGCGTGAACTTTCGCTGCGTTTGGCTTGTCCAACTCCCCGCCCCGAGGGGGACTCGTGTTCTTAACTCCAACTCGCCTGCCGGGACTTTGTTCATCGAGAACCGTCCTTCCTCATCGGTTCTTGTGCTGGGCAGGTTAAACCACGGCCGATCGGTTGAGCCGTCTCGGGGCAAGCCGATCTCGACACCCTCACCGGCGATCGGCTTTGAATCTTGCATCACTCGACCGCGGATGCTTCCCCATGCCTCCAAAACCAACTTGCCTTTAACCGTAAGTTCGCTCGTCTTACAATGAGCAAAACCCCGCGAGCTGGCGGCGAAGATTTCCCCCTCGCCCAGCTTGGGTGCAAAACTGAATTCGCCGCTCGGATCGGTAAGAGTGGTCGACCCTTCTCGGTTTTGATAAACGGAGATAACATCACTATTGTTGAGCGAAGCTTGCTCACGAGCGACAAGGTAGCAGACCGTCACCCCATCGGCTGGCTTGCCGTCCGGCAGCAACAGCTTGCCGCTCGGTCCCGCGCCCTTTTTAAGCTGGATGATGCTCGTGGTGTTATCGCGTCTGAGTTCCTCTGACTCTGCGGGAAGGTAGCCGTCCGCTTCTGCAAGGAGCACCAGCGCACCTGCCTTCAACGAATAATCCAGGCTGAATACGCCGTTGGTCCCCTGCACTGCTTTGGACCTGTGCCACTCGACCCAACCTTTCATCTGCGGGTTGCGCCGGAGACCCGGCGTAATTCGGAACTGCGCCACCGGTGCCTGGGTCGCCGCGTCCAGCACCTGGCCGGAAAATGTTACTGCGTTGAGAATCTTTCTTTTTGCCTCCGCGCCGCCGAGCGGGAGTTTATCGGGCCGCTCCTCCTCCGGATCAATTGAGTAGTCAGGCGTCAGATTCTCTCCGGGCTCCAACAGGAGCACGAGGTTCGTTGTGTCTGTGTTCAATCGCCCAACCAGCTCGAACGGATTGAGACGGTCCAGGCTGGCATTGCGGGCGGAAAAGCGATAGCCGCCAACGCGCGTGCCCAGTGTCACTGTTTCGCTTGGCACATTGGTGAATTCGAAATGGCCATCGGGCGGCAGTTCCGCCGTTAACGTATCCCAAGCCCCAGGACGGCCGAGCAGCACGCGTGTGTGCTCGGGAAGGGCGCGCCCATCGGCCAATTCGACCTTGCCGGCCAGGCGCAAACCGGGTTCCACAATCAAGTCACCGGCATTTGTCTCTGAGTCGTCGCCTCCAAGGCGGAGGCTGCGAACCGGCAATGCGCCAAACGGCCGCATCGATTCCATTAACCCATACAAATCGTAGTTGCGGTTGGGCGGCAGATTCACGAAGAGGAACCGTCCATTGTCACTCGTGCGGATCACAAAATCTCCAGTGAAGTTTCCCATCGTCCGATCCGAACCGACAACTCCAACGGTGATATCACCCAGCGGCTGGTGCCGAAACAGCACGCGGCCCGTCAGGCTCGCGCCCGTGCTCAGCACGAATTCCCGGCGGGTTGGCCCGGGACGGACGTCTTCAAAATTACTCGTGGCGAGTGCCTGCGCTTCGATTTTCAGACTCATCGCGTCAAACTTGCCCTGGCTCTGAAGCGAGAATTCGCCATGCTCGTCAGTGATCACTAATGGATCGGTGCCGGTAGGCGGACGGCTGGAGGTCCTGTCACCAATGGTCGTGCTGTTAACAGAAACGACGGCATTCGCGACAGGCTCCTTTTTCGAATTCAAAACTCGGCCCAGAATGGTTTGGCTGAGAGGGATGTTAGTACCAAGCCGCGGTTGGAGCACTGCCTCCAGCGGCCCTTTCACCGGGTCGACCTTGCTGAAGAACGTCGGCATATGTCCTGGTGCCACCACCAGCACCTGAAACAGGAGGTTCGTTGCCAGGGATTCAATCTTGAATTGTCCGTTTGGTCCGGATTTGGCGCTTTTGCGGCAATCAGGGTAGCAGGACGGACAGAGCAACCCCGCTCCTAATCTCGGTCCTGCTGTGTAGACAAAGACTGAGCCATTGGTCAGGCCGCCGCTTCCCTGCCCTTTGACTACTCCCTTAAGGTCGATGCCGGGCTCGCTGGCCAACACGGGCTGGAATTGTATAACTGCCAGTAAGAGCAACCCCCAAAGACCTACAGCGGAACATCGCACGCAGCGTAGTCGTGAGTGTTGACCTCGTTCCATAGTGGAATATTGCCACAAAACCGGACCAGAAAATAGCAGAAAGAAGGAGGGCTGAAACGCCAACACTTAGAATTCGCAAGGCCGGGCTGCGCAAAGCGCCAAACTTGCCCCAAACCACTGGAGATGTTTGGGCCTCGCGGAGCTCACGGAGCTCGACGTTCCGAAAACGTTTTGGGTAATGGCCCCTTCCCGAACGCAAGAACGGTGGACATGCTTGACAATCGTTGTACGCAAGACGATCCTGCCGAAGAGTCCCAAACCAAATAAAGTTTTAGAGACTCTGCCATTTCCTTATATGCGGGACGGGCACGGCATATGATGAAGGCCACAGCCGGAAAGGAATTATTATGAGCCGGACTAGCACAGCGATCGAACTTCGTTTCGAACCACCCGGGCCGGGATCGTGGGAGCAAGACCCTGTACATTTTCCGCGACCAATGACTCGCTATTGGCAGGAGACGCACCCTCCGGCCTTCAAGAAAGGCACTAACGACTTCGCACGGTTTTACGGGTTGCTCATCGATGGTCTTGTGACCCGTTATGTAAACGGTTTTGCCTACCGACAGGTGGTGCCGGCATCTGAGGCCGAAATCCCGGAGCGCTTCAACCGGGCGGAACAAGTTTTTACAAAGAAACTCTGGCGCGAGCAGCTGCATGATTGGGACGAGAATCAGAAACCAGCCTCCATTGCGACTCACCGTAAGTTGCAGGCCGTTGCGCCGGATGCACTCTCGGATGCCGAGCTTGTCGAGTATCTGACGCGTTGCCGGGACCACCATGCAGCGATGATTGCCCAGCACATGCGCTTCACGGCCGGTACCTTGATCCCCACCGGAGACTTTCTCGCCCACGCTGGAGATTGGACCAGTTTGCCGCCGTCGGAGCTGCTGGGCTTGATGCGTGGGTCGGCAGAGGTGTCGGCGGGTGGGTCCGATGAGATGGCCCGCCTGAAACAAGCGTTTGCTGGGGACCCTGCTGCCCGTGAGCTCCTCGCCTCCGAGGGTGACCCTGCGCAAGTGCTCGCAAAGCTCCGTTCACTCGGCGGCCAGGCCGGTGCGGCGCTCGCCGGCTATCTGGATTTGGTCGGCAATCGCCTCGTTGACGGGTTTGACATTGCGGAGCCCACGGCACTCGAGATGCCGGATGCTCTCCTGAGGGCCATTCGCGTCGCGGTTTTAGGAGAAACAGAGGCCACTTCAGTCGATGCGCGCATTGCCGAAGTCCGCGCGAAGGTACCGGCGCTGCATCGAGCGGAGTTTGATGAGCTGCTCGGCGAGGCGCGTCTTACGTATCGGCTCCGCGACGAGCGTGGTGTCTACAGCGATATATGGGCGTCAGGCATCATGCGCCGCGCGGCCCTTGCGGCGGGTCGGCGGGTGGCGAACCGCGGCCGCATCGCCAGCGCTCAGCAAATGCTGGATGCCAGTCTCGACGAGATGTGTGCGCTCGTCACCGGCGGCGGCCCGTCTGCTGACGAACTCGCAAAACGCGCCGACTATCGCGCTACCTATACCAGCAAAGACGTTCCGCCCTCTCTTGGCGGCCCTAAATCGCCCCCGCCTGATCTCGCCGCGCTCCCCCCAACGGTCGCACGCCTAAATCGTGCAATCATGATTGCTTTGGGTCACCTTTTCGGCAGTTCGCAGGCTCAGAACCAGGCAAACGTGCTTTATGGGCTCGCGGCGAGCAAGGGTATCTACGAAGGACTGGCCCGACGCGTCTCAGGACCCTCCGAGTTCGGCCGGATTGTCAAAGGCGATGTCCTCATCACCGCGTCGACGACTGAGGCATTCAACATCCTCCTTCCGCTTCTGGGCGGAATTGTGACTGACAACGGCGGGCTCCTCTCGCATGCGGCGATCGTTTCGCGCGAGTATGGCATCCCGGGCGTCGTCGGGACGCGCGACGCAACCGAACAGATTGCCGATGGCGTGCGTGTCCGCGTCGATGGGGACACCGGCGAAGTTACTATCCTGGGGTAAACGTGAAAAAGGTTGTCCCCTTCCCAAAGGCGGTTGAGCGATCGCTCTATGGCTCGAAAGCCGTGGGGCTTGGCGATGCTGCACGCCGGGGCCTACCAGTTCCACCCGGCGTCGCTTTGTCGGGCGACCTGGTCGAGGCCGTCGCGTCGGGTGACGCAAGGGCGATTGAAAAATTAGGAAAAGCCATAGCTGACTTGCCGCCGCCATTTGCCGTCAGGTCATCTGCGGTTGACGAAGATGGCGCGGCGGCAAGCTTCGCCGGCCAGCACCTTACGCTGCTCAACATCTATTCACCGGCCGATGTACCCGGCGCCGTTCGCGAAGTCTGGTGGTCGGCGAACTCGGACTCAGCGATTACGTACCGCCAGCGGGTAGGTCTTTTCACCCGACCGAGCGTGGGGGTCGTCGTCCAGACCCTTCTTAATCCGTCCGCCGCTGGCGTCATGTTTACCGAAAATCCTATTACTGGTGCCGATGAGCGCATGATCGAAGCCAGCTGGGGTCTTGGTGAGGCCGTGGTCGCCGGACTCGTCGTCCCGGACCATTTCCGCGTCGATCGCTCCGGCCAGGTGCTGGAGCGCAAGGCCGGCCGAAAACGCATCGCGATTCGCTCCCTCCCGAACGGAGGTACCTTCGAACAGCAAGTGCCACCCGAGCTCGTCAACCAGCTCTGCCTCGACGACGCTCAGCTCGCCGCCCTGGGCCAGCTGGCCCTTCAGTGCGAGAAGGTCTACGGCCCGCGCCGTGACATCGAATGGGCGTTCCAGGATCGGACGCTGTACCTCCTCCAGTGCCGCGCTGTTACGACCGGGAAGGCCCGCAGCGAGATGCCCGAGCCCGCGCCAGCCCCCCGAGACCCTGTCGCCGCTATTCAGCGCGTACAACTCTTCGCTGATATGGACCGCAGGCAGGCCGAGCAAATCGCACGCCTGCTCAAGGTGCGCCCCTTCTCCAAGGGTGAGACCGTCATCCTGGAGGGTTCCGGAGGGGCCGCTTTCTTTCTTATCGACTCCGGGGAAGCCACGGTCTCCAGCAAAGGCGTTACAATCGGAACACTAGGACCCGGAGATTATTTCGGTGAGATCGCCTTGATCGATGGCGGTCCGCGCTCTGCCACCGTCACTGCCGCCTCCGATCTGGTCTGCTATGGACTCACCTTTTGGGAGTTCCGTCCGCTGATTGAAAGGAATAGCGCGATCGCCTGGAAGCTGCTTCAGGCACTGGCCAAGCGGCTGCGCGCCGCCGAAGAGAAATAGCCAGCGAGGGTAATGCTTGATCCGCAGGTCTTGGAGTCGCCAGCCCCTGGCGCTTGGGCTAAAATCATTTCGTGAGTGTCTCTTTGCACAAGTCTCTTCTTCGGAATACATTTCCTGTCATGGTTTTGGGGTCTCTTGAATTGTTTACTGTCCGGTCTACTCAAGAGTTTGCCTTCACCCTATTACAGCATTAGTGAGTTTCCAAGCTGACTTATCTGAACTTGGTGAAGGTCGATGCCGAGCAAACTGGGCTGGAAAGAGATCGCCTTCGATTGACGACCGCAGATATTGTCTGGAACGCCGCCGGAGAGTACCGGCGGCGGTGTGTCGTTTTCCAGATTATCCTACTTTCTCAATCTGTAAAAGGCCCCTGTGTTGAGCCGGGTATTAATAGCCGTCGTCCCTGCGCCAGTCAGAGGGTTCGGTACACCGGTCACGGCGCTCCAAGTTGCAGTCGGACCCAGTTTAGGGCTCGCCTCAAGAGTGAACCCGGCGGCCGCGTCCGTCCAACTCAGGTTGAGTGTGCCGGCTGAGCCGTTGAAGGTGGTGGTCAAAGTGGGCGGGGCGACCACCGGAACGACTTTTATGAGTTGGAGAGCGTTCAAGGGTGGCAGGTAAGTAATGCCTGTGTTGGTGGACTCGGGGGTAATCGTAATTGTGAGGCTTCCGTCCGAAGCCGGGCTGACGTTGTCATATTGGACGTAATTTCCATGCTGGCGGGCATTCGGATCGGTGCTGGACATTCGGATGTAGCCAGGCGAGGCGATGTACTGGCTGGCATCCTGTGCCTGCACATGGTAGGTCGGGTAAACCGCATCCCCCGTCAGGTCCACCTGTTGTTCGTACGTAGTGTTAAAGGTAAAGCCGACGCTGTAAAGGATCAGGCTGTAGTTCGAACCCGCGGGAACACCGTTTAACAAGATTGTCATCGCGGCATTGTTGTTATGAAGGTAACCCTGGAAGAGAGCATGATCGGCGTCAGAATCCCCGGTGCCGGTTGTTACGCTCATGAGGGTATCATAGCTAATGGTGACGGGAGTGGAGGTGCCTGCGCTATCAAACAAGGGCAATCCTGCGGCCGCGGTGTCGGAAATGTTATTGAAGTTCTCCTGCTGTACGACCCCGGCGACGTCGTTTGAGCTGAGAACACCTCCCGATCCACCGCCGGAATTGGCGGCGCTCGTGCCGACGAAGTTCACGCCGACGTAGGGCTGGTTTGGCGACGGTTGGCCGGGCACGACAGTCAAATGCGCAGTCGCGCTTGTGACGCTGTTGCCGGCGGCGCTGATTACCACTTGATATGTTTTTCCGTTATCCGGCGCGGACAAAACAGGTGTGACGTACGTCATCCGTGTCGCATTTGGGATATCCGTGCCATTAACCTGCCATTGATAATATAGCGTCGGCCCAAGGGATGCGGCTTTGACCGTAAACTTTGCCCGTGAATAGGTACTGCCGGTGAAATCTGCCGGTTGCTGCGAAATAGTAATCGCCCCGGCATCGGGGTTAATGAAACTCTCGATCAAATTTCCGCTCAAGACCGGTAATGCCGCGGGCGGAGTCGTATCGCCTTGTCGCCTGGCCGCAACTCCCATTACCGCCGTTCCAGTATTTTGCCGGAAAAGCGCTTCCAAAAGATACGGTTGGCCCGCATTCAAGGGCACGGAGGTGCCCATGACAGAGGCGTCAAAGTTACTTTGAATGTTCGGCGAATCGATCAGCAGCGCGAGATTCGCCTCCGAAGTATCTGTGCTCAGTAGCAACTGCGCCGCGTCGTCATTGTATATAAAGAACTCATAGACCCCGCCGGCGGGCGGGAGAAAAAGCGCCCGGACCCGCGCTCCGTAGTTATTGCCCGTAATGTCATTCTTGATCTGGAATCCTTTAGCCACGTCTGAAAGGTTGGGATTATTCGGATATTTGGCATCCGCCAGCAAATCAGCGACCCCGCCCCCTGCGTTGTTCGTATCCACATTCAGGTAAAAGTCCCGCGTCACCCAGCCTGCGGAAAGTTTCCAGGCGGTAAATCTCACTATCGAGTTAGGGGCAATCTGCGCCCCATTCACACTCGTCACTCCATTCACCGTGACGACATAATTGCTGCCGGCGACCTGAGTTGAGGTTGTCAACAGGATATCTCGCGAAGTATTGGGGTTCAGCACCGCATCCAGCACGGTGAGCCCGCCGCTCAGGCTGAAATGTGACAAATTGGTGGAATCGGCTGATAGGGGACTATCGAATGTGATGTTGACGGTCGTTAACGAAGCCGAACCCACCGCGCCAAGAATCTTCGGAGGGGTTTTCGAGCCGGAATCGGGCAGCGCATTGAAATCCGCTTCAGTCATTGCGTCGTTCGTACTAAAGACGAATCGATCCAGGAACATTCCGGCTTCACGAGTGCCGATCTTGAAGGTCAACGGCGTGCCCGCGTCCAGTTCGGCTTGCGTAACCGTGTACGTAGAGGTGTCCTTAAAAACATTATAGCTGTTTGCGGCGGGCACCGGTATGGCGTTGTTGACCGAAGCTGTCAAAAAATTCGCGCTGGTCGGGTCATTGGTCAGGTCTCCGAAATCCACCGGAACGCGAAAGCTATTGGCTGAATTCGGATCGATGTCGGTATAAGCCTTGTCCGCACGCCATCGGTAATAGAGAGAGTAGGTACCGGTTTGAGTGAAATTGAGGGAGTACAACGCAAAACTCGAGGCACTCGCCGTCTGGTTTGCGCCTGCTTGATAAAGCGCCTTGCCGCCGTTTGCGGTCGCATCGTTGGTGATGACCCAGGAGGTGGGCGAACCGGCGAGCACTTGGCTGACTCGCTCGGCCTGGAATGCGACAAAGCCATCGGTTGGGCCTTGCGTGACCAGATCCGTGTCCGAATCGGGCAGCGCATTGAAATCGGCTTCCACTAAGGAATCATTTGTGCTGAGGACGAATCGATCCAGGAACATGCCGGCTTCGCGAGTGCCGATTTTGAAAATCAACGGCACCGCTGCATCCACCTGCGCCTGCGACACGGTGTAGGTAGTATTGTCTTTGAATACATTGTATGAATTGGCTCCAGGAATGGGGACCGCGTTGTTGACCGAGGCGGTGAGGAAGTTCGCGCTGGTCGCGTCGTTGGTCAGATCCCCGAAATCCACCGGTACTCGAAAGCTGTTGGCCGAATTAGGATCAATGTCTGTGTAGGCTTTGTCGGCGCGCCACCGGTAATAAAGCGTGTAGGTGCCAGCCTGGGAGAAGTTGAGCGAATACAAAGCGAAGCTGGACGCACTCGCGGTTTGGTTTGCGCCTGCCTGATAAAGCGCTTTTCCGCCGTTCGCAGTCACATCATTGGTGACCACCCAGGATGTCGGGGAACCAGGGACAATTGAGGCCACGGATTCCCCTTGAAAGGCCACAAAGGAACTGCCGCTGCCCTGGTAAATGGTCGCGGCTTGAACCGAAACCGCTAAGACGAACGCGACGCAGACGAGGGTAAAGTTAACGCGGGAAGAGAGTGATTTGGTGCGCATAAGGTTGAGTAGAGCTGGATGATGGCTGGGTTAGGTACATAGTTATCAACAGCTTCCAAGGACCCGAGTCGAGGCTAATTCGCTAATATAATGAGGTTTGTTAAATCTACTTACAAGCAAAAAATTTCGAAAGCGGTAACCAAACCCATGAAGAGTGGGTCAGTACCAGCGAATACCGCGTTTAATGGCCGCTTCAGCTCAGGAACGAGACTTCAGTTTGAGCACCACAATGCTGTGCGGTGGCAGAGTGTAGCTAAAGACCGGCTGGACGTGCTCCAGGGTCGTTGTCGTCGGAATGACATTATGTGGATGCACGATCGAATTGATCTCGCCGAGTGCTGCGGTCAGGGTGATGGCAGTGGCTTTGGAGGCGAGCGAGGCAATGCCCTTAAGCTCAAGCTGCAGCGATTCCGGTTTGTCTTGCGGGTTGACGAGTTTAATAAAAATTTCGCCTGTCTTGCTGTCACGGGTTGCCGCGCCTTGAATTGTTGTCTCAACCGATTGCATAGCAAGGATCTCATCGCCTAAATTTCTGCTGAATACCTGAAATGCGTAGTAACTGGGCGAACCAAACGACGAAAGCGCATCGTAGCCGATGAGGTCCGGCCGCCATTGACGCCCGCCCGGGTTCACATTGACCAACAATGGAGCGTAACATTGCATGAGGATAAGGTCCGAGTTGCGCTCCATCGCCGCCATGAACGCGGCGTCGCCCAGGGCGGCCTTCATCGATGGTGTCGGGGGTTGCTGCCGGGCGGCGGCATCCCACGGCTTGATCTTTGCATCTTCGTGCGCCGCCCATTCGCCGACGAAAATTTCCGGTCCGGAGCGATCATATTTGCGGGCGTAGTCAGGGGACATGTGCAGGAATTCATCCGTCGAGCGGTAGTAGTGTTCGTCGATCATGTCCGGCTTGCGGCTGTGAACGCGCATCTTTTCTGGTTGATCGTTGGCAATGGTGGAAATGGTTTTGAGGTGCGGATACGGGGCTTTGATAGCGTCATGGAACTGCGCGAACCGCGCGTCGTAGCTGCCGGACTTGTCGAACCAGTCTTCGTTGCCGATCTCGACATAGGTCAGGTTAAACGGCTTCGGGTGGCCGTCCTTTGCGCGTCGCGCGCCCCAGGTGGTCCTCGTGTCGCCGATGACATACTCAATCTCCTCGAGTGCTTCTTTCAGATACGGTTCGAGCTCGGGCCCGGGATTGACGTGTATGCCTCGTAGGGAATAGCCGGCGTAAACCGCCAGCACCGGCTCGGCTTTCATATCTTCGCACCATTCCAGAAATTCGAGCAGGCCCAGTCCATCCGACGAACGGTAACCCCATGGACAAGGGTGGCCGTGGCGTTCTTCGATCGGACCGATGGTCTTTTTCCATTCAAATCGCGTCTCGATCGTGTCGCCTTCGAGATAATTGCCGCCCGGAAAGCGCAGGAACTTTGGTTTCAAGTCGACGAGCATCTGCATCAAATCCTTTCGCAAACCGTTCGGACGGTCGTTCCACGTCGGTGGGAAAAGGGAAACAAGACCGAGCCAAACGGTTCCCGGTTGCTCGAATGTGATCTGGAAACGGGCCTTGGCTGTCGGGACGACGCGATCGGTTTTCAAGGTGACCTGAAATCGATTCCACTTCTCGCCAAGCCCGGAAATTTTCCCGCTCGCATAGACCGTTTTTGCATCTTCAGCGACAATCGAGACGGTGAGCGGGCCGGAGAAGCCTGCACCAGATCGGGCAAGCAGTGTGGTCCGATACCGGGTGTTCGGCTTCACCGGGATGCCCCAATAGCCGCTGTTGGCAACACCGGCCGGGTGGTCACGGGTGGCCTTATCGATCTTTAACCGCAAGCTGGTGGTGAGCTTGTCATTGCAGGGATTCGCCGGGTCGAGCGCGATCGTTGCATCAGAGGCATCGTCCTTGATGACGGACCAATGCGCCGGCGTATTCGCGTCATCCAGAAAGACGCGATTACGAATTAGTTCGGCGTAGAGCCCTCCGTCATAGGAATGGTTGATCTCCTCGGTCATTAATCCGTAGAGGCGCGGGCTGACTTTTCCAGACGGATGACCGGCATCGACAGTAAAAGATGCGCCGAAGGCAAGGCGACCTATGGAGATCAAGTATACGACGAATAGGCCTAATTTGTTCATGGTACGATTTATTCTTCAGGGTTTTTGAGGTGGATGCGATGGCTTCAGTGGCAGCTTAGGTTCGTCTGGCCGGGGTGTTTGTTGCAGCGCAGTAATTACCGCGTCGAATGCGGGCTTCGGCCGTCCTGCACGGTCGAATAGCAACGGATAATTTACGCGTCGCCACGGGAAATAATTCAACCAGCTCTGGCCATCGTGCAGGTCCCAGAAGGAGACTCGTGCGATGATGTCGGAGTATTTGCGAAACAGCGTGAACAGTTCTCCGTATTGTTCGGCTTGCCGCTGCAGGATCTCCGGCGGGCAACCCTCGGCATACGGGTTAAGTTTCGACAACTCGTCACGGTATTTGCCGCCGTCCTGCCACCAGCGACCTCGAGGAATCACGTCGATGTCGAGTTCGGACACGACGACCTTTATGCTGAGTTCCCGCATTGCGATCAGTGTCGCCTCAATGTCTGGTAACGGTATCCGGTCGAGCTCGTAATGCCCTTGCAATCCAATCGCGTCAAGCGGAGCTTTCCGTTCGCGCAGCGAGCGCACCAGCCGGATGAGTTTGGCTCGTTTGTTCGGCAGTTCATTGTTGTAATCGTTGTAGATCAGCAGGGCGTGCGGATCTGCCGCATGGGTGAACTCAAACGCCTTCACAAGGAACTCTTCGCCACACGCCTGTGACCAGCCGGAGCTACGCAGGTAGTTCGTTCCGTCATCCAGAGCTTCGTTCACGACGTCCCACATCCCGATGCGCCCGCGGTAGCGTCCCACGATTGTTTCGATATGGGTCTTCATGCGAGCCAGGAGCAGTTCAGTTGGGGCGGCATTGCTGCCGACACGATAAAACCACGCGGGGGTGCGATCATCTTTGGCCCATACCAGGCAATGGCCGACAACCTGCAGATGATTCGAAACTGCGAAGTTTACAAACGGATCCGATTGGTCAAACTTGAATTGCCCCTCCACTCGCTGGACGGCGTCTGGTTTCAGGCAATTCTCGGGGGTTACGCAGTTGAACTGGGACAGAAGCAAAGGCCAATCCTCCGGCCGCTCCGGGATGCGGTCACTCAAGCCAACGCCGATAGTGAACACGCCCGCCGCTGCATTTCGCAAGGAACGTGCTGAGCCTACTTCAGCTCCGAACTCTGGAGGCGCAGCGACCAAAGAGGCGATTAAAAAAATAAAACCGCTGCTGCGCCGGGTTATGGGCGCGGCGGACAATAAGAATTGAGTTAGCCTGTTCAATCTTCTTCCAACGGAGACACTACTTCCCACCGCGCTTAAGTTCCGCGCTTAATCGGACTGTCTTGCCGGGACTCAAATTGATTTCTGCCGTGCGGTTGCCATATCGGACCATCGCTTTGCGTCCACCGACCGATTGGATTTTAACCTCGGTTAATTTCCCGCTGTCCCATGCAAGTTCGACTTCGAATCCGCCGCGGGCGCGCAAGCCCGTGACATGCCCTGTTGACCAGTGGCCCGGCAGCGCAGGCAACAGCTCGATCTCGCCGGTGTGGCTTTGCAGAAACATTTCGGTAATTGCGGATGTGCCGCCAAAGTTGCCGTCGATTTGAAACGGCGGGTGCGCATCGAACATGTTGGGATAGGTTCGCGTCGGATCGAACAGGTGATTTAGAATGCTGGACGCCCGGTTGCCGTCGTGGAGCCTGGCCCAACAATTGATGCGCCAGGCAATCGCCCAGCCCGTAGTGATATCGCCGCGGTTGTTGAGGCTGAGCTTGGCCGCCTCAGCGAGCTCGGGCGTGCCGCGTGGGGTGATCTGCGCGCTCGGAAACAAACCATACAGGTGAGAAATGTGGCGATGCTGCTGCTCCGGCGCTTTGGCGTCCCAATCTTCCAGCCATTCCTGCAGTTGTCCCTTTGAGCCGATTTGATTTGGCGCCAGTCTTGCGCGGGCCGATGTTAGTTGCTTTCGAAATTCGGCGTCAGTGCCCAGGATTTCTGACGCCGCGATGCAGTTGGAGAACAGATCGCGAATGATTTGCTCGTCCATGGTCGGTCCCGCGCACACCGCGGCCCCGAACGGATGCTGGTTTTCCGGCGACAACGACGGATTGGTGACGAGCCATTTGTGTTTGGGCTCTTCCACCAGGGTTTCGAGAAAGAACTGGGCTGCGCCGCGCATCAATGGATAAACCTGTTTTAAATAAGTCTTGTCACCGCCGAATTGATAATGGTCCCAGAGCGGAAGGCACAACCACGCCCCGCCGCTCGGCCACATCCCCCAATCCGGCCCGTCGATAGGACCGGTGGCCCGCCACAAATCGGTATTGTGATGCGTCACCCAGCCGCCGGCGCCGTACATTTCCTTCGCTGTGCGGGCACCGGTTTCGGACAAGTCGCGGACCATCGCCACCAGCGGCTCAACGCACTCGCCCAGGTTGCACGACTCCGCCGGCCAATAGTTCATCTCGGTGTTGATGTTGATGGTGTATTTGCTTCCCCACGGCGGGTTCATGCTGTCATTCCACAGGCCTTGGAGGTTGGCGGGCTGTCCGCCCGGCCGCGAGCAGCTGATCAGCAGATAACGCCCATATTGAAAATAGAGAGCCGCGAACTGCGGGTCATCGCCGGTATGAGAATTCCGGATACGCTCATCGGTCGGCAATTTCATCGCATCACTGCTGCCAAGCTCCAGTGACACGCGACGGAACAGACGTTGGTGTTCCCGGACATGCGCGGCGAGCAGGGCGCTGAAGGTTTTGCCTTCCGCAGCCGCAATTTGGCGTTTCACAATCGCAACTGGATCGCCGCTGACGTCTTTGAAACTCCGATAGCTTGTCGCTGCCGCAATTAGAATGGTCGCCGAATTGGCATTTGCGACCGCGACAGAATTGGATGTTGCGGTGAAAGTTCCGCCGTCGGTCAGCACCCGGACGCGCACTTGGAATTTGAGGGCACCTGAGATTCCTTGCGAATTCCCATTTACGCCGCGCATCACCAGCGTGTTATTCGATTCATTTTCGACTGACACCTTTTGAGGCGACTGCAGTCCAGCGCCAAAGGCAATCGCCCTCTGTTTGTCCGCTGTGAGGCGAACCACAATGACGTGGTCGATTGGGCTGGCAAAGGTCTGCCGCAAAAATCGGGTGCCCTGAGCAGTGTATTGAACCGTCGCCACCGCCGTATCCAGGTTGAGATCACGCCGGTAATTTTCGACAGCACTCGAATCAGGAAACGTTAGAATCAAGTCGCCCGCTGTTTGATATGGCATTTGGCCGAGCGGTTTGGACATGATCTTTGCACTGACCAGTTTTGCCGCTTCCCGGTACTTGCCATCAAATATTAATCGTCGCGCTTCCGGCAGGGCCTGTCGCGCATCTGGATTCACCGGATCGTATGGCCCGCCGGCCCAAAGCGTTCCTTCATTCAACTGCAGTCGCTCTCGGTTTATTCCGCCGAAAACCATCGCGCCGATTCGGCCGTTCCCAATCGCAAGCGCCTCGACCCATTTTTCCGCGGGTTGTCGGTACCAAAGGGTCAGCGGCTCGTCCGGTGCCGATGCACTGCCTGTTATTTGTGGTTCCGCGGCTGCAACCGGGCAGGCAATGACCAACACGGCGCAAACGATTCGGTGGCTATTCATTTCAGGTACTTTAGCGGATGGCTAATTAGCTGGTCACTTTGGCGCTTGCGCGCATCATCGGCTTCGCGACCAATCAGGTCGAGCACCATTGCGCCGGGCACAATCAGAGCCGGAGCAGCTGATCAAATCGGCGCATCGAATTCGTCGACATGCCTGAACCCGTAATAGTTTGCCGCAAATTACGAGTATTGGACATGCAATTGGAACTATTTTCTGGCTTCAGGCTTGCCTTGCTGCAGGATTCCACGGTTGATAGCTGACCGGTGGGAGCGACCAACTCTATGCCGACCTCGACAGTCGTGAAACAGGCAGTGCTGGTGGTGATGCTGCTGGCACAAGAGGCTCCTGCCGCTTGGTTATCGGACCGCGCAGTAGATGCCTATAACGTTCGTGTAGGCACGCAAACGTTCGCCGGTCTTTACCAATTTACTACCAACACGCTCCTAATCGAAACCGCCCAGGTTATCAGCAACATGGGCAGTAGCGTCATAAAGTTCTATTTAGGCAAAGAAGCCGAGCGGCAGTCCCGTGTTTCTCTTGGACCAAATATCACCAACCTGATAACCCTGGTACGGGATGAGCCTTCCTACCATCGTGTCCTGGACATGCCCTTCCAACATTTTGTGATGTGGGCCTATCCGTTTGGCAACTCGTGGCCGTTTGACGGTTATTCCGCCCGAGAACGAGCGGATGATTACCGGGAACTGTACGACCTCACGTGCTATCTGCTGACGAACTATAATAATTCGGGCAAGACGTTCTATCTCGGCCACTGGGAAGGTGACTGGTATCTATTACCCAACTACAACACTTCCACAAATCCGTCGCCGGTCGCTATTCGGGGGATGATCGACTGGCTGAACAATCGGCAAAAAGCAGTCGATGATGCCAAGCTTGCCACCACGCACAGCGGCGTGGAGGTTTTCAATTACGCGGAGGTGAATCGGGTATTGGACGCGATGTCGGGGAACACCAATATCAATCAACGCGCGATTAATATGGTTGTGCCGTACGTGACCAAGCTCGATTGCATCTCTTATTCATCGTATGACGTTATGGATGCCAACGCGACGACGCTCAAGTCGGCTTTGGATTACATGCAAACCATGTTGCCGACCAACAAAGCGAGCGTGGTTCAAGGTGGGCGACTCTGGATTGGCGAGTATGCCTGGGGCTCGCTGGACAATATCATACAGGAACAGAACAGCCGTGCCTACCTGCAGCGTTTGTTGAGCTGGAACCCGGGACCGCGGTTTATCCTGTTTTGGGAAGTCTATAATAACGAAACGAACAGAGCCTTTTGGTTAATAGATTCCAACAATATAAAGGTCGCTTCCTACTTCCTTCATCAACGGTTTATAAATAAGGCCCGCATGTTAACCGCTCAATTCAAAGAGCGAACCGAGCGGCTGCCGAACGACACTGAATTCGGTCCGCTGGTTACGCCCA
>Ga0310810_10001763_pt1 | contig 22898 bp, 20 predicted proteins | sample NCmetagenome_FD_207641 | JGI IMG/M metagenome (GOLD analysis project Ga0310810, IMG submission 207641) | Soil microbial communities from experimental microcosm in Duke University, North Carolina, United States - NC | ecosystem: Engineered > Artificial ecosystem > Soil microcosm > Unclassified ... | reverse complement strand
CGCGCCGCCCGCGATGGCCCAGGCGCGCGCCCGAACGTCGCCCTTGGCCAGCAGCAGATCGAGCGCGCGCGCCGACAGCAGTGCGACCGCGAGCTGCGCGACGACGATCACCGCCACCGCGACGCGGAAGCGCGACCACAGCGGCAGCACGTCGTGCAGCACGGCGTACGCGGGCCCGAGCCGCGTGCCCAGCGCGAGGAGCGCCGCGACGACGGCCGCGCCCGCCAGGAACCGCGCCGCGCCGTCGCGCCACGCGCGGCCCGTCGTGACGAGCCCGAGCGCGAGCGCGACCGCGAGCCCGCCGAAGTATTGCGGGAAGTCCGTGCCGTTGAGCCCGCCCCAGTACGTGGGATCGTGCGCGCCCATGGCCCGCGGCCACACGAACACGAGGAAGTCGCGAAGCGCGAGACTGTAGCGGCGCACTTCTTCGAGAAAGACGCCGCTCGCGAGGCCGCGGATCGAATCGCCGCCATACAGCGCCATCGGCCACCACACGACCGTCGCCATGGCCAGTCCGAGCAGCGCGGCGCCGAGCCCGACGACGAGGCGTCTGGGACGGCGGAAGCGCCACGCGCGCTCGAGGCCGAACGCGCCCGAAAGGAGCGCCGAGAAGTACACGAACTGCGGGTGCCCGGCCAGCACCTGGAGCGCGACCACGAGCGCGAGGCCGACGCTCCTTTGCAGCACCGCGCGCGACGTCGCGGCGCTCATCACGCCGTGCACCGCGAGCAGCGACAGCGGCATGAGCGACGCGGTCACCAGCTGCGCGTGATGGCCGTACGCGAACGGCACGACGAGGTTCGGCAGCGCGCCCCACGCGACGCCGGCCCAGATCATGGCCGGCGTGCCGGCGCGCCACAGCGCGCGCACCAGCGCCGCCGCCGCCAGCATGCCGGCGAGGTGCGCGAGCAGCGGCAGCACGAGCGGCGGCCACACCGGAAACGCGTCGAGCCGCGACAGCGCGTCGAGTGCGGCGTCCGGCAGGTACTGAGGGCGCGGGTCGGCGAGGCTCGCCGCCGCCGGGACGCCGAGGAAGACGTAGGGATTCCACAGCGCGCGCTCGTGCTCGGCGCGCCACACGTCGGCGGAGAAGCGCGCGTACGGCGCGTCCATGGGCCAGTCGCCGCGCGCGAACACCCGGGCCTGGAACAACTGCGGCGCCCACAGCATCGCCCACGCCGCGAGCAGCACGATCGCGGCCACGACAAAACGCCCGCCCGCGGCCGGGGACGGCGCGTGGGCGGGCGAAGTCACGTCGGGCCCGCGATGGTCGCGCGGGCGGTTCACGCCGGAGGCCGCGCGTGTCGTCGAGTCGGGGCGCGGCGGGCGGGCCACGGTGGCGAGGCGTCCTGGAGCGTCAGGCCTTCTGGAACACGCCGCCGTTGCCGTACTTCTGGAACAGCGCGCCCCACTGCGTGGCGAGCATGTCCTTGACGCGCGGCTTGCCGTTCACCGGATACCAGAATCCGTCGTGGTACAGGCGCGACGCGAAGTAGCTCCACGGCACGATCGGCGAGCGCAGCAGCATGTTCTCGAGGGGCTTCAGCGGGCCCCAATAAATGAGCTTCTGGCCGCGCGAGGCCAGCGTGTTCTCGTTCAGCGAGCCGCGGAAACCGAAGTTCACGTTCTTGATGTCGTCGCCGACGATCTCGATCTCCTCGGGGCGGCCGACGCCGAGCCCGTTCTCGTGCGCGAGGCGTATGAACTTGAGGTCCGTCATCGGATCGAAGCCCATCATCTTCGCGGCGATCGCGTCGATGGCCACGCAGTCGTCGGACGCGAGGATGTAGTTCTTGACGTGCGGGCGCATGCAGCGCGGTCCCGGGCCGTCGCCGACGATCGTGCCGTCCATCACCGCGAACACGCCGGGATGGATCTCCTTCTGGATGCGCAGGAGGTCGACGAGCGTCTCGTGGATCACCGAGTGCGTCCAGTGGCGGTTCAGGTTCAGCAGTCCGCCGAACGCGTTCTTCATCGAGCCGGTCGTGCCCGTGAAGATGTGCGTCTTGACCGTGGGCATGTGGATCACGTTCTTGCCCATCAGCATCTTGGGGATCTGGATGCCCTGCTTCTCGAACACCCGGTCGAGCACCAGCATCTTGCCCTTGGGCTCGTAGCGGATCCACTCCGTCGGCGGCTCGCTCAGGTACTGGATCGGCACCTTGTACTTGTCGAGCACCGGCGCCAGGTGGTTGTTGACCGTGCCCTCGCGGCAGCTCACCACGACGGTGTCGTTCTGGGCCGCGATCAGGTCGCGCGAGACGTCGTAGTTGTCGCGCTTCAGCTTCTCGATGACGCCGTGCATCTGCCACGGCGTGGTCGAGCACGCGGGCATGTAGACGTGCCACGAGATGTTGATGCGCAGGCAGGTCTGGGCCGAGAACGGCAGCGCCTGGCGATAGTTCGCCAGGTCCATGAGGCGGCCGTAGTCTTCGACGACGGTGTCGGGCGAGGTGCGGAGAACGGCGACTTTCGACATGAATTCCTCGGGGGCTTTGGTTCTGGGCGCGGGCTGAGGCCCGCGTTCGAGTGGGCCGGAATCTTAGCAGATCGGGACCGTGGTCGCCGACCGGTCCCCGAGGTTATCGGTACGTCAGGCCCCGCGCTTCAGTCGCGGCCCGCGCCCGCAGAGCGGCGGTGTGCAACCGCCCCCCTGCGACCCCTCTCGGGGGGTTCGCGCGGCGCTCGAGGCGCGCGACTACGGCGTGCGCGCGGGCGGCACGCTGACCACGTTCGCCATGCGCGCGGCGAGGCGCGGCTCGGGCGCGGACCCGTCGTGACGGAACGCCTCGCGACCGGCATCGATCGCCGACTTCACGTCCACGCCGAGCCCGGTCGCCGCGTCGCGCGTGTCTTCGAACGATTGGCGCGCCTGGCGCCCCACGCGCCGCGCCGCGTCGCCGAGTCGGCGTCGCGTGTGCTCACCGCTCGCGGGCGCCAGCAGAAGCGCGAGCACTCCGCCCACCACCGCACCGAGCGCGAAGCCGACGAGCGGCCCCACGAGGCTGCTGTCCGTCCTGCCCTGCTGAGTCTCATTCATGGTCTTGCTCTCCGTTGTTCGAGAAGCGTGGCTGCTGCGTGAATCGTCGAACCATCAGATCGAGCAGATGGGTGGCGCCGGTCCTGACGCCGCGCGCCATGGCCGCGGCCGCGAGGACGGGCTCTTCGATCTCGTCGAGAACCGCGCCGGACAGGTCGGCCGCGCGCTCGCCCAGCCGCTGGAAGCGTGTGACGACTTGCTTCGTGGGCGCCATCATCTCGCGCACCGCGTGCAGGAGGTCCCGCGTCTCCTTGATGAAGTGCTCGGACTGGGACATCGAGAGTTGTGCCGCCGAGGACAATTGCGAGGCCGTGCGCACGAGGCGGACCAGGGCATAGATCGTCGCGGCGGAGAGCGCGAGGAATGCCAAGGTTACAATTACAATGCAGACTTGGATCAGCGCGGGCATCGTCGCATCTCCCTCGTGAATGGTCCGTGCGCTCTTGCGCGGGAAACGCTGCTCCCGGCGATTCGCTCCAGTGACGGCGCAAACGAGTCACGCAATATCGAGGCCACTCCGGCTCGGCGCGAGCGACGCCCGGACCCGTGTAATTCGTACCGCGCTTTGAAGAATCCCGGCGTCGCGGGCTCTCCGTGGAGACGCTCGCGAGTCGCTCGCCGGCGCGCGTGCCGCCCCACCCCACTGCTCGGCCCCGCCTTGCGGCGCAACGCGCCGAGCGCTCGAAGCGCGGCACGGTTCTCGCGTGATGGAGTTCAGCCTAAGGATGGCGTGGCCTCGCTCGAGGCCCGCGTCGCATGCCGCCTCGGGATGCGCGCGATCTCCCGAACGCACGACCATCGCTGGAACCGGCTCACACCCACGAGGGAACCCCAATGACCATTCGCCCCAGGATTCGAGTGCTCCTTCCGCTGCTGACCCTGACCCTGGCCCTCGCGACCGCCACCACGGCTCTCGCACAGACCTCCGCGTCGTTCCAGGTCACGTTCGGCAGTACGCCGCATTGGACGAGCGTGCGCGGCACGCGCGTCCAGGAGATCCGCATGAGCGAGCGCCCGAACTACGACATGTTCCGCTACGGCGGCGGCTACTACGTCTACAACGACAACCGCTGGTACATGTCGCGTCGCGGGCGCGGCCAGTTCAGGGCCATCGACGAGCGCCGGGTTCCGAGCGAGCTGACGCAAGTCTCGAAGGACCACTGGCACAACTATCCGTCGAGCTGGCAGGACGAGAACGGCAACTCGCGCTACGGCCACAACCAGGGTCGCGGCCGTGGGAATCGCCAGGCCCAGCCCGCGGACGATCGCGGCCACCACTAGAGACCCGATGCGCAACGTCGCAACACCATCGTGAACCGCGAAGCGGGCGCCGCCGTCGGGCGCCCGCTCGTTCATTGGCCTCGCGACGGCGCCACGTGGCGCCTCGAGGCCGCCCGCTCCCTCACTTCTGGGAGGCCGTGGAAGCCGCCGCGTCGCGCTTCGCCGCGCGGGTCGGACCGGGCGCCAGCTCCTCGATGACCGCCTGGAGCACCGCGGCGCCCGGCAGCGCGAGCAGCGCGCCCGCGGGCCCGAGGAGTTGCGCGCCGGCGAGCACGCTGACCGTCACCACGAACGGATGCATCTTGAGGTAGCGCCCCATCAGCCGCGGCGTGACGAGGGCGCCGATCGCCCAATTGAGCCCGGTGTAGAGCGCGAGGCCGAGCACGACCTGCGCCGGGCCCACGCTCGATCCGGCGAGCGCGATCGCGGCGGCGGTCGCCATGAAGCCGAGATAGGGAATCAGCTCCGCGGCCCCGGCCAGCAACCCGAGCAGCAGCGCCGCCGGGTGGTGCAGCAGCGCGAGCCCGGCGCCGACCAGCGCGCCGGTCACGACGCACACGATGGCCTGCCCGCGCACGTAGCTGCGCAGCGCGCGGTCCACCGCGGCGCCAAGCCGCGTGATTTCCGGGCGCGCCTGCTCCGGAACGAAGCGCAACGCGCTCACGCTGACCGCGTCGGACTCCGCGAGCAGGTAGAACGCGAGCAGCGGAAGCAGCGCGACGCCGAGCAGGCGGCCGAGACCCCCGAACACGCGTCCCGCGCCCTGAGCGAGCGTACCTCCCATGTTCGCGACCAGCCCCGCGGCGTCGGAGCGTGCGTTGTCGATCGCCGGATCGAGCCACGCGCTCAAGCCGTGCGCCGCGCCAAACGCGCGCAGGTCGTCGACGATGCGCGCGAGCACCTGGGGCGCGATGGCCGCGAAGTGCGTCGCCTCGGTCCCGAGTCGCGGGATCGCGAGCGCGACGAGCCAGCCGACGATGCCGACCAGCGTGAGCATGACAGCGCCAGCCACGAGTCCGCGCGGCAGGTGGCGGCCGCGCGAGTCGCGCACCCGCTCGATCGCCTTGACGGCCGGTAGCAGCGCGTAGGCGACGAGGACCGCGTAGCCGATGAGCAGCGCGAGATCGCGCAGCGCCCACACGAGGAGCACGGTCACGATGCCGATCCCGAGCAGCGTGGAACGCGCCGAGGCGAGGCGGGTTGTCATGTCGACGTGTCCTCCTGGGCTCGCGCCGCGCCGGGCATCGGCTTCACCGGCATGAAAGCACGCGAGCCCCGAGTATTCCCGATCAGCGCGGGCAACGCCGCATCCAACGGCCGGCTCCTCGTCGACCGGGGCCCGCCGCCGAACACGACATCGTGCTCCGACACCGTGCGGGCCCCATCCAGTTCTCCAGGCCTCAGCGTCCCCGGCCTCGACGCCGGGCGTCGACGCTGAAGGCGCCGGCCCCGTGCGCCGCGAAGAACAGGAAGATAAAGCAGAACAGCACGGGCAGCTCGCCGTGGTTCTGGATCGGCCACGTGCCTTGCGGCTGGTGGACCTGGAAGTACGCGACCGCCATCTCGCCGGAGAGCAGGAACGCGACCGGCCGCGTGAGCAGCCCGAGCAGGAGCGCGATGCCGCCGCCGAACTCGAGGACGCCGGCGAGGCCCATCTGCGACATCAGCGGCACCGGGTGCGCCGCTCCCATCCCGCCGAACCATCCGAACAGCTTCTGCCCGCCGTGCATGAAGATGAGCAATCCCGCGACGAGTCGGAGCAGGACGTGAGTGGCCTGAGAGGCGCGTGTCGTGTTCATGGACGTGGCCTTTCCGTGGGACGGCGCGGTGGCGTCCAGGGGTCGAGCCGCGCGATGAGCAGGATGTTCATCCCTCGATCCCCCGAGAGAATCGCACCCCGCTCCGCGCGCACGCCTGCGTCACTACTTCACGATCACATCGTGATGCATGAGACGAAGCACGACAATGACGAGGATGACCACGATCAGGACGCCGATGATGGCGCCGGTGGCGTCGCCGCCGGTCGGCAGGCCCTTCGAGGCGCTGGCCAGCGTGTGCAGATCCTGGTCCGACATGCTCGCGAGGCGGGCCTGGGCGTCGGCGGGCGCGACGCCGTAGTCGCGGAGCTTCTGGGCGACGACCTTGTTCTCGAGCGCGCGCTGCGCCATCAGCATGTCGGCGTCGCGGGTCGACGCGATGGTCGTGACCCCGGACGGTTGCGAAGGCGCGAGGCCGGCGGCGGCCGGGGCGATGTCGATCGTGCCGAGGCACAGCACGACGAGAATGGCAGTCCAGGAGTAGAGCGGGCGACAGTGCCTGTTCATTTCACACCTCTCAGGTTCGCGGCATGAGACTTGGCGACGTGTGACGCCGTGGTGCGATGCGCCGGCGTGGTCAGAATCGCTGGGACGCGGGACGGCTGCGAAGGGCCTTGGCGGGGCTCGTAGAGCCCGCGGAACTCCTCGGTCCGGCGGCGCGGCACGAAGAGCAGCAGGAGCCCGCCGACGATCGCGACGGCGGCGACGATCGGCGACAGCGGAATGTCGTGCGGCTCCGTCGTCGTGGCCTGGAACGAGCCCACGTCGAGCAGCGTCCGCTGGCGGCTGTAGCTGATGCCGCCGTAGACGAGCGCGAGGATTCCCAGCACGATGAACACGAAGGCCAGACCTTTCACGAGACACTTCCTTTCCTATTGGAGTCGCTCTGACGATTTTTCAGTTTCTCGACGATCGTGATCCGCGCGACGAGGCGGCCGCGGTGAAAGCCCGCGAGAGGCCGAAGTCGCTCCTACCGCATCGCAACACTTCGGCTGACGGTGAAGCTCAACACGAGCCCTTCGGTCAGCACGACCTGGTCGCCGTCCGTTCCCGGGGTCACGACGGTCGGCGCGCTCCCGAGGGGCGCCGCAGACGTGCCGTCCTTACCGATCACGGCGTTGACGATGGCCGAGCTGTCGGCCAGCACACGGGCGATCGCGCTGAGGCTGCGCGCGTACGGGGAGCCCGCGACGACCGGCTCCGAGACCGCCACGACCGATTCGTCATAGTCGTTCACGTGGATGCTGCGCACGCGGAGCTGGAGGAACGCGCGCGAACCCGGTCGCCCCGCGACGACCCCTTCCACGACGCCGTCCACCCGGCTGCCGACCGGAATCTGCCCGCCATTGTCGAGGGGCACGTTCGCGGTCACCTCGCCGTGCCACGCGTCTCCGACATTCGCGGTCTCGGTGGACAAGTGGCTGGCGAGCGCGACGTCGAATCGCTTGCCGGCCGGGATCGCGTGCAGCAGGGGCAGGGCGTAGCGGCCCGGTGGATTGCCCGCCGCTTCAGCGGCGGTGCCGCCCGCGCCGCAGCCGCACAGGGAAAGCAGCGCCGCCGCGACCAAGAGGCCGGGCGCGAAATCGAGTCGCCCCTGGCGAATCATGCGGAGGCCTCCACGCGGGCGGTCATGATCAGATCTTGAACGCGAGCCCGAGCGACAGCGTCCAGAAATCCGGGTTGAACGTGGTCGGGACCTGAATGTTGTTCTTGTCCTTCTGCATGAAGATGTAGCGGCCGTTCAGGTCGAGGCCGAGATGCGGCGCGACCGGCACTTCGAGCCCGCCGCCCAGGTGGACTCCGACCTTGTCGCCGGTCGCGTCCTCGAGAATCGGGTTGCGATAGTCGGTCGTCGTCCGGTACCAGCCGAGGCCACCGCCCGCGTAGATCATGGGGAGCAGCTGGACCCACGCCGAGGCGGTGACGGGCCACTGGCGCACCGTGACGTCTCCGTTCGCAAACGAGTCCTGCCGGTAGCCGATGCCGCCCTCCAGCTTGAGGAACGGCAGCACGGGCGCGCGCAGCGCGAGGCCGCCGAACGCCTGAGCGTCGCCGGCGTTGGTATCGGTGGACTTGGTGATTCCGAACGAGGGGATGAGTTCCACCGCTCGCGCGCGACCGGCGCTCGTGGTGGCGAGCGTCGCGAGCAAGAGCGCGCCGACCAGATGCCGGGCTGCGAGAGCACGGCGTTTGCGATCCATCATGAGTGACTCCTGCAGCGGCGCGACGTGGACCAGAGCGCTGAAATCCGCCTGGCGGAAGGTGTCCGAAGCTCACCGGGCGACGGCGCCCGCGCGCTTCTTCGACGGGCTCGTAGCGCAGGAATGGTGCCACCGGGCGCGAGGCGCGAGCATCGGCGCTAGGGCGTTGGCGGGGAACGGCGTACGGCGGCGGCCGCGGCCGGCGTTGGCACCGCGCGCGGCCCGGGTGCGGGAGAAGGAACTTCAATCCCGGGCCGGTTCTTCAATGGCGGGCGCAGGGGTCGGCGTTCGCGGGCGTCGCGCGAACGCCGGCGCCGGGCGGTGAGACGTGCCCGAGCCCGGCGAACTAGCCGATCGTCGAAATCGGCTTCGGATCGCTCGAGCCCCGGCGCTTGGCCAGGCTGCCGACCACCGCGACGAGTTCGTTCGGACTCGCGGGCTTCGACAGGTACATCTGGAATCCCGCGCCGAGGATGGTCACACGGTCTTCGATCTTCGCGTAGGCGGTCAGCGCAACGGCGGGGACCATGCCGCCGCGCGACACCTCGCGCATGCGGATCTTGCGGATGAGCGAGTAACCGTCTTCGCCCGGCATCGCGATGTCGGAGATCAGCACATCGGGCTGCCAGCGATCGAACTCGGCCAGCGCCTCGGCGGCCGAGCACGCGGAGCGAGCGTCGGCGCCGCACGAGCTGAACAGTTCGTGCAGGGCTTCGCGGGCGCTGGGCTCGTCCTCGACGATGAGCACGCGGATGCTGTCGAGGCGCGCCAGGCGCACGTCGGCCAGCGCGTCGCCTGCGATCGGATGCCGGCGACCGGGCTCTCCCGCCTCCCGCGCGGTCGCCTGCAGCGGGAACTTGACGAGGAACTTCGAGCCCAGGTTCGCGCCGTCGCTCTCGACCGAGATCTCGCCGCCGTGCAGCTCGACGATGTGCCGCACGATCGACAGCCCGAGTCCCAGGCCGCCATGGCGGCGCATCGAGCCGCCGGTGCCCTGGCGGAACGGCTCGAACACGTGCGGCAGGAAATCCACGTCGATGCCGACGCCGCTGTCGCTCACCGAGATCTCGATGTGCGATTCGGCGCGCTGCAGCACGACCTGCACGCGGCCGCCCTTGGGCGTGAACTTGATGGCGTTCGAGATCAGGTTCCACATGACCTGCTGGAGCCGTTCCGAATCGCCCGAGATCAGCCCGGCCCGCTCGTCCAGCACGAGCTGCAGGCGAATGTGCTTCGCGTCGCTGGCCGGGGCCTGGGATTCGGCGGCCGCCTTGATCACCGGCACCAGGTCGATCGGCCGCACGTCGAGCCGGAACTTGCCGGAGACCACGCGCGACACGTCGACGAGGTCGTCGATGAGCTGGGCCTGCGACGTGACGTTGCGCTCGATCACTTCCAGTGCGCGCGCCGACTTCTCCTTGTCGAGCGTTCCGCTGCGCAGCAGCTGCGTCCACGTCAGGATCGGCGCGAGCGGATTGCGCAGCTCGTGCGACACGGTGGCCAGGAACTCGTCCTTCAGGTGTCCGGCCGCCTCCGCGTCCGAGAGCGAGGCGCGCGCCTCGGTCTGCCCCTTCTCGGCCAGGCTGCGTGCGCTCGACTGGAGCCGGTAGCTCCGGTTGAGCGCGGTGATGAGCAGCAGGCACAGCATGACGAGCAGCACGACGGTCGCGATCGTGATGACGATGAGGAGCATCTCGGCGCGGTACACCTTCGCGAGCGCGGCCGCCCGCCCGCGCGCCCGGGCCGATTCGACGCGCGTCACGAGCGCGGCCAGCGCCTGATCGAACTCGGCGCCGCGAATCATGATCGGGTCCGGGTCGAGCGTCGCCCCCTTCACCGTTCCCGAGCTGGCGAGCGCGTGCGTGAACGCCTCCTGCTGGGCACGCTCCGTCGTCAGGATCTTCTCGAGCAGAGCCCGGGCCTCGGGATCCGCGAGCCTGCCCTGCAGTCGGGTGACGAGATCGCGGACGAGCGCGCTACCCGCCCGCGCCGCCGGCGCGAACTGCCGGCCGCTCGTCAGGAGACAGGCCTGCACGTCCGCGATGTTCTTGACGCCGATGAGCTGGAGGGTCTTGGCGTCCGCGACGTCCTGGCCTTCGCCGGTCGCGACGTCCGCCATGCCGGAGATCAGGACTCGCGACGCGAACATCGAGGCGCCGCTGGTCAGGATGGCCAGCAGACAGACCACGATCACGCCGCTGATCAGTTTCCGTTGGAACGACCACTCGGGCACGTTGGGACCGCTTTTCTTGAGTGGGAGGCTTCAGCTCCCGATGGGAAGCACTGCCAGTGTGGCCCTCGTCGGCGGCCGCGTCGACCGCTTTGTGCCCGGAACGAGGGTCCTGGGTGACGGATGGGGAGCGTCACTCGTGCGACGATGTGATGCTTCGCACGATCGGTGCCATGAGGCCACTCCGCGAGGTGGCCGGTAAACACATGCGCGCCAAAGGATGTGCGCCGATTTGCCCGTCCCGCGGATTGAACGAAGTGTCGGCGCACGGAAGGGATTTCAATGCGCGGCCCGGTTCTTCAATCAGGGAGCGAACCCGCCGGCTCAGCGTTGGACGATCAGACGCCTCGTCCACTGCGCGTCGCCCAGGCGCGCCCTCACGAAGTACACGCCGGACCCGACGGCCGCGCCGCGATCGTCCTCGAGATTCCATGACCACTCTCCCGTTCCCGCGGCCCGACGGCCGCTGGCGAGCGTGTGCAGGTGCCGACCGCTGACGTCGAACACGTCGACCTGGACGTCCATGGCCGTGGGCAGCGAGTACGCCCAGCGCGTGGAGGCGCGCGCCGGGTTCGGCCAGGGCGTGGAGAACGCGAGCGCGCGAGCCGAGGGACCGACGTCGGCCGTCTGGGCCGGACGGCTGAGGAGGTTCGACACCGTCGACCAGTTGCCGCCGTCGTCCCCGGTCTTCATGGCCAGGTAATACAACACGCCGTCGGCCAGCCCCGAGACCACGAACGATTCCGCCGTGCCCGCAGCGGACGGCGCCGGCACCCCGCCGAGCCGCGTGGCCTGCAGGAAATTCGCGGCGGTGATCGGAGCGGTCGAGTAGCGCAGGTCGTAGGCCGTGGCCCGGCCGATGGTGCCGTCGTCGCCGGGCGCGGTCCAGTAGATCGAGAACGGTGTTGCGACGGCGGACGCCGCGGCGGGAGCCGCGACGGCGAGCAGCGAGGAACTGGCAAGCAGAGCGATTCGTCGGGTGGTCTTCATGAGTCCTCCCGGTCCGTGGCTCGAGGCTTGTGATGCGCGCGTGACAGATGCCGCCGGGCAGGACACACCGGTCCGTCCGGCGTTACTGGGTCGTGGTGCGGGGGCTGCCGCGAAGGCCGGTCGATCTTCGATCCCGGGAGCCCGGGTGGCCTGATTCACGGCGAAGGTCATCGAGCGAGCGCGTCGGCTTGCTCACGGAGGCGGTGTTGCCGCACCTGGACAACGCAAGGCCGGGACCATCGGGCGCCCGCGCGAGGATTCCTCTCAAGCCCGGGCCCAGCCGCACGATGGAGCGGGCGATCGCGTGGTTCGCTGCGCCGCGCGCCGCTCGAAGTGTCGCCCGATCACCCAGTGCGAGGCTGGCGCGCGTCGGCCCCCTGTCGATCCACGTCGCGCTCGCAGGCTCGGCGGCCCTCTTGCTCCAACCGCCTCGTTCTTGAATTTCCTTCCCACGCGCGCGCGGCCGTTTTTTCAATCGGGCGTGCCCCGGGGACGGCTGCCACCGCACGGAGGCGTGTGCCGCCACGATCCGGCGTCGGCGGCGCAACGAGTTGGCGAACGAGGCCGGCGTGGGGAGCGCTGGCATCAATCTGGCTCTAACGAATCGCTGGCGATCGAGGCTCACGCCGTCGATCGAGGAAGCTCGCGGTGCCGGCACTCCATGCAACGCGCATGGGATGGCGGCGCGAACCGCGCAAGAGCTTGTCGGAGTCCCAGGAGTGTTCGAGATGCAACACCGATCGAGGTGGGGATGGTTCGCCGGCAGCACCGTGGTGCTGCTGCTCGCGCTGGCTTCCGTGGCAAACGCCTACGTCCAGGGAATCGACGCCCATCTCGGGCGCAGTCTGAACGCGACACCCGACGGCACGACCGCGGGGTCGACGGCACAGATCGGATCACCGACCGCGCTGTCAGGCGAGCGCGGGCCCTACGCCATGCCGATCGAGCACGCGGTGACCGAACCCGTTCCCGAGCCCGGCACGCTGACGCTGGCCGCGCTGGGCCTGCTCGCGCTCGCGGCCGTCGGCCGAGCCCGCGGCCGCTTTCGGGCGCCCGGGCATTCCGAAGTTCTGTGAGTCGAAGCGGGGACGTGAATGGATAGCCTCAACGCGTGGTGGGATCGCCTGCCGGGCGAACGTTTCTGGCTCGACGTGACGGATCGCGACGACCGGGACAAGCTGCTGGCCGTGCCGCGAGGCGTCGGCAGGTCGTCCGCGTCCTGGGTGCACCGTCTGATCACGCACGTGCGCGGCGGCGATCTGGTCTTTCACTACGACGCTTCGCAGGAGGCGATCGCGGCCTGCTCCATCGCTCAGGGGCGAGTCGAAAAACGCGATCTGGCCTGGCCGGTCGCGACGCGGAACGGCGACGCCGGCATGGGGACCCAGCTGCTGCCGAGCTGGAGTATCGGGCTGCGGCATTCGACGCGGCTCGTCTCCCCATTGCCGCTCGCCGCGATCGCCCACACCCAGTGGAACCTGTTTCCGGTGCTGCGCGCGCTCGAGGACGCCGCCGGCGATCCTCTCTACTACCCGTTCGAGATGGGAGACCGTGAAGCGACGCGGCCGCTCCTCGGGTACGTCTTCAAGCTGCCGGCCGTCTTCGTGCAGAGCTTCCCGGAGCTGGTGAGCGCGGTGGCGCGCTCCGCGCAGCCGGCGGCCGCCTACGAGAGATCGCGCCCGGTGCTCGTCACCGCGCGGCCTCCGTCCTTCGCGTCCCAGCGCTAGCGCGTCACGGACCTCGCGGCGGGCGCGGGAAGCTGGGCTCGGTCAACGCGTGCGCTCAGTGGAACAGCGCGCGCGCGGCGAGCGCGCACGCAAAGCCGAGCAGCGCGCTCACCGGAATCGTCAGCACCCACGCCCCCGCCATCGTGCGCACCACCTGCCAGCGCACCGCGTTCATGCGCTGCGACGCTCCGGCGCCGAGGATGCTGGAGCTGATGACGTGCGTCGTGCTCAACGGGAATCCCAGGCGCGACGCGATCTCGATGACGCTGGCGGCCGCGGTCTCGGCCGCGAAGCCGTGGATCGGGTCCAGGTGTGCGAGCCGCGTGCCCATCGTGTGGATGATGCGCCGGCCGCCGGCGAACGTGCCCGCCGCCATCGCCGCCGCGCTCAGACCGATGACCCACGTGGGCACGTGAAACGCCGGCAGGAGCCCGGCGCTCACGAGACCGAGCGTGATGATGCCCATGGTCTTCTGCGCGTCGTTGCCGCCGTGGCTGAACGCCATGAACGCCGCGGACACGACCTGCGACCTGCGGAAGATCGGGCCCACGCGCGACGGGCTCATCGACCCGAAGATCCTGAGCAGCAGCTTCATGAGCAGCAGCGCGAACACGAAGCCCACGGCCGGCGACAGCACGAGCGGCACGGCCACCTTGTGGACCAGCACGCCCCACTGGGCGGAGTCGAATCCCAGGCTGGCGATGCCGGCGCCAAGCAGGCTGCCGATCAGCGCGTGGCTCGAGCTGCTCGGGATCCCGAAGTACCACGTGAACAGGTTCCACGCGATCGCCCCGACGAGCGCCGCGGTGACCGCGACGAGCGGGACGGTCCCGGCGACGATGCCGCTGCCCACGGTGCGCGCGACCTCGGTGCCGGACATGGCGCCGACGAAGTTCAGCACGGCGGCCATCGTGATCGCCACCCACGGCCGCATCACGCGCGTCGAGATGACCGTGGCGACCGCGTTCGCGGTGTCGTGGAACCCGTTGATGAAGTCGAACACGACCGCGAGCCCGATCATGGCGACGAGCAGCGGCGTGACGCCCGCGCTAGGCATGCTTGATCACGAGCCCGCGCAGTACGTCCGCGATGTCCTCGCACCGGTCGGTCACCCGCTCCATCGTCTCGTAGATCCGGCTCCACGCGATCACGTGCGTCGGATCGTGCGGCCGGTGGAACAGGTCCATCGTCCCCTGGCGGAACAGCGCGTCGGCCTGGTTCTCGAGGCGGTGGATCTCGATGATGCCGTCCTCGAGCTTCTTCATGGCGCGCCGGTTGCGCAGGTTCGGCATCTGCCTCTCGACCGCCTCGGTGCACGCCACGATCAGCGTCGCGAGCTGCCGCGCCACGCCGGTCGGCTCCTTCACGTTGTACACGCACATCGCGTCGCCGGCCTCGTGGATGTGGTCCATCACGTCATCCAGGGCGATCGTGATGGCGATGATGTCCTCGCGGTCGAGCGGCGGCATGAACACCCGGTGCAGCTTCTCGAACACCGAGTGCGCGATGCCGTCGCCCTTGTGCTCCAGATCGTGCAATTGGCCGACGATCGTGTCGGCGCTCGCGAATTCCCGGCACATGCCGTCGAGCAGGCGCGCGGCATCGACGTTGTTGTGCGCGGACTCCTCGAACCACGTGAAGAAGTCCTCGTTCGGCTTCTGCGGCTTCAATCCGCCCATGCGTCCCCCTCGCGACGGTGCGCTACGTGACCTTCGATTCGTCGGGTTCCGGCGCGTGCGTCGGCACGATGTCCTCGCGCGGCGCCTCCGGTGCCGCGGCGGCGGCGGGGCCCGCGCTCTCGGGCGCGCGTTGGCCGAGCGCCGCGGCCGCGAGCGCCTCTCCCGGCGTCGCGGGCGCGGCGCTCGCCTTCTCCGACGCGTCCGCGGGCTCCTCGGCGCCGGCGACCTCCGCGGCTGTGGCTTCGGCTTCCGCCATCGCCTCCGGCTTCTCGATGCCCTCGCCCTCGACGCGGGCTTCGTGCGGCTGGCCCGTCGCCATCGCGCGCAGCCGGCGCGCGAGCACCCGCACGACTTCCTGGAGGAGCGTCAGGTCGCCGGCCGCGACGTCGTAGAACTCGTCGCGCTGGAGCGCCAGCGCGCGCCCGTCCTCGATGCATTCGGCGTGATGGTCGCGGCTCGAGTCGTCAACGAGCGCCCACGTGCCGAACGCCTCGCCCGGACCGACTTCGGTGGTGCGTTCGCCGGTCACGATGCGCACCCGGCCCTCGACGACCATGTACAGCGCGTCCGCGGGATCCTCGTCGCGATAGATCATGTCGCCTTGCGACATCTCGACCTCGTTCGCGACCTCGGCCAATTCGAGGAGCCGGCGCGGGCCGACGTCCTTGAGGAGGTCCGCGCTCTTGAGGATGAGGACGCGTTCGACCGGGGTCAGCATGACGCGCGCTCCGCGGGCGCCGGCCGCGCGGCGGAACGCCACACCGCGAGGGCGGCGAGTTCCGCGCGCACCGGCGCGCCATCGTGGTCGTCCGCGGCGAACAGTCCAAGATCGAACGCGGCGAGCGCGCGCGCGGCGCGCACGGCGCAGGCGCGCAGCCACTCGTCGCCCGACGCCCACGCCAGTCGGATCCGTTCGGCGATGCGTTCGTCGGCCGCGGCCTCCGGCTCCGGGAGCGAGGCGCCGGATTCGAACACCTGCTGCACCGGCCGAAACACGGCGCGCGGCAGCACGTGTCCGAGATACTCGAGCGCGGGCGCCGCGGTCTTGCGCGACGGATCGCGCAGGCGGCCGAACACGCCGGGCAGCGGCCTCGGCTCGTACCAGCAGGCGAGCGCCTGCAGCGCGCGCTCCAGCGCCCTGTCCGCCGACTCGCGGTAGCTCTCGCCCAGCAGCCGGACCTCGGCAGCGGCGTGCTTCTCGAGCGCGAGCGCGGACTCCTCCGCCGCGCGATAGTCGCCCAGTTCGCGCAGGAACAGGCGGTGGGCGTCGGCGCGCGTCAGCACCGGGCGCCCGATGCGGACGCGCATGCGCGCGAGCCCGCGCAATCCGAAATAGCGCACGCGCACGTCGCCGCTCCGCCCCAACGCCAGGAGCGCGGCGATCGCGCGCGGCGTCGCGATGTTCGCGAGCGTCCGCGCGGCCAGCTCCCGGGTGTGCACATCGTGTTCCGCGTCGAGCAGCCCGGTGAGTCCGGCCACGGCCGGGTCGCCGATCGCGGCCAGCGCCTGGCGCGCGCCGTGACTCGACTCGGGATCACCCACCCGTTCGAGCAGCACGTCGACCAGCGCCGCGTTCGGACGCCGGACCGCCGCGCGCAATGCCTCGCGCCGCACGTCGCCGTCTGCGTGGCTCAGGAGGGCGCGCAGTCGCGGGGCCTGCGGGCGCGGGGCCATCGCGCCGAGGGCGCGCGCGGCCAGCAGCGCATCCTCGCGCGTCCCGGTCGCGATCCGCGCGTCGAGCCACGACGACGTCAGGACGGTGGCCGCCACGTCGGGACGATCGGCGAGCGCCTCGACCAGGTGTTCGCGGAGCGCGGGGTCCGACGCGTCGAGCATTTCGCGGGCGAACGACGCGGGCTCGGCGGCGAGCGCGAGCAGGTAGCGCACGGCGGCGAGACGCAGCTCTTCGTCGGACTCGGTCAGGCAGCCGCGGATCGCGCCGTCCCGATCGGGCAGGCGCATCGCCTCCATGGCGCGCACGGCGGCGTGCCGCACCTGCGGCGACGCGTGGCCGAGCGCCCCGCGCACGGCTTCGCCGATGGCGGGATCGCGCGTGCTCTCGCTCAGCTGCAGCGCCAGCACGATGCGCGACGCGTCGCCGGAGCGCAGGGATTCGAGCACGGCCTGGCGCGCCGCCGGCACGGCCATGGAATCGGGCGCGGTGTCGGGATCGACCCAGCGGCCGCTCAGGACCTTCGCGAACGCCGTGCCGAACGCGCGGTTCAGCAGGAACGCGAACACCAGCCACAGCCCGGCCAGCGCCGCCGTCCCGACCGCGATCACGCGGATGCGCACGTGGAACGCGTGCAGCACGAGGATCAGCAGCACGCCGACGGCGGCGTCCGACCAGCGTTCGACGAGCGTGTCGATCGCCGGCTTGATGCGCCGGCGGTCGCGGCTGCGTATGGCCGCGTAGTAGATCTCGGTCGCGGCCTTGCCCAGCGACTGCGACACCACGCCCTGCACTCCGCGCAGCGCGTAGATCGCCCAACCGATCGGACTCAGCGCGACCCACGACGACAGCACGACGACGGCCGTCGGTTGCAGCGCGTTCGACAGGCCGAGCCCGAAGCGCTGCATGACCCACGCGGCGGCGCCGAACTGGAACAACAGCGCGGCCGCGTTGAGCGCGACGTAGAACTTGCCGAGGAACTGCGTCAGCGTGCGCGGATTCGTGTACAGGTGCTGGAGGTAGTACTTGAACTCGAAGTCGACGAGCGTGCCGACCATGACCGACAGCGCGAGGGCGACGGTGAACACCTGCAGGTAGCGCGAGCCGCGGAGGATGGCCCAGCGCGAGCCCGTCGGCAGCGGTTCCACGGCGACCGCATGCGGCGCGCGGGCGTGGGCCACGACGCGGGTGAGCACGTGCGCCACAACCAGCAGCGCGACCATGGCCCACATCAGCCCGTCGCGCTTGAGGAGCGGTCCGGCCCACGCCGCGAGCGCGCCCCCCGCCAGGCCCCCGATCAGGCCGCAGCCCGCGAGCGCCGGGAAGATCCGGCGCGCGCGCCGCGAGTCCCAGACGTCGAGCGCGAGTCCCCAGAAGTGCGGAAACAGCATCATGGCCTGGCTGCCGGTCCACAGGTAGAACACCGCGACCGTCCAGTGGCGCGCGATCGGCAGCAGCGCCGCGGCCAGCGCGCCGCATGCGATGGCCGCGATCTGATGGAGCTGCGTCGCGGCGCCTCGTGTGACCAGGCGGCCGACGCGGCCGTCGATCCACACGAAGCCGACGGACGCGAGCGCGACGCCGATGTAGGCGTACGGCAGCGACAGCGCGCCGAATTCCGCGATGAACAGCGCGTCGCGCAGCACCTTGGCGATCGTGTACGCCGCCACCAGCGTCGCGACGAGCGCGCCCATGAGCACGAGCACGCGGCCCTCGTCGGGCTCGAGCTGGTACTTGCGGCACAGGCCGTCGAGCCCCCGCCGCCACAGGGCCGCGCCGCGCATGGCCTGTCCGTCGTTCGTCACGTCCCGTCCCGTCTAGGCTGTCCCCGACAGCGCCTTGAAGCGCCGTCCGATGAGCAGGGCGAGCAGCAGCCAGATCACGATGAGCGCGACGTTCACGATGGCGAACTGCTTCGGGGCGAAGCCCAGCCACGCCGTGCCCGCAAACACGATGCCGGCCGAGACCACGTCCCCGAAGCGCACGAAGAACGTGTCGTTCGCCTGCTTCGCCTTGTACTTCGCCTCACGGCTCGTCGGCAGGTACAGCGCGTTGCGCGTCGTGTTCTGCAACGAGTAGTCGAGCGAGTTCTCCGCCATCTTGGCGACACGGATGAACGAGAGCAGCGGAATGAACGCCATCGCGATGTAGCCGCCCATCGCCACGATCGGCAGCACGAACAGCGCGACGCGCACGCCGAAGTGCTTGAGGATGCGCGACACGAAGAACAATTGGATGGCGGCCGCGACCAGGTTCACGAGCGTGAAGAAGTTGCCGTAGAACTCGCCGATCACTTTCTTCTCGTCGAGGCCGCCGGTCGCCGCGGCGCCGTGCGCCTGCGTGTACAGCATCACGACGGTCTTGCCGAGGATGTACTCGCCGTTCGTATTGACCAGGTTGTACACGAGCATCAGGAACGCGATGAGCAGCAGGTAGCGATCCGTGAACACGAGCGCGAAGCCGCTGCGCCCGGTCACCTTGGCGTCGGGTTCCGCAGCGGCGTCTTTCGCATCCGCCGCCGCCGCCGGCATCGTGGCGCGGCGGCGCTTCTCGCGGACGTTGACCATGTTCGTCAGGAGCATGCACAGCCCGAGCAGCGCCGCGGCGCCGAGCATGAACGGGTACGGACCGAACTGTTTGACGAGTTGCCCGGTGGCGAACGAGCCGGCGATCGCACCGAGCGACGCGCCGAAGCCGACGATTGCGAACAGCCGTTTGCCCTGCTCCACGGTGTAGAGATCGGTGGCGAACGCCCACAGCTGCGCGATCACCATCAGGCTGAAGATGCCGACCCAGATGAAGAACGCGACGCCGATCGGCACGCCCATGCCGCTCAGCGCGAAGAACGCGACCAGGCACGCGATGAAGAACAGCGTCACGCCGTTGATCAGCTTGACGCGCGACACGTGCGAGGCGACCGCGCTGTACAGAGGCACGAGCAGCATGAGCAGCCCGGCGGTCGCCGCGGCCGAATAGCTCTTCACCTCCGCGCCGCCCGGCACGCTCAGGATCAGCGGCTCGCGGATGGTCTTGAGCAGGTAGTACGCGGCGAGCAGCAGGAACACGTTCAGCATCAGGAGCAGCGCGGTGAGGCCTTCGCCTCCGCGCACCTCCGTGAAGATGCCGAGGAAACGATCGAGCGGGCCCTTGCTCGGTTCGGGCGCCGGTGCGGGCTCGACGGCTGCGATCGCGGTCATGGGTGCTGCCCTCCTTCTCGGTTCGCCCGAGCGGGCGGAATCACGGCGACGCTTTCTTCGGCGTGGCCGGAGACTTCGGAACGACGCGCCGGCCCGTGGAAGTCGAGTCCGACTTCCCGGAGGGCGACGGTTTGGAAAGAATGCGTTTGCTGGCCGTGGTCGAGTCGACCCGGCCGGGCCCGCCCATCGCCATGCCGGTCATCGTCGCCGGGCCCGACTTGGGCGCGACCGACGTGTGCGACGGCTCGCTGGGTCCGGTGGACGGGGGAATGGGGATCTTGTGCTGGTCGATCTTGGGGACGCCGTAACGCTTGAGGTCGATCGCGACCTTGTCGATCAACGTGGCTCGCGATTTCTGATCGACGGCGTACGTGTAGAGCTCGCCGCCGCCGAACCACAAGCGCATGTGGACGAAATGGAAGACCTGGGCCGAGAACACGTTCTCGGGTTTCACGACGGAGCCGGCCACCTTGTACTCGCTGAACAGGCGCGCGACCTCGGCCGGCGGCGCGAGCTTGTGCAGCGGCGCTCCGCCGCCTCCCGAGACGAGCACCACGGCGACCGCGTCGGGCCACGTGAGCAGCGCGCGCTGGTACGCGTGCTCGTGACCGCTCACGATGGCCGAGATGCCCGCGTCGTGCAGCGCGCGCACCATGCGTTCGCGCCGCTCGGTCAGCACGCTGTCCCTCTGCCATTCCTCGCGGTGCAGGCTCGTCGAGAACGGCGGGTGGTGCATCATCACCATCACGGGCCCGTGGTGCTCGCGGATGCGGTCCACCATCCACGTGAACTCCTCTTCCGAATACTTGACCTGCACTTCGCGCGACCAGTGCTTGCCCGGATCGACGATTGGATTCGTGTCCAGCCCGATGACCCGCAGCCAGCCGTCCGCGGTGTCGAAGCAGTAGTACATACGGTCGCCGCTCGTCGGCAGCCCCGTCGCGGTGTGCCAGTTCGCGACGCCCTGCACCGCGTCGGTTCGTTCGTGATTGCCGGGCACCGCGAAGTACGGCACGCGCGAGTAGAGCGGCCGCGTGAGGCGTTCGAAGCGCTGCCAGTGCGCGGGGTAGCGCCCGTCCTCCACGAGATCGCCGGAGTTGACGACGGCCGACACGGTCTCCCCGTGCGCGTTCAGGGAATCGATCTTCGCGAGCATGGCGCTCAGCACCTGGCGCTCGCGGCCCGAGACCGGCATGTTGCGGAACTTGTCGGGGATGTCGCGCAGCAACGCGAGGTCCGGCCACAGACCCTTGACGATGCCGATCGGGATTGCGGCGAGCCCGCGCAGGATCTTGAGCGGATTCGGCGACCACATCTGCTGCATGGCGAAGTATTCGGGCACGAGGCGGGCCGCGCGCCACCCGGGGCGGTTGTCGCCGAAGATCATGAGGTTCAGCGTGTCGGACGTGTAGCCTTCGCGCAGGCGCCCGAGATAGCGCTTCGAGGAGTCCGCGCTGCCCGGCACGAGCCCGATCAGCGTATCGCCGACGATCGGGTGGAGCGGGCCCAACGTGAGGTGCGCGCCCGGCGTGTGCGCCGCGGTCGAGTCGCTCGCCGACGGCGAGATCGTCGGGGCGCCCTGCGGCAGGACTCCCAGGTGCGCGCAGCCGGCGAGCAGCATCAGCGCCGCGGCGGCCGCGAGCGCACGAGTCACGGGCTGCGGCCGGGGCGATGGAACGCCCAGCCTCACGGGCTCACCGCGAGGCGCGCTTCGGTCGCGTGGGGCCCGAGCCAGCGGGCGACGATCTTGTCGCGGCGCTCGATGAGGATGCGCGCGACGTATTCGGCGGCGCGCGGGTCCATGTAGTGGGCCGCGGCCACGGCGGCGTGAATGTGCTCGTCCGTGAATCCGGCCACTATGCGTGCGCCCCAGCGGATGTCGCGCTCCGTGCGATCGTCGAACGCCGGGTTCGGATAGTCGGGCCGCCATCCGCCTGGACTGAACGCCTTCGAGTCCACGAAGCCGACGGCCGGCATGTGCGGATCCACTGACCGCTCCCACGGAGCCCGGGCGAGGCCCAGATGCGCGAACGAGTGACTCATGGTGCCGACGTCGAAGTAGTACTCGAGGCCGGTCTGATACGCGTGCTGGCGGATGTCGCCCGAGCCGAGGATCGCGTTGTAGTCGAGCAGGTAGTGGCGCACGAACGAGCGGCCGTTCTCGGTGACCCACATGTCGAGCGAGTTCGGCCCGCGGCTGTCGGCGTGGTTGAGCCACGCGCAGATCGTCCAGAATCCGCGCAACTCGCGGTGCAATTCGTGAGGGATCAGGTCTTCGGGATCGTCGCGGCGGCGGCCGTTGTATTCGTACGGGCCGAGCGGCTTGCCGTCGAGATATCGGCTGGCGAGACACGCGTAGCTTCCGTCCGGGCGCCGGTCGAGCGTCGACAGCACGCGCTCCAGATAGGCCTTCGTGAACGGCTGCTTCTTGCCGTGCGCGTCCGTGTACGTCGCGTCCTTGCCGACGTCGAGATTCTCGAGCTGGAACGACGTCACCGATTCGTCGGTCACGTTGTACCCGGCGGCCCACAGCAAGCGCGAGCCGATCACCGCGGTCTGGTTCGCGAGCTCCGGGTAGCCCGGCGGATCGAACTTGATCAGGAACTTGGCGCCGGCCGCGTCCTTCACCTGGAAGCCGGGCGTTACGCCCTGATCCTTGCCTTTGGAAACCGTCCAGCGTCCGGGCGCGGGCCCCGCGCCGGATCCCGGGCCCTTCAACATCTGCTCGACCGTCACCGGCCGGAAGCCGATACGCGGCTGCCACCACGTGCTCGGCTGCCGCACCTGATCGTGTTCGTCGACGTTCGCGGCCTCGCGCGGATGCCCGGCGACCTTGCGCGCGAGGCGCGCGACGTCGAGCATGCGTGTCGCGGGCCTGACGAACGAGTTGTCGAACATGTCGTACGCGTACGAGTAGCGGTTCTCGGCGGGCGCGTGGCTCGCCGTGTCCGCCGGCGCGGCGCCCGACGTGGCGGCGGATCCCGCGGCGGATGCCGCGAGCGCCGCGCCGCTCAGCAGCGTCGCCGCGATTCCAAAGCCTGCGATCGCGCGCCTCATTCCAGAC
>Ga0310810_10001762_pt1 | contig 22899 bp, 24 predicted proteins | sample NCmetagenome_FD_207641 | JGI IMG/M metagenome (GOLD analysis project Ga0310810, IMG submission 207641) | Soil microbial communities from experimental microcosm in Duke University, North Carolina, United States - NC | ecosystem: Engineered > Artificial ecosystem > Soil microcosm > Unclassified ... | reverse complement strand
GATCGCCTCGGCGGCGATCGCCGTGCCGCGCTCGCCGGCGACCTCGGCGATGGCCCGTCGCGGGAGGACATGGGCACGGCCGATGCCCGAGAGCGCCGCGTCCACCGCGGCCCGCAGGGACGGCTCCACGATGAGGCCGTCGGCCATCGATCGCCCACCGCGCGCCCGCGCCGCCCGGCTGAAGGCCGCGCCCTCGGCCGCCTCGACCGCGCGTCGCGCCTCGTCCAGGCGCGCCTGGGTGCTCGCGGCGGTGGCCTCGGCCGTCGCGATCCGGTCGGCGACCGAGCGCGCCGTCCGTTCGGCCTCGGCCAGCGCGGCCGCTGCCGTTTCGCGGCCGGCAATCGACGCGGCTTCCTCGGCGAGCCGTGCTTCGAGGTCTCGCGCGGCCGCGGCACGGGCCTCCGCGGTGGTTGCCGCGCGCTCCTGCGCCGCGATGGCCCGCGTCCGTTCCTCCGCGGCGCGACGCTCCGCCTCGGCGGCGCGCCGGCGGGACGCCTCGGCCTCCTGGGCGCGCGCCGCCTCCAGCCGCCGCACCGCGGCCGCGTCGACCGCCGACAGGCCCTCGGTGGCCGCTTCGACTCCACGTCCGGACGAGCCGACCGCGGCAATCTCGGCGTCGAGGCGCGCGAGCTCGGCCTCGAGATCCGCGGGCGACGCGGCCAGTGGCAGGGCCAACGTGTCGCGCGCCGCGGCGAGCTCGGTCTCGGCGGCGCGACGCGTTTCGGCGAGGCGCACGCGCTCCCGGGCAGCCGCCTCGATCTCGGAGGCATGCCGGGCTTCACGCAGCTGCAGGGTCGCCCGCTCCGCGCGCCGGCGATCCAGCTCGGATCGCGCTGCCGCCTCTTCGGTCGCCTGGTTGCCGAGCACGGCCGAGGCTGCGGTCATGGCCTGCTCGTGGCCCAGCAGCTCGGCCATCGCCTCGTCCGCGCGGCGGCGCGAGCCGGCGACCGCCGCGCTCGATCGGACGGACCGACCACCCGCCTCGTGCCAGCGGGCATGTGCCGAGAGGAGGATCGCGGAAGCGAGCTCGTCGGCCGCGGACAACCGGTTTGCCTGCTGCTCGGCCTGCTGGGCGAGCCGCCGCGCCTGGGGCCGAAGCTCGGCCAGGATGTCGTCGACGCGCGCGAGATTCGATTCGGACTCCGCGAGCTGCTCCTCCGCGCGACGGCGCCGGCGCTCGTGGCGGCGCACGCCGGCGACCTCCTCGAACAGCGGCCGCCGCTCCTCGGGTCGGAGCGCGAGCGCCTGGTCGACCATGCCCTGGCCGATGAACAGGAACGCGTTCTCGGCGAGGTGGCCCGCGTCGAGCAGGTCGACGAGGTCCTTCAGCCTGACGCGCTGCCGGTTGAGCAGGTAGTCGTTCTCGCCGGATCGATACAGGCGCCGCCCGAGCTCCACGACGCCGTACTCGACCGGCAGCAGGGCATCCTCGTTGTCGAGCGTCAGCTGCACGTCGGCGAGCCCGACCGCGGGTCGCTTCTCCGAGCCCGCCCAGATGACGTCCTCGGCCTTGCGCGAGCGGAGCGCGCGGCCCTGCTCGCCGAGGGCCCAGCGCAGCGCATCGGCGAGGTTGCTCTTGCCCGAGCCGTTCGGCCCGACGACCGCGCTGATCCCCGGGCCGAAGGCGACGTGGGTCCGGTCGGCGAAGGACTTGAAGCCCTGGAGCCGGACGGACAGCAGGCGCGCGGGGGCGCTCACCCGGCGCGCTCCGCGAGGTCGTCATCGAGCGCGCCACCGTCGTCGTCGCGAGCGGCCGCCGCCCGCGCCGCCAGGACCGCCACCGCCTCGGCCGCCGCCGCGGTCTCCGCGAGGCGCCTCGACCGGCCGACGCCCATGCCCAGCACCTCGCCCGCGACCGCGACCTCGACGCGGAACACCTTGTCGTGATCCGGCCCGACGGCCTCGAGCACCCGGTACGCCGGCCGCGAGCCGGTGGTCCGCTGGGTCTCCTCCTGGAGCCGGCTCTTGGGGCTCTTGAGGAACGCCGGCGGCACCGCGGCACCGATCTCCGGCCCGGCCGTACGGATCACCCAGTCGCGCGTCGCCTCCCAGCCGGCGTCGAGCAGCAGCGCGCCGGCCAGTGCTTCGAACGCGGACGCGAGGATGGACGGCATGCCCGGGCCGACGCGCCCGGATTCGCCCTCGCCCAGGGACAGGAAGCTGCCCAGGTCGATCCGGTCGGCAAGGGTCGCGAGACCCGTGGCGCTCACGATCGCCGCGCGGCGCGCGGAGAGCACGCCCTCGTCGTCATCGGGGTGCCTCGCATACAGGGCCTCGGAGACGGCGAGGTTGACCACGGCGTCGCCGAGGAACTCCAGCCGTTCGTTGTGTCCGGCGGCTTCGCCGGGATGCTCGTGGAGCCAGGAGGTGTGGGTCAGCGCCTGGGCCAGGAGGCGTCGATCGCGGATCTGCAGGCCGAGCTGCTCGGCCAGGAGGTCGGCCCGGTCCACGATCCCGCTGGAAGGGTTCTAGCTGCTGCGCTCGTCGATGTATTCGACGGCGTCGCCGACGGTGCGAATCTTCTCCGCGTCCTCGTCGGAGATCTCGGTCCCGAACTCCTCCTCGAGGCTCATGATCAGCTCAACCAGATCGAGCGAATCGGCGTTCAGGTCGTCGACGAACGAGGCCTCGGGCTTGACCTCTTCCTCATCGACGCCGAGCTGCTCGACGACGATCTTCTTGAGTCGGTCGTAGGTGCTGGCCACTGACTCCCTCCTCGGAGCTGGGGTTGTTCTGGAGTTCCGTCTCGCGTGCGATCCGCCCGAGGACGCCGTTCATGAGGCGTCGCATCGGGTCGCCACTGTAGATCCGGGCCAGTTCGACCCACTCGGCGATGGCCACCCGGGCCGGCGTCTCGGAATATAGCACCTCACCGATCGCGCAACGGAGCAGCGAACGGTCCATCCGGGCCAGCTGGACGACCGGATACTGCGGCGCCGAGGCCTCGATTCGGGCGTCGATATCGACCCGATTCGCGACCACGTCGGCGACGATCCGGCGGGCCAGCGCACCCGCCGCCGGGTCGGCCTCGACCTCGGCCAGCGAGCGTTCCAGGACCGCCGTCGCGGTCCGCTGGCCGAAGTCCGCCTCGAACACCGCGGACAGCGCGACGCGGCGCCCGGCTCGCAGCGAGCGGACGCGATCGGTGACCCGCTCCCTAGCCTCCGACACCGTCGACCAGGACCGTGACCGAGCGCACCTCGAGCCCGAGCAGCCGCTGCACGGCGAGCCCGACGGCGTTGCGGACGTTGCGTCCCGCCGCCACGAGATCCGCCCCTGGGCGCGCGATCACCCTGAGCTCGATCTCGACGCCCTCCGGCCGGACGCGCACCGCGATCGCGGGCCCCGCGAGGGCGGCTCGCCAGCGCGGGCCTCGACGCTCGACCGCGAGCACCTCGGGGATCTCGAGCGCGGCCAGGCGCACGACGTCGACGATCACGCCTCGCCCGACCGAGAGCTCGATCGGTACCGGCGAGGGCGGACCGTCGGGCTCGACGTCGACGACGATGGCGTCCAGCTCGGGCTCGTCGCCGAGCTCCGGCCGGGGCTCGAAGTCCGTGGTCATGCGCTCGCACCGGGTTCGGCGACAACAGGCTCCGGCACCGGTTCCGCGTCGGGCGCGCGGGTCGCAGCGCCCACGCGGGAAGCGTCCTCGCGCAGCCAGTCCGCGATGAGCCCGGGGACGCCGGTGCGTGCCGTGTCCGCGGCCACCGCACAGGCGAACCCGACCATTCGCCGGCGCGCCCGGCCGTGGGTGATGATCACGGCGCCCTTCACCCCCAGGAGCGGCGAGCCGCCGGCGGTCTCGTAGTCGAAGATCCGCCGGATCCGGCCGATGCCCGGACGCATGAGCAGGTACGCGAGCCTGCCCCGCAACGAGGCCGCGAACTCGTGCCGCCACAGGTCGAAGATGAAGGTCGACAGGCCCTCGAAGAACTTCACGACGACGTTGCCGGTCACCGCGTCCGTCACCACCACGTCGGCCATGTCGGCGACGAGATCCTTGCCCTCGACGTTGCCGACGAAGCGCATCTCCGAGGCGTCGAGCAGCTCGGTCGCGCGCTGGATGCGCAGGTCGCCCTTGCCCTTCTCCTCGCCGATCGACAGGAGCGCGACCCGCGGCGCCGCGATGCCGATGACCCGCTCGGCGAAGATCGTGCCCATCCGCGCGTACTGGAGGAGGTTCTCCGGCGTCGAGTCCGGGTTGGCGCCGATGTCGAGCAGCACGAACGGCCGGCCCTGGCGGACCATCTGCACCGCGAGCGCGGGCCGGTCGACGCCCGGCAGGCGGCCGATCCGCAGCACCGCGGCCGCCATCGCGGCGCCCGTGTGGCCGGCCGTGACGATCGCGTCCGCCCGACCGTTTCGGACGAGGTCGCAGGCCACCGTGATCGAGGCGTCGCGCTTCTCGCGCAGCGCCAGCGCCGGGTGCTCGTCCATCTCCACCACCTGGCTCGCGGGCACGACCTCGACGTTGGACGGCAGCTGCGGCGCGACCGCAGCGATTCCCGGCGGATCGCCGACGAGCAGGACATGGTCCTCGGGATGGGCGGCCGCGTGGGCGAGGGCGCCGGGCACCACCTCGGCCGGGCCGTGATCGCCGCCCATGGCGTCGACGGCGAGGCGCACGCCCTTCGTCGTCTGCTGCGTCGGCAGCGCCTGGATCGTCACACCCGGATTATCGGCTCGCGCGTTCGCGAGCGATCACTGGGCCTGGGGCTGGTCTTCCTTCGGCGCCTTGATCTCGAACACCGGCCGGCCCGCGTAGTAGCCGCAGTTCGGGCAGGCGTGGTGGCTGCGCTTCGACTCGTGGCAGTGCGGGCATTCCTCGAGCTGCGGCAGCGAGAGCGCGAGATGCGCGCGTCGATCGCCCTGCCGAGCGTGGGAGACCCTGCGCTTGGGCACGCCCATGAGAGTTGCTGCTCCTTTCGATGCTCGAACGCCTCAGGGCGGCCGAGCCGCGCGTGCGTGGGCGCGAGGTTGTCAGTGGGAACGAGCGCGCAGTCTACCCGGTCTCCCCATCGCCGTCGACCCGGAACGCCTGCAGCGCGGCCAGCCGGGGATCGATCTCCTCCTCGAGATGCGCCTCGTGGCCCGGCCCGAGGCGCGCGCCACACGTCGCGCACAGGCCCGGGCAGTCCGGCTCGCACAGCGGCGCGATCGGCTCGGCGAGCGAGATCGCCTCCGCGGCCAGCCGGCCGAGGTCGAGCTCGTGGTGGCTGGTCAGGCGTGCCACGTCCGGCTCGGCGGCCGTGTCGAGCACCTTCCCGGTGGCGACGTCGACGCTGGGCAGGACCTCCTCGTGGATCTCGACGGTCGTCGGGATCTCGATCTCGCGCAGGCAGCGGGAGCACTCGCCCTCGATGGCGGTCGTCAGCTGCGCGTCGACGAACACGCCGCGATTGGTGCGCGCGATGCGCAGCGAGCCGTCGATCGGCTCGGCGAGGTGGAGGTCGTCGGGGAGCTGGAGCGTCGCGCCGTGGATCTCGTAGCGGCGCTCGGTGCCCGCCGGTTCTGCCAGGAGGCCCGCCAGCGGGTAGAAGAGCGGGGCCGGGACGGTCATCGCGGGACGGTCTGGCCCGCGTCCTCCTCCTCGAACACCGGCACCGGTTGCCGCGCCTCGGGCCAGTCCTCGAGGTCCCTCGCTCCGTCGTCCTGCGAAGCCGGCGCCGGCTCGGACTCTTCCGGCTCGCCCTGGAGCTCAGCCTTGCGGTGCTCGAGCACGGTCATGCCCTTCTCGATGCCGGACAGCGCCTTGCGGACCTCGGACTCGAGCGACTCGAGGACCTGGGCCGCGTACGCGTCCGCACCGAGGCGCACGCCGTCGGCGGCCTCGCCGGCCTCGGCGACGATCCGGCGGCCCTCGGCCTGGGCAGCCTCGGTCAGGCCGCGCTCGCCGATGAGGTAGGTCGCCTGCTCCTGGGCGCGGGCAATGATCCGGCCGGCCTCGTCATTGGCCTTCTCGATGATCCGCTCGCCCTCGGCGTTGATTCGCTTGGCCGCGTGGATCTCCTCGGGCACGGCGACCCTGAGCTGGTCGATCAGCTCGAGGACGGCGTCCTTGTCGACGAGGACCTTGCGGGTGGCTGGGACCCCGGTGCCGGTCGCGACGAGCGACTCGAGCCGCTCGAGCAGGAACATGATGTCCACGGCGGGATTATCGCACGCTGACTTCGGTCACCGACGGCCGATCACCCATCACCGGGGCCGCTCGGGCGACCTGGCCAGGGTCCGGATCGCCGTCACCGCTGCCGGCGGGACCATGGTCGAGACATCGCCGCCGAAGCTCGCGATCTCCTTCACCAGGCTCGAGCTGACGTAGCCGAACTCGGCCGAGGTCATGAAGAACACGGTGTCGATGTCGGGCGCGAGGACCCGGTTGTTGTGGGCGAGCTGGCCCTCGACCTCGAAGTCGGAGATCGCGCGCAGGCCGCGCACGATCCACCGCGCGTCGTGCTCCCGCGCGGCGTCCACCGTGAGCCCATCGAACGAGACGACGCTCGCGTGGTCGACGCCCGCATCGCGGATCGCGGTCTCGAGGACGACGACCCGTGTCTCCACCGGGAAGAGGGCCTTCTTGCGCGGGTTCTCGAGGACCGCCACGACCACCTGGTCGAAGACGCCGAGCGCGCGCGACAGCACGTCGAGATGGCCATTCGTCACTGGATCGAACGAGCCGGGGTAGAGCGCGACTCTCATCTGTCCTCCTCGCCTTCGTCGTCGGCCCTGGCCGAGGCCCAGCGCAGGAACTTCAGAGCGGTCTCGCCGAAGGGGCGTTCGCGGACCGACTGTAGCAGCCCGATCCCGGCGGGCACGGCCGCCCTGGCAGCGTGCTTGGCGACCACCACGCCGTCGGCGGCCAGGATGCCATCGGGGCCGTTCGCCGCGATCACCGACAAGGACTCGCCGATGAGATGCGGCTCGGCGTACGGCGGGTCGATGAACACGATCGCGAATGGCCCCGAGGCCGCTCCCTGCCGGCCGAGCCAGGCGAGGGCGTCCATGCGCCCGACCGTCGCCCGATCGGCGAGCTTCGTCGCCGCCAGGTTCGCCTCGATCGCGCGGATCGCGCCCTGGTCGCGCTCCACGAACACTGCCCGCGCCGCGCCTCGCGAAAGCGCCTCGATCCCGGCGGCGCCGCTGCCCGCGAACAGGTCCAGGAACCCCCGATCACGAATCTGCCGCTCGAGGCTCGCGAACACGCTCTGCTTGAGCCGATCGCCGAGCGGTCGGGTGCCTTCGCCCGGCCCGACCAGCCGGATGCCCCGGGCGGTGCCGGCGATGACCCGGCCGGCGCTCGCGTTGCCCGCCGCCGTCCGGCTGCCCCTACGTGCCATCGTGATCAGGCGGCCCCCGCGGGCTCGGCCTCGGCCACGCGGGCGAGCCAGCCGCCGCGGAGCTCGGCGCCGAATCGATCGAAGCCGGACCGGAGTCGCCCCTCCGCGTCGAGCATCGCCTCCGCCGCGGCTCGCGCCTCGACGGCGAGCTCGCGGTGGTCGTCGCGCTGGAGCGAGGCGACCCGCAGGCGGGGCAGGCCGCTCTGGACGAGGCCGAGGACGTCGCCCTCGCGCCGGAGCTCCCAGTCTCGCTCGGCGAGCTCGAACCCGTCGCGGATCTCGGCCACGGCCTTGAGGCGGGCCTGCGCGGTGGCGTCGACCGAGTCGGAGACCAGCACGCAGAACGAGGCAGCGTCGCCGCGTCCCACGCGGCCCCGGAGCTGGTGCAGCTGCGCGAGGCCGAATCGGTCGGCGCCCTCGACGACCATCATCGTCGCCTCGGCCACGTCGACCCCGACCTCGATCACGGTCGTCCCGACCAGCACGTCCAGGTCGCCGTCCCGGAAGCGGGCCATCTCGGCGTCGCGATCGACGGCCTTCATGCGCCCGTGCACCAGGCCGACCCGGAGCGGCGCGAGCAGCTCGCGCAGTCGGACCGCTTCGGCCTCCGCGGCCGGTGCCGAGGCGTCCCAGAAGCCGGCGGGCGCGCCATCGCTGCCCGTGGTCCCGTCGTCGGCGGCATCGGCCTCGTCGATGAGGGGCACGACCACGAAGGTCCGGTGGCCTGCGGCGGCCTCTTCGCGGACCTTCTGCCAGGTGCCCTCGAGCTCGTCGGGCCGGCGGATGCCGGTGCGGATCGGGAGCCGGCCCTCGGGTGGCGTGCGCAGGTTCGTGACGTCGAGATCCGCGTACAGCACCTGGCCGAGCGTCCGCGGGATCGGCGTCGCCGTCATCAGCAGCACGTGCGGCGCGCGATCGCCGCCGGCCTTCGCCTCCAGCTGGCCGCGCTGCTCGACACCGAAGCGGTGCTGCTCGTCGATCACGACGACGCCGAGGCTGGCGAACGCGACGCGCTCCTGCAGCAGTGCGTGCGTCCCGACGACGACCGGCGCCATGCCCGATGCGACGAGCTCCAAGGTGTGTCTGGCGCTCGCGGCCGTGAGCGAGCCGGTCAGGAGCTCGACGGGGATCGCGGCGTCCTCGAGGAGCGAGGCGAGGGTCCGATGGTGCTGCCGTGCGAGGAGGTCGGTCGGCGCCAGGAGGGCACCCTGCATCCCGGCGCGTGCAGCGGCGGCGAGCGCGTAGGCGGCGACGGCCGTCTTGCCCGATCCGACATCGCCCTGGAGGAGCCGCAGCATCGGCGTCGCCCGGTCGAGGTCGGCGCGGATCTCGCCGATCGCCGCGTCCTGATCCGGCGTGAGCTGCACGTCGCGCCCGAGCTTGCGGCCGAGGGATTCGCGCAGGGCCGTGCGCAGCTCATCGTCGGTGGCTGCGGCCACCGCGATCGGAAGTGCCGCATCGCGGCCCCGCTGCCGGCGCCGGCCGACCATGCCGACCTGGAGCGCGAGCAACTCGTCGAAGGCCATGCGCCGGAGCGCCGCGTCGCGACCCTCGAACGTGGCCGGGTAATGGGCCTGCTCCAGGGCATCGGCGATGGGCGCGAGCTGCTCCCGTTCCCGCAGCTCCGGCGGGAGGTACTCCGGGTACGCCAACCCGGCCCGGTCGAGCGCCTCGCGGATTGCGACGCGCAGCCGGTTCGCCGTGAGGCCCGCGGTGAGCCGGTAGACCGGCACGATGCGGCCGACATGGAGCAGCTCGTCGTCTCGGCCCTCCGGCTGGAAGTCCGGGTTGTCGAGCGTCCGCTTCCGGCCGAAGTGCTTGAGCTTGCCGGACACGATCACGCGCTGGCCCGGGTGCAACCGGCGCTCGATGTAGCGCCGACCGAACCAGGTCGCCTCGATCGAGCCGGTCTCGTCCTCGAGCACGGCGATGGTCCGCTGGACGCGGCGCCGGAACGAGGCTTCGACCCGGATGTCGGCGACGTCCACCCGCGCCGAGACGATTTCGCCATCCTCGACCCAGGCGAGCTCGCCCAGCTTGCGCATCTCGCGCAGGTCGTCGTAGCGCCGTGGCAGGTGGAACAGGAGGTCGCGCACCGTTGCGAGGCCCATCCGGCGACCGACACGGCCGAGCGTCGTCCCGCCCGGCAACCCCGATCTGGCCAGCGGCTCGTCCAGCAGCGCCGCACCGCTTGGCGGCGGGGCGGCCGTCCCGGCGCTCCGAGCCGCGCTCGAGCCACCCGATCGGCGGGCGACGGACCGCTCCCCCACCCCGCGCTACTCGGCCGAGATCAGGTAGCGGTAGTGCGGCTGGCCGCCGTGCAGCACCTCCACCTCGGCGCCCGTGCCGAGGTCGTGGATCCGCCGTGCCAGCGCCTCGGTGGCGGCGAGGTCGCCGCCGTCGCCGTAGTACACGGTGATGAGCTCGAAGCCCGGGTTCAGCTTCCTGACCGCGTTCAGCACGGCCGTGTCCGGGTCGTTGGCCACCGCGACGAGGCCGTCGTCCGGGTCGAGCGCGATCGTCTGGCCCTTCTTCACCTTCTTGCCACTCACCGTGGCGTCGCGGACGGCCTGGGTCACGGCCAGGGACTGGACAGCCCGGCCCGCGGCGGTCATCTCGACCGCGTTGTCCGCGGCATTCTTGTCCGGATCGAGCGCCAGCATCGCGGCGAAGCCCTCGGCCGCGTTCCGCGTCGCGACGACCGCGACGGGCCGGTCGACGAGCGTCGACACCTGCCTCGCCGCGAGCACCACGTTCGGGTTGTTCGGGAGCAGCAGGATCTCGCGCGCGTCGAGCGACTTGACGGCCTCGAGCAGCTCGCCGGTGCTGGGATTCGCGCTCTGGCCGCCATGGACCACCCGGTGCACGCCGAAGTCGCGGAAGATCGCGGCGAGGCCCTCGCCGGCGGCGACCGCGACCACCGCGAGCGGCAGCGCCCCGCCGTCCGTCGCCGGGGCGGTCGAGCCGTCGGAGTCCGCATGCCCGGCAGTCTTCGCGCTGGCCGTGTCAGCTCCGCCGGCACGAGCCTCGGTCGCGGCGCCATCTCCGGCGAACGCGGCCGCCCGGGTCTCGCGCACGTCGCTTGCCTGCTGGTCCAGGTTCTCGACGCTGATCTTCGAGAGCTGCCCGAGGCCCAACGCGTAGGCCAGCACCTGGTCGGGGTGCTCGTTGTGGATGTGGACCTTGATGACCTGCGCGTCGCCGGCCACCAGCACCGACTCGCCGATCGACTCGTAGTGGCGCCGGATGGCGTCGACGTCGAGCGGCTTGCCGGGCTCTGCCTGGGCCAGGAACATCGTCTCGAAGCCGAAACCCTCGTCGCGCATGCCCGCACCCGGTCGTGCCCCGGGATGCGCTGCGCTCGGCGCACCGGGTGCCTCGCCGGCCGCCGCGACAACGCCGGCCGCGCCCGGGAGCCTGGCCGAGACCCTGGCGTCGCCGGTGAGGAAGGCGTTCGCGCCCTCGAACAGCCGGAACAGGCCCTGCCCACCGGAGTCCACCACGCCCGCCTCACGCAGGATCGCGAGCAGCGACGGTGTCCTGGCGACAGCCTTGTGCGCGGCCGTCATGGTCGCGCTCATCACCGCGTCGATCGTCGGCTCGTGCTCCGCTGATTCGACGGCCGCCACGGACGCCTCGCGGATGACGGTCAGGATCGTGCCCTCGACCGGCTTGGCCACGGCGCCGTAGGCGGCCTTGGTGCCCTGGTCGAGGGCGTTCGCGAGATCCAGTGCGTTGAACCGGGTCTTGCCCGCCAGGCCTTCCGCCAGCCCACGCAGGATCTGGCTGGTGATGACACCGGAGTTGCCGCGGGCCCCCATCAGCGCCCCGAATGCCGCCGCGGCCGCGACGCGCTCCGCCGACACGGTCGGGCCGACCGCCTCCGCCTCCGCGAGGGCGGCGCGCACGGTGGCCACCATGTTCGAGCCGGTGTCGCCGTCGGGGACCGGGAAGACATTGAGCGCATTCACTTCGTCGACCGCGGCCTCGAGGCCCGCGGCTGCCGCGCGGAACGCCCCCAGGAGACCCTCGCCGTCGCAGGTCCTCCGGGCCATCAAGCCCTCGTCATGCGACGTCGGTCCCGCTGTCGGCAAGGTCCGACGGCCCGAGGCCCGGCGGTGACGGCGGTGTCGGCGGCTCGCCGCCGGGGTGGAGCTCGAGGCTGGCGACGCGGATCGACAGCTGGTCGACCTCTCGGCCGAGCGCGCTCCGAATCGCGTGGCGCACGGCGAGATCGACCTGGCGGGCAACCTCGGCGATCGGCAGTCCCTGCGCGACGCGCAGGTGCATTCGGATCGCGAGCGCCCCGCCGGCGACCGAGACCCGCAGCCCGCCGGGCCGGTTCTCGATCCAGCCGAGGACGCGGTCCGCCCAGTTGCCGGTGAAGCCGGCGACGCCGTACTGGCCGAGGGTCACGCGGCGGACGATGTCGATGATGGCGCGTCTCGTGACCAGCGCCCGCCCGCCGATGGATCCGTCCGGCACAGCCCCTCCCTCGTGCGCCCGGCGCGTGCCTCCGGAGCCGCCCGGGGTGCGTGGTATAGTACCGCCCCGTTCGCGCCGGACCGGTGCGACTGCTTCTCTTCCGATCATTCCGAGGTTCTTATCAGTGGCTCGTTCGTGCGCGATCTGCGGCAAGGTGTCGATGGCGGGGTTCAACCCGCAGTCGACCGGTTCGAACCGGGTGCGCGCGCATCGGCGCTACCAGCCGAACCTCCAGCCGTTCCTGATGACCCGCGACGGCCGCACGACCCGCGAGCTCGTCTGCACCCGCTGCCGCCGCACCGCGACGAAATCCGCCCGCTAGAGGTCCCGGCCGTGACGGACCGGCTGAAGATCGAGCCAACCGTCGCCGAATCGCTCCAGCACTGGCGCGAGGCCGAGCGTGTCGCCGCGGTTGCGCGGCGGGGCAAGCTCGCCGCAGCGAACGCCGCGGCAGCTGCCGAAGACGCGGTCACGGCCGCGATCGCCACCGCCGGCGCCGCCAAGGCGGCGCTCGAGGCCGCCGCACTGGCGGAGACGTCGGCTGCCAAGACCGCTGCGGCCGCCAGGGTCCTCGCCCAATCGACGCAGGCGGACGTGCTCGATGCGGACGCTGACAGCGCCCTGGCGGACGTCGACGAGGCGGAGGCGCACCAGGCCTACCGAAGCGCCACCAATCGAGCAGCGGAGTCCGCCCGCTAGCTCGCGCTCCCGGTTGCCGCACGATCGCCATCGAGCCAGATCGTGAACGGGCCATCGTTGACGAGCTCGATCTGCATCTCCTCCCCGAACTCGCCGGTCTGGACGTCGGCCACGCCCGCCTCGCGCAACGCGGCAGCGAACCGCAGGTAGAGCCGTTCCGCGACGTCCGGCGCCGCCGCGTTCGTGAAGCCCGGACGGCGGCCTCGCGACGTGTCCGCGTACAGCGTGAACTGGCTGACAACGAGCGCGGCGCCGCCAACATCGAGGATCGAGCGATTCGTGCGGCCGTCCGCATCGGCGAAGATCCGCAGCTCCGCGACGCGTCCGGCCTGCCCGATCGCGCTCGCCTCCGTGTCCTCGTGGCCGACTCCGACCAGGATCAGCAGGCCCGGACCGATGGAGGCGACCTCGCGACCCTCGACGCGCACGGCTGCCCGGGCCACGCGCTGCAGGAGCGCGCGCACGTCAGGCGGGCCGCAGGCGCGTGCGCGCGAGCGAGTCGCGCCGACGCCCGAAACGCTCGCGCGCGACCGTCTCTGCTGATGCCGGCAGGAGCAGGTCCCAGCGCCGGTCCTCGTCGTCCATGTCGGCCGGGTCCCTGGGCGAGCGGAACAGGAGCACCGGGATTCCCGCGCCCTCGATCTCCTCGCGCAAGGTCCGCGCGAGCGGGCGGCGCAGCGACGCGAAGGTGACCATCTTGTCGCGCGGGATCGGCGGCACCCCGTTGTTCAGGCCGTACTGGTAGCCCTCGTCGGCGAGGGCGCGAATGAGCCGGACCTCGCGCGCCATGTCCCGGCCCTTCAGCCACAGGGCGGAGCCCACGACCAGGATGTCGACCCCGAGCGAACCGACGAGCTCGGCCGTCTCGCGATTGACCCCGCCATCGACATGGATCTCGCCGCCGTGGAGCTTGTGCGACAGGTACTCGCGCGCCTGGAGGAGCTTCGCCCTCGCGACGTCGGCCATGAACGACTGGCCGCCGAAGCCGGGCTCGACGGTCATCACCATCACGATGTCGAGCAGGCGCTGGTATGGCGCGAGCTCGGTGAGCGGCGTCTTCGGCTTGACGCACAGGCCCGCGGCGCGACCGGCGGCGTGGATCGCGCGCAGCGTCGGCTCGATGTCCTCGTCGATCTCAACGTGGATCGTGACCGAGTCGCAGCCGGCCTCGAGGAACTCGTCGATGAACCTGCCCGGGTTCGCGATCATCAGGTGCGCATCGAACGGCAGCCGTGTCCGGCGCCGAAGCGCCTTGACGGTCTTGGCGCCGAAGGTCAGGTTCGGGACGAAGTGGCCGTCCATCACGTCGAGGTGGATCCGGTCGGCGCCCTCGCGCTCGGCACGGGTCACGGCGTGGGCAAGGTTGCCGAGGTCGGCGTCGAGGATGCTCGCGGCGACCCGAGCCCGCGAGGTGGACGGCGCGTCCGAGAACGTCGGCGTGGCGCGGCGCTTCACGAGTCGACGCCGGCGGGCACCGGCTCCTCGCTGCGCTGCCCACGCAGGGCGGCTGCACTCGCCGTCTCCAGGCGCAGTCGCCGGCGGGCGACGGCGGGCGCGGGTGGCGCACCCGCCCGTTCGGCGGCGAGCTGGCCGCAGGCCGCCCCGATCTCGACGCCCCGGTTGCGCCGGATCGTCACCGGGATGCCGGCCGCCTTGATCCGGGCCGCGAAGCGCTCGATCACCGGCATCGGGCTCGCCTGCCAGGGCGTGTGCGCGACCGGGTTCATCGGGATCAGGTTCACGTGGGCCAGGTCGCCGCGCAGCAGCTCGGCGAGCGCGTCGGCATCGGCGTCGGTGTCGTTCACGCCGCCGATCATCGTCACCTCGTAGCTCACGCGCCGGCCCGTCGCGCGGGCGTGATCGCGAGCAGCCGCGACGACCTCGGCAACGGGCCAGCGTCGGTTCAGCGGGACGAGCACGTCCCGCAGCGCGTCGCGTCCGGCGTGGATGGAGATCGCCAGCGTGAACTGCGGCCCGAGCGCTGTGAGCCGGCGGATTCCGGGCACGACCCCGGACGTCGAGACGGTGATGTGCCGCGCGCCGAGACCCAGGCCGGCCGGGTCGTTCAAGGTTGCGACCGCCTCGAGCACGCGGTCGAGGTTGAGCAACGGCTCGCCCATGCCCATGAACACGATGTTCGTCAGCCGCTCGTCCCCCCGGAGCCGGCGGTTGGCGCTCCTGACCTGGTCGAGGATCTCGGCCGTCTCGAGGTCGCGGGTGAAGCCGAGCTCGCCGGTCGCGCAGAAGGGGCAGCCGACCGCGCAGCCGGCCTGGCTCGAGATGCACAGCGTGTGCCGTGCCCGTCGCCCGGCACTCGCCGGGTAGTGCATCAGGACGGATTCGATCGTCGCGCCGTCGGCGAGCCGGTGCAGCGCCTTCTCGGTCTGGCCACCGTCCGAGTCCACCAGCGTCTCGTCCACGACCGTCGACCAGCGGAACGCGTCATCGACCGCCTCGGCAAGCGCCTGCGGCAGCGTCGTCAGGTCGGCCGCCCCCGTCGCCGTGCCGGTCCACAGCGCCTGCTGCAGCTGGCGGGCGCGGTAGGCCGGCTCGCCCCGCGCCCCGAGCCAGGCGGTCAGCTCGCCCAGGGAAAGGCCAGAGAGGCCCGGCCGCGGATCAGGCATCGTTGAGCGCGGCCCAGACCCGCGTCCGCGACATCGGCAGGTCGCGCAGGCGCAGGCCCGTGGCCGCAGCGACGGCATTGGCGATGGCGGCCGGGCCGGCGATGACCGGCGCCTCGCCGATGCCCTTCGCGCCCAGCGGGCCCTGTGGCGCGGGCACCTCGACGCTCGTCGTCCGCAGCTGCCCCACGTCCCGGGCGCGGGGCATCGCGTAGTCGAGGAACGTGCCGGTCTGGAGCTGCCCGTTCTCGTCGTGCCGCAGCTCCTCGAGGGTCGCCCAGCCGATCGCCTGCGCTGCGCCACCGTGCTGCTGCCCCGCCACGAGCGCGGGATTCAGCACGCGCCCGACGTCCTGGACGACGTGGTCCTCGAGCACCTCGATGTTTCCCGTGTCGCGGTCCACGCGCACGCGCGCCACGTGCCCCGCGACCGACGGCGCGATCCCCGGGTTATCGGTCACGCCGTGGGCCTCGATGGGCGGCCGCCCGGCGCGCGCGTTGGCACGGACGAGCTTCGAGATCGGAATCGCGCGCTCCGGCGTGCCCCGCGGACGTACGGTGCCGTCGACGAGCTCCAGGTCGTCGATGGAGATCTCGAGCTCGACCGCGGCCGCCTCCAGCAGCAGCCGCGCCGTCGCCTCGGCCGCCTTGCGGATGGCACGACCGGCGGCGTAGGTGATCTGGGAGCCGCCACTGCCCGGCGACGTCGGCGCCGAGCTCGAGTCCAGGAAGACCAGCTGCACGAGATCCGGATCCATGCCGAGCGTTTCGGCCACGATTGCCTGGAAGCCGCCGGTGACCCCGGACATGTCGACGATGCCGGTCAGGACCTGGACGCTGCCGTCGGGCGACATGCGGCAGGCAGCCGCCGCGGCGTTGGTGGCGCCGGGCCAGTAGCCGAGCGCGAGCCCGACGCCTTCACCGTCGTGCTGCCGCGAGCGGCCCTGCCACACGGGGCTCGCGGCCATCGCTTCGAGGACCTCCGCCCCGCCGGTCATGGGCCAGCTCTCGCCGTCGACCATCGGGGCGCCCTCGGTGGCGAGATTCCGCCGGCGGAGCTCGATCGGATCGATGCCCAGCTCGCCGGCGAGCTCATCGATGAGGGTCTCGAGGGCCATGGCCGACGGCGGCGCGCTGGGGCCCCGGTATGCCCCGACGCCGAAGCGGTTCGTGCGCACGCCGTAGGCGCGGACGTCGAAGGCAGGCCAGGCATACGGCCCTGCCACGAGCACGCCGCCGAGGGATTCCGACGTCCCCTCGTCGAACGCGCCGGTGTCCGCGATCATGCGGCACTCGAGCCCGGTGAAGGTGCCATCGCGGTCGGCGCCGATGCGGAGCTCCGTGACGAACGACTGGCCCGGGTTCGTCGCGGCGAAGTCCTCGGCTCGGGTGACCACCAGGCGCACGGGCCGGCGGAGCCGGAGCGCGGCGGCTGCGATCAGGGTGTCGAACAGGGGCCACTTGCCGCCGAACGCGCCGCCGAGCGTCGTGCCGACCACGCGCACCTGGCGCTGGTCGAGCCCGAGCGCCTTGGCGACCTCGTTGCGCGAACCGAACAGCGCCTGCGTCGCGCTCTCGACGACGAGCGTGCCGTCCGGGTCGACCCAGGCCGTGCACGCCTGCGGCTCGAGGTAGCCCTGGTGGATCCACGACGTCGTGAACCGACCCTCGCGCACGACGGCGGCGCCCGCGAGCGCAGCAGCGACGTCGCCATCCCAGTACCGGCTGCGCCCGGCGACGTTGGCAGAGAGCTCTTCCGACTCGATCGACTCGTCGGAGGTGCCGCCGACGCCGGCATGGGTCTGGGCGTCCATCGACCCGGTCCGGTCACCCTCCTCGGCGATCTCGCGCCAGGCGAGGGGCGCATCCGGCCGCATCGCCTCCTCGGGATCGAGCACGACCGGGAGCGGCTCGAGCCGCACGTCCACGAGCTCGGCGCCATCCTCGGCCGCCGCCTCGGTCTCGGCGACCACGAGGGCGACGGGTTGTCCGGCGAACACGACCTCTGATCGCGCGAGCGGGACGCTCAGCCGGTCGCGGCCCCTGGCCGTGATGGGCAGGTCCGCCGCGCGGAGGACCGCGACCACGCCGGGCGTCGCCAGCGCCGCGTCACTGTCGATCGCGACGACCCGGGCGTGGGCGTGGGTCGCGAGCACGAGCCGGGCGTGGAGCAATCCATGGATCCGTCGGTCCGCGGCATAGCGGGTCGCACCGCGTGCCTTGGCCGGGGCATCCGGTCGCGGCCGGGCGAGGCCGATCGGACTGGTCATGGCTTTGCTCCGACCGGATCGACGGTCGCGCCCTTGTCACGAGGCGCGGCCGTGCGGGTCGCCGTCGCCCCGACCTTGGTCCCGAGCAGCTCGCGCTGCCCCCGCAGGAACTCGGCGCCGGGGAGCTGCCGCCGCCCGGCGAGCTGGACCTCGTCGAGCACGAGCCGCCCGTCGCCGGTCGCGAGGGCGAGGCCATCGCCGTGGGCGAGGAGCGTCCCGCGATCGTCCCCTCCCTCTGCCGGCGCAACCGAGGCCCGCTGGACCGTCAGCCGGCCGGCGGTCGTCTCGATCGCCGAGCCCGGCCAGGGCAGCTGCGCCCGTACCTGGCGCTCGAGCTCGGTGGCCGGGCGGGCCGGATCGAGCAGGGCGTCCGCCCGGCGCAGGCGCCGTGTCAGCGTGGCCCCATCCTCGGGCTGCGGCCGCGGGCGCATCGAGCCGGCGAGCCAGTCACCGAGCGTCGCCGTCAGCAGCGCGGCGCCTTCCTTCGCGGCTCGCGCCTCGAGCTCCGGCGCCGTCTCCGCACCGGAGGTTGGCCAGGCAGTCGTCGCCACGATCGGTCCGGTATCGAGGCCCTCGTCCATGTGCATGATCGTGACACCTGCCTGCGGATCCCCGCCGGCGATGGTGGCCTGGATCGGGCTTGCCCCGCGGTGGCGCGGCAGCAGCGAGGGATGCACGTTCAGGAAGCCGTGGGACGGGAGCCGAAGCACCTCGCCGGGCACGATCTGCCCGTAGTCGGCGAGCACGCCGAGGTCCGGCGACAGCGCCGCGATCTCGGCGATCACCTCCGGATCGCGAACGCGCGCCGGCTGGAGCAACGGTACCCACATGGCCCGCGCCCGAAGCGCAACCGGCGTCGGCAGCGGCGTGCGGCCGCGACCGGCGGGCCGGTCCGGCACGGTCACGATGCCGACCAGCTCGAGCCGCGGGTCGGCGAGAACGGCATCGAGGACCGGAACCGCGAACGATCCGGAGCCGAAGAACAGCGTTCGTGCCGGGTCGGCCGCCCGCCCGGGGGCCGGACCGGCGGTCATGCCAGCGCGGGCGTCTTCACGCTGGACGAGTCGGCGCCTGCCTCGTCCTCGGCGCCCTCGGTGTCATCGTCGCCGCGCCCGACCGCGATGAGCTCGTCCATCGAGTCGAGGTAGTCGATGTACAGCTTGCCGTCGAGGTGGTCGAGCTCGTGCTGGAACGCCCGCCCGAGCAGCCCGGAGCCGGCGACCTTGATCCTGCGGCCGCGGCGGTCCTGGGCCACCACCCAGACCTTCTCGCGCCGGGTGACGTACGCGGCGTAGCCGGGAATGGACAGGCAGCCCTCGAGGTCGCGGTCGTCGCCCTCGGCGCGAACGATCCGCGGATTCACCAGCTCGTGGAGCCGGTTCTCGATCTCGACGACGCAGACAGCGAGGGCTTCGCCGATCTGGGGCGCGGCCAGCCCCACGCCGGGCGCGGCGCGCATGGTGTGGGCCAGGTCATCGAGCAGCCCGTGCAGGAACCGCCCGAAGCTGTCGACGGGCTCACCCTTGATCCGCAGGCGCGGATCGCCGAGGAGGACGATGGGGCGGACGCTCACCGGACCGAGTCTAAACGGTCGGGCTCGCCGTCCGCCCGTGCGGGATCGGTCTGGGTCAGGCTCAGGCGACGCCGGCCGTGGTCGGCGTGTCGGTGTCCGAGGTCTCGGTGCCGGTCGTGCCGGCCTCGCCCTTCGACGCGGCTACGTCACGCCGCAGCTCGGCCGCGAGGTCGCGGGACTTCTCGGCGAGCTTCTGGCCGGCCTGGCCGGTGAACTCGGCCGCCTTCTGGGCCGCGGGCCCGGCCTTGTCACCGGCGATCGCCGCGAGCTCGGCAGCCTTGGCGCTGATCTCCTTCACGACCGGCGCGGCCTGCGTCGCGAGGTTTTCGATCATCGTCTGGAGCTGGCCGAGCCACTCGCGCGCCTTGGCGCCCGTGTCGGAAGCGGCCTGCTCGGGCTCGGTCCAGGCGAACTCATCGGAGCCCGCCTTCGAGGTTGGGTCGTCGGTCTTCGGGGTCATGTCGTCAGTCATGGAAGGACTCCTCGGGAATGCGTCCGCCGCCCGGGCGTGGTGGTGCCGGGCCGGGTGGATCGTACTTCCGCTGGCGGGATTCGGCACGCTGCGCCGACGCACCGCGGGATCACAGCGCGATCACAGGAGCGATTCAGGGTCGACGTCGATCGACCAGGGCGCGCCCGGCGGATCGCCGAGCAGCGCGACCGGGTCCTCGCCACGGAGGACCACGTTGAACCGCCAGCGGTCGCCGCGACGGGCGACGAACGCGGGTGCCGGACCGGCGACGTCGACGCGAACACCGCTTTCGGCGGCGCGCTCCCGCAGCCGCGTCGCCAGCTCTCGCCCGGCCGTCTCCGCCTCGCCCCGGTCGGTCTGCGCGACAGTCAGCTTGACGAGCTTGCCGAAGGGCGGCGAGCCGAAGCGGCGGCGCATGTCCAGCTCGGCGTCGTAGAACGCCTCGGCCCGGCCCTCGGCGACGGCGACGATCGCAGGATGCTCGGGCTGGTAGGTCTGGATGATCGCCGTGCCCGGGCGGTCGCCGCGACCCGCCCGTCCGACAGCCTGCGCGAGCAGCTGGTAGGTCCGTTCCGCCGCCCGCTCGTCGGGCAGGTTGAGCGCGACGTCCGCCGAGACGATCCCGACGAGCGTGACGGCCGGGATGTCGAGGCCCTTCGTCACCAGGCTCGTCCCGACGAGGACGTCCAGCCTGCGGTCGGTGAACGCGTCGATCACCCGCTCCGCCGCGCCCTTCCGCTCGACGACATCCCGATCCAGCCGGCCGATCCGCAACGCGGGGAAGCGGTCGCGGACCTCCCGCTCGACGCGTTCCGTGCCGCCGCCGAGGTAGCGGATGCGGGCCGAGCCGCAGCTGGGGCAGCGCGACGGCATCGGCCACGCGCGGCCGCAGTGGTGGCAGCGCAGCGTGCCCCCGGCCTGGTGGTACACGAGCGGGCGCGTGCAGTCGGGGCAGGTGGCGACGTGCCCGCAGTCCCGGCACAGCACGACCGACGCGGTGCCGCGACGGTTGATGACCAGGATGGCCTGCTCGCCATCCGCGAGACCGGTGAGCGCTGACGCGAGCGAGCGCGAGAGCATGCCCACGTTGCCCGCCGCGAGCTCCGCGCGCAGGTCGACGACCTCGACTGCGGGTGGCGCGCCGCTGAGGCGGATCGGCAGCCGGAACCGCTGGATCTCGCCGGACCTCGCGCGACCCTCGGTCTCGACCGATGGCGTCGCCGAGCCCAGGACGACGGGCGCGCCGGCAAGCCGACCGAGCTCGATCGCCGCATCGCGGGCCTGGAGTCGCGGGGTCCGGTCGCTCTTGTAGGCGGGATCGTGCTCCTCGTCGACCACGATCAGACCAACGTCCGCGAGCGGCGCGAGGACGGCCATGCGCGTGCCGACGACCACGTCCGCGTCACCTCGGCGGATGCGCCGCCACTCGTCGGCACGCTCGCCGTCACCGAGCCCGCTGTGGAGCAGGGCGACCCGGGCGTCGAGCTCCGCCCGCAGCCGATCCACGAGCGGCAGCGCCAGCGCGATCTCGGGCACGAGCACGAGGGCGGGCCGGCCGCGCGCCAGCGCGAGCGCGAGCAGCTCCGCGTAGATGGCCGTCTTGCCGCCGCCGGTCACGCCGTCGAGCAGGATGACCTTCGCCTCCTGCGCCGCTGCGGCTCGGTCCACCGCCTGAACGGCCTCCACCTGCTCCGGACTGAGCTGCGCCCCCGCGGGCCGCGCGCCTCGGGCTCCGGCCAGCCGATGCGCCAGGGGCTGCCGCGGCGCCTCCCGCACGTCGATCTCGACCAACCCGCGCCGGACCAGGCTGGACAACGTGGAGCCCCCGTGTCGCGCCGCCAGCTCCGGCGCGGCGATCCCGTCCGCTGGGGCCGTCGCCAGCTCCTCGAGGACGGCCTGTTGCCTGGGGCCGAGCCGTCGCATGCTCGCTGCCCCATCGCGCCCCTCCCCCGCCAACCGAGCGAAGCGCACCCAGCGCGGCCCGGCGGCGGCGGCGAGCAGCGTCCAGTCGAGGTCCAGGCGGCCGCTTGCCTCGAGACTCCGGAGCCGGCGCAGCAGCGCGGGGCGGCCCTCGGGCGCGTCGAGCTGGCGGACCTGTCGCGGGCCCGTCTCGAGGGCCGCCACGATCGCCTGGTCATCGCCCGACAGGCCGCCGGCGCTGCTGCCGCCGTTGGCACCGCGCGCAGCGACGGCATCGGCCGGGCCGCTGCCGTCGCCCTCGCCCGCCGGCCGGAGCTCCGCCACGAGCTCGAGCCGCTCGAGCATGCCCGGCGGCAGCATCGCGCGCAACGTGATCGCCGGTGGGGCGAGGTAATGGTCGGAGATCCACGCGCCGAGGCGCATGCTGAGCTCGGGCAGGAGTGGCCCATCGGCACGGATGCGGTCGAGGACCGGCTTGGTGTCGATCCCTTCGACCTCGGCGCCGGGGCCGAGGACGATCGCGAGGGCCTGCCGCCGCCCGAACTCCACGAGGACGGCCTCGCCGGCGGCCAGGTCGGAGAGCTCGCCCGGCACCCGATACGAGAAGGGTCGCTGGCCCGCGGCGCCGGCCGCGTCGACCGCGACCGACACGACGCGCGCACCCGCTGTGGCCGGGTCAGCGCGGATCCCCTCGGCGGTCACGTGGTGCCGCCGCTCAGACCCGGGTGCGACGGTCCGGGTGTGCCGCCTTCTCGGCGCGGATGATCTCGTCGACCCGTGCCGCCGTCCGGGCCACCTCGCCGGTCAGGTTCGGGACGACGTGGTCGTAGTCCTCCTGGCGGGCCAGCTCGAGCGCGGCGTTGCGCTGCCGGATGTCGAGCTCGTCGGCGGACTCGGTTGCCCGGGACTGGAGCCGCGAGAAGAGATCCTCAAGCGAGGGCGGGACGAGGAACACGAGGAGCGCCTCGGGCACCTTCTGCTTGACGACGGCCGCGCCCTGGACGTCGATCTTGAGGATCGCGTCGCGCCCGGCGGCGAGGGCGCCACGCACGTCGTCGCGCGGCGTCCCGTACCAGTGGCCGTGGACGAAGTTCGCCTCGAGGAACCCGCCGGCCTCGCGCCTCCGCGAGAACTCCTGCTCGCTCAGGAAGTGGTAGTGCACCCCGTCCACCTCGTACTCCCGGCGCGGCCGGGTCGTGCAGGTCACGACGAAGTAGCGCTCGGGGTCGGTCGGGATCGTGCACAGCGACGAGATCACGGTGTCCTTGCCGACGCCGGATGGACCGGACACGATCACGAGCAGCGCGCCGGGGGCGCCGACGACCGTCTGCTCCGGCGGCGTCGCCGTCGCGCGCTTCATGCCCTGCTCCGGAGTCCGGCGAGCACGTCCTCGAGCTCCTGGGGGAGCGGCGCCTCGGCCCGGATCAGGCGCCCGCTCGATGGTGAGGTGAGCTCGAGCCGCCACGAGTGCAGGAAGAGCCGCGCAAGACCGGCGGGACCGCGTCGCGACGTGCCGGTTCCGT
>Ga0310810_10001760_pt1 | contig 22922 bp, 11 predicted proteins | sample NCmetagenome_FD_207641 | JGI IMG/M metagenome (GOLD analysis project Ga0310810, IMG submission 207641) | Soil microbial communities from experimental microcosm in Duke University, North Carolina, United States - NC | ecosystem: Engineered > Artificial ecosystem > Soil microcosm > Unclassified ... | reverse complement strand
AATAAGCAACCTCATGTCCGGCAATGATCAAAGTCAGAGTTTTTTCTGCACGGAGGCTTCGCCGGCCGCCATGGATCGGTATTGGGCGGAGGGATGGCGCCACTTCGGCATCTTATTTTTTCGCTATACCGGCGCGTTTCACGACGGCGAGCGATTTACCGTCCTGCCTCTGCGCGTCGATCTTGAGCGTTTCGCGCCGACGCGCAGCCAAAAGCGCGTGCTCGCGAAAAACCGCGATACGGAAATCCGCCTGCGGCCGTCTTTCGTCGATTCGGAGAAGACCGAGCTTTTCTTGCGCCACCGGCGCCGCTTTCGCAGGGACGCGCCGACTGCGTTGGATGAGTTCCTGTCTCCCAATCCCGCTTCGACTCCCTGCCGCAATGTCGAGCTTTGCGTTTATCGCGGCTCAACGTTGCTGGGAGTCACGTTTCTCGATCTCGGCGCAACCGCGACTTCCGCCGTCTACGCGATCTTCGATCCCGCCGAGGCCAAGCGCAGCCTCGGCATTTTGATGATCCTTCAGTCGATCGAATTTTCGCTACGCCGGGGCTACCGTTACTATTATCCCGGCTACGCCTATCGCGAGCCGTTCACCTACGATTACAAGAAACATTTCACCGGCCTGGAATACTTCGACTGGGCGGGCCGCTGGCTGCCGTACGTCAAACCGTAAATTTGGCACGCTCGTGCGTCGTCGCTCGTTCGTGATTTGACAGCTGTTTCGGCAGGGACATATAGTCCGCGATAATTCGCCGGCTATTGTGCGCGGTGAATCTCTCGGAGGTACGCTCATGAATCGCTGGACCGAAGTCGCGCCACGCTTGGACGAGATGGTGAATCAATGGTACGAAACCCCGGAAATCCGCCGCATGCTGACGGTGCCGCTCACGCCCACCCGTCTCGCCTTTCGTCATCTGCACATGACTTTCTTCGGCAATAATCGGCGCGATTGCTGGGCCGCGGTATCGTGCCGCGCGCCGCTCGACGTCAAGCGCGCTATCTGGGAACACGAGCAGGACGAGCTGATTTTCGATCCGCGCATGGGCAAAGCGCATGTTACCGAAGAGGACCTCGGCAGCAACAAAGAATCCGATTTGATTCCCGGCGCGCGCGCCGCGTTTTACGCCTGGCTTTACTGCGCGCAGGAAAATCCCTGGCTCCACGGTTTGGCCTGCTCGCACATTCTCGAGCGGCGCAACAACGATCAGATTGTCCGAGGCGGCACTCTGACCCAACGCCTGGTCAAAAGACAGGAAGTAGAGCTCGGCATCAAGAAAAAGGATCAGGACATCAACACCCAAGTTCATCTGGTCGCCGACGTGGATCATTCGGCGTTGCTGGATGAAGTTTTCACCCGCTACGTCGTCGATGATATCGCCGCGGCGCGGGTTCTCCGCGGCGCGGAGGAGTCGCTCGCCATCGAGCGCTGCTTTCACGGCGCCGTGGCCACGGCCATGGCGGAATTGGAATAAGACTTGGAAAGGTTCCAAATGTTCCAGCCGTTTCAGTCGTTCCAACGTCTGCAAACCAGGATCTGCAGCGATTCCTAACCTTGGAACATCTGGAACCATTGAAACGTTTGTAACAGTCTTTCAAAAAGGATGACGATGCTTTACAACGATTTGCGCGGCTGGATGGAAAAAGTTGAAGAATTCGGCGAGCTGAAACGAGTCGACGGTGTCGATTGGCGCTACGAGATGGGTGCGGTGACCGAAGTCTACGCGCGCAACCCGCCCTATTCGGCGATCCTCTTCGATAAGATCAAGGACTATCCGGCGGGCCACCGCGTGCTCGTCGGCGTGCACCATCAATCGCTCAAGCGCCAATGCCTCACCACTCACCTGCCCCTCGACTACGACCGTTATCAGTTCATTCAAGCCTGGCGTCAGCGCTTGAATAATCCGGCTTACATCCCGCCGCGCGTGGTCGAGAGCGGACCGGTACTGGAAAACGTCGCCGAGGGCAAAAACATCGATCTTTTCTCGCTGCCGGTGCCGCACTGGCACGAAGAAGACGGCGGGCGCTACATCGGCACCGCTCACGTGGTCATCACCCGCGACATGGACGAAGGCTGGGTTAATCTCGGCTGCTATCGCGTGATGGTTCACGATCGCGACACGCTCGCGCTTTATATCTCGCCGGGAAAACAGGGCCGCATCATTCGCCAGAAATATTTCGATCAGGGTCGTCCCTGTCCGGTAGCAATCAGCTTCGGCGACGATCCGCTGCTGCTCACCGCAGCGGCGAACAGTCTGCCGTGGGGTAAATCGGAATACGATTACGCCGGCGGCATCCGTGGCCAAGCCGTCGACGTAATTCTGGGCAAGCACACCGGCCTGCCGATCTCGGCGTACACGGAGATCGCCATCGAAGGCGATTGCCTGCCGGACCAACAGCGGCGCGAAGGCCCGTACGGTGAATGGACCGGTTACTATGCCAGCGGCGAGCGCACCGAGCCGATCATCAAAGTGAAGCGTCTGATGCACCGTCACAATCCGATTCTGACCGGCGCTCCGTCGTCGCGTCCGCCCGGCGGCTCGGACGACAATCTCGTGCGCTCGGCGTTTATCTGGGATCATCTGGAGAAAGCCGGCGTGCCCGACGTGCGCGGCGTCGCGTGCTTTCAAGGCCGATTTTTCACCGCAGTGTCGATCAAGCAGCGCTACCCCGGCCACGCCAAGCAGGCCGGCATGATCGCCGCTCAGTGCGGCGCGGGCGCGTATCTCGGCCGCTACATCGTGGTCGTCGACGACGACATCGATCCGTACGACATCAACGACGTGCTCTGGGCGATGTGCACGCGCTCCGATCCGGCCAACGACACGGACTTCATCCGCCGCGCCTGGAGCGGCCCGCTCGATCCGGTGATTCCCAAGGACCGCAAAGGCTTCAGCACCCGCGCCGTGATCGACGCGACGCGGCCCTATGAATGGATAAAGGATTTTCCGCTGGCCTCGGGCTCAAGCGCAGCAATGAAGGAACAGGTGAAAAAGAAATACGGGAACTATTTCAAATGAAAAAACCGTAAGGGGTGAGGCGTGAGGGGTAATCGTTTTCACGCCTCACGCCTTACCCCTTACCTTCACGAAAAATTTCATGCGCAAAGCCCTTTTAATCTTCTTCGGTGCCGTCCTCACCTGCCTGCTCGCCATTGCGAATGCGCCGGCGCAGCAACTCGTTCGCGTCGGCTACAGTGGCACCGGCGTCGCCAGGAGTCTCCACAAGACCATCGAGCAGGCCGGCCTGTGGAAAAAACGCGGCCTCGACATTCGGCTCATCTATTTCACCAGCGGCGCAACCATGGCTCAGGCGATGGTCGGCGGCGATCTGGATCTCGCCGACTCCGACGTGCCGGCGATGCTGAACGCAGTATCCACCGGCATCCTCGACGGCAAACTCGTCAGCGTTTACCTGAATCGTTTCCCGTTCGCCTTCGTCGTGCGCAATGAAATTAAATCCGCCGAAGACTTGCGCGGCAAGCGCCTGGCCATCAGCCGGTTCGGCTCGTCCTCCGAAATCACCACGCGCATGCTGCTGCGCCATTTCAAGCTCGACCCGGACAAAGACGTGCGCATCATCCAGGCCGCGGGCACGACCCGGCTCCCGGCGATGCTGGCGGGGCAGCTCGACGGCACGCTGCTCGCCACCTACGACGTGCCCGCGGTGCTCGAATCCGGCTGCTGCCGTGTATTGGTGGATTTGCTCGAGCTGCCGCTCGACTACGCCCGCTTCGGCCAGGTGGCACCGAGCGCCGTGCTGCGAACGCGGCGAGACGTGCTCTTGCGCTTCATGGAAGGTCTTATCGAAGGCATCTACTTGTTCAAGACCAACAAAGACTCAGTCATCGCGTTGCTCAAACAGGATGGCGTGAAAGGACCGGAATACAGCTATCCGCGCATCGCCGCCGCGCTGCGCGAGCGTCCGGTCCCGGAAATCAAAGGCGTTCAAGCAGTGCTCGATTCGGTCAAATCGCCGAAGTCCAAAATCACCCAGGCCAAAGACGTCATTGATCCGAGCCTGATCGAGGAAATAGACAAACGCGGCTACATCGCCAAGCTCTACAGCAAGTGACATTGCATAGTCGTTTTACCGGCGATTGGCGCATCGAGCCCGACACGCTATCATATCAATTGAATTTTTCGCGGCGCGCTGCCGATAAAACCATGTCCGAAGATGCCCAGCTGTTGATGATAGAATTTCTTTCGTGGCTACTCGACCACCCGCGCACCTACAGCGAGGCCATGGACGCGTGGCAAAGCCACTGCCCAAGACAAACGATCTGGGAAGATGCGATGATCGAAGGTTACGTTCAACTGGACCGCAGTGAGTCCGACCCTGACCCACGAGTGGTTCTCACCGAACGCGGCCGGCGGTTGCTCGGCAGGAGCGGCTTCCTAGGTTAGACATTTCTCAAAGACTCGTAGGTCGAAATATCGTCGTCAGCGCTCGCCCCCAAGCTTTGCATCCGGCGGCGGTAGCTTGACCAGCGATCGCAAAAGGGCGACGGCACCGGCGCGCTATCATCCATAGAAGATTACGCTATGCCGCGCCGGGTGAATGTCTGGCTGATCTACAACAGGATGCGAAATCGATCTTGGCTCTGTTGATGCGGATTTAATCGACGAGGAAGCATGCAGTACCGCACCATCGGTCAAACCGGACTGAGAGTTTCAGAAATCGGCTTCGGCTGCGGCAACAATGCTGCGCTCATGGTCAAGGCGTCGCATGAAGACCAGGTCAAAGCGGTGCGCCACGCGCTTGACCAAGGCATCAATTTTTTCGACACGGCGTTCGCGTACGGCTGGGGCAAGTCGGAAGAAAATTTAGGACAGATGCTCAATGAACTCGGCGCCAATCCCGTAATCTCCACGAAGATATGGGTCTGGAAGCCGTGGCTGGGGAGAACGTTAAAGGGACGAACGATTCGCGCCGTCGAGGCCGGATTGGCGAGACTGAAAAGAGAGCGCGTGGATTTCGTTCAGTTGCATACGCAAGTTACGTCGAAGCGCCGCGCTGGCGACCGCTACAGCCTCACTCCCAAGGATGTTCTTGGATCCTATGGAGTCCTCGAAGGTCTTAAGAGCATGCGCGAGCGCAACAAGGTCGGATTTTTCGGGTTTAGTGGTTTCGGGGATCCCGAGGCGCTGCATGAATTGGTCGAAAGCGGGGAGTTTCATGGCTTTCAGTGTTACTACAATTTGCTCAACCCCAGCGCCGGGCATGCCGTCCCAAAAAACTTCAGTGCCCGCGACTACTGTCAAATCCTCGATCGCGCTGCCGCCAAGGGAATGGGCTCGTTTGTGGTTCGCGTGTTAGCGGGAGGCGCGCTCACTTCGGATCCGAATAGAGGAGGCCGCGGCAACGTCCACACGATCTCGCCAGGTTCGGATTATCCTGTCGAGCTTGAGCGCGCGGAAAAAATTAAATCGGCGCTGGGCGTCGCCGGCAAAGCTCTCACGCAGGCGGCGATTCGCTTTGGGCTCATGAACCCAAAAGTTTCCGTGGTGCTCGTGGGCTTTTCCAACACGACGCACATCGACGAAGCGGTGGCGTGCTCGGGAATGCCGGGCTTTTCCGACGAGCAAATGGGCAAGGTGAAGAAGCTGTGGGCGACTGACTTTGAAAAACTAACCAACTAATAACGCCGAAGAGATTTTCGTGGCATTTTTTACTCCGGCGAGTTGATCAGCCAATTTCTTTCAAAGACGTTGTGGGTGCGCGGTGGATCTTTGTGACACAAAAACCGTCACGGGGATTAGTTTCACCCGGTAAACTGCCTTAATTTAGACTGGAATTGTAGGGAAAGAATTGGCGGAGAGGGAGGGATTCGAACCCCCGGTACGGTTCCCCGTACACTTGATTTCGAGTCAAGCGCCTTCAACCGGGCTCGGCCACCTCTCCGCGGTGATTCAGTTAGTTAGCAGATTGTTGCGCGGTTCTCAATTCCTGTGTTGCAACGTTCGTTGCAATTCCAGCCCCGACAACGCGCGAAAACTTCGAAAACCTGCTCATCCGGCGGATTCACGTATCTCTGATGAACTGATCGGCGGCTATGCCATGCGGCAAGCTTCCTAACTTCCTCTGGGACGCCGGCCAAGGTCCAACGAGTGACGGCGCAGTGACGGAAATCGTGAAATGTGAAATCTTTGATCTTCGCTTTTTTCTTCGCCGCATCGAAAGCCTTGCGCGGTGGGTTCTTACCGATGGCTTGCCATCCCGCGTAAAGACCACATTCGCGCCTTGCAGGCTTGTGACCTTTCGACGTTCCTTGTCGAGTTCGTCGAGCACCAGGTTCAGAGCTGGACTGATCGGAGTTTCCTGGTGCGCTTTGGTTTTGTTTCGGCCGCCCTGGAGTTTGATCAAAGCCGCCTGAGGCTTCCGTCTGTGCACTTCGTCCCACGTAAGCTTCAAGAGATCGATTCTACTCAAACAGCCATCCTCGGCGCCCATGATCACACGCTGAAGCCACCGCGAAGCCGCATCGAGGAGTGCAACGCGCTCCTCGGAATCGAGCACGCGTTCGCGGGCCAAGTGGTCTTCCGATTCCTTGAGCCTACGGGTTGCTGGAATTTTCTCAAGAACGCCGTCCTCGGCCGCCTGACCGCGCGAAGCTGGCTAGAGCGTTATCTCCAGGTCGCTGATCTCCCTTATGGTCCGGCCGATATGTTTCCGCAAAAGTTTATAGATGGCCGAGCGGAACGCGGAATCCTTGATTACTAGCGCCCCCCATAAGGTAAACCTTCATGTGTTATGTGCAGATAGAGTCTAGCCCGACGAGCGTCATTCCCCACATGAGTGAGCGTTCCGATTTCACCGGTAAGTTTAGTGACGCCATATTTTTCAGTCCATGCCGGAGGCCATGGAGAGTTTATCAGCGGATGACTCCGTAGTCGCGGAGCAGGCGGCGAGTAACTTTGCATGCGCGTGGCTCAGTGATGACTCGATTTGGGGATAAACTCCCACTTCACCGGCAGCCGGTCGAGCTCCGCCGATAATCTTTCAAACTCGGCTTTTACTTTCTGATCGTGCTCGGCGGGATCGCGCAGCTCGCGCACGCGGCTCGCGAGCAGAGCGCGCACGGAGCGGTGGATCTGGCGAAAGTAATTGTTGAGGTTGTGCTGTTGGGCCTCCAGGTAATACGGGCGGCGGTTGGGAACGAAGAGGCCATGGCGAAAGTCTTGGATCGGATATTCCGGAGAGACGAACCGTTCGAGCATATCCAGCGCCTCGCGCACCTCTGGCATGTCCGCCGGTCGCTCGAGCGAATCGAGCACGGCGTCTTCCAGGATCTTCAGCGCTTCGAGGACGCGCATGGAGTCGCATCGCTTTCGTCGACTATTTCCACTGAAAAATTGCCATAAGCACAGTCAGAATCATTGCACCGATCGCAATGCAACTCGTCAAGTGCGCCGACGTTCTAGCCCTCCGGGCGATCGTATTCGCTTCCTGAGCGATAGAGTTGGCATCCCTAGAGAGCTGGTATCAGGCTGTTGCGGGCACTCCGGGATGACGCTGATATTTGCAGACAAGGCAGCAAGCGCCGGGAGCTTGCTTTCAACGGGCCCTCTACAGCAGTTCCAAGTGACGATTCGCATCCCGCCTGCCTCTCAATTGCAAACTGAATTTGAAGCGGCTCGTGATTGCTCGTCAGGTGCCTTCAACGGGGTTCGGCCATCTCTCCGTTTTTCGATCGTCACGCTTACGGCCTCTGAGGCGGGTGAAAAAATTCGCGAGCAAGGCTGACGATTCGGCGGCGAGAACGCCGCCCGTGGCGGGCAGCTGGTGGTTGAGTCGTGGGTCCTCACAGAGCCGATAGAGAGATTCTACTGCGCCTGCCTTGGGATCGAGACAAGCGAACACCAGCTTGCGCATGCGCGCTTGAAGGATGGCGCCCATGCACATGATGCACGGCTCCAGCGTGACATAAATGTCGCACTGATCGAGTCGCCAGCTACCCAATTTTTTTGCCGCCTCTTCAATAGCCATGATTTCAGCGTGGCCGAGCGGGCTCTGGCGCTCCTCACGGCAATTGAAACCTGTGCCGACAATTTCTCCCGCCTGCACGACCACCGCACCGACCGGAACTTCTTCGCGGCGCTCAGCCTCTTCGGCGGCGGCCAGAGCGCATTTCATAATCTCTATGTCGGCGTTTTCAACTTCCAGCATGGTGTTGCTCGGCCGTGCTCGTACTCAACAGCTCAAGGATGCATGTATTCGATCGGCGGCGGCTCGATATCCGTGATCACTTCGAGCACGCCGGGAACGCTCTTGGCGATCCGCACGATCTCCTTCTCAAGATCCGGATCGGCTAGGATACCGGAAATCGTGACCTTGCCTTCGCTGCTGCTGACGTTCAGCACCACGTTGCGTGTCTTCGGCGAAGTGATCAATGCGGCCTGGACCCGTGCGGTTGTCGCCAGATCCTGAAACGCCTTGAGCGAAGCCGGCGTCGGTTGGAATTCCGGCCGGCGCACCGTCTCGGCGATCAGCTGCGCGCTTAAGTCGGTGCCAAACCTGCCGCTGTTGATGACCAGGTCGTGGCCGACGGGATCCTGCCATTCATCGTTAAATACCGCGTGGAAACGCCGCGTACGCACCCGATCGAGCTCGCGCAGATAGTGCCGGGCGTTTTCGCGGTCCATTCCCTGCTGCGTGCGCACCAGCTCGATGCGATGCTCCACGGGCGCGACGATCAAAACTTTTAGCACGTGCGGAATACCGGGCAACAATTGCTGTCCGGCGCGGCCGTAATATACAAGGTTGCCTTCCTCGGCGACTTCGCACATGGCGGCTTGCAGCGTGATGCGGTAAAGCCGCATGCTCTCGCGCCACCGCTCCCACCAATGTCCCTCCCCCTCCAACACCTCGGTGTATTTGGCCTCGGGGATGCCGTAGCGCTTGCTGGCTTCGATCAGCACTTCGCGCGCCACCGAACGATAATTCAGCTGAGCTGCTACCTTCTCGGCGATCGCGTTGCCGCCGCTGAAGGCTGCATGAGCGATGGTTACAATCGACATGGCCGGCCTCCTTTGTATTTAATCTATTCGGCTAGAGATATCTCCTAACCTACTGATTAAACCACAAATATGATCTTGCTAGGCCCTTACTACATCTTTCGCGTTAATCCGACAAGGCCCTTCCTTGGAAGCGCGTAAGGCAGGAAACGATATGATTTTCTGGGAAACCGCGGACTAACCCGCAGCTCTTTTTGGTTGCGGTGGCGCCGACGGCGCATAGAGTATTCTTCGCAGGTGCGCCATCAAGTCGATCATCTTCACTGGCTTCTTCAAAAAGTCGTTGCAGCCACCGTACAGGGCGGCGTTTTTCATGTAGGGGAAAATGCTCATCGCAACGATGGGGATATTCGCTAGTTTAGGTTTTTCTTTAAGCAGCGATACGCACTCCAGACCGTCCATGTCCGTGAGGTCGAGTTCGAGCAGGATCAAGTCGGGATGATGCTCCATCGCCTTGCGCAATCCACCCTCGCCCGTCACAGCGACCAATGGCATTAGTCCGGCGAAAAGAATCTGCTTGACGAGGATCTGGGTGTAGTTGGGCTGCTTCTCGATGATCAGAATTTTGTAGCGCGGTGTCGACGGCATTTTTTCCGATCCTTCGGCGCCGGCTATTCCGCAACAAGCATACCTCCGAAAAACCGCCCTGCCTGGCAATCCAAGCCGAGCCGCGGCCCTTTCAATGACTTGGCTGAGCAGGGCGAAAATTACCCAAAGGAACCGGATTCGCCAAGAACGAGCTGCTTTCGTAACGTTTTGGCGCCGCGCCGCGCAGGGTGCAAAAAAGGACCGTTCAAATTTGAGATTACTTGATCGTACGACCTTGTAACACGCGCCCTTCCGGGTCAGTGCAGTCACAGGGCTCGTTGGCAGGCCCGAAACCGAAGGGGCAGCTGAAACGAGCGACGCTGCATTCACGTGCGGTCAGCTGATCCGACAACCTGTCAAAGAAGCCGCGTGGCTCCTCTTTTTTCTGTCCCGTGGAAAGGTTTGGCCCGATCGGAGCCGGCGTGGTTGTGGTTTCGCAGGCAGTAAGCGTAAAGCAGAAAAACGTGATCAAGAAAAGAATCGAACGACACCCCAAGCCGCGTCGGTGCATGGAGAAACGCTGCGAATGTCGACCGATCTCAGGCATTTTTTTCAGATTGGCGCGCCCGGAGGGATTCGAACCCCCAACCCCCAGATCCGTAGTCTGGTGCTCTGTCCAATTGAGCTACGGGCGCATGAGAGAAATCTGAATTTCAGATGTGCATCGCGCCAGCTGCCGCGAAAAACGAGCGGCGGAAAAGAATCAAGCTCTGCGCCCACGAGCCACATCAAAATAGCAAAGAGCGACCTTGATTTCTACAAACCGGAAGCGTTTTTCTCGAGGCGGCCCTCAATGAAAATCCCTGCTCTGGGCGCCGGCCGGCTTCAATTTCAGCCGCGGCTCCCAGAGCTTTTCCGCCACCAGATGAACCATGCCGTCTTCGGACTGAATTGTGCCGCTGACGCCCAGGAAGCTGACCGTCTTCGCCAGTACCGTGAAGCGCTGGAACACGCTCTCCCAAATCACTACGTTGACGAATCCGGTTTCGTCTTCCAGGGTCATAAACACCACGCCGCGCGCCGTGCCCGGTCGCTGCCGGCAAATCACCAGACCGGCGTAGTGCGCCTTTGCCCCGTTCTTCATCTGCGCGACGGCGCGCGCGTCCGGCAAACCGCGCCGCATCAACTCGGCGCGCATCGGCTCGAGCGGATAGCGCCGGGCGCTGTGCGAGCTGCGCTGGTAATCCCAGCCGACTTCCTCGAAATCGTTCAGCGGCGCAAACCCTGGCATGCGCTCGCGCAGCGGCGCCGACAAAGTCTCTTTCTGTGTTCGCGCCAGGCGGCGAATGTCCCACAGTGCCGCGCGTCGGTCGACCCGCAGGCTATCGAAAGCGCCGGCTTCAGCGAGACCGCCAAGCGAGCCCTCGTCCAGGTTCGTGCGCCGGACAAAATCCTGGAGCGAAGCGAACGGCCCGACTTCACGTGCATCGAAAATCTTTTCCCGCTCGCGTTTGCCCAAGCCTTTCACGTAACGAAGTCCCATGCGCACGGCGAAATCGCCGCTGCTTCGCGCACACGGCTCCAGCGTGCAATCCCAGTCGCTGAATTGCGCGTCGATCGGCTCGACTACGATCCGATGGCGCTTGGCATCTTCAACGATCGTTGCGGGTGCGTAGAATCCCATGGGCTGGGCGTTCAGCAGCGCGCAGGCAAACTCCGCCGGATAATGACACTTGAGCCACGCCGTGGCATAAGCGATCAGCGCAAAGCTTGCCGCGTGGCTTTCAGGAAAACCGTATTCGCCGAAGCCGCGGATCTGTTCGAAGACGCGTTCGGCGAACTCCGCGGCGATGCCCTTGGCCTGCATGCGAGTGATCAGCCGCTCGCGATGGCGCTCCATCCGACCGGTGCGATGCCACGCCGCCATGTCGCGGCGCAATTGATCCGCTTCTCCCGGCGTGTAGTCCGCCACGACCATCGCGAGTTGCATCACCTGCTCCTGAAAAAGCGGCACACCGAGGGTTTTTTTCAGCACCGGCTTCAATAAGTCATGTGGATACGTCACCGGTTCTTTCTTTTGCCGCCGGCGCAGATAAGGATGAACCATGCCGCCGGTGATCGGCCCGGGCCGAACGATGCTGATCTGAATCACCAGATCGTAAAATTCTTTTGGTTTGAGCCGCGGCAGCATCGCCATCTGGGCGCGGCTCTCGATCTGAAACACGCCGATGGTGTCGCTTTTGCAAATCATATCGAACGTCGGTTCATCGTCCGATGGAATCGTCGCCATCGAGTATTCGACGCCGCGATGTTTGTGCAAAAGCTTGAAGCAAAGATCGAGTTGCGTGAGACCGCCGAGACCGAGCAGGTCGACTTTGAACAAACCGAGATCTTCGACGTCGACTTTATCCCACTGAATCACCGTGCGCTCGGGCATGGTTGCGTTTTCGATCGGCACCAGGTCGTGCACCGGTTCATGCCCCAGCAAAAACCCGCCGGGATGGATCGACAAGTGGCGTGGAAAATCCAAAATCTCATTGCTGAGATCAAGCAGCTGCTCGAGCAGTTTGCCCGACCCGTCAATACCCATCCGGCGGAGCGCTTCGGGAGGAACCGGCTCATACGAAGAGAGCAGCTTGGCCGCGCGATCGAGCGCGGTTTCGGAAAATCCCAGAGCCTTGCCCACGTCGCGCAGCGCCGAGCGCGATCGGTAACGCACCACGTTGGCGACCATCGCGGCGCGCTCGCGGCCGTACTTTTCATAAACGTGCTGGATCACTTCTTCGCGCCGGTCGTGCTCGATGTCGAGATCGATATCCGGCGGCTCGGCGCGCTCGCGCGAGATAAACCGCTCGAACAAACCGCCGATGTGATCCGGGTCGACCGCGGTGATGCCCAGGCAGTAGCAGACCACAGAGTTCGCCGCCGAGCCGCGGCCCTGACAAAGAATCTCATTGGCGCGGCAGAATTCGACGATCTCCCGCATGGTCAGAAAATAGCCGGCGTAGTCGAGATCCGCGATGATTTCCAATTCCTTGTCGATCTGCGCAGCGATCCCGGCGGGAATTTTTTCTTCATAGCGTCGGCGCGCGCCATCAAAGGTCTGCCGCCGCAACCAGTCGAGCGAGGTCATGCCGTTGGGCAACTTCTCCGACGGATAGCGATAGCGGATTTCGCTCAGCGAAAAAGAACAGCGCTCGGCGATCTCGAGGCTGCGAGTGACGCTGGCCGGATCGTCTTCGAAAAGCCGCGCGAACGCATGGAACGGCTTCAATCCGTATTCGGCGTTAGGCTTGAGCCTCTTACCGCAGGATGACAGCGGAACTCCATGGCGAATCGCCGCCAGCACATCTTGCAAGCGGCGTCGCTCCGGCGTGTGATAGAGCACCTCATTGGCCGCGACCAGAGGAACCCCCAAGCGGCCCATCAGAACACGTAATCGTGCTTCCCGCACAATTTCCTCTTCGCGGCGTTGCCGCGTCATCAAGCCATAAAACCGATCCGCAAAGGCGTCGCGGAGTTTACCCATAATCTGATCGGCATGGACTACCACAAGATCTTTGTCCTCTTTTTTTCCGTCATTCCGGCGAAGGCCGGAATTCAGGTTCGTCTTTTCTCCGCTCCACAGCGCAACCAGCCCCGGCGCATGGACGCAGACTTCGTCCCACGTGACTGCGCTTGCCCCTTTTGCCGAGCGCAATCGTCCCTTGGTGACGAGCCGACAGAGGCTCGCATAACCGATGCGATCCTGCGCCAGTAATACGATCGTCGAACCGTCACTGATCGTAATTTCCGAACCGATAATGAGCTTGAGACCTACCTCCCTCGCCCGCATGTGGGCGCGCACGACACCGTAAACACCGTCACGATCGGTCAATGCCAAGGCCGGCAACCCGAGCCGCTGCGCTTCATCGACCAGTTCGTCTGGATGGCTCGCGCCTTCGAGAAAAGAATAATTGCTCTTGCACCAGAGCGGAACGTAGGAAGACATATTTCGAATGCGTCGTACCGGGAAAATGCGAAAAAAATTAAAGGCAGCGATGCAGCTGCTCAAAGAAACGGATACTGAAAATAATATCAGTATTCAAGCGCGGACGGTTTTAAAATTTCCGTCCTGATGTTTTGAGCGGCTTAAACCGCGTGCGGAAGGTTTTTATGGGGCGACGCTTACCATCTAAACTGCAACTGCAACAATCCCGCTGCTTCTGGATTGCTTTTGCCCACCACTGCGTTGACGCCGGCGGCGGCGGAAAAGTTTTGATTACCGATGAACGTCAGCGCGCCGCCAAGCTTCAAGGCGCTGCCGGAGTCGTTGGGCGCGCCGATGCGGAACCGTTCTTGCGGCGCGCCGCGCAACGATGCCGCGATGGAATTGCTGCCGAGGTGGAAATCATGTTGCCACGCGGCGGTCAATTCCGGGATCAGCGTTCCGGCGCGCAAAGCCATGGGACTCAGAAAACGAAACCCGACCTGGGAGACCAACACATCGACTGAGCGCTGGTCAACGATCAGGTCCAGAGCGCTGGCGCCTCGTTCGCGGAATCCGTCGGCGTTCAAGCGGCTGTATTGCATGGACGCAAACGGTTCGATTCTGAAAGCATCGATGTTGAAATGATAGCGGCCTTCCAACCGCGCCGCGAATACGTCACTCTCGTGCTCGCTACTGGCATGACGATCGAGGCCACCCAGCGCGATTCGTCGGGCGTTGCTATAACTATCGCGCCCATAGCTGAACATGCCCTCGAGTTCCGCATTGGCCGTGAAATAGGTGCCGTAGAGGGTTGCGAATGCGCCTTCGGAGCTTCCCTTGCTCTGTTCGTCTTGAAAGGTCAAAACGCCATGCGATTGAGTCGCGGCAACGCCGGCGATCAGCTGGTCGGAAAGCCGGAAATCGAAGCCCACCGGGATGCCCTGGGTTCGGTAGTTGAAGCCGCTAAAACCGCCGCCGTCGTTCTGGGCCCTAGTGTTGCCGAAGCCGCTCAGCCAAAACCCGGGTCGGCGGCGGGCTTCCTGAAAATTGCTGCGATCGAACAGATCAAGGGTAAGCGGAGTAGAGCCAAATTGCGCTAAATACGCTTCCTGCGCCAAATCGGTACGATCGATCGCTTCCGCCAGTGGTATGCCACGGAACGAGGCGCGCGCGATATTCATGCGCGTATGAATTGCGCCGTTGTACCGCTCCAAAGTACTTAAGGTCGCCGCGTTGAAGGGATGATAGCTCTCCTGGCTCAAACTGGAGAAGCCGCGATTGAAGTCACGCTGCGACAGTTGCTGAAAGTCGCCGAGCACGCGCGCCAGGTCGCCGTTCGCCGCCGGCGCAGCTTGATCCAAGTACTTCGCCAGTGAGGCACCAACGCCGTTCCTCGCCACAGTCGCCAGCGCAGCGACGTTTGCCTGAACTTGAAACGCCATGGAAGTCTGATTGGTGCGGAAGCTCACGAGCGCCGTCGGAGCGGGCAACTGCTGGCTGTCGAATCCGCCGGTAACGCTGTTGGCGCTGACGACGTCATAGGTTGTGCCGTTCACATAAGTTCCCGGCCCCTTGTCAACAACCAGCGCGCCGTCGAGTCCGGCGGTGCCGCCCACCTTCAATTGTCCGTGGCTGCCATCGGCGTTGACGGTGGTCTGAAAAGTGCTGCTCGCCGCCATCTGATAGTTGCTGTTCACCTGTAGCGTGCCTTCTTTGACTTCCAACTTTCCAGTCATAGTCGGAAGACTGGGCAGCGTGAAAGTTCCCGCGCCTTGCTTGAGCGCGTTGACAAAGCCGCTGAGCGGATTCGAAAAACTTCCGTTCCCATCGAAAACGAGCGAGTTCGCTCCGCTGCCGCTGTCGATATTGCCATTGACCGTCGGTGTGCCGACGAGATGCAGAATATCGTCACCGTCGCCCAACTCGATGCTGCCGGTCGTCACCGAGCCGTTTCCGAGAACCACCGTGTCGTTACCGGCGCCGGTACGTATGGCTACGCCGTTGCTCGTGACATCCTCCACGGTTTCGGTCACCGTAATCGTGCCGTTGTTCACAATCGCATCGTTGCCGCTTCCAGTATCGATGCCGATCGCAGTTCCGCTCTCGGGTGATTGGGTCTTCGAGATCGCTGATCCGACCGTAATCTCTGCGCATATTCTGGTAAAAGGAATGCAAACAGAGATCGAATCAGCCGACGCTTGGGCATTGGCCTCAGAGGTGGGTTCCGCCGTAACAATGATCTGCCCCGCATTGACGATTGAATTGCCTCCGTTTCCCGCGTGAACTCCTATGGCTTGCGCGGTTGTGGACGCTGTCGCCGTGGCCCTGGCTGTTCCGCCGACGTCGCTGTCCACGCTCGCGTTTGCGGTGGCCTTCGGCTTGGCTGTAACGTTCAGAACACCATTGTTAAAAATTTGATTGGCTCCGTCGCCAAGATAGATCCCGGCCGCTTCAGCTTTTACAGTGGCAGTTGCGGTTCCGGTCCCGTCGCCGTCAATACCATTGCCGTTGACAGAAGCTCTCGCCGTGATTTGCGGTTTCGCCGCTACGGTTATGCTGGAATTGTTCGTTATAACGTTGTTGCCGTCGCCCCCTTTGATGCCAGAGGCAACTCCGCCCGCATTGAGGTCAAAAGCAGCTCCGTCCACCTTCGCGAAGGCGGTTCCGGCTGCGTCCCCATTTGCGAGAGTCGCACCGACAGCGGTTGCCGTCGCCGTACCGCTGCTGTCGGCGTCCACTTTGATCGCGCCGTTATTGATGACGGTATTGTTATCATTGTCGAATCGGATGCCGTGGCTCGTGGAAAGGAAATTCAAGTCTGAGCGGGCGCCTGAAGTGCCGAATAGGAAACCTGCATCGCTGGTGTTGGTCACAGTGCCGCTGGGATTTGCCTGGACATTAAGGACACCATCGTTAGTAATGAAATTATTACCCGCGCCAGCATCCACTCCGATCGCGTTGGCCGTCGCGGTCGAAGAGGCGCTCGCGGTACCACCACCCGCAAGCACGGCCTTGCTGCCGCCCATGGCAGTCTGTGCAGAAGTGGCCGTGACCTCAATCGTCGCCGAATTGTAAATCGAATCGTCATCATCTCCGCCACCGATACCGGTGGCTTGAGAGGTTGCTTCCAGCAAAGCATCCGCGCTCGAACTACCGGCAACCGTAAGAGAAGGTCTGGTCGATGTCATTGTCGCCGAGCTGGTCACTTTCAAAAGAGCGCCATTCTCCAATGTATCAGCGCCTGCTCCGCCGTCGATGCCAACTGCCGTCGCATTGGCATTCAATGCGGCGTCGGCGTTTGCCGAACCGAAAATCGCCTTGGTGTTGCCGGTGGCAGTCAATGTGGCAGACGAAGTGACTTCGATGGCCCCTTGGCTTTTAACGGAATCGCTTCCCGCGCCCCCGGCGACGCCGGTTGCCGAGGTGTTCGAGATCAGGCTGCCGGTCGCGGAAGCGACACCGCCAAATTCGAACGTACCTCCATTGATAGTCATGGTGCCGTTTGAGCTAGCCGTGATCTTAGCAAAATTATCAATCACGTCGTCGCCTTCGCCGCCATCGAGTCCGATGCTGGTGACATGGGTGTTCGCCGTTCCAGCCGATTGTGACGCGCCGAAAATATTGACCGTGGATCCGCTGATCGTTGTTGTCGAAGTTGCCGTTACCGTAACATCGCCCGTGCTGCTGATAGAATCATTGCCTTCGTTGCCGAGTATGCCGCTCGCATTTGTCGTTGCGGTCAATACGTCCTTTGACGAAGACGCTAGGCCGGCAATCTCCACGGTAACGTTGTGGACACTGGCGCTGGCCGTAGAAGTAACCTCGATGGTAGAGGAGTTGAGTACCGTGTCGTCTCCTTTGCCGCCATCGATCCCTGTGGCATTTGCAATCGCTTGAATATTCGAGTTGGCCTCCGCATCTCCGGCCAACGAGACCTCGACTCCGCCGGACTGCGTCGTGGCATTTGCAATTAGGGTTATTTTACCTTGATTGTCGATCCCATCGTTGCCATCGCCTCCTCCGATACCGGTGGCGGTCGCGGTTGAGAGAGTGGTCGCACCCCCGAGCGCGGCGCCGATGAGATTGATCGATACACTGGTTGCGCTAGCGTCGCTTGTCGCCGTCCAATCGATCGTTCCGAAATTTTTCAGAGTATCGTTACCCTCTCCACCGTCGATCCCGCTGCCCAGGGCAGTCGCTGTGATATTTGCGTTGGCGCTTGCAGCGCCGATGAGATTCACCGACACGCCGGTGGTTCCTGTCTTGGCATCACTGACGCCGGTCATATTCGAGTAGGAGGTGATCGTATCCCTTCCTTCGTCCCCGCTTATACCTTTAGTCGTCGCTTCGGCAGACGTATCGGCATTGCCGACGGCCGCACCAGCGACCTGGATATTCAAATTGACTGACGCGCTCGGCGCGCTGGCAACCGCCGACAGAACGACAGAGCCATGGCTCTCAATCGAATCGTCCCCCGCGCCTCCGTCGATGCCTATCGATGTCGCATGGGCCTCGGAGCCGACTTTACCGACGGATGCGCCTGCACCGGCCAAAGTGATATTGACTGAAGTACCACGGGCTTCCGAGTTAGCGTCGCTCGTAAGATTCCCGAGGTTCGTAACCGTGTCGTTCTCGCTCCCCGCCCGGATCGCGACCGCGTTTGCAGTGGCCTCCGCGCGGGCATCGCCGATGGATGCTCCCGCCACGAGATTGATCGTAACCGCGGTTCCGGTCGCGGCCGAACGGGCGGTTGCAGTGACCGTGCTGTTGTTGTCGATGGTATCTGCTCCAGCGCCACCATCGATGCCGATCGCGTTTGCCTCCGCGATGGCGTTGGCGTTGCCGATGGATGCGCCGATCACGCTCGCTGCAACCGCCCCACCGGTCGCGCGCGCGTCCGCGCCGCCTTCTTGCGCGCCCACCGTGCCGATGGCAATCGCGCCCCAGTTGTCGATTACGTCATTGCCGGCGCCGCCCACGATGCCGTAAGCGTGGGCGTTCGCAGTCGCGCTCGAGTCGGCCAGAGCCGCCCCGAGAGGCACAATGGCGAGCGGCGCGCTGACCGCCACGCTGGTGGCGGTCGCCTGCGCCTTCGCGCTGGAGCCAAGCGCACCCTCATTGTAAATATTGTCGTCGCCGTCATCTCCTGAAATACCCGTGGTCGTCGCATTCGCTTCGGTGGTTGCATTCGTCAGTGCAACCCCGATCGCGACTCCGGCGAGGTTTCCCTGGAGAGCGACACTGACGGAAGTGCCGGAAGCAGTGGCATCGGAGCTGGCCGTTATCGAATTGTAGTTATCGATCCCGTCCTGCCCGGCTCCGCCGGAAATACCCGTTGCGCGAGCCACCGCGTTATTGCGCAAATCCGCGAGGGCACCTCCGACTTGCAGCCCAGTTCCGGTCAAGCCGAGAGACACAGAGGTACTGTCCGCGTCGGCATTGGCGGTTGCCGTTGCGGTCACTGCGTGCCGATTCTCGATCGAGTCCGCGCCGTCACGGGCCGTAAATGCTTCCACCACTTGGCCATCATCACCAATCCCGATTTGAAAATGATCGCCCGCAATCGCCATGCTATTCGCAACAGCGGTAGTTGTGGCTCGGCTCAAAGCGACGCCCGCGCCAACACCAGTGACCGTTCCGCTGGCGCTCACGGAATATCCCTTAGTCGTGATCTGGGCATTCGACACGGCGTCGATCGCGCCTTTGTTATGAATAACGTCGGCTTCGGTGTCACCTGACATCCCGGCAGCGTTCGCCAAGCTTGTCGCCGATGCGTCGACCGCGGTGGCTTCAACCGCTACGCCGGTACCGGTGACGCCCAGACCAATGGAAACGTCGCGAGTATTTACAATGGAAGTAGCACTCGATGAAACCGTGCCTTTGTTAACGAGCCTATCGTTGTCGTCGCCGCCGGCGATGCCAGTGCTCAACGCATTGCCTTCAGATTTGGAGCGGGTCAATGCGCCGCCCACGCTCAAGCCGGTCCCGGTTCCGGAAACATTGACCGCAAAGGTGTCGGCGTCCACGTTCGACGTGGAGGTCGCCGCTATGCTGCCCTTGTTGCGCAATAGATCGGCACCGGTTCCACCGCTCAGGCCGTTGGCTGTTGCAATGCTATTGAGTGAAGTGTCTCCGCCGGTACCGGACAGCGCTACACCGGAATTGGTGAAACCGATGCCGACCAGAGCGCCGACAGAATCCGTGCTGGCAGTCGCAGTCGAGACAACAGAAGCTCGATTAATGATCGTATCGTTGCCGGCGTTGCCTTCCATCCCAGCGCTATAAGATTCGGCGTCGGTGGTCGATCGCCCCAATGCTGCGCCGGCGGTCAAACCGGTCATCGCCGCGCTGACGGTCACCGAAACAGTGGTGCTACCGGCTGACGAGTTGGCAAGGGCCGTAACGCTGTCGAAATTCTTTAGCTTGTCATCTCCAAAGCCACCATCAAGGCCAATCGCCTGCGCGCTAGCTTTGGCTGAAGTGTCCGCTCCGGTGCCGGCAAATGCGGCGCCGCTTTGCAGAGTCGTCAAACCAGCCGATATTCCGGTGGCGGTCGATTGCGCCGTTGCGCTTGCGCTTATCGTCTTGTTATTGGTGACCCGATCATTGTCGATGCCAGCATCTATGGCCACGCTTTCAGCGTGAGCTTCCGTCGTGCCGCGAACCAACGCGGCGCCCACCGCAACACCGTTGGTGGTTGCGACGACTGTTGCCCCGACGGTGGTTGCCCCCGTCGTGGCCGTCGCCGCGACATTTATAGCGTTGTCGTTTTGAATGGTATCGGCGCCCGCTCCGCTGGTCACTCCCGTCGCTATTGCTTCGCTATGACTCGATGCATCCGCTGCGGCCCCTTGCGCCGCGAACTGGGCTTCCGTCAGGCCAAACCCCACCGATACGCCCAATGCCGTTGCGATTGCATTGGACGTTGCCGTTACTGTTCCCGCGTTCGTGACAGTGTCGCCGCCGGCCTCACTGGCAATACCGACTGCATTGGCATTGCTCTGTACGCCGCTCCGGGCCAGGGCCACTCCGATACTTCCGCCAACGCTGGAAAAGCCGCTGAATGTCGCGGCGATACTCTGCGCTGCAGCCGAAGAATCAGCTTCGGCGACTGTTTCCCCTCCGGCCAACTGGGTATAAGTATTGTCACCGCCAATCAGGCTAGCAGCCGTCGCGTGTGCCGTCGCAGTGGTTGCGGTATCGGTCAAAGCTCCTTGAAGCCCCAACCCTTTAACGGATCCCTGGCCGGCCAGGCTCAGACTCAAACTATCCGTGGTGGCGTCTGCATCCGCTTTTATTAAGCCGCTATTGTCGATTTTATTGCCGCCGGCGAAATCGATGCCTCGAGCGGTGGCATCGGCCGAAGTTCCCGACCGTGCCAGCGCCGCACCGACTTCGAGACCGGTTCCGCCCGCCTGGATAGTAATGGATGCCGATTCGGAATATCCCTGCGCATCCGCCTTCCCGGTAATGTTGCCGGTATTTGAGAAATCTTCTGCAATCGGACCCTGGCTGGAAATGCCGGTCCCATTCGCGAAGGCTTCCGTTTTGGCGTCACTCAAGGCAGCGGACAGGCTGACACTCCCCGTGTTCTCTCCCCGGAACCCAAAAGAGATGCCCACGCTATTGCCAACGGCGGCTGCTTCACCAGTAACGTCCCCATCGTTGACAACTGACTGGCTGGCCATACCTGCAACTATTCCCGTAGCTGTCGCGACCGCGCGGGTTCCAGAAAGGGTCAAGGCCGCGCCGGCTGAAATACCGCCTCCACCCGTTTGCACATTGACGCCGACGCTTTCGGCGAAGGCGCGCGAATCAGCACGGGCGGTGAGAGCGCCGTAGTTGCTGATCTGTTCGCCCTTCAGGCCGCTGTTTTTGATGCCGACCGCAATGGCATCCGTGTGGGTCGTCGTGTCGGCAAGCGCACCGGCAATTCCCACGCCATTGACGTCATTTTGCACGCTTACCGAAATGCCGAGACTGTTGCTTTTCGCGATGGCATCGACCGCGAGCGTTCCCGTCCCGGTCCCCACAGTGCCACTCGTCACCCTACTTCCGTTCCCCGTGCTTTCGATACCCACTGCATCCGCAGTGGCGCTTGTGTCCGCGCGTGTCAGAGCTGCGGCGATCTCCAAACCATTGCCGCCTAACTGCACGCCTACGGATCCGCTTTCCGCGGATGCCCCGGCGTCGGCTTTGACAGTCATCGAGCCGGGATTGTCCAGCGTGTCCGCAATCGAACCCGTGGTCTGGATTCCGCTTGCCGTGGCGGTGGTATTGGTTGAGCTGTTGCTCAACGCCGCGTGGATGCCGACCCCGTCTAGGGCGCCTTGCACTGAAACCGACGCACTCAAGCTGTTGCCCCGCCCTACGGCTTCGGCGGTAAGCGTGCCGGCGTTAGTCACATGATCTGCGCCCGTGCCCGCGTCGATGCCCACCGCGGTTGCGTCCGATGTCGTCTTGGAGTTCGTCAGGGCGGCGCCGATCTCCAGGCCCTTTCCCTCCGCTTCGACGTTTACGGCGACACTGTCCGCAAAAGCGTGCGATGCCGACTTGGCCGAAACCGTGCCACCGACATTGTTCGTGATCGTGTCATTCCCGCCGCCGCTGGTAATACCGGTCGCGGCAGCGCTGGTGATCGTCGAAGTGTCACTCATGGCCGAGGTCAGTCCAACGCCAGACAACTTGGGCTGATTGATTGCCGTAACGCTGAGGCTGTTCGCGCCCGCTGTCGCGGTAAAATCGATTTCATTGTTGTTCGTGATCGTATCGTTGCCCGAGCCGCTGCTGATCCCTGTAACGTTAGCGGTCGCGGTCGCTTGGCTCTTGGCCACCCCAGGTTTGAAAATGAACCATTTTCCCTTGGCGTCTTCTTTTTTGGCGATCGTAAAATCAAGCAGCGCGCTCGTGCTGACGGTCGTCGCTGTCGCGCTCCCCTTCACACTCGCGTCGATGGTTACCGTGTTTTGCCCATCACCGGCAGCGATGCCCGTGGAACTCCCTTCCGAGCGGACCGATGTGTCGATCAAGGCATCGTTGAGAAAGTCCAAGTCGAGGATGTTCTTCGTTACGAACCCGATGACTTTTTTGACCTTGCTCGGCTTCTTGCCTTTCTTATCGTCGTCATCGTCATCTTCCGTTTCGATACTCACCGATACTGCCGTGGATGTCGCGAGCGACGTGGCATCGGCGGCGATCGCGGCCCGATTGGTGACCCCGTCATCGCCGGCCCCGCTGTCGATCCCCGTGCTCCGGGCGGTGGCGATTCTCCCCGCGTCGGTTTCCGGCGGCTTGCCTTTGATCAATTCGGGAATGGATGGAATCGGGATCAAATCATCCGCCTGACCATATGCGAGATCGACAGCATGACTCGTGCCTTCCGCCTTTACGGTAAGCGTGGAATCGTTGGT
>Ga0310810_10001758_pt1 | contig 22924 bp, 19 predicted proteins | sample NCmetagenome_FD_207641 | JGI IMG/M metagenome (GOLD analysis project Ga0310810, IMG submission 207641) | Soil microbial communities from experimental microcosm in Duke University, North Carolina, United States - NC | ecosystem: Engineered > Artificial ecosystem > Soil microcosm > Unclassified ... | reverse complement strand
CAAGGCACTCTTCGTCTCGGCGCCATTCCTTAAAGCCGCAGAGAGCGCGGCCGACGGAATCTCGACATTGAAGCAACTGATCGTGGTCGATGACGGGGCCGCGCAGCATCCGGATTTCGCCGCAAAGCTGAACGCCGAGACGCCCGCTCCCGCCGCCGAGACCTGCGCCGACGAGGTCGCGTTCTGGCTCTATTCGTCCGGCTCGACCGGCATGCCGAAAGGCGTGCGGCACGTGCATTCGAGCCCGATGGCGACGGCGAAGAATTATGCGTTACCCGTGCTCGGCATCGCCGAGAACGACGTGTTTTTTTCGGCCGGCAAGCTCTACCACGCCTACGGCCTCGGCAACGGCATGAGCTTTCCGATGTCGGTCGGCGCGACAACTGCGCTGCTCCCCGGCCGTCCGACGCCGGAGGCGATCTTCGAGGTGCTGCGGCGCGAGCAGCCGACATTGTTTTTCGGCGCTCCGACGCTCTACGCCATGATGCTCGCCGATCCTGCCTGCACGGCGGAGAATGGATCGAAGCGCTTGCGCTGGTGCGTCTCCGCGGCCGAGGCGCTGCCCGAGCATGTCGGCGCCGAATGGAAGAAGCGCTTCGGCGTCGACATCCTCGATGGTCTCGGCTCGACCGAGATGCTGCACATCTTCCTCTCGAACCAACCCGGCAAGCTGCGTTACGGGACGTCCGGCACCGCTGTGCCCGGATATGACCTGCGCATCGTCGACGACAAGGGCGCGGAGATCGCGGACGGCGAATTGGGTGAACTGGTGGTACGCGGACCGAGCGCAGCGGAAGGCTACTGGAACCAGCGCGAGAAGACGCGGCGTACCTTCGCGGGTGAATGGACGCACACGGGCGACATCTACGTGCGCGATCCGGACGGGATGTACCGTTACTGCGGCCGCAACGACGACATGTTCAAGGTCTCGGGCCTTTGGGTGTCGCCGTTCGACGTGGAGTCCGCGCTGATCTCGCACCCGTCCGTGCTGGAGGCCGCGGTGGTCGCGAAGGAAGACAATGACGGACTGCTCCGTCCAAAGGCCTACATCACGCTGAAAGATAGCGCGAAGGGCGATGATCCTTTGCGCGAAACGTTGAAGGAGCACGTCAAGCAGCAGATCGGGATGTGGAAATATCCACGCTGGATCGATTTCGTGGACAGCCTGCCGAAGACCGCGACGGGGAAGATTCAGCGGTTCAAGTTGAGGGATTAGGATAGCCCTCACCCTGAGGAGCGCACGGAGTGCGCGTCTCGAAGGGTCGAGGGCGCACACGTCGCTTGTGGCCATCCTTCGAGGGCCGCTTCGCGGCCACCTCAGGATGAGATTCGCCGTTGGAATTCACTTTCGTCCTCATCGTCGGCCTCCTCGCGGGCGCGATCAGCGGCATTCTCGGCACCGGCTCATCGATCATGCTGGTGCCGGTGCTGGTCTGGCAGTTCGGCCCGAAGGAAGCGGTGCCGATCATGGCGGTTGCCGCCATCATCGGGAATTTCTCCCGCATCCTCGCCTGGTGGCGCGAGGTCGACTGGCGCGCGACCTTCGCCTACTCGGTCACGGCGGTGCCGAGCGCGGCGCTCGGCGCCAAGACGCTGCTGGTCCTGCCCTCGCGCATCGTCGACATCACGATCGCGCTGTTCCTGCTCGCCGTGATCCCGGGCCGGCGCTGGCTCGCCTCGCACAATCTCAAGCTCACGCGCTGGCATCTTGCCGCCATCGGCGCCGTGCTCGGATTCGTCACCGGCATCGTCGTGACAACCGGTCCGATCACCGTGCCGGTGTTCCTCATGTACGGGCTCGTGAAGGGCGCATTCCTCGCGACCGAAGCCGCAAGCTCGCTCACCATGTATGTCGCGAAGGTGCTCACCTTTCGCACGCTCGGTGCGATGCCGTGGGAAACGTTTGCCCGGGGGCTCATCGCAGGCGGCGCGCTCATGGCCGGCACGTTTCTGTCGAAACGTTTCGTCATGAAACTCGATGCGGAGCAGTTTCGTTACATGCTCGACGGGTTGATGTTAGTCTCCGCGCTCGCGATGCTCTACAATGCGTTCTTTGCATGACACTCCAGGACAGCGGGTTCCTCGACATCGGCGGCGCGCGGCTCGAATACCGCATGATCGGCGCGCGCCCGGATGCGGCGCCGACGATCGTGATGCTGCATGAGGGGCTCGGCTCGGTCAGCACATGGGGTGAGTTTCCCGCGAAGCTGAGCGAAACGACCGGCGTGGGCGTGTTCGTCTATTCGCGGGCCGGCTACGGCAAATCGTCGACCGTGTCGCTGCCGCGGCCCCTCGATTACATGCAACGCGAGGCGACGGACGTGTTGCCGAAGTTGCTCGACGCGATCGGATTTCGGCGCGGCATCCTGCTCGGTCATTCCGACGGCGCGACCATCGCGGCCTGTTACGCCGGCAGCGTGCAGGACCATCGCGTGCGCGGCGTGATCCTGATGGCGCCGCACTTCTTCACGGAGCAGTCGAACATCGACGCGATCAACAAGATCGTCGCGACCTACGAGTCCGAGCTGCGACCGCGGCTTGCGCGTCACCATGCCAACGTGGACGTCGCCTTCCGGGGCTGGAGCGGCGCGTGGCTCGATCCGGGCTTCCTCGCGTTCGATACGACCGATGCGCTCGCTTACATCCGCGTGCCGGTGCTGGTGATCCAGGGCGCGACGGACCCCTATGGCACGCTCGCGCAGGTGAAGGTGGTCGAGGACGAATGCTACTGCCCGGTCGAGACGCTGGTGTTGCCGGGTGTCGGCCACGCGCCGCATCGGGAAGACCCGGACGAAACGCTCGCGGCGGTCGCCGCGTTTGCCGACCGCATCTTCCGTATACACGGCGAAGGCATTGAAAATGCTGCGTGATTTCGCGGCGCCAGGATGGCCGATTGCGAAAAATAGCAATATGCACTATAGTGCATCAGCGCATTATAGTGCATTTAGGTATAATTTCCTTTGGAGGACGTCATGGGAGAGGCCGCCCCGAGGGCCGCTCAGGCGCCGGACAGCGCTCATAATCTGAAAGAGGGTACTGGGAGCGCAGGCAACGGCGCTGCGGCGATCGACTTCCGAACCGAACCCGCGCGCTACCGGCACTGGAAGCTCTCGACGAACGGCAACGTCGCGACACTCACCATGGACGTCGACGAGAAGGCTCCCCTGCTCGGCGGCTATGAGCTGAAGCTCAACTCCTACGACCTCGGCGTCGATATCGAGCTGGCGGACGCGATCGAACGTCTGCGCTTCGAGCATCCCGAGGTCGCCGTGATCATCCTGAAATCCGGCAAGGATCGTGTGTTCTGCGCCGGCGCGAATATCCGCATGCTCGCGGGCGCAACGCACGCCCACAAGGTCAACTTCTGCAAGTTCACCAACGAGACGCGCAATTCGATCGAGGATGCGAGCGAGAATTCCGGACAGAAATACATCTGCGTGGTGAACGGCACGGCGGCGGGCGGCGGCTACGAGCTCGCGCTTGCCTGCGATCACATCATGCTGGTGGACGACGGCTCGGCGGCGGTGTCGCTACCCGAACTGCCGCTGCTCGCGGTGCTGCCCGGCACCGGCGGGCTTACCCGCGTCACCGACAAGCGCAAGGTGCGGCGCGATCATGCCGATGTGTTCTGCACCACCGAAGAGGGCGTGAAGGGCAAGCGCGCGGTCGACTGGCGGCTGGTCGATGAGGTGATGCCGCGCTCTAGGCTCGACGAGTCGGTGGAGAAGCGCGCCAAGGCGATCGCCGCGACGCTCTCCGGCAAGCCCGCGAAAGGGATTGCGCTGACCCCGGTCGAGCGCAAGCGCACCGCGGACGGCAACGAGTACAAGTATGTCTCGGTCGCATTCGCGCGCGACAATCGCCTCGCGACGATCACGCTGCGCGGGCCGGAGAGCGCGCCGCCCTCTTCCGCCGACGAGATGACGAAGCAGGGCGCCGCGTTCTGGCCGCTGCAGCTCGCGCGCGAACTCGACGATGCGATCCTCGACATCCGGCTTAACGAGCTGGAAGTCGCGACCATCGTCTTCAAATCCGACGGCGATGCGCAGCGCGTGCTCGCCCATGACGCGTTCCTCGACGCCAATGCCGCGCACTGGCTAACGCGCGAAATCCGCTTCAAGTGGAAGCGCGTGCTCAAGCGCGTCGACATGACTTCGCGCTCGTTGGTGACCTTGGTCGAGCCCGGCTCGTGCTTCGCCGGCACGCTCGCCGAATTCATCTTCGCGGCCGACCGCTGCTACATGCTGATCGGCACGATGCAGGGCGACAACCGCGCACCCGCGACGATCGTGCTGGATGATGCGAATTTCTCCGGCGTCTACGCCATGAGTAACGGGTTATCGCGGCTTGCGACGCGCTTCCTCGGCGAGCCCGGTTCGCTCGATGCCGCGAAAGGCGAGACCGGCAAGCCGCTCGATGCTGAGCGGGTCGAAGCACTCGGCCTCGTCACCTTCGCGCTCGACGACATCGACTGGGAGGACGAGGTGCGGCTCTTCCTCGAAGAGCGCGCGAGCTTCTCGCCCGACGGGCTCACCGGCATGGAGGCGAACCTGCGCTTTGCCGGTCCCGAGACGATGGAGACGAAAATCTTTGCGCGGCTCACCGCCTGGCAGAACTGGATCTTCCAGCGGCCGAATGCGGTCGGGCCCGAAGGTGCGCTGACGCGCTACGGATCGGGACAGAAACCGAATTTCGATTTGAAGAGGGTGTGAGTCATGACCATGCAAGACATCAACGTCGATTACTCCACCACCATCCCGAACAATGTCGGCCTCACCGAAGACCGCCGCGTGCTCAAAGCGCTCGAGGTCTGGCATCCCGGCTATCTCAACTGGTGGAACGACATGGGGCCGGAGGGCTTCCAGGAAAAGCTCGTCTATCTGCGCACTGCCTATTCGGTCGATCCGCGCGGCTGGGCCAAGTTCGATTACGTGCGCATGCCCGAATACCGCTGGGGCGTGCTGCTCGCGCCGCAGGAGGAGAACCGCAAGATCCCGTTCGGCCAGCATTATGGCGAGCCGGCCTGGCAGGAGGTGCCGGGCGAGTACCGCGCGATGCTGCGCCGCCTCGTCGTGATCCAGGGCGACACCGAGCCCGCCTCGGTCGAGCAGCAGCGCCACCTCGGCAAGACCGCGCCCTCGCTCTACGACATGCGCAACCTGTTCCAGGTCAACGTCGAGGAAGGCCGTCACCTCTGGGCGATGGTCTATCTGCTGCAGAAATATTTCGGCCGCGACGGGCGCGAGGAAGCAGACGAACTCTTGCGCCGCCGCTCCGGCTCGGCCGATGCGCCGCGCATGCTCGGTGCCTTCAACGAGGCGACGCCCGACTGGCTGTCGTTCTTCATGTTCACCTACTTCACCGACCGCGACGGCAAGATGCAGCTTCACTCGCTGGCGCAGTCGGGCTTTGATCCGCTCTCGCGCACCTGCCGCTTCATGCTGACCGAGGAAGCGCACCACATGTTCGTGGGCGAGACCGGCATCAGCCGTGTCGTGCAGCGCACCTGCGATGCGATGAAAGAAGCCGGCATCACCGATCCGACCGACATCGCCAAGGTCCGTGCGCTCGGCGTGATCGACCTGCCCACCATCCAGAAGAAGCTGAACCTGCACTACACGCTCTCGCTTGACCTGTTCGGCAGCGAGGTCTCCACCAACGCGGCAAACGCCTTCAACTCAGGACTGAAGGGCCGCTATCGCGAGACGCAGATCGAGGACGACCACCGACTCGAGAACGCGACTTACCCGGTGCTCAAGCTCGTGAACGGCGAGGCGAAGCGCGTCGACGAGCCGGCGCTCACCGCGCTCAACATGCGGCTGCGCGACGACTACACGCAGGACTGCGTGAAGGGCATGCTGCGCTGGAACAAGGTCATCACGACGGCTGGCTATGACTACAAGCTCACGCTCCCAAACGTCGCGTTCCATCGTCAGATCGGCGAGTTCAGGGACGTGCACGCAACGCCGGACGGCACGCTGATCGACGATGCGACCTGGGGCAAGCGCAAGAGCAAGTGGCTGCCCTCGACCGAGGACGGCGACTTCATCGCGAGCCTGATGAAGCCGGAGATGGAGCCGGGCAGGTTCGCGTCGTGGATTTCGCCGCCAAAGGTGGGCATCGACAACAAGCCGGGCGATTTCGAATACGTGAAGATCGAGTCCTAGCGCCAGCCTGTAGCCCGCATGGAGCGAAGCGCAATGCGGGGGAAACGCGGCAATTCTGCCCCTACGAAAACAACATGAGCAGCGAAACCGACACCGCCCCGCGCTACATCAGCAACCGCCCGTCGCGGGCCCCGCGGCCGAAGCCGGTGCGCCCGGAGAACACCCGGCTGCTGCGCGAAATCGGCCGCGTGATTCGCAGCGCGCGAGCTATGCAGGGAATGACGCGCAAGATGCTGGCGAAGCGGTCCGCCATGTCCGAGCGGTTCCTGGCGCAGATTGAACTTGGCGACGGGAATCCCAGTGTGCTGTCCCTCGATGCGATTGCACGCGCGCTCAATCTCGACCTGTTCGACCTCTTGCCGGCTGTTGACCCTGACGTCGCCAGGCGCCGCGCGCTTGTCCATCTGCGCCAGCTGCCGGTTGACGACGTCAAGGCATTCCTGCAGGCGTTTTCCTACCCCGGCGCCGCGCCGCTGCCGAGCGCGCGCGGCAAGCGCATCGCGCTCATCGGGTTACGCGGCGCAGGCAAGTCGACGCTTGGCAAGATGCTCGCCGAGCGGGTCGCCATGCAATTCATCGAACTCGACAAGGTCATCGAGCAGAACCACGGCGCGCCGGTTGCAACTTTATTCGACGTGTACGGGCAAGCGACGTTCCGCCGCTATGAGCGCGAGGCGCTGACGCGCCTTGTCGCCACGAACTCTGCCTGCGTGATCGCGACGGCGGGCGGCATCGTAGCCGATGAGGCGACCTTCGCGCAGTTGCTCGAGCAGACTCACGTGATTTGGCTGCAGGCCTCGCCGGCCGAGCACATGCGCCGGGTCATGGAGCAGGGCGACTTCCGCCCGATGGCCGAGAATAGCGAGGCCATGAATGACTTGCTCGCCATTCTTGACGCGCGCGCGCCTGAATATGGACGCGCGCATGCGCGGCTCGATACATCCGGTCGTACTGCCGAGTCTTGCGTGAACGAGCTGGCCAAGGTTGCCGGCGAATTATTCGCAAAGAATCTGCCGCTGTCTCCGGTTCCAGACGCGAAGAATCTGTGGCGTTGATGACGATTGCGAGAGAGTTGTTTGCGGGAGCGTATCCTCTCCGTCCCTTACCCTCCCCCTTGTAGGGAGGGTGGTCGCCGAAGGCGACCGGGTGGGGGTGATGCGATCAGCGCTGAACCTTGCGACCCCAACCCCCAACCCTCCCCACAAGGGGGAGGGGAGCGCGCCTGCGTTCGCGGCGCGGCCTACCTCAGTCCTCCCCGTCGTCCAGCTTGCCGATGTGGTGCTGCGCGTAGAGCTGCACGCCGAGCTGGCTGACGAGGTCGAGCTGCGACTCGAGGAAGTCGATGTGGTGCTCCTCGTCCTTCATCAGTTCCTCGAACAGGTCGCGCGAAACGTAATCCTTCACCGCCTGACAGTGGGTCGCGGCCTCCTGGTAGAGCGCGCGCGCATCCACCTCGGCCTTGAGGTCGCAGTCGAGGATTTCCTTCACGTTCTGCCCGATGTGCAACGGATCGAGCACCTGCATGTTGGGGAATCCTTCGAGGAAGATGATGCGGTCGACGAACTTGTCGGCGTGCTCCATTTCCTCGATCGATTCCTTGCGCCACTTCTTGGCGAGGTCCTTGTAGCCCCAGTTATCAAGCAGCCGGTAATGCAGCCAGTATTGATTGACCGCGGTCAGTTCGCTGCGCAGGCCCTTGTTGAGATAATCGATGACCTTGGCGTCGCCCTTCATGGGGTGCGCTCCTTCATGCGTTGGATGGAAACGTTCTAGTGGGGCCGGCGTGAGCCATCAAGCCGAGCGCGCGGCGCTACTCGGCCGCGATCGGGAACGCATCGACATCCGCGCAGGCTTCGCGCTGGCAGCAGGCCGCGAGGCTCTCGTCCATGATGCGACGGATGGTGCGCGCGCAGCGTCCGCACTGCGGGCTGCAGCCAAGGCAGCCGTAGACCTGGTTCGCGGTGGCGGGCCGGGCCGGTGCGCTATCAATCGCGGACCGCACGTCGCGGTCGGAAAAAACGTTGCAGGAACAAACGATCATGCGGAACTAATGTGTACTATCCGGTTGCCGTTGCATTGATCTAGGTCATCGGCACCGGGCATGCAAAAGGAAAACCCCTTCTTCGAAGTATTCCAAAGTGAGAGTAAATCCGGCCGCCCGCAAAGCATGAGCGGCCCGCAGGCGCAGACTATAAACACTCTAACCTGCGCTCCCACTTCCGCGGGGACGAGCAGAGCGGAAAGCTCTAACCCTCGTCCACCACCCGATTGCTGAGCGTGCCGATCTCCGGCACCGACACCTCGACCACGTCGCCCGCCTTGAGCCAGCGCGGCGGATCGAAGCGCGCCCCCGCCCCGACCGGCGTGCCGGTGACGAGGATGTCGCCCGGTTTGAGCGTGGTGAAAATCGTGATGTAGGCGATGAGGTCCGCGAAGGTGAACAACAGGTTGGCGGTCGTGTCGTCCTGACGCAGTTCGCCATTCACCTTGGTCGTCAGGTGCAGCGGCTTTGCGGGATCGATCTCGTCGGCGGTCACCATCCAGGGCCCGAGGCTTCCCGAGGCGTCGAAGTTCTTGCCCTGCGTGACGTTGAATTTCGAGTGCCGAGTCCACTCGCGTGCCGTGCCCTCGTTGCACAGCGTGTACCCCGCAATGTGCTCGTGTGCCTTTTCCTTTGGGACGCGGCGCCCTTCCCGGCCGATCACCAGCGCGATCTCGCCCTCGTAGTCGAACTGCTGTGTGACACTCGGCTTCACCAGCGACTCCCCGGACGCGACAAACGAGCCGGGCGTGCGGAAGAACATGCTGGGATATTTCGCGGCTTCGGTGCCGTCCTTGTACTCGGCATGGCGGTTGCCGTAGTTCACGCCGATGCAGAGGATCTTTTCCGGATAGACCACCGGGCGGAGCAGCTTGACGTCCTTGAGCGCGAGATCAGGTTTTGTGCCGGAAGCCTGCCTCGCCTCATCGAGCGCGCCGGCGCGCATGAGGTCGAGCACGCTCGCGTATTTGAGGCGCCGGCCGAGGTCGACGATGCCGTCACCGACGACAGTGCCGTAGCTCGGGCGGCCGCCGGTCGAAAACGATGCGAGCTTCAATGCAAAATTCTCCGATCAGGTCGCCTTGACGCGACGGATTGGCTTGCCCAGAACCATGTTAGAATTTGCTTGAGCGGTCAACGCACGCCGCGGGAGGAAAGCCATGCCGCATGTGATCGTCGAATATTCAGCCAACATCGAGAAGGAAATCACGCCGCAGCGGCTGGTGGAGGAGATCCACGCCGCCGCGATCGCATCGGGGATCGCCGAGCCGGTCGCGGTACGCACGCGCTTGAAGCGCCGCGAGCACTTCCGGGTCGGCGACGGCTCGCCGGAGAACGCCTTCGTTCATATCGACATCCGCGCGCGCAAGGGGCGCCCGTTGGAGCAGAAGAAGCACGCCGTGCAGACGATCTACGATCAGGCGAACAAGACGCTCGAGCCGGTGTTCAAGGCGCGCCCGCTGGCGCTCACGGTGGAGATCCACGAGATCGATCCGGAGACGCGGCTGCTGCGCAACGGAATGCGCGAGCGGCAGGCGAGCGCCGCGTGAGCGCGATCCGCTGATACACATGCCGCTGCGCGATCCCGTCTTCAATCCGCCGTTCAACATCGTGCGCGCGAGCCACGTGGAGCTCGGCGTCGCCGACGTGGCGCGCTCGCGCGCCTTCTATGTGGATTGCCTCGGCTACATCGTCTCGGACGAGGACACGGAAGCGCTCTATCTGCGCGGCGTCGAGGAGCGCAACCATCATTCCGTCGTGCTGCGCAGGTCGGATGACATCGCGGCGCTCGCGATCGGCTTCAAGGTCGGCAGCGAGGGGGACCTCGACAAGGCCGCGGGGTGGCTTGAGCAGCGCAGGCTGCCCGTGTCGTGGCCGAACGTACCGTTCCAGCGCCGCACGCTGCGCACCGTCGATCCGGTCGGCATGCCGATCGATTTCTATCACACGATGGATCGCCTGCCCTCGATGCTGCAGAAGTACGCGGCCTACCAGGGCGCGCGCATCCAGCGCATCGATCACATCAACTGCTTCACGCCGGACGTGCAGGCGTCCTACGATTTCTACACCGACCTCGGCTTCCGTCTCACCGAGACGACGGAAACGGAAGGACCCGATCCGAAGCTCTGGGCGGTGTGGATGCAGCGCCACGGCTCGACGCACGATCTCGCCTTCACCAATGGCCGCGGCCCGCGCCTGCACCACATCGGCGTGTGGAATGCGAATGCGCTCGACATCCTGCACACCTGCGACGTGATGGCGACGTCGGGCTACCTCGCCAACATGGAGCGCGGGCCCGGCCGCCACGGCATCGCCAACGCGTTCTTCCTCTACATCCGCGACCCCGACGGCCACCGCGTCGAGCTGTTCACCTCGGACTACCTCACCGTCGACACCGACCACGAGCCGATCCGCTGGACGCTCGACCATCCACAGCGCCAGACGCTCTGGGGCCATCCGGCGCCAAAGTCCTGGTTCGAGGAAGGCACCCCGTTCAGTCGAGTTCCGGTGCGCGAGCCGGTGCTGGCGGCACGCCCCGTGGTGGCGCGCTAGACCGCCGCGCCCCGCGCTCACAATCGCGCGAAGACCTCCCGACATTACAGCGAATTAACGCGCTCGACAGGTTCCCGAGACTCCGCCGGAACTATATCTGCCGGGTTGGCTTGGAGGCTCGGGTGAAGCCCATGAATGCGGTCAAGAACGCCGGGCCAACGTCCCGGCGCAAATCTCTTTTGCGGGTCTGCGCGATCGTCGCTGTTGTGGGCATCGTGGTGGGTGGCGGCCTTTACTGGCGATCGCGGCCGGCGGCCCAGCCCGCCGCACGGCAGACGCCGGCCATTCCGGTCACGGTCGCTGCCGCCGAAAAGCGCAGCGTGCCGATCTTCCTCGATGCGCTCGGCACCGTGTCGGCCTCCAACACCGTCTCGATCCACAGCCAGATCACCGGCACGCTTCAGTCGGTGAACTTCACCGAGGGCCAGGAGGTGCATCAGGGCGACACGCTCGCGGTCATCGACCCGCGCCCGCTGCAGGCGGCGCTGACGCAGGCGACCGCCAAGAAGGCGCAGGATCAGGCGCAGCTCGTCTCGGCGGAGAAGGACCTCGCGCGCTACGCCGATCTCGCCAAGCGCGACTACGCCACGCAGCAAAGCCTCGACCAGCAACAGGCCAAGGTCGATCAGCTCAAGGCGATGATCGACGCCGATCAGGCCGCGGTGGAGAACGCGCAGACCCAGCTCTCCTACGCGACCATCACAGCGCCGTTCGACGGACGCGTCGGCTTCCGCCAGCTCGATGCGGGCAACATCATCCATCCGGCCGATGCTCAGCCACTCACCGTGCTGACCCAGATCAAACCCTCGATGGTGGTCTTCACGCTGCCGCAGAAGAACCTCGGCGACGTGCGCGAGGCGATGCTGCGCGGACCGGTCGGCGTTTTCGCCTACGATCAGGATGGCCGGAACCAGTTGGCGCAAGGCCAGCTTCTTTTGATCGACAATCAGATTGATCAGGCGACCTCGACGATCCGGCTGAAGGCGCGCTTCCCGAACGAGGACTCGCGGCTATGGCCGGGCGAGTTCGTGCGCATCAAGGCGCAGGTCGACAACAAGAGCGATGTCGTGACCATCCCGCCGGTCGCGCTGCAGCGCGGTCCGGAGGGTCTCTATGCGTGGGTGATCAAGCCCGACAACACCGCGGATCAGCGCATGCTCGATGCGACGCCGATCGGCACCGACACGGTGATCGTGAACAAGGGCCTCGAAGCCGGCGAGCGCGTGGTGGTGAACGGCCAGTATCGGCTGCAGGCCGGCGCCCGCGTCCAGGCAAAGACTGGCCCGGCGGATGAGACCGCCGCGGCGGACCATCCTTCATGAATATTTCCGAGCCATTCATTCGCAGGCCGGTTGCAACTGCGCTGCTGGCCGGCGCGCTCGCGCTGCTGGGAATCGTGACGTTCCCGCTCCTGCCGATCGCGCCGCTTCCGCAGGTCGATTTTCCGACCATCTCGGTGCAGGCGCAGTTGCCGGGCGCAAGCCCGGACACGATGGCGGCAACGGTGGCGGCACCGCTCGAGCGCCAGTTCGGTCAGATCGCCGGCATCACCCAGATGACCTCGGTGTCCACCCTCGGCTCGACCTCGATCACATTGCAGTTCGAATTGAGCCGGAACGTCGATGCGGCGGCACAGGATGTGCAGGCCGCGATCACGGCCGCCGGGCGGCAACTGCCGCAAAATCTGACGTTGCCCCCCACCTACCGCAAAGTGAATCCGGCGGACTCGCCGATCCTGATCCTCGCCGCGCATTCCGACTCGCTGCCGCTCACCACCGTCGATGACTTTGCCGACAATGTGATCGCGCAGCAGATCTCGCAGATCTCCGGCGTTGCGCAGGTGATCATCGGCGGCGAGCAGAAGCCCGCGATCCGCGTGCAGGTCGACCCGGCGAAATTGCAGACGCGCGGCCTCACCCTCGAGGACGTGCGCGGCGTGCTCGCCAACGCCACCACCAACGCCGCCAAGGGTTCGCTCAATACCGCGCGGCAGAGCTTCACCATCCAGGCGAACGACCAGGCGACCAAGGCCGGGCAGTACAACGATGTGATCCTCGCCTACCGCAACGGCGCGCCGGTGCGCGTGCGCGATGTCGGCGAGGCCGTGGACGGGCCGCAGGACAGAAACATTTCTGCGCTCTCGGGCAGCGCGCAGGGCGCGCGGCGAAGCGTGATCCTGCTGATCTTCAAGCAGCCCGGCGCGAACGTCATCTCCACCGTCGAGGACATTAAGGCTGCGCTGCCGCGCCTTGCCTCGCTCATCCCGCCGGCAATGAAGATCGATACGGTCGTCGACCGGACGCAGACCATCCGCGCCTCGGTGCACGATGTCGAGTTCACGCTATCGCTGACGATCGCGCTGGTCGTGCTGGTGATCCTGTTGTTCCTGCGCAATCTCCGCGCAACACTTATTCCGGCAGTGGTCGTGCCACTTTCGCTCGCCGGCGCAACGGCGGTGATGTATCTCGTCGGCTTCAGCCTCGACAATCTCTCGCTGATGGCCATGACCATCGCGGTCGGCTTCGTGGTCGACGACGCCATCGTCGTGCTGGAGAACATCTATCGCCACATCGAGGAAGGCGCGCGGCCGATGCAGGCCGCGCTCGATGGTGCGCGCGAGATCGGTTTCACGGTGGTGTCGATCAGCGTGTCGCTGGTCGCCGTGTTCATTCCGCTGCTCCTGATGGGCGGCGTCATCGGCCGCCTGTTCCGCGAGTTCGCCATGACGGTGACCGCCGCAATCGCGGTGTCGGTCCTCGTGTCGCTCACGCTGACGCCGATGCTCGCCTCGCGCTTCCTGACGCGCGAGAGCACGCAGCACGGCCGCGTCTACATGGCGATCGAGCGGATGTTCGAGGCGCTGGTCAACGGCTATGAGCGCGGGCTCAACGTCGTGCTCCGTCACCGCTTCATCACGCTGATGACGTTCTTCGCCACCATGGCGCTGACCTGCTTCCTGTTCGTGATGATCCCCAAGGGCTTCTTCCCGACGCAGGACACGGGCCTCATCACCGGCATCATGGAGGCCGCGCAAGATGTGTCGCCCACCGAGATGCGCCGCCTGCAGCGCGAGGTCGCGGACCTGCTGACCAAGGACCCGGACATCGCCGGGTTCGGCTCCTTCTTCGGTTCAGGCAGCGGCAACACGCTCAACACCGCGCGCTTCTTCATCGGGCTCAAACCGCACGACGAGCGCAGCGCGACGGCGTCCCAGATCATCAACCGCCTGCGGCCCCAGATCGCGCGGCTGCAAGGCGTGAACCTGTTTCTCCAGCCCTCGCAGGACATCACGGTCGGCGGGCGCATTTCACGCGGGCAGTATCAATACACGCTACAGGATCCGAGCCTGAGCGAGCTGAACACCTGGGCGCCGAAAATGCTCGCGAAGTTCAAGACGCTGCCTGAGCTTGCCGATGTGTCGAGCGACCAGCAGTCGAATGCGCCGCTCCTCTCGATCCGCATCAACCGTGACGCGGCCGCGCGCTTCGGCATTCAGCCGCAGGTGGTCGACGACACGCTCAACGATGCGTTCGGGCAACGCCAGGTGGCGCAGTATTTCACGCAGACCAACTCGTACTTCGTGGTGCTCGAAGTACCGCCCGGCATGCAAGGCGACATGAAGACGCTCGACCAGATCTACCTGAAAGCCTCCGACGGGCGGCCGGTGCCCCTCTCGACACTGGTCGATGTCGACACGACCGGAACAGGTCCGCTTTCGGTCTCGCATCAAGGGCAATTTCCGGCGGTGACGCTGTCGTTCAACCTGCCGCCCGGCGTGGCGCTTGGACAGGCCGTCGATGCCATCCGCCAGGCCGAGACCGAGATCGGCAAGCCGGACTCGGTGGCCGGCAGCTTCCAGGGCAATGCCCAGGCGTTCCGCGATTCGCTTTCGAGCGAGCCGGTCCTGATCCTGGCGGCGCTGGTCGTGGTCTATGTGATCCTCGGCGTGCTCTACGAGAGCTTCGTCCATCCGATCACGATTCTCTCGACGCTTCCCTCCGCCGGCGTCGGTGCGCTGCTCGCGCTGATGATCGGCGGGTTCGACCTGTCGGTCATCGGGATCGTCGGCATCATCCTGCTCATCGGCATCGTGAAAAAGAACGGCATCATGATGGTCGACGTCGCGATCCGCCACGAGCGCGAAGGTATCGGGCCCGAACAGGCGATCCGCGAGGCGGCGCTGTTGCGCTTCCGGCCGATCCTGATGACCACGATGGCGGCGATTCTCGGCGGCTTCGCGCTGATGTTCTCGCATGGCGCGGGCTCGGAGCTGCGCCAGCCGCTCGGCTACGCGATGGTCGGCGGGCTCGCGCTCAGCCAGATGCTGACGCTGTTCACCACGCCGGTCGTCTATCTCTATCTTGACCGATTGCAGACCTGGCTTGCCGGACGGCCGACACATCGCGCAGCAGCGGTCGACGATGAGGAAGCCGCGCGCCTCGCCGCGCAGTAGACGGTCAGGCCGAGAGCGTAGCTGACCGCTGCCGCCCTGAAGCGCGCCCGTGGCCGAAGTTAACGCCTTGGCGACATGAAAGGTCGGCGCGCGGCAGCATCACAGCTGGATGACCACGTTTCCAAGGGTCCTGCCTTGCTCCACGCACTCATGCGCTGCCACGATCTCAGCCAGCGGATAGGTCTTCGCGACATTGTGCTTGAGCGTGTTCGCTTCAAGCATACGCGTGATGTCCGAAACGGCGCGCGCACGCTCGTCCGCGGTGAGCTCATAGACCAGCAGGAACTTCACCGTAATGTTGTTCTGCAGGCAGAACGACGCGGGAAATTGCGCCTGCGGACCCGTGCCGTAGACGACCAGCGTCCCGCGTGGCCGCAGCACGTTCGGCAACAAATGTGCGTTTGCCGTCAGATCGACCTCGATCACCGCATCGACGCCGCCTTTGGTCAGCGCCGCGACGCGCTCGCCGACATTCTCAGCCTTGTAGTCGATGGTGTGATCAGCGCCCGCATCGCGCGCTACCTTGGCCTTTTCGGGGGAAGAAACCGTGGTGATGACGATCGCGCCGCGCGCCTTGGCGAACTGGATTGCGTAATGTGCGACCGCGCCGGCGCCGCCGGCGATCAGCAGCGTCGCGCCCTTTTGCGTGCCGGCTATCTCGATGGCGTGCCAGGCGGTGAGCGCCGGGATGCCAAAGCAGGCAGCCGCCTCGAAGGTTATCGCGCGGGGCAGCACCACCGCTTGCGCTGAGGGCAGCACAATGTATTCGGCAGCGGTGCCGAACGGGCGCTTCCATGCGCCGTTCCACACCCACACCCGTTCGCCGATACGGGACGCAGCGACGCCCTCCCCCACGCTGTCGATGACGCCGGCGCCGTCGCTATGCGGAATCACGCGCGGAAAAGCGATCTTGCGCACGGTGCCGGCACGCGTCTTCACATCCGACGGATTGACGCCGGAGGTCTTCAAGTTGATGCGCACCTCGCCGCGACCGGGTTTGGGCGCCTCAATCTCGTCAACGTGCAGCACGTCTTTCGCGCTTCCGTTCTTTTCGTAGTACGCTGCGCGCATTGGTCACCCCATTCGTCATGCCGGGCATAGCTCGTCGAAGACGAGCGTGAACGCTCTGGTGCCCAGCATCCACGTTTTCCTCTGTTATGAAAGCAAGTCGTGGGTGTCTGGCACAAGCACCCACTCGGGCCGGCCGAAGGCCGGACCGGGTGGCCGGGCATGACGGTCTATCCGAGCTACGCGTACGCGTGGGCTCGCCCTGTCATGGTCAGCGATCAATCTGTCAACGCCGCACACGATCAGTGCAACAGGAGCCTTGCTTTACCAGCGCGCGGCTTCGTGCTCGGTCGGCAGCCGCCCGTTCGGCGTCAACTGGTTGACGAGGTCCGGCAGATGCTGGCTCAACGCCGAGAGCAGCTGATCGCGCGGCATGCCGGTCTGGCGTGACACCGCGTCGATATCGTCGGCGCCGATCGCATGCGCCAGATCGTTAGGCGAGAGCGATTGGTTCGGGCCATTGCTCACCCACGAGCGCGCGGCGTCGCCCTGTCCGTTTTCTTCCATGTCGCCAAGGAGGCTGCGCAAGCCGTTGTTGAGAGCGCCACCAGCGCCGCCGCCGGCCGCGCCGCCAAGCAGACCGCCGAGCATTCCACCAAGCCCACCCGGCATCGCCTGCGTGTTTCCCATCAGGCCGCCCAGGATGTCACCCAGTCCGCCGCCCGACGAAGCGGGCGCGGCCGCGCGCGGATCGGCGCTCGGCGACGAACCGCCGAGCATGTTGCCCAGGCCCCCGCCCTTGACGGCCTTGTAGGCAAGCAGCCCAAGCAGGGCCATCATCATCGGCGACATGCCGCCGCTGCTGGCGGGCCCGGCCTGCTGCTGGCCGCGCGGCCCGTTCTGCATGCCGTTCAGAATATCCATGAGACCCATCTTGACCTCCTACATGCGCGGGTTGCCGGGATCGGAAACGACCCGGTGAGCAACAAGCCTGTTCCAGATGAAAAGAACCACCACCGCACCAATCGTGGCCGTGATGAAGCCGGCGCCCTGATCCGGCCGATACCATCCCATCATCTGGCCGATGAACGTTGCGAGGAACGAACCGGCAATTCCCAGGACGACCGTCAGAATGAAGCCGCTCGGATTGTTCGGTCCGGGCGACAGCCAGCGGGCAATGATACCCGCCACGAAACCGACAACGACGATCCAGATCAGGCCCGACATCACGACCTCCAGACGTTCATCCGGCGCTGAGAGCCACTATCCCTTCAGCCGCTTGTTGCACTCGCTGTAGTACCCGCCGCCCTTCTCGATCCATTTCAAGCCGGCGTTGCCGTTGCCTGCCTTGTTGGCATTGTACTGATCGAGACAGGTGTGCATGCGCGCCTTGCCTTCGCTTTCCTTGGAGTATTTCGGCGAGACGGCCGTCGGGAAGACCGCCTGGCCGGCGCTTGTGGCTGCCGGAGCCGAAGGCGCTGCTTCCTTCTTCTCGGCCTTTGGAGCGGCGGTACTGCTTGCCGGCGTTGCCGCGGGGGCCGCCGCGTCCGAACACTCAGCCTTGCGAAACTCGTTCCACTTCATTCCTTTGAGCGTGCCCGCCGTCTGGGCCGCTTTGTATTTTGCGCTACATTCCTGCAGCGAGATCGCGTGAGCGAGCGCGCCGGACATCAGAAGGGAAGCCGTCACGAGGAAGGATGCGAGCGCGGTCGAACGCATGGTCATGGGTTTCTCCCCTGTTTGCGCTGAACCGATGGGAACGCGTTACCACGCAACGCGGAAGCGAGCCATTGGATCATCAGCGAACGCAAATATCCTGATGGATCGGGCTGAGTTCCATGGTTGCGCGGCCGCAACGTAGCGACGGGGGAGCAAAACGTCCGCCATGGGACCGGTGGATGTCCGTCACACCGATACCAACGCATAAAGCGGCTTCCTTGATGGTGAATTTCAGGGCCCGACCATCTCTCGTAGAACTTCGAGACCGCGCCGCGAGGCTCGCTTTGGACCAGCGCGAATGGCCGACCTTGACGAGGAGTTGAAGACCACCATCCGGCGCAACCAGCTGCTTGGCATGTGGGCTGCCGAAAAGCTGGGGCTGGCTGGCGAAGAGGCCGGGGCCTACGCGCGGTCGCTCGCGGTCGGAACGCTCGACGTCGAGCAGAGCGACGTGCTCGCGAAGATTCGCAAGGACTTCGCCAACAAGGGCGTGATCCAGTCCGACGACGAAATCCTGCGCGTCATGAACGAGCTAACGCTGCGGGCTTCCGGGCAGGGGCAAAAAACGAGGGGCGGCGCCACCGATGCCGCTGCGGTTGCGCTCAAGCGCAAACTGTCCCGGTGACGATCAGCTAGGCACTCGGGCGCATCGCGTGCTCGACCAGCGTCTTGCCGAGCGACCATACGGCGCCCGCGCGGTGACTGTCGGCGATCACCTCGTCGAAGGCGCGCACGATCCAGTCGCAATCCGCATCGTTGATGATGAGAGGCGGAATGAGCTTCACGGTGTGGCTGCCGTGGCCCGCGACCTGGGTCAGGATCTTGTGCTCCTTGAACAGCGGAATGGCGATGAGCTGGCAGAACAGCCCTTTGCTCGCGGTCTCCAGCATTTTCCAGGAGGCCTTCAGCTTCAGCGAGCTCGGAGAGCCGAACTCGATGCCGATCATCAGCCCCTTGCCGCGCACCTCTTTCAGCAGTTCGTAGTTCTCGCATAGCGCGGAGAGCTCGCGCAGCAGACGCTCTCCGATGCGCGCGGCGTTCTCGATCACGCCCTCAGCCTTCATCACCTCGAGCGTAGCAATGCCCGCCGCCATCGCAAGATCGTTCTTCGAGAAGGTCGAGCCATGCACCACAGCACGATCCATGCGGCTGAACACCTTGTCATAGATCGGCTTGCGCATCAGCACCGCGCCGACCGGCACGTGTCCGCCGGAGAGCGCCTTTGCCAGCAGCACCATGTCGGGCTCGACGCCCCAGTGCTCGCCAGCGAGGAATTTTCCAGTACGGCCGAGACCCGTCTGGATCTCATCGGTGACGAACAGCGTGCCGTAGCGGCGACAGAGATGCTCGGCGCCCTTCAGGTATTCCTCCTTCGGGAGGATCACGCCCTTGCCCTGGATCGGCTCGACCACGAAGGCCGCCACGCGCCGCGATGAGAGCGCCTGCTCCAGCGCGGTCAGATCGTTGAACGGAATGCGCACGCAATCCGGCAACAGCGGCTCGAAGCCCTTGCGGAACACATCATCGCCGTTGAGCGAGAGCGCGCCATAGGTCAGGCCATGGAAAGCGTGGCTGCAATAGACGATGCCGGCGCGGCCGGTCGCGGCGCGCGCGAACTTGATCGCGGCTTCGACCGATTCGGCACCGGAATTTGCGAAGAACACCTTCTCGAGATGCGGCACCCGCTCCAGCAGGCGCTCCGCGAGCAGGCCGGCGAGCGTGGAGACATCCATCTGCACGAGATTGGGCAAGTCCGCGTCGAGCGCGCTCTTGAGTGCCGCGCGGATCGAAGGATGGTTGCGGCCGACCGCAAACACGCCATAGCCGCTCAGGAGATCGAGATACCGTTCGTCCCTGCGGTCGTAGAGGTATTGTCCCTGTCCCTTGCAAAACCGGACGTCGTACCCGATGGTCCGCAGCACGCGCACCATCTGTTCGTTCAGGTGCCGCGTGTGCAGATCGAAACGCTCGGATTCGTGCGCGTCGAACAGGGTTGCAATATCGAGCGTCGTACCTGAATACACGATTGTGTCGCCCCCGACGGGCACTATGACACCACCGTAATCGACCCTGGAAGGACCACAATGCGGCATAATTGCCGAATTCGTGCCTGAAACTAACTTTAGGGGAACGGGTTGGGTCGCAGGCAAAGACGAACGAGGTCGGATGAAACCGTTATTCGCAAGCGCAGCAATCCTCGCTTTGAGCGCCACCGGCGCGCTCGCCGCCGAGCCTTCGGTGGTTGGCGACTGGCTGGTCAAGGAAGGTTACGGCCATATCCGCATCGATAACTGCGGCGGCAAGATGTGGGGCATCGTTGCTTGGGAGAAACAACCGGGATTCGATACCGAGAATCCGGACCCCGCCAAGAAGGGCCGCCCGTTGCTTGGCACGCCGGTGCTGATCGACATGGCGCCTGCGAAAGACCCGGGAAAATGGACCGGCGAAGTTTACAATTCGCAGAACGGCAAGATGTATCAAGCGACGATCAGCCTGGCCGATGAGAACACACTCGATCTCGAGGGTTGCCTGGTTTGGCCGCTGTGCCAGACGCAGCAGTGGACGCGGGTGAAGAACCCGCCGCCGAACGCGACGCCCTTGCCGCCGATCAAGTCCGCGCCCGCCTCGCAGACCAAGGGTCCGCCAGCCAAAGGTGCCCCTAAAGGAATCGCGCAGCCTGCGCAAAGCGACACATGCCAGCGTGTCGCCGCAGAGCTTGCCAACGCGCCACCGAGCGGAACGTCCGCCAAAAAATAGCGTCGCGTTTAGTCCTCGATCTGGCGCGGCTTGCCCATCAGCACCGGCTGAAACAGCACGGCCGCGGCAAGCGTGGTCACCAGAGACAGCGCGAGGAGCTTTCCCATGCTCGATGTGCCGGGATGGCTCGAGAGCCACAGGCTACCGAAAGCCGTCGCCGTGGTCATCGCGCTGTAGAACACCGCACGCGTGAGCGAGGACTGCAGCAGGCCGGTCTGCCCGGCACGCCACGCCATGATGTAGTAGATCTTGAACGCGACGCCGACGCCGAGCAGCAGCGGCAACGCGATGATGTTCGCGAAATTGAGCGGCATCCCGATAACGACGCAGATTTCGAGCGTCACCACACCAGCCAGCAGCAGCGGCACGATCGTGAGCAGCACGTCGCCGAAGCGGCGCAGTACGATCCAGAGCAGGATCGCGATGGAAATCAGTGCCCAGGCCCCTGCCTCGATGAAGGCGTGCACCACGGTATATCCCGATTCGAGAATCGAGATCGGGCCGCCGGTCGCGTCCGGCTCGACCGCAAGCACCGCACGAGCAAACTTTCGCAGCGTTTCGTTGTCGTTCGGATCCCCTTTCGGCAGCACTTCGACGCGGGCGCGGCCGTCCTCGGTGCGCCAAAGCTCGTCGATGTTGTGCGGCACATCCGCAAGCGTGACCGGCTGCGCCTGAAGCAGATCCTGCAGATCGGCAAGCGCCGTCTTCAGTGGTCGCAGGAACGCGCCGGCAACCTGCTGCCGCATCTCGGGCGTTGCCTTCGCGAGATTGGCCAGAAGGCCGGCGAGACGCTTCGCGGCGGCTGCACCTTGCCCCTTGTCCTTGTGCTTGTCGGCCGCTTCGTTCAGCGAGGCGACGACCTCATCGAGGGCCTGCACATTTTCCTCGTCGGTCGGGGGTTTCTGCGCGGCGTCCGGCTTGAACGACGGCTCGATTTTGTCGCGCGCGACCTTGATGGCTGCAAGCTTCTCTTCCTGGTCGGCCGGGACGAAGAAATCGAGCGTGCGGACCTGCGCGACCTCCGGCACTTTCGACAGCTTCTCGGCGATCGGCCGCGTCGCCGCGAGATCGGGCGCGAGCACGCTGATCGCATTGGCGCCGGTGATCGGATCGCGGCGCAGGTCGAGGAAGGTTGCGATCGACTCCGTATTTGGATTGCGCAGATTGATCGGATTGAAATCGAATTGCAGGTGATAAAGGAGCGGCAACCCGCCGAGCGAGACGAGCGCGACACCGATCAGGATCGGAATGCGCTGGCGCTCCATGAAGCGGTCGACCGGGGCAAGCCAGGAGAAACCGAGCGGCTCCGGTTCACCGGGTGGATTGATCACCTTGAGTAGCGCCGGCAGGAGCGTGATGCTGGAGAAATACGCGACCATCATTCCCATGCCGGCGATCTGCCCGAGTTCGGACACGCCGCGATACGCGGTCGGCAGGAATGACAGGAAGCCAGCAGCGACCGCGGCAGCCGCGAGGGTTAGCGGAGCACCGAAGTGTTTTGCGGCATGCGCGAGCGAGAGGTCGAGGTCATCCACCTCGAAACGGTCGGTGCGGTAGCGCACGCTGTACTGGATGCCGAAATCGACCCCCAGCCCGACAAACAGCACCGCAAACGCAATCGAGATGAGATTGAGCGGTCCGACCACAAGGAATCCGAGCGCTGCCGTCACGGCGAGGCCGGCGAGGAGGTTGAGAAACACCGCGAGAATGATGCGGCCGGATTTCAGCGCCAGATAGAGGATGCCGAGCACGATCACGACCGTGCCGAGGCTGTTGACGACCATGCCCTCCTGCACGGTCGCGAACTCCTCGTCAGCGATGCGCACCGGCCCGGTGAGGCGCACGCGCGCCCCGTAGTCGGCCTCCAGCTTCAGATCCGCGACCGCCTGGCGAATCGCATTCGTCGCGACTTCGCCGGGCTGCAGCGCCGTGAAATCGAGCTTCGGCTGAACGTCGATGAACTTGCGTTTGCTGTTGGCCTCGCCACCCTCGGCGCCGGCGAGCAATTCCTGCCACGAGAAATGAACCGGCTTGTTGTTCATGACCGCGCCGACCGTGTCGGCGGTTACGGTCAGCGGCCGCAGCATGCCGTCGAGCGTGATCTTCTCCAGTTCGACACCGGTCAGTCCCATCTGCAGCACTTCGATCAGGCCGCGCAGGCTGGGGTCGGTCGCGAGTTGGCTGATCAGCGGCTCGGCCTGCGAAAGCTGGCCAGCGATCTTTTCT
>Ga0310810_10001757_pt1 | contig 22931 bp, 26 predicted proteins | sample NCmetagenome_FD_207641 | JGI IMG/M metagenome (GOLD analysis project Ga0310810, IMG submission 207641) | Soil microbial communities from experimental microcosm in Duke University, North Carolina, United States - NC | ecosystem: Engineered > Artificial ecosystem > Soil microcosm > Unclassified ... | reverse complement strand
GTCCGGCCTCTGCGCGAGGCCGGACCCTCCAACCTATATTTTTCATTTTGCGCCGTCGAATTTCCTTCTGAAGCTGTAGGTTTTTTCCGTTGGACGACGCGTTGTGCAGTGCGCTTTCGTTTTCAATCGGCCGCAAAGCTCAACGAATTTCGCCTCTTCACTATTTCGCACACGCACCATCGTTTTGGCTCGGCAGTTGCAGAATTGATTTTTGTTTTCCGTCAACTCGAGGAGGAGACTCGATGTCTTCCATCACTTTGCACGAACCCGTAGACCGATTGACCGAACACACTATCAACTGCCACCGCGCGATTGTTTCACTCATGGAAGAATTGGAAGCAATCGACTGGTACAACCAGCGCGCGGATGTTTGCAGCGACGCGCAATTGCGCGCCGTGCTCGAGCACAACCGTGACGAGGAAATCGAGCACGCATCCATGACCCTCGAATGGATCCGGCGCAGCATGCCCAAGTTTGCCGACGCTTTGAAACTCTACTTATTTACCGAAGGCGATATCACCGCGATTGAAGAGAAAGACCAGGAGCAGCAGGGCGGGGACGGGTCGAGCGCCAGCGCGCGTGCGAGACGTGTCACGATCGGGACGATGAAAGAGGAATGAGCCAAGATGCAAGATCAAACATCGACAGTCGTCACAACGGATTTGATGAGCGGCATCGAGGCTGCAGCGGTAGCCGCGGCCAAGGACATTCTCACCGGTCGGCGCATCATTGACGTCCAGGGTCCTTACGGTGTGGGTCTCACCACTCTCGAAATAGGAAACGACGACCTTTGCCGCGAGCCGGGTCCAGCGGAAGCGAGCGCGGTGGTGAGTCGGGCGATTTCCGTGCCGATGATCTATCGGCGCTTCGTGATTTCCCAGCGCCGCATCGCCGCTGGAAAAGAAACGGGCCAGCTTCTCAACCTTAAGCCCGCCGAGGACGCCGCACAGGCAGTGGCTGCCCGCGAGGAGGAGTTCATTTATTACGGTCAGGCGGATTTTCGATTGGGCGGCCTGCTCACCGTGGATGGGCGCCGCAGCGTGAAGGCGGGAAATTGGGCAAACGTCGATGAAGTACTGAACGACGTTCTGGCTGCTGTGAATGAGCTCGACTCGCGCGGTTATCGTGGGCCGTATGGATTGGCGCTGGCGCCGGAACTTTACAACAATCTTTTTCGCCGCTATGCGGGCTCCGATCTGCTGCAGATCGAACATCTCAAACGGCTATGCACCCGCGGCATTGTCAAAGCGGCGATCCAGGGGTGCGTTCTGGTTGCGCGCGACGTGGGTTCGATCGTCATCGGCCAAGATATGCAGGTAGCGCACCTCGCCACCGACGCCGCGCACGAGAGCTTCGCGGTCAGCGAATCCCTTGTCTTGAAGATCGAGGCGCCCGACGCGATTTGCACGATCGGCGCCGAAGCAGGTCGGCCCGCGCGAGAACGCAAACGATGAGGAGCCGACGGGAGTCAGCATGAAGGATGTCGAAAAGTCGATTCTCAATCCTGCTGCAATGTTCAAAAAGCCGCAGGAAGTGCTCGACAGCCATGATCTATCGCGCGAGCAGAAGATCGAGGCGCTGCGCCGATGGGAATACGACCTGAGAGAGCTGCAAGTTGCCGATGAAGAAGGGATGACGCCGCCCAAGGAGGAGAGCGTGACTTTAGATATGGTTTTAAAGGCGTTGAATTTACTGGGAGTGCCGTCGGACATGGAGCACACCGCGCCGACCAAGCAAGGCGGCAGCTAAACCGTCGCCCGGTGTCGTAAAAAAGGAGGCCTACCATGCTGCGCAGAATGAAAGATTTAAAAGGATTCGCGATCGGCGCCAAGGATGGCGATATCGGCGAAGTGGACGATTTCGTTTTCGATGAAAAGAACTGGACCGTGCGCTATCTGGTCGCGGACACGCAGCGCTGGCTGCCGGGGAGAAAAGTGCTGATCTCGCCGATCATCGTCGATCAGGCGGACTGGGAAGGCAAGAGACTGCCGGTACTGCTCACCCAGGAGCAGGTGAAGAACAGTCCTGATATCAGCATGGACGAAAATCTGTCGGCGCAGGACGAAATCAAATACTACAATTACTATGGATGGCCCTACTACTGGGCCGGCGATGAGCTTTGGGGGCCTGTTACTTTGCCGCGCGATGTCATCGAGGCGGGCATCGATCGAAAAATGGAGCTTACCGACCAGATCAATCGGTCGCATCTCCGCAGCATGCGAGACGTCGACGGGTATTCGATTCAGGCCACGGACGGTGAGATCGGCACGGTTCACGATTTCGTCGTGGACGACGAGCCCTGGGTGATCCGTTACATCGTCGTCGACACCGGCCACTGGTGGCCGGGAAAAAAGGTCCTCGTCGCGCCGCCCTGGATTTCCAACGTGGATTGGAAAAATTCAAAGGTCTACGTCAACATGTCGCGTGAGGCAGTCAAGAGCGGACCGGAATTCGATCCCGATAAACTCGACCGGGCATACGAGCAGAAACTCTATCATCACTACGGCCAGGAAAATTACTGGTGGTGCTGAAGCAGAACGCTAAAAGTTCAGCACCTTCCACTGCAGCATGCTGGTGACGTTGGCAGAAGAATTGTTGGCCAGCGGATTGGCGCGCTGGTTTCGGTACTCGACCTGAAGCGAGAGGTACTGGTCGGCGCCAAAGGCTCTACCGATCTTCCAATTCAAGCTGGACGCGGTGTTGAAAATCGACAATTCCTTCAGCGCATCTTCGCTTGCGCTTCGGCTGTAAGAGGCGCGGCTCACCAACTGAAAATCGGTCCACGGTGTGCAACTCAAGGCGAGACTGCCGAGCGGCGTCTCAGTACGCGCGCCGCTAGTCTCGTCCCATTCGTGTTTAAAGCTGAAGTTGGGCTCGATGGAAAAGAAACTCATAGGGCGATAAGCCAGCGAAAGTCCCTGGGTGAAAGCGCGCGACTCCTGGGTCTGAATTTTTCCCAAAGCGCTGGTGGAATATCCCGAAGTAAAAAGAGCGCTCCACTGCGGCCGGGTAAAGTTCAATGAAGCAGCGGCGTTGCGGGTCAGGTTGACTTGGTTGGTATCGGACGTGGTCTCGCGCAGTTCGCCGAAGGTGCCGCGCCAACGAAAAAGTTTGAAATCGTATTCACCCCAGATTTGATTTTCGTCGCGATCGTGCACAATGGTGGCGCCACCGGTGGAGATAAATCCGCTGCCGAGGACTCTATGGAGGCCGCCATAGCTCACCCGATCCCAACTGCCGCGCAAGGTCATGCGCGCCATCATCGGCCGCTGCTGATCCGTGACGCCGGCAAACCCCAGAGTGCTGTAGGCGAACTCGCCTTCGCCAATCAGCTTGCCATCGAGCTGCGAGCTGATCGCCGTGACTCCAAGATAGCGGCCGAAACCGGTGTTGGTAGCGTCGCTTGGCGGAGGCGATGAAGCCACATTGCTGGCGCGTTTTTCCATATAAAGAGCTTTCATTTCAACAAGTTTGGGTCCTAAAGTTAGAGAAAAAGATTGCTGGGCTGGGTGGCCCAAATCACGCGGCAAACCATCGAGCGGGGCATAGCCCGGCGGAAAGAGACTGGTCGGACTTGGAAAGTCAGTGGGATCCGATTGAACGGCGAGCGTCTCCGCGTCGGCAGTGCCGCCGCAGAGGCAGATAAAAAGCAACAAAGGCGCCAGAGCCTTGAACATACGGCCGGTGCGACGCTGGCTGAGATTAGCGAACAGAGGCGAGCCGCGGGGAGAGAAAGATTTTTTAGATCTGACTAACCGCCCGAAGAAGCATCGACGATGACCTCACACGCCGAAATCGAGCTGTGAATCGAGTTGAGAACCAGCGAAAACACGAGGCCATAGTACAATGGCCGGTGCGGGAAGGCCAGATATATTTTTCGCCGGGAAGGAAATTTAACGACGCGTTTACAGATGCACCGGAGGGTCGAAAATCAGGTGTGAGCGCGCGGACCGTCGGGTATTAAAAGCAATATTAAATCTCCCGGCCTAGCCACCGCGCTGTCTTGATCGTCCTTCGATCGGCGTATAGTCTTGAGCGCGTGAAAGATCACAACCTTGAGCATCGCGAAGCGGAGCTTTTGCAGGGACAATACCAAGCTCTGCTTGAGATCTCTGAAGCGATCGCCGCGCACCGCGAAGTCGAACAGCTTTTCCGCGATTTGCCGCGGCGCCTTCATGGCGTCGTCGAGTTTGATTTTGTCAATTTGATTTTGCACGAGCCGGCGCGCGGGATGATGAAATCGCACGTGCTCGAGACACCGGATCCAGCCTATGCTTGCCCGGATGGCGAGTGCCCGATGGAAAGTCCCGGCGGCTGGGTCTGGGAGACGCAAAAGCCCTGGGTGGTTTCGAGCCTTGGCGGCGATGCGCACTTTCCCGACCTCTGCCAGTGGCTGCGCGAGCGCGGCATTCAGTCGCTTTGCCTGGTGCCGGTGACTACGGCGCTCAGAAAACTCGGCGCGCTCGCTTTCGGTAGCCGCATCGAGAGCGCCTACTCGGACATTGACGTGATCTTTCTCCAACAGGTGGCGCGCCAGGTCGCAGTGGCGCTCGATAACGCGCTCAATTTCGAGCAGGTCCAATCCGTCCAACAGGAACTCACCGAGGAACGGGACCGCTTGCGTTTGCTTCTGGAAGTCAACAATGCGGTGGTCTCGGTGCTCGATCTGCATCAATTGCTGAACGCGGTTTCGACTTCGCTGCGGCGCTTGGTGCCGCACGAATACGCGAGCATTTCATTGTACGACCGCGAGACCAATCGCTTGCAGATCCATGCTTTGGACTTTCCGATCAGCAAAGGGTTGCTGCAGGAAGGGTTGGCGGTGCCGGTGGACGGATCGCCGACCGGCCGCGCTCTCACCTCCCGCCAGCCGGTGTTTATCGCCCACGGTGAGCTGCAACAATTCGGCTCGGACATCGCGCGGCGCATCGCCGGCGAGGGCCTAAAGTCTGCCTGCTGTCTGCCGCTCGTGTCTCACGACCGGCCTCTCGGTACGCTGGTGGTCGCCAGCGTCGAGCACGAGCGGTTTCCCGAAAAGGACGCGGAGCTGCTTCGCCACGTCGCCAATCAGATCGCCATCGCGGTGGAAAATTCGCTCGCCTATCACGAGGAGGTCAAGCGGGCCGATCGGCTGAGCGAGGAGAAGCTTTATCTGCTGGATGAAATTCGCTCGGAGTATAACTTTGAGGAAATTATCGGTGAAAACGCTGGCCTCAAGGAAATTCTCGAGCAAATCCAAACCGTGGCTCCGACCGACTCGACGATTCTCATCCTCGGCGAGACCGGCACCGGCAAGGAGCTGATCGCGCGGGCGATCCATCATTTGAGCGGGCGGCGCGAGCGCACGCTCGTCAAAGTGAATTGCGCCGCCATACCGACCGGGCTTCTCGAAAGCGAACTGTTCGGTCACGAGAAGGGCGCTTTCACCGGCGCCATTGCCCAGCGAGTGGGCCGTTTCGAGCTGGCCCATCGCGGCACAATTTTTCTCGATGAGGTCGGAGATATTCCATTGGAGCTCCAGCCAAAGCTCTTGCGCGTGCTTCAGGAACAAGAATTCGAGCGCCTGGGCAGCGTGCGCACGACTAAAGTCGACGTGCGCCTGGTGGCGGCGACCAACGTCGATCTCGCCCGCAAGGTCGCCGACAACCAGTTCCGCAGCGATCTCTACTACCGGCTGAACGTCTTTCCCATCGTGATTCCGCCGTTGCGCGAGCGGCAAGAGGACATTCCGCTGCTGGCGCGCTATTTCGCGCAGAAGTACGCGCGGCGGATGAAAAAGCCGATCGATACGGTGCCTGTCCGCGCGATGGCGGCGCTCACCGAATATCATTGGCCAGGCAACGTGCGCGAACTGGAGAATTTCATCGAGCGCGCGGTGATTTTGTCGCGCGGCGCGGAGCTTCAGCTGCCGATCTCCGAGTTGAAGCAAAGAGCGAAAGTGCCGACGGTCATGCCGATGCTGGAATCTTCCGGCGCTTTGGCAACCCTGGAGCACGCTGAGCGCGAACACATCGTGCGCGCGCTCAGTGAAACCAAGTGGGTGATCGGCGGACCGGCCGGCGCTGCGGCGCGGCTGGGCATGAAACGCACCACGCTCCAGTCGCGCATGCGCAAGCTCGGCATTGGCCGACCGAGCTGAAACTATTTCCGTGCCGGTTTTTTGCGCCGGCGAATCACGGACCGTCATCACATGGACGCGATCGAAGGGGGCTGTCTCTGCGGCGCGATCCGCTACCGTGCGTTTTGGCCGGCGTACGGCATCACGCACTGCCACTGCCGCACATGCCGGCGTGGCAGCGGCGCGGCGTTCGTAACCTGGGCCGGCTTCGATGCTGACAAGTTCACGATTACTCAGGGCCAACCTGCGAGTCACAAATCTTCGCCCGACGTGTTGCGCACGTTCTGCGCCCAGTGCGGCACGGCGTTGAGCTATCAGCGCGCGGACGTGCCAGGGTCCATCGATGTCACTCTGGGCAGCATGGACGATCCGCAAATCATCGAGCCGCAGGATCACACCTGGACAGAGAGCCGGTTAGATTGGATTCACCTGAACGACGGCCTGCCCGAATATCCGCGCGAACGAAAGTTGCTGCCTTCGTCGTGAATCTTTGAACTAGTGGTCAGAGGTCAGGAGTCAGGGATCGAGCCGTTCGATCTAACGGTTTGTCGGTTCAGAATCTTCCAATCCCTGTCGGCGAGTTGAACGAGCCGCGCTGAGTTCGACGCACGGCTCCGCTATTTCGGCGTTCGCCGACCGTTCGGCGCGAGCTGATCCCGAAGTATCACCATGCCTATTCGCAAAGTCGGCGGGTACAGGGCAACTTCAGCCGACTCACGGAAGCTCGTGCGCATGGCATCGTCTTTGTTTGTTAATACCAACATCGGTTGAGCGAATCCCGTTTTCAAAATCGGCCCAACAAAATTGCAGGAGGAGTTATGTCGTCATCTCTGAACGGAAAAACGGCTCTGGTCACGGGTGGATCACGCGGCATCGGTCGAGCGATCGTCGAGCGGCTTGCCGGCGCGGGCGCGGCGGTGGCGTTCAATTATTCGCGCAACGCTGAACTGGCAGCAGAAGTTGCGCGCGGCATTAAAAGCCGCAGCGGCAAAGCGTTCGCGCTGCAGGCGGATGTCAGCAAGGCCGGCGAAATCCGACGTCTGTTCGATGAGGTGGAAAAGGCTTTAGGTCCGCTTGACATCGTCGTCGCCAATGCGGGCGTGCACATTCAAAAACCGCTGGCCGACAGCACCGAAGCGGATTACGACTACATTTTCGACGTCAACACCCGCGGTGTATTTTTCACTTTGCAGGAAGCGGCACGCCGGGTGCGCGACGGCGGGCGCATCATTGTCCTGTCCACGGGCGGCACAAAAATGCATTTTGCCAACATGTCGCTCTACCTTGGCAGCAAGGGCGCGGTCGAGCAGTTCGCGCGTGGCCTCGCGCTGGAGCTCGGTCCGCGCAAGATCGCCGTCAACATTCTTTCGCCGGGCTTCACCGAGACCGACATGCTTCCTGGCGAATATCGCGAATACGCTGAGAGCCTTTCGCCGTTCAGACGAGTGGGCGCGCCGGAGGATGTCGCCGACGTGGCACTGTTTCTTGCCGGAGACGAATCGCGCTGGTTGACCGGGCAGAATTTGCAGGCCGGCGGCGGTGTTGTGTGAGCGCGCTAGCCCGTGGCTCAGGTTTAGAAAAAGATTCCTTAGTAGAATTTTTGCTGTCGCGATACAAGGAGAATTTCGATGAACGCAATGAAACAACAAAGACGCTTGGGTAAGAACGGGCCGACGGTTTCGGCGATGGGTCTCGGCTGTATGGGCATGTCCTACGCTTACGGTAAACCGGACCAGCGCGAATCGCTTGCCACGGTCGATCGGGCGCTCGAACTCGGCATCAACTTTCTTGACACGGCGGACATCTACGGCACCGGCGCCAACGAAGAGCTGGTAGGCCGGGCGATCCGCGGCCGGCGCGATCACTTCGTACTGGCCACGAAATTTGGCCTGGTGCCGGGAGAAGACATGCTGAACCGCGCCGTCAACGGGCGGCCGGAGTACGTGCGCACCGCCTGTGAGCGCAGCCTGAAACGCCTTGGGATCGATACGATCGATGTCTATTATCAGCACCGCGTCGATCCAGCGGTGCCGATTGAAGACACCGTCGGCGCCATGGCCGATCTCGTGCGCGCCGGCAAAGTCCGCTGGCTGGGACTGTCGGAAGCGTCGGCGGAAACCATTCGCCGGGCGCACACCGTTCATCCGATCACTGCGCTGCAGACGGAATATTCGCTGTGGAGCCGCGAGCCCGAAGAAAACATCCTCACGACGGTGCGGGAGTTGGGAATCGGCTTTGTCGCGTACAGCCCGCTTGGGCGCGGATTTCTTAGCGGCGAGATCAAGCACGAGAAGGATCTGGCCGCGGACGACTGGCGTCGCACCAATCCGCGCTTTCAGGGAGAAAATTTTAAGCGTAACCTCGATCTCGTGCGCCACGTCGAAACGATCGCACGTGAAAAGGGCTGCGCGCCGGCGCAGTTGGCACTTGCTTGGGTGCTGGCTCAGGGCGACGACATCGTGCCGATTCCTGGCACCAAGCGCCGCAAATATCTCGAGCAGAACGCAGCCGCTGCGCAAATTAACCTAACCCCAGCGGATTTGCAGCAGCTCGACCGTGCCGCTCCGCGTGGCGCCGCCAGCGGCGCTCGCTATCCCGAATCGATGATGGATTTGCTAAATGCGTAGCTCAGACGATTTCGCACAATCGGACCGTGTAACTTCGTGTGAGAAATCGTTGAACCAGACGGAGCTTGCCAGTTATGGATCGTAAAATCTTTCTTGCGGGCGCCAGCGGCGCGATCGGGCGGCGGCTTGGGCCGTTGCTGATCGCCGCAGGTTACGAGGTCTTCGGCACGACCCGATCACCCGTGAAGGCAACGGAATTGGAAGCGTTGGGCGTGAAGCCCGTCGTCATCGATGTCTTTGACGGCCCGGCGTTGTCGTTGGTTTTGATCACGGTACAACCCGATGTCGTCATTCATCAGTTGACCGATCTGCCGCGCGGTCTGCCGCCAAACCAAATGGCCGAAGCCACGGCTCGCAATGCGCGCATGCGTCGCGAAGGAACGGCAAATCTTGTCGCCGCGGCTCGTGCAGCCAGCGCGCGCCGGCTGGTCGCGCAAAGTATCGCATGGGCCTACGCCCCTGGCGCGCAGCCACATTTGGAAACCGATCTGCTTGATCACAACGCTGAAGGCATACGCCGGATCAGCGTTCAAGGCGTGGCGGCGCTCGAGCAGCTGACGCTCGATTCACCGCCGATCGAAGGTGTGGTCCTGCGCTACGGTCAATTGTATGGTCCGGCAACCGGCAACGATTACCCAAATGGATCGGCGCCGCTGCACGTGGACGCCGCCGCACAGGCCGCGTTACTCGCGATTGCCCACGGCCAGGCGGGGGTCTACAACATCGCCGAAGAGACCGGCTTCGTATCGAGCGCCAAAGCGCGAAAGGATCTCGGCTGGCGCGACGATTTTCGCATCCCCGAAGCGTGCTGAGTCCACACGGGAAATTTTCAGGCGAGCTATCAGTTCGGCGCTTTGCCGATAATTCGGCAGGAGCCCTTTCGTCATACGTCGATTCCAACAGCTAAAAGCGGAGATCGCCTGAGTTAACGCGATGAATTTTCACTGAAAGCGCCATCCCTGTGCGCATCGGCGCAGATGGCACAGCCGTTGCGCTAAGCACATTCCAAACGCAGCGAAGAAAGGATGAATGTCATGAAACTCTCTTTAGTTCCGCTGCTGCTGAATGGCGAGAGTCTCTCGCCTGAAACCAAGACCGCTTTGCAGGAAGATCGGCGCTGGGACGCTGCGGTTTTACTGATGGAGCAATATGATCTCGATTGCCGTGAAGCGGGCGAGCTGGTGGACGCGCCCATCTGCGGAGACGGAACGGACAGGACGACACTGCGGGTTTGAGCAATGAGCTCGCCGATGACTTGTCATGAAAAGAGCTGGTACGTTAATTTTTCCTATCATCAGTTTCGCCCGTCGGATGCTTCGCCTTGCGCTGCGCGAGCATCCGCGCGGGCGGATCAATGCCCGCGGCTCGTAGCGTCCAGCGGCATGACTTGAGATCGATCGTCGATCGCGGAACATTAAATCATGCAATACACGCGTCTCGGCAACAGCGGCTTGATCGTTTCCCGGCTCGCTTTCGGCGTCATGACTTTCGGCAGCGATCCTGCGCAGCCGGCGATTTACAAGGTGAACCGTGAAAATGCCAGCGCGATGATCGACCGGGCGTTGGACGCCGGTGTCAATTTTTTCGATACCGCGGATCTCTACGCCGGCGGTCAGTCGGAAACGATGCTCGGCGAACTGCTGGGGAAACGGCGGGTCGACGTGGTGGTCGCCACCAAAGTCGGCTTTCGTGCCGGCGAGCCGATCATTCACAGCGGACTTTCGCGGCGCCATATCCTGGTGTCTTGCGACGCCAGCCTCAGCCGTCTCAATACGGACTACATCGATCTCTACATCGCGCATTGCGAAGATTCCTACACGCCGCTCGAAGAGACCTTGGAAGCTTTTGATGCCCTGGTGCGCGCCGGCAAGGTTCGCTATCTGGGTTTTTCCAATTGGCCGGCGTGGCGCGCCGCCACCGCGCTGCAAATGCAGAAGGAGCGCGGCTGGGCAAAGTTCACCAGCGGGCAGATGTATTATTCACTGGTCGGCCGCGACGCGGAGCATGAGATCGTGCCGTTCATGCGCGCCGCAAATGTCAACATGACAGTCTGGAGTCCGCTCGCGGGCGGCTTCCTCACCGGCAAGTATACTCGGGAAAATCTTCAGCAGAGCGGCAACCGTCTCGCCGGCTTCGATTTTCTGCCTTTCGACAAGGACCACGGCTTTCGGGTCGTGGAGAAAATGCGCGCGATCGCGCAGGCGCGGGGAGCGAGCGTCGCGCAGATCGCCATCGCCTGGCTGCTCGCCAAGCCGGTGGTCGGAAGCGTGATCCTGGGCGCGAGCAAGCTCAGCCAATTGGAAGACAACCTGGGCGCCGTCGATAAAGCGCTCAGCGCCGAGGAGATTGCGGTGCTGGATGAACTCACTGCACCGCCGGCCATCTATCCAAACTGGTTCAACGAGACCATGGTCGATTTGCAGCATCGAGACGCGCTGGGCGCGAACAAGCCGAAGCCGGGTTAACGCAGTAACGGCGGTGTCAATTTTCGCGGCGCGATAGGCTTGGCCGCGGTTCATTCCTCATGTCTCTGGCGGTGCGATTTTCCTTTCGCGCAACGGCGATCATCTCTCCGGTATTCCTTGTGTCGTTCTTTGTTTCCGGCTGTGTGCATACGGCGCCTTTCAAAGACGCGCGCGGCGCGGTTCTGCCGCAAAGCGCCGCGGTCATGGAGCAGGTGAAGCTTGCTCCTTCAGAGCCACAAAAAATTCGTTCGCGTTCTTATCGAGCGGGTCCTGCCTGGGCCAAGACTCGTTAGCACACACCGCCTGCATTCAGTCACCTGACGACAGTTCGGCAGGGCTGGCCCGGGCGCCGGCGCGGGCAACGGTTGTCCACGGGACAAATCCACTTGATTCGGCAAGATGGGAGCCTTCCGCGCGGTGGCACATCGGTTGCGCTGACGTCTTCCCGGAAAAACCGAAGGGAGAATTTTTATGGCCGCACGTATTGATTACACGAAAGTCGGAGGCGGTGCTCTGAAAGCGATGTTGGGGCTGGAGAAATATTTGGCGGAAAGCTCGATCGAGAAACCGCTTCGGGAACTCGTCAAAGTGCGCGCTTCGCAGATCAACGGCTGCGCTTACTGCATCGACATGCACTGGAAGGACGCCCGCGCCGGCGGTGAGACCGAGCAGCGGCTTTACGGGTTAAGCGCGTGGCGCGAGGCGCCGTATTATAGCGAACGGGAGCGCGCCGGGCTGGCGTGGACCGAAGAGCTGACCCTGATCGCGGAACATCATGTGGCGGATGAATTGTATGCGGAGGTGCGACGACATTTCAGCGAGCAGGAGTTGGTCGACCTCACTCTGGCGGTGGCGACCATCAATGCGTGGAACCGGATCGCGATCAGTTTTCGCTCGGAGCCGGGGAGCTATCAGCCTCAGGCACACCGGTAGGGAAAGCCGAGGAGGTGTTATGCCTTTGGTGCGTATCGATCTAATGGAGGGGCGTTCGACGCAGCAGCTTGCCGCCATTGGCGAAGCCGTGCAGCGCGCTCTGGTCGAGTGCCTCGACGTGCCCGCGCGTGATCAGTTCCAGATTCTCACCGAGCATCCAAAGGGCCGGCTGATTTACAACGCTGGCTATCTGGGCATCGAACGAACCGACGGCATCGTGATTGTGCAGATTCTCCTCAGCTCCGGGCGCTCGGTGGCACAGAAGCGGACGTTTTTCGCGCGCGCGGCGGAACTGATCGCAGGAGCGGCGGCCATCCGTCCGGAGGATGTGACGATCGTTCTACTGGAAAACACGCGCGAAGACTGGTCCTTCGGCCGCGGCGAAGCGCAATACCTCACCTTGCCTCGGGAGCGATGGAACTAACTTTGCTCACCGCGTAGAGGAGGAAAAATCATGGAGCCGATTCAAGCCTCGACTGCCGAAGCAGCAGCGGCGCAGACTCTTTGCGATTACGTTCAAGCGTTTCAGTCGCTTCGGCCGAGCGCCGTGGTTTCCTATTTTCAACTGCCCTTCGTCTTGATCGCGGATGGCGGCGTGCATCCGCTCATCGACAGTAGCTCCCTCGAAGCGTTTCTCGGGCAGGTGATGGATGGCTTGAAGGCGCGCCGTTTTGCGCGCAGCGAGATCACCGAGATGCGCGCTCATCGGCTGAGCGAAAAACTGGCTTTGGTGAGCGTGCGGCGGATTCGCTACAACACCGACGGCAACGAGCTGGAGCGCTTGGGCGAAACGTACACCTTCCGTAGGGTCGATGAGCGATGGAAAATCGTTGTGGCGATCGTTCACGAGCCGCTCGTGCTGACCGCTGCGTGAGAAGTCTATGACCAGCGACAACAATCCGTGGCTTTCTTATCACGAAGGTGAGTTAGCGGTGCAACGACGTGCAGGCGTGAGACACGGCCCGGGCACTATGTATCACCCGGCGATGCCGGCGGGCGTCCGGCAGTTTCTCGCGCAGCAGCAACTCGCCATCCTGGCGAGCGTAGACCGCGACGGAAGCCTCTGGGCCTCCTTACGCTCGGGAGCGCCGGGCTTTATTACGGCCGTCGATGAACAGACTTTGCGCATTGGCGGGTACAGCCACCCAGAGGATCTTGTTATGGAAAATCCCGCCGCGCACGATCAACTGGGCCTTTTGGTCATTGATCTTGAAACACGGAGCCGGCTCCGTGTGAACGGCACGGCAATCGTGGAATCCGACGGCGCGATCGTGCTCAAGACCAAACAGGTTTACGGCAACTGCCAGAAATACATCCAGGCGCGGATGATCGTTGGCGAGCGCAAGGCCGTGGCTGCCGGCGCGCGCAGCTCCGAGCGATTGGATGCGCGTCAGCAAAGCTGGATCACTGCTGCGGATACTTTTTTTATCGCGACCGCGCATCGTCGAGGCGGTGCCGACGCATCGCATCGTGGCGGCCAGCCCAGTTTTGTCCGGGTTGAAACCGCGAGCCGGCTGGTTTTTCCCGACTACCGCGGCAACGGGATGTTCAACACGTTGGGCAACCTGGAGTCGAATCCTCGAACCGGACTCTTGTTTCCCGATTTCGCCGCGGGCGCTGTGTTGCAGCTCAGCGGCCGCGCGGCGGTGCTCTGGGACGATCCGCGTCTGGCAGAATTCCCCGGTGCCGAGCGGCTGGTCGTCTTCGACATCGAGAAAGTTGTCGAGCTTTCCGAAGCTACTCATCTTCGCTTTCAGTTTGCCGGCTACTCGCCTGCATTGCCCCGCTAAGACGCTGCAGCGCCAAGTCACCATGTCGGCGCGTGCCGATCTTTCGGCGCTCGCAATCGGCGCTAGTGGCCCCGCTCAAGGTACGGTCATCAGAAATTCCGTGGATTTTCGAAGTATTCAGCTTCGGCGTTCGGCCATCGCTGATTGGCACACCCCTTGCCGTATAGCTGCTCAGGAAACGTGGTGACGGCGATGAAAATCGAAATACCAATGCTGACGGTTTTGCTTTTGGCGGCCAACGATCTCTTGGCGCGGGCGATGGTTCAAGGTTTCGAGCAGGCGGTGTTCGGCGTGCTGGTCGAGCGGGCGGGAAAATGGGCTCGGGCGTTGCAAAGCCGTCTGTTGAGCGCGAATTGAATGAGGGAGGCCGGTCCGATGCTCGAAAATCTGGGATGGTTGGTTCCGACGGAACGAAACGGCTCCAAGTCCGTTGAGTTAACACGTGGACTCGCAGTTTTGCTGGTGCGAGCCGGTGATCGAGTTCGACGACGACGGCGAAGACGTGCTGATACACCGGCAGGTCACGTGGAATTGAAGGTCGCAAAGCTTCGGAGGAGCGGCATGTCGCTGGGAAGAAAGATCTATTTCGTGGTCCTTCTCTTTGTCGGTTTCGCCGGCCTGATGCTCTTGCTCGTGAAGATGGCGAACGCGACCGTACAAGCGACTGCCGGCGCGCCGGAGATCGATGCCGCACAGACGCCGGGCGTGCCGTCTTTATCGATGAATCTGATTTCGCTAAGCCCGGTGGTTTCGGGCGATCACACCGTGGGTAGGCTCGCGGTCTACGACGACCCGCGCACGGCGCGGCCGGAAGATTATATCGAGCTTTACGACAATAGCGGACAGCTCGTAGCGGTGGGTTGGATCGATCGCTTCGGCATTCAACGCATCAGTGTGGACCGCTCGGTGCTGGAGAATCGCGACGATCTGCGCGGCGTATTTATCACGGTCGTCGATGGCGTAGCGATCTGAGGCCGGGCCATGCTCAAGATCACCACCGACAAAGAAGCCGGACGAACCAGGCTCAAGCTCGAGGGACGGCTGGCCGGTGCGTGGGTGGAAGAATTGAAAGACTGCTGGCAACAGAGCGCGGCGGCGGGTAAGCCGGTAGGAGTCGTGGAGCTGAACGAGGTGATTTTTATCGACGCGGCGGGAAAGAAGCTCCTTGCCGACATGCATCGGCAGGGTGTCGCGTTGACGGCTTGCTCGGGGTGCATGACCCGGGCGATCACGGAGGAGATCCTCCGGGGAGAAGTTCCATGAGCGCAAACGTTCGCGAACTAAATGATGGCGATTTCGATCAGGCAGTGTTGCAAGCCGATCGGCCGGTGCTGGTAGATTTCTGGGCGGCGTGGTGTGCGCCTTGCCGGGCGCTCGCGCCGAGAGTAGAGGCGGTCGCGGCCCGGCGCGCTGGCGCTGTGCGGGTCGTGAAGATCGACATCGATCAGAATCCGCTGGCTGCCCAGCGCTACGGCGTACGCGCGATCCCGACTTTGATTTTGTTCAACCAGGGCAGGGAAGTCGAGCGGCTGCTCGGCGTAGTGAGCGAAGCGGAAATCGAGCTCAGACTCGATCGCCAACGGGTCGAGGCGGTTCATTAACAACGGGCGGAGAATCATTCACGGGAGGAGAACGTCATGGAAATGGGACCAGGCACACCGAGCGCGCGTTCGGATTATGCGGGGGAGGACAAGATCTCTTCGCTATTTCAGCCGGACACGGTTTTGTCGGAGCAGTACTTCGAGAATCTGCGGCGCAAAACCTACTTCGAGCCGGAGAAACGGCTCATGCTCGCGGTTCTTGAGGACGCGATCCGCTGTTACCAGGACAATCTGCACGCACGCAAGAGCAAGAGACGACGGCTGTTCGAGGAGACTGAGGAATGGATCGTGACGGGGACGGACGATTATGTTTTCAGCTTTCGCCACGTCTGCGAAGCTCTGGGCCTGAGTCCCGAGTACTTGCGGCAGGGCATGCTGCGCTGGAAGCAGCGAAATCAGAATGCGCTCGCGGCGATGCCCCAGAGGCCTCAGAGCAAGCTTGCCGTTTAGCGCGCTCAATTCGATGGGGGAGGATGGCGATGAGTACCTGGCAATTGATCTTTCGTCAGAGTCGGGTAAACGACGGGATTTATTACGGCGACCGGCTGCCGGGCCAGAACTGGCAATGGCCGCAAGGAACGTGGCTGCAAACGCGGCTGCGTTCGATGCGTCGCGAGCTGGGGCGGAAAGCGGCCGAAGTTGCGGCAACGCGCAGCGGCGCTTTCGAAAGGTAAGACCATGAAAGTTCCTCCTGCTTGAATCACCCTCGACATCTGTATTTTCGAAAGCGAGTTAAATAGCGATGGATGCGCCGGTGGCCGGTGATATTTTCCCCGCGCGCGAGGCGATCGACTGGATCGATCAAGCGGATCTTATTGTACCCGTGGAAATCCCGCCGATGCCGCCGGAGGCGGAGCCGACAAGCATACCGGAAGCCGAGCATCGGCAGCTCATGGGCGAAATCGCTCGGCTCAAAAAACAAGAAAACGCCTACATCCTGGCGCACAATTACGCGCCGTCGGATATCCAGGACGTGGCCGACGCCGTCGGCGACTCGCTTTATCTCGCGCAAAAGGGCGCCGAGTCGGATGCGGAAATTTTGCTCGAAGCGTCCGTCCTGTTTATGAATCAGATCCTCGCGATCATGAAAAAGCCGCACCAGCGCGTCCTGGCGCCCGATCTGGGCGCGCTGTGCTCGCTCGCCGCGCACGCCGACGCCGACAAAATTCGAAGCTGGAAGCGCGAGCACCCGGAGGGCATTGTCATCAGCTACGTCAACACCTATCTCGACGTGAAAGCCGAAAGCGATTATTGCTGCGCTTCGGCTAATGCGGCGCAGGTGATTCTGCACGTGCTGGAGCATTCGAAACCCAAGCAGCCCATCCTGTTTTTGCCGGATGTCTATCTCGGATTCTACGCGGCCAAATTGCTCGAGCAACAAAACCAGCCGCTCGATCGGCTCTGGCTCATGATCGGCGCGTGCCACGTGCACGATCGTATTCGTCCCTATCACGTCGAGCAGCAGCGGCGCGCCCATCCGGACGCGGCCGTGGTCGTTCATCCCGAGTGCGGCTGCACCAGCGCGTGCATGCGCCAGATGGCGCAGGAAAAAACGCCGGTGGAGATGATGCAGTTTCGCTCCACTCAGGGTATGGTGCAGTTCGTGCGCGACACGCCGCAGAAGGTGGTGATCATGGCGACCGAAGTGGGCAATATTTATCCGTTGTCCAAGGCGGCGCCGGACAAGACCATCGTGCCGGGCGAGCCGCGAGGCGGTGTGCGCGTTCATGAAGCAGAACACGCTGCGCAAGGTGTATCACTCGCTCCGCGACAACGTGCACGAGATCACCGTCGCGCCGGATCTGGCGGCGCGCGCCCGCGTGCCCATCGAGCGGATGCTGCAGATTCGCTGAATTCGCTCATTCCGAAAGAATTTCCATTATCCGGTAGAAATTCCCCGACAACCGATTTTCTGTTTTCTCGTCAGCTAAAAAAGTGTCGCATATTCGGCAGCTTGGCAGCGCCGTTTTTGGCTAGTTTCCCAAGCGGTCGATGGAACGCTCCTTGCCCTTATAGAAGAGAGGGGAGGTGGTCCATGAAACGAACAATAGAAAGATGGTTTCGGCCGATGATCGGCGGCGGGTTGCTTCTAGCGCTTATTTCCGGCTGCGGCACTCTGACCGGCGCGACCTTGGGTGGTGCTGCGGGAGCCGGCATCGGCGCGGCGACTCATTCCAATGTTGGCAGAAGCGCAGCCATCGGCGCCGGCGTCGGCGGCACGGCCGGAGCGCTTTATGATGTTTTCGGTTGCTGCCGGCATGATCATTACCGGGATTATGATGACTGAGTTATTTAGAGTACGCTCGACTCGTGAACAAGCGCAGTGGATGAGCGAATTCCGAAGTGATATATCCTCGGGCGGTTCTCCGAGTCTTCTCGATGAAATCGCTTCGTTCCTCCGTCGGCGCCACCGTAGCACTAACGACGCTCCTATGCTGGGGGACTTTTTCCCCAGCGCAGGAGCGACCGGTAATTCTCGCCGGCCACGGCACTCTCTCCGGTTCGATCCTGCCGCTGTGGGTCGGCGCAGAGACCAAGACTTTTGAAAAGCACGGCCTGCAAGTCAGGCCGATCTACTTGCCGCGCGCCGCGGGACGACCGGCGTTGCTGAGCGGCGATATTCAGATTTATTTCTCTGCCGGACCGCCACTAGTGCAAATGCGTCTAGGCGGCGCCGACGTCGTGGCCACCTCCTGCGTCGCGCACAAGCTTACCTCGAAAATCATGGTCGGTTCGTCGATCCAGAAAATCGCCGACCTGCGCGGCAAAGTGCTCGCCGTCGCCAATCCCGGCTCGGCAAGCGACTTCGCCGCCAAGCTTTTTCTCGCGCGTCAGGGCATGAAGCCGGGGCAGGACGTTTCGATCCTTTACAGCGGCTCCACCAGCGCAGCCTTCGCGGCGCTGACCAACGAACGAGTCCAGGCGATCTTCGCGACTTCGCCGAACGACCTCCAAGCGATTCAGGCCGGCTTCAAGCCTTTGCTCGAACTGGGCGATTTGAACATTCCCTACGCCGGCAATTGCACAGCGGCCATGCGCGCCTACATCGCAAAACAGCCGGCTCGAATCAAAGGCTTCGTCGCCGGCGTCATCGAAGCGATCGCTTATATTCGCCGCCGTCCGGCGGAGAGTAAAACCATCCTGCAAAAGTACACCCGGGTTTCCGATCCGACGGTGTTGCAGCATGCCTACGAATCCGACACCCGCTACATGGAAGCACTGCCACGGCCGACGGTGGAGGGTACTAAAAGTATACTAGAGAACTTGGGCGTGACTGGGCGCGCCGCCGACCAGTTCGCGGCCGAGTTCAACGACGATCAATTTATTAGGCAACTCGTCGATGAAGGTTTTGTGAAGCAGCTCTATCCGGGCGGTCTACCGCCGGGGCGCTGAAGATATCCTTCAAGGTGCTTGATTTCTGATGTCAATGCAGATTTACTGTGCGCCATGAATAACATTCTCGACCTGACTCCAAACCAACTTAAACGGGCAGCGGCGATCAAAGAGCAAATCGAGAGCTTGACCCGGGAGCTGAGTACCATCCTCGGCGGTTCGGCCAAATCCGCCCCGGCTTCGAACAAAAGAAGACGCGCCATGAGCGCTGCTGTGAAAAAGAAAATCGCCGCGGCGCAGAGGGCCCGCTGGGCCAGCCTCCGGCGCGCCAAGTCGGGCAACTCCAAGAAAGCGGGCGCGTCGGGTAAGTAAATTGCTCGTCGCGCGCTAGCGTTTCTTGTAGAGCCCGTCGATGTAGCCGCTCTTGTCCAGTTCGCGGATGAAGCTGGCATCGACGAAGTCTTCCGGTTTGCCGGGTTTTCCTTTTAATTCGGTGTTCAAGATCGTCTGAATTCCTTCAAGCGACGGGTATTGTTTTTTCGGCAACACCTGCTCGCTCAAAAGATTTTCCCAAGTCTTTTCCAGCACGTCGCGATCGACGCTGCGGCCGATGAATCGGCCCAGCGCGCGGATCGCACCTTCCTTGTCCGTGTAAATCCGGTGTACGGTTTCCACCTGTGACTTGATATACCGGCGCACGATGTCGGGATGCTCGCGGATATACTTCCGGCTAGTCGCCACGGCTGTGTGTTGATAAACCAGACCGAGCTTCGGCAGATCGGCCAAGACCGTCATGCCGCGTTTCTGCGCGATGATGCTCGCCGGAGGATTGACCACCGTCGCTTGAACCCGTCCCGTCATCGCCGCGTCCACTCGCGCTGTGGTGCTGCCAATCTGGACGATCGTGACATCCTTGCCGGGCGTGAGCCCGACCTTCTGCAAGGCGTAGCGCGCGATAAAATCGGAAGACGAGCCGAAGCGGCTGATCGCCACCGAGCCGCCTTTCAACTGCTCGGGGCTTTTGATCTCCGGGCGCCCGAGTAAATAATAGTTAAGTGAAGTGACGCCGCCGGCGATCAGCGCTGCGTCGGACCCGGCCATGACGGAGTTGACCACGGCGGCGCCGGCGAGTTGAGCGATCGGCGTGTCGGAGGAGACCAGCGCCATCACCGCGGTGGTGCCGCCGGTGAAAAAGACCAACTGCACGTCGAGGCCGTTCTTCTCGAAGATGCCGCTGTCTTTGGCGAGCCAGGCCGGAAGTGCGTCGCCGCTGATAGCGCTGTAGCCGACGCTGATCCGGGTGAGCTGTGCCTCGCTTGATTTCGGCTCCAGGCCCGCGACGGATAAAAGGCAGATCAACGCGATGAAAGGTTTTCGCATGAGCATCAATGACATCCTTTCTTTTGTCGGAAGATGAGTTTGAATGATCTTATGAAGCCAAGAGTGCGGCGCTGAAGCGATTCTAACTGTTTGCTTTATCGCGGCTCCCTCGCTACAAAATAAGCAATTCACGTATACTCGTTATTAAGGAGCGGTCAATGGCGCAAAAATACGTCAACAGCTTCGGCACGCGAAAGGCGCTTAAGGTCGGCGGCGCGAGCTACGACATCTTCAGCCTGCCCGATTTGGAGAAAGCCGGTTTCAAAAACATCGCGCGCTTGCCGGTTTCGTTGAAAGTTCTGCTCGAAAATCTGCTCCGACAGGAAGACAACCACCACGTCAACAAAGCGGATATTCAAGCGCTGGCCAGCTGGGATCCGAAAGCCAAGCCGGACAAGGAAATCGCCTTCATGCCGGCGCGCGTGCTGATGCAGGATCTGACCGGCGTGCCGGCGGTGGTCGATCTCGCGGCGATGCGCGAAGCGATGAAGCAGCTCGGCGGTAACCCTAAGAAGATCAATCCGCTCGCGCCGGTGGATCTGGTCATCGATCACTCGGTGCAGGTAGATTACTTCGGCTCGCCCGACGCCTTTCACAAAAATTCCGAGATCGAGTTCGAGCGCAACGTCGAGCGCTATGCGTTTTTGCGTTGGGGACAGCGCGCCTTCGATAATTTCCGCTTGATCCCGCCCGACACTGGCATTTGCCATCAGGTGAACCTTGAATATCTGGCGCCCGTAGTGTTCCGCGCGCAAAAGGACGGAGCGCACTTCGCCTATCCCGACACTGTCGTCGGCACCGACTCGCACACGCCGATGATCAATGGTCTTGGGGTCGTCGGCTGGGGCGTCGGTGGCATCGAAGCCGAAGCGGCGCTGCTCGGCCAACCGATCATCATGCTGATTCCGGAAGTCATCGGCTTCAAGCTGCACGGCAAGCTGCCTGCGGGTGCGACCGCGACGGATTTGGTTTTGACCGTCGTGCAGATGCTGCGGAAGAAAGGCGTGGTGGAAAAATTCGTGGAGTTTTACGGCCAGGGATTGTCGAGCCTATCGCTCGCCGACCGCGCGACCATCGGCAACATGGGGCCGGAATACGGCGCAACCGTCGGCTATTTCCCCATCGACGACGAAACCCTGCGCTATCTCGATCTCACCGGTCGCGATCCGGACCTGATCCAGCTCGTCGAGACTTACGCCAAACAGCAAGGCATGTTCCGCACCGATCAGTCGCCCGATCCGATGTTCAGCGACACCTTGGAACTCGATCTGGCGAGCGTCGTGCCGAGCATCTCCGGACCGCGCCGGCCGCAGGATCGCATTCCGCTCACCGAAGGCAAGAAAGCGTTCAAAGAAGCGTTGCCGTCGTTGATGAAGAGCGGCAACGCCGACAAGACGGTGGCGGTGCAGATGGGCGGCGATAAATTCGATCTCAAGCACGGCTCGGTGGTGATTTCCGCGATCACGAGCTGCACCAACACGTCGAATCCTTCGGTGCTGATCGGCGCCGGATTGCTCGCGAAGAAGGCGACGGAGAAGGGACTCAAACCAAAGCCGTGGGTGAAAACCAGTTTGGCGCCGGGGTCCCGCGTGGTTACGGAGTATTTAAAGGATAGCGGTCTACTCTCCTACCTGGAGAAAATCGGCTTTCACCTGGTCGGTTACGGCTGTACCACGTGCATCGGCAACAGCGGCCCGCTGCCCGAGCCGATCGCCAACGGTATTCAAGAAGGCGATCTGGTCGCGGCCGCGGTGCTATCGGGCAACCGCAACTTCGAAGGCCGCATCCATGCCAACGTGCGCGCCAACTATCTCGCGTCGCCACCCCTGGTGGTCGCCTACGCGCTCGCCGGCAGCATGGACGTCGATCTCTATAATGACCCGTTGGGGAACGATAGCCAGGGCAAAGCAGTTTATCTGAAAGACATTTGGCCGTCGCCGGACGAGATCAACGACACCATGCGCAAATCGGTGCGCTCGGAAATGTTCAAGAAAGAATACAGCCATGCCACCGAGGGTGATGACCGCTGGAATAACATGCCGGTGCCGGAAGGCGAACTTTTCAAATGGGATATGCAGTCGACCTACGTGCGCCAGGCACCGTACTTCGACGGCATGACCAAGACTCCGGGCGAGCCGAAGCCGATCACGGGCGCGCGCTGTCTCGCTCTGCTCGGCGATTCGGTCACGACCGATCACATTTCGCCGGCGGGCTCCATCGAAAAGAACGGGCCGGCAGCGCGCTATCTCACCAACAACGATGTGTTGCCTAAGGATTACAATCAGTACGGCGCGCGGCGCGGCAATCATGAAGTGATGATGCGCGGCACCTTCGCCAATATTCGCCTAAAAAACTTCCTGGCGCCGGGAACCGAAGGCGGGGTCACGGTTCATTTGCCGGATAAAAAGCAGATGTCCATCTACGATGCGGCGATGCAATATCAAAAGGAAGGCACGCCGCTGGTGGTGATCGCCGGCAAAGAGTATGGTTCCGGTTCTTCGCGCGACTGGGCAGCTAAAGGCCCACGGCTTCTAGGCATCAAAGCGGCCATCGCCGAGAGCTTCGAGCGCATTCACCGGAGCAACCTGATTGGCATGGGCATCGTGCCTCTGGTATTCAAGCCCGGCGAAAATTTCAAGACTCACGGACTCACCGGCTTCGAAAAATTCGACATTCTCGGCATT
>Ga0310810_10001755_pt1 | contig 22935 bp, 21 predicted proteins | sample NCmetagenome_FD_207641 | JGI IMG/M metagenome (GOLD analysis project Ga0310810, IMG submission 207641) | Soil microbial communities from experimental microcosm in Duke University, North Carolina, United States - NC | ecosystem: Engineered > Artificial ecosystem > Soil microcosm > Unclassified ... | reverse complement strand
ATCCCGACCGCGCCAAAAAATTGGCCAATATAAAGTGTCCGCTTTTCGCCGAGCCACTTCACAATTCGGCCGGTGAGTCCTCCGGAAATTACCGCGGTGCAAACGCCGACCACGAATAGCGATTCGCCAATGCTGCGCGGGCCCCAACCGAAACGGTAAATCGCGAATAGCGCCCAGATCGCAAATGTTTCATGCGAGACGTACGCGAGAAACTGAATCGTCGCGAGTTTCCATAAATCCGGATGCGAACGGAGCAATACCAGCGAACCGACTGGATTCGCGCGGCGCCAGGTAAATGTCTTGCGGTGCTCAGGATTCAGGGATTCGGGTACGAATAGGAAGCCGTAGAGCCAGTTGCCAAGACTCAGAGCCCCTGCCACCCAAAATGCCATTCGCGGATTGCTATTGCCGACAATTCCTCCGACGACAGGACCCAAAGTGAATCCAATCCCAAACGCAGCGCCGATGAGCCCGAAGGCGCCGGCCCGCTTTTCTTTCTGTGTGACGTCCGCGATATAGGCAAACGCCGTCGGGACGGTCGAACTAGTAATGCCCGAAATAAGCCGGCCAACAAACAACCAGGCGAGTGTCGGCGCTAGCGCCATGACCACGTAATCCAAGCCAAGGCCAAGAGTGGAAAGCAGCAGGACCGGGCGGCGCCCAAACCGATCGGACAAAACGCCGATCACAGGCGAAAAGAAAAACTGCATCGCGGCAAAGACGGTGAGAAAAATTCCGTTCCAAATCGCGGTGCGCGCCATGTCGTTGTTCACAAAACTGAGAATCAGATTCGGCAACACCGGCGCGATTAACCCGAGAGCGACCATGTCTAGCATGACCGTGACAAAGATGAATGGAATTGCAGCCCGGCGATTTTTCATTGCGCGCGAAGTGTCAACGCAACGTTGTAGCGGCGGTTGTGTCAACCGCCGGAGCGGTTCCGAATCAACCGGTCGGACCGCCGGCCGCAGCCGGTGCAGCGAGAGTTAGGCGCTTGGCACAAGCGTCTCTACAACTAATTTGTTGCGATGGTTAGGCTATCCTACCTCTCGCCTAAGACCGAAGTGCGGGAGAGTAAAATTCACGGGCGCGGTCTATTTGCCATCGCTGACATTGGCAAGGACGAAATCGTCGCCGTCAAAGGCGGGCACATTGTTGATGGAAAAACTTTGCGTGAAAAAATTACGCCCGTGCTTGGCCCGGTGGAAATTCAGATCGACAACGATCTGTTCATCGCCCCGGTGACCGAAGAAGAACGCGAACTGTCGATGTTGTATTCAAACCACTCATGCGATCCCAATCTAGGCATCCGAGGAGAAATCACTTTTGTGGCCATGCGTGACATTCGTGCCGGGGAAGAGCTCACGCACGATTGGGCGATGACCGATAACGACGACTATTCCGTGGAATGCAACTGTGCCGCGACTGATTGCCGAAAAACCTTAACTGGTAAAGATTGGCAACGCCCGGATTTGCAGAAGCGTTACGCCGGCTATTTTTCAGCATATCTTGCGCGCAAGATCGCGTTGCTCCAAGCGCGGCGGTGCGATGCCGCCAGCCAAAAATTCCGATCGTCGATATGAAAAAATTCTTACAAAATTGGGTCATCACAGGAGCCGCTTTGGTCGGTATGGCCGGGTGCGCGCAGATAAAGAAGCCGACGCCGCAGGTGAGGGCCGTGCCGACCGGTTTGCGGTTCGACCAGGTCGGCTCGGTAACGCTGTTTCCCGGTGAACCGTGTACGCCGCAGATCATGTTTAACTTTCGCAGCGCAGGATCGACGGTTTCGCTCGGTGCGCCGAAGTACGAAACAAAAATACTCACTGAAGCGGCAAAGAATCACCGGCGAGTTCATATTTCTGGAAAATGGCGACGTGGCGGACTATCGAACTGCAGCTACGTTGAAGTCACCAGCGTGGATCTAACGAGATGAAATCAAACGAAATCGAGGAAATACGAGGAGAGTTCGGCCCCATTGCAATTCGCGCCCTGGCCGTCGGCGCGCAATCAATCGGCGCAATCGCAGTGGGCGCCGTCGCTCTGAGCGCAGTCGCAATCGGATTCATAGCGATTGGCCGGCTGGTCGTCGGCCACGCAAAGATCAAGCGACTGGAAATTGGCGAGCTAAGGGTCACCCGGTTGCACGTGACCGACTCAATCGTCACGCCGAATCAACCGCGACAGTGACGCAGACAATCCTGTCTGCATCTCCTCAGCGACTGGCGGACTGGCGACCGCCGCTCCTTGAACACTTACGCAGGCAGGATTGCCTGCGTGCCGATTAGTACCGGTAATGCTCTGACTTGTACGGGCCCTCGACCGGCACTCCGAGATAGTCGGCTTGCTTCTTTGACAGCTTTGTGAGCTTCACGCCAATTTTTTCCAGATGCAGGCGCGCGACTTCTTCGTCGAGTTTTTTCGGCAAAACGTAAACGCCGACTTTATAGGTGTCGCGGTTTTTCCACAGATCCAATTGTGCGAGGACCTGATTGGAAAATGAATTCGACATGACAAAGCTCGGATGACCTGTGGCGCAACCCAGATTCACGAGGCGGCCTTCGGCGAGCAGGAAAATTTCGCGCCCGTTCGGGAACGTGTACTTATCCACCTGAGGTTTGATGTTAGTCCTCTTCACGCCTTTAGCTTCGTTGAGAGCATCGACCTGAATCTCGTTATCGAAATGGCCGATATTCGCGACGATCGCCTGATCTTTCATGCGCTCCATGTGCTCGAGCGTGATCACGTCGATGTTGCCGCTGGCGGTGATGTAAATGTCGCCTCGGCCGAGCGTCTCTTCGATGGTCGTGACTTCGTAGCCTTCCATTGCCGCTTGTAAGGCGTTGATAGGATCGACTTCGGTAATGACAACGCGCGCGCCCTGTCCGCGCAACGATTGCGCGCAGCCTTTGCCGACATCGCCGTAGCCGCAAATAACGGCGACTTTCCCCGAAAGCATGACGTCGAGTGCCCGATTCAATCCATCAACCAGCGAATGCCGGCAACCGTAAAGATTGTCGAACTTCGATTTGGTGACTGAATCGTTGACGTTGATCGCGGGAACAAGCAGGCGTCCTTCCTCGTGCATTTTGTAAAGGCGATGAACTCCGGTGGTGGTTTCCTCAGACACACCGCGCCAATCCTTCATGATCTCGTGCCAGCGATAGGGATTCTCACGCTGAATTTCGAGAAGCAGGTCCTTGATGACTTGCTCTTCCTTGTTTGCCGATTTCGTCTTCGCCCAATCGCTGCCTTCTTCCAGTTCGTAGCCTTTATGAATGAGCAATGTTGCGTCGCCGCCATCGTCGACCACGAGCTGGGGGCCTTTGCCGTCGGGGTGCGAGATCGCGCGATACGTGCACCGCCAGTAGTCCTCAAGTGATTCGCCTTTCCACGCGAACACGGCGATGCCGCGCTTGGCTATGGCCGCCGCAGCATGATCTTGCGTAGAAAAGATATTGCAGCTTGCCCAGCGGACGCTAGCGCCGAGATCGGTAAGTGTTTCGATCAGCACGGCCGTCTGAATTGTCATGTGCAACGATCCAGTAATGCGCACACCAGCCAGCGGTTTCTGCGGAGCATATTTTTCGCGGATCGCCATTAGCCCGGGCATTTCCTTCTCCGCGATAGAAATTTCTTTGCGACCAAAGTCGGCCAACGAAGTATCGGCGACTTTGTAATCGGTTTCGGTTCGTTCCATTGTCGATGTTTTCATAAAGCGATCTGCGAAATCTGCGGATTATCTTGATGCCTCCTTCAGCTCCGCCGCTTTGTCCGTCGACTCCCACGTGATATCGGGATCGTCGATTTTGCCGAAGTGGCCGTAGTTTGTGGTCTTGGAATAAATCGGGTGGAGAAGGTTAAGCTGTTTGATGATGTCGGCCGGTTTGAAACTGAACGTGGCGAGCACGGCCCGTTCGATCGCTTCTTCATCAACTGTGTGCGTTCCGAAGGTGTCGATGTGAACACTGAGCGGCTCCGGGTGGCCAATGGCATAGGCGAATTGCACTTCGCATTTTTTCGCCAGGCCTGAGGCCACCACATTTTTTGCAACCCAGCGTCCCATGTAAGCAGCGCTGCGATCGACTTTGCTCGGGTCTTTACCCGAGAACGCGCCTCCGCCGTGCCGGCCCATGCCGCCGTACGAATCAACGATGATCTTGCGCCCGGTCAGACCGGCGTCGCCCTGAGGACCGCCGACCACGAAGTTTCCCGTAGGATTGACGAGGAATTGCGTTTTTTCGCTTAGCATTTCCTTGGGCAACACTTTCTTGATCACCTCCTCGATCACGAAACTGCGGAGTTCGGAATGCTTCACGTCGCGGGTGTGTTGGGTCGAGACAACGACGCAAGAAATGCCGATAGGTTTCCGGTCTTCGTAGATGACTGAAACCTGTGATTTCGCGTCGGGCCGCAACCAGCCGACTCTTCCGTTCTTGCGAATACGAGTGAGTTCGCGGCCCAACCGATGCGCAAACATGATGGGCGCCGGCATGAGTTCCGGCGTCTCGTCGCACGCGTAACCGAACATCAATCCTTGATCGCCTGCGCCTTGCTCTGCGGTGTCCTTACCTTCAACTGCGCGGGCGTCCACGCCCTGCGCGATATCGGGCGATTGTTTGGTGATGATATTGGTGATGAAAATTTTGTCGGCGTGAAACACGTCATCGTCATTCACGTAACCGATGCCCCGAACCGTATCGCGGACGAGCTGTTCGACAGGGAGGACACTCGCCAGCGGCTTTTCTTCAGACAGGCTCGGAATGGTGATCTCGCCACCGACGATGACGATGTTGCTTTTGGCGAACGTTTCGCAAGCTACGCGACTGCGCCGGTCATGCTCGATGCACGCGTCGAGCACGGCGTCTGAAATGGCGTCGCAAACTTTGTCGGGATGACCTTCACCAACAGATTCGGATGAGAAGATGTAACGGCGGGACATGGCTTGGAGAAAATTAAAGCGTTGAAGGGTTGAAGCGTTAAGACGGTTCGTATTTACGATCAAGCCTCTCCGCTTCAACGCTTCAACGGTTTTAAGGTTTCAACGCTGTGGCAAGACATATTGACCAATCATGATGCGTCGATATATCGTAGGCACCAACCATGGCGTCAACCATTAATTTGTTGCGTTTGCTGGCCGATCCGACGCGTCTGCGCCTGCTGCTGCTTCTCGAACAGGAAGAACTATCAGTCGCTGAATTGCAACAAATTCTCGGCATGGGCCAGTCTCGCATCTCGAGTCATCTGGCCCAGTTGAAACGGTCCGGCGTGGTGGCTGATCGCCGTGTAGGAAAGAATGTTTATTATGGTGCGAACCACAATGGGCAGAACGCGAAGCGTGAACGCGTGGCGGAGATCACTCGACTGCTGGCGCGCGAACTGCCCGAAGGCTCGCGCGATCGCACGAACCTGAAACTCGTGCTCCAGAAGCGGCAGGATAAGGCGCGCAAATACTTCGATGAACTCGCTGGCAAATTCGGTCGAGGCTATGTGCCGGGGAGATCATGGCAGGCGCTTGCACACACGCTGATCACTTTGCTCCCGCCGTTGACCGTCGCCGATCTGGGAGCGGGCGAGGGGACACTCTCACAATTGCTGGCGAAACGAGCGCGCAAAGTTATTGCCATCGATAATTCGCCGAAGATGGTCGAGTTCGGGTCGCAACTGGCGAAGAAACATGGATTCAAGAATCTTGAATACCGGCTAGGCGATATTGAGGACCCGCCGATCGCCAAAGACAGCGTCGACCTTGCAATCCTCAGCCAGGCGTTGCACCACGCTATCCATCCCGAGCGCGCCGTGGGCGCTGCTCACCGGATTTTGAAACGCGGCGGGCGACTGGTGATTCTCGATCTATTGAGCCATCGATTCGAAAAGGCGCGTGAACTATACGCGGATCATTGGCTCGGATTCAGCGAGGTTCAGTTACACCAACTCCTCGAAAAAAGCGGCTTTCGGGAGATCGAGGTCAGCGTTGTCTCCCGGGAAAAGCAGAGCCCGCATTTTCAGACCGTCTTTGCTGGCGGCGCTAAGTGAACGCCGGGGCTGCCTCGGCTGTCAATAAGTCAGGCCCTTGATTTTTATGCTCGCACCCGAGAAATCTGTAGCTTTGCCCGGGTTCTTTGGAGAAGTGCGGCGGCGCAAGGTGTATCGGGTGGCAGCGGCCTACATCATCGCAGCGGGTGGCATCATTCAATTGGCTTCGGCGGCCTTTCCCGCATGGGAATTACCGAGCTGGACGCTGCGGGTGCTAATCGTGTGTTTGCTGATGGGATTCCCGGTAGCGCTCATGCTGGCCTGGGCGTTCGACATTACCGCGGAAGGCATTCAGGTCACCCCGGATGCAACGACGTCCAAGACCCACACTCGTCGCAATATGATCCTGCTCATCGCGTGTGGGCTGATTCTTTCGGCTGCTGCGGGATTCTTACTGCTGCCCCGGGTCGCCGCGCATAAGATCGACAGCTCTATTGCTGTGTTGCCTTTCCAAAACCTCAGCGATGAGAAGGAAAACGCCTACTTCGCGGACGGCGTTCAGGACGATCTGCTCACGAACTTGTCGAAGATCGGCGATCTGAAGGTGATTTCACGCACATCGGTTATGCCTTATCGCGCCACTCAGTCAAACGCTCGCGAGATTGGAAAGGCCCTTGGCGTCGGCACTATTCTGGAAGGGAGTGTTCGCCGGGTCGGGAATCGGGTGCGCGTAAACGTGCAATTAATCAATGTGGCGAACGACCAGCACATCTGGGCGGAAGACTACGACCGGGAGCTGACCGACGTGTTCGCCATTCAAAGTGATCTCGCTCAAAAAATCGCCGGTGAGCTGCGCGCTAAATTGTCGCCCACGGAAAAAGCGCAAATTGAACGCAAGCCGACTGAGAACAGCGAAGCGTACCTGGTTTTTGTAGAAGGGCACGATTTGCTTACACGGCCGGATAGACTCCGTGCCGACACTGAAAGGGCTGAGAAACTGTTTGAGAAAGCGACCCGGCTCGATCCAAATTTTGCCCGGGCCTTTGCAGCATTGGGGTGGGTTGAGGACTGGATGTATCACAGTTTCGATCCCACACCGGCTCGCAAAGCAAAAGCGCTCGCGGCGGCTGAAGAAGCGATTCGATTAGAGCCGGACCTGCCCGAGGCACACTTGGCGCTGGGTTTCTACCATTATTATTGCGAGCGCGATTATCGGCGCGCTTTGGACGAATTCGCCCTCGCCAGGAAAAGTTTGCCGAACTCTGCTGACGTTTATCTGGCTATCGGGGCGATTCAACGTCGCCAGGGCAAATGGGCCGAATCCACTGCGAACATGGAGAAAGCCGCTTCACTGAGTCCAAAGGATTCCTTTCTGCTCATAAACCTCGCTGACAATTATCGCGCCGTTGATGATTATGAAAAAGCCGACAGAGTTTTCGATCGCGCGATTGAAGCTGCGCCGAACTCAGTTAGCGCGCGGACCGGCAAGGCGATGCTCGCCGTAGATTTGAAAGGCGATCTGTCCGAGATCGACAAACAGTTGGCGCAAATTCAGCCCGGCGCTGTTTCTGACGCCGAAGGTATGATCGGCCGAGCATATCTGTTGATGCTGCAACGAAAATTTCACGACGCCCTGGCCATTCTAAAGCAGTTGCCCGGGGAGGTTCGCGGCGATGAAAAACCGAAAGAGTATCTTGAGGGCGCTCTTTACACTTTCATGAATGATAAGGAGCATGCGCATTCGGCGTTTCAACGTGCTCGTTCGATTCTGGAGAAAACGATGCAAGAAGGCTCCGATGATGCGTCGCGTCACATGATGCTGGGGATGGTACTTGCCGGTCTGGGCGAAAAGGCCGCGGCCATCGCCGAGGGCAAACGTGCCATGCAGCTCCTTCCCGAATCTCAGGACGCTTTGGATGGGCCGAAGATGACGCTTATGCTGGCAGAAATTTATGCCTGGACCGGCGAAAACGACGCGGCTCTTGAACTTCTTGAACGCTCGTTGATTACTCCTGCCGGAGTCACGGTCTCTTCACTGAAACTGAATCCGATTTGGGATCCGCTGCGATCTGATTCTCGTTTTCAGGCTTTAATCGACATCCCGCAAAAGCCTGGCGTCGAGTTGTCGATGAATCGCGGCTGACAAGCGATCGCTTTTTGTACGGCGCAATCGACTTCTTAAAGTTGAATGTCGCGCATTGATTTGTGTCTATAGACAGGGCAGCACTATAGTTTCACCAATCAAACCCTTATGACTGGCTTCTTCGAGGAGGTAAAACGGCGCAAGGTTTATCGGGTGGCGGCGGCGTACATCATAGCTGCCGGTGGCATCATCCAACTGGCTTCGGCGACGTTTCCCGCATGGGAATTGCCAAATTGGTCGTTGCGCCTGGTGATTCTGTTACTGCTTGTGGGATTTCCGATCGCCCTGATTCTTGCGTGGGCGTTCGACATCACAGCGCAAGGCATTCGAGCCACGCCTGAAACAACTGCGCCCACGACCCGTCGTCGTCGGAACATCGTCATGCTGATCGCAACCGGCGTGATTATTTCTGCCGCCACCGGCTTCTTCCTCTTGCCCCGGGTCGCTGCGCACAAGGTCGATAAATCAATTGCCGTCCTGCCATTTGAAAATTTGAGCGATGAAAAAGAAAACGCCTATTTCGCCGACGGCATTCAGGATGACGTGCTTACAAACTTGTCGAAGATAAGCGATCTGAGGGTGATTTCGCGCACATCGGTCATGCAATACCGCGGCCGGCCGACGAACCTTCGCGACATCGGCAAGGCATTGGGCGTTTCCAATATTCTCGAGGGCAGCGTCCGCCGATCGGGGAACCGGGTGCGCGTGAACGTGCAATTAATCGATGCCAACACCGACGAGCACGTATGGGCCAGCGATTACGACCGGGACGTGACGGACGTTTTTGCGATTCAGAGCGATCTGGCGCGCGAAATTGCAAATGCGCTGCAAGCGAAGCTATCTCCCGCCGAGAAATCGCAGATGACACAAAAGCCAACGGAAAATGGTGAGGCTTATCTGGCTTTTGTGCAGGCGCATGATCTTTCCTGTGAGGTTGAGGATTTTGAGAAATTGAAACAGAGCGAGCAGCTATATCAGCGGGCCATCGAATTGGACCCGAACTTCGCCCTGGCGATTGCGCGCTATTCCCAATTGGAAAGCTGGATTGCGCGTGACTTTGATCGCGCGCCGGAACGTCGCGAAAAAGCGCGCACTCTGGCGGAGCGCGCTCTTGAACTACAGCCGGATCTGCCTGAAGCGCACCTGGCCCGCGGATATTCCTATTACTGGGGCGATAACAATTACGGCGCCGCGCTAAAAGAATTCGAAATCGCAAAACAGGGGTTGCCTAACGAATCAGAAGTGTACCTCGCGATTGGCGCTATCCAGCGTCGGCAGGGAAAGTGGGCAGAGTCCACGGCAAGTATGGAGAAGGCCGTCAGCCTGAATCCAAAAGATTGGTGGTCGCTGCAAAATCTTACTCACAATTACACGATGCTGAGGGATTTTGCTAAGGCTAATCAGACCATCGATCGTGCACTGGCATTGAACCCAGCCTCGCTGGGGCCGTGGGAAGTGAAATCGAAACTGGCGGTCTTTGGAAAAGGCGATTTTAGCGTGGCAGAGAAAGCTTTTGAGACCGTGAAGTCGTTTCCTATGACAAACGAGCAGAAGCTCAAGGTGCGGAGCGACCGGGCGGGCATCTTTCTTTTAGAGCGCAGGTATTCAGAGGGATTGAACGAGGCGGAAAGTCTGCCTGACGATCAGCTCGCAGCATACCCGGACCATTTGTGGGGCAAATACTATGGCATCGGCTTTGCGCGAAAGGGGCTGCACGACGAGCCTGGAGCGCGGGCGGCTTTCCTGAAGGCGAAAAGCATTGCTGAAGCCAATCTGAAACGAAGCCCCGATTCCGCGGACGCACATCTTCAACTGGCAAAAGCGCTCGCGCAGCTCGGGGAAAAAGAAGCGGCTCTCGCGGAGGCGCGGCATGCGTCGGAACTGCTTCCCGAAAAAAAAGATGCATTTGGCGGCGCGGAAATCGCGGCTGGTGTAGCTGAGGTTTACGCCATACTCGGCGACAACGATCGTGTGATCGATGTTCTGGATGGATTACTGACTCGGCCGAGCAGTGTAACGGCGCAAGGTCTGAAGATAAATCCAATTTGGGATCCGGTGCGAGGCGATCCGCGGTTTCAAGCTTTGATCGAAAAATACGGTGGCAAAGCTTAGGACAATTGTCCTTTTCTTCACCGTTGCCGCTACTGCGCAGGCAGAGTGGAAAGTCCTCTCAGCCGAATCGCAACCTGGCCGCGCAGGAATTGAGCATCGGCATCTGGTCGTGGAAGACACCGCGGACGGTAAGCGTGTGGCTGTCGATGTTGCAGTTTTTTCTGCTAAATCGACTGCGTTGCGTGTCATCGACAATCCTGACGGCCAAAGCCTAGCCACAGTGATGAAACAAGAAAACTGCGTGTGCGGCGTGAACGGCGGTTATTTCGGCGGGGAATTTAAGCCCATCGGCTTGCGAGTTGTCGGTGGTACGACTTTCTCGCCGTTACGCCGGGCCCGTCTGATCACGGGAATTTTGCTGCAATCGGACCGGGGCATTGACGTCGTGCGTGTCGGCGAATTTTCTCGCACGAAAAAAATCGCCACCGCAATGCAGTCCGGACCATTTCTCGTCGAAGGAAATAAGCGCATTCGCGGTTTGAACGATTCACAACTGGCGCGAAGAACGTTTGCCGGAATAGCGACGAACGATCGCGCGTTTCTCGGCGTTTGCTCGGGTGTTTCGCTTGCGGAGTTGGCAAACATCCTCGCGACGGCGCCTATTGTTGCGGATTCGAAGATCCGGCGCGCAATGAATCTCGACGGTGGTTCCTCGAGCGCGTTCTGGTTCGCACGCGAGGACGGCACTGCATTCTCAATCGCTGGACGCAAACCGGTGCGCGATTTTGTGGCGGTCGTGCCGAAATGATGGTGCATGGCAGGCGCACCACCTGCCAGTTTTGATTTCGGCAACCGAAGCGGTTGCCCTACAATTCCGCGCATGAAAACTTTCGGCGGATTCAGATCAGGCAACGAATTCTTCTACGGCGAATTGCGCGGTGATGAGGTGCATCGGCTGTCACAGCCGTACTGGATTCAAGTTCAACCCACGGGCGAAATACTGCCGCTCACGAATCTGCAAATCGATGTTCCAGTCGCGCCATCGAAATTGATCGCAGTCGGATTGAATTACGCCGATCACATTGCGGAAATGAAGCGCACTGAAATCGGCGCGCCATTAATTTGGTTCAAAGCGCCGAGTTCGTTGCTGGCGGATGGCGGCGTGATTGAAATAGCGTTTCCAAAGCACCAAACCGATTTTGAAACTGAACTGGCGGTCATGATTGGTGCTCGCACGAAAAATGTCAGCGCGGACGATGCACCCGATCATGTTTTCGGTTACACAATCGGCCTTGATATTACCGATCGCGATTTGCAAAAACAGGAGAAGCAATTTGGACGCTGCAAATCGTTCGACAGCTATACACCGATAGGACCCTTCGTGTATGCCGACGCCGATGTGCGCGACGCGTCGATAAAATTGTGGCAGAACGGCGAGCTGCGCCAGAGCGCGCGCACGAGCCAAATGATCCATCCAGTTGCACAGATTGTTTCATTCGTCAGTCAATCGCTCACACTTTTGCCGGGCGATGTGATTCTAAGTGGAACACCCGCAGGCGTTGGTCCGATTCAAGCGGGAGATGAATTGGAAGCAGAGATCGATGATTGGCCGCACTTGCGAAACACGGTTGCGATTGCGCAAGATTCCACGACTGGCAACGCTAAAGATTCTTAGCGACACAATTTGAAACACTTGCCTACGTCCTTGCAGTATAGATATTTCGATTTAAAGATGGGCCCCTAGGAAAAGGGAGCATCGCGGAAAAAAATGAAAAGTTTTGCTGGACTCCGGATAAAGTCCTCTGCGATAACGGAAAACCTCGGAAAACCTGTACCGATCAAACCGGTCACCAAACTCGTGCTTCAACTATGAAAACAATACTTACTATCTGTCTCTCTACAGTCGCGTTCGCGTTGGTTTCGCTCGCGCAAGTTCCGCCTCCGGGACAAGCGCCGCCGGCAACCGGTCCGGGTGCCCAGGCGCCGACGAATCCAGCCGCCGCAGGCCAGCAGCCGGCTGCACCGGGACAGCAACCGCCTGCGACGAATTTGCCGCCGGGGCAGCAGCCGCCACCGCCCCCAGGAGAACCCGGCGCGGCGGGACAACCTCCAGCGGCGGGCCAACCTGGAGTACCAGGCGCAATGACTAGTCCTGGAGCAGTCGGCGCAACAAGTCCTGCAGCAGCCGCTGCGACGAGTCCTGCTACCACTATTGCACCCGCTCCGGAAAAGCCTGCTGGTGTTTTATCCAGTAACTGGTTAATCGACCAGTTTAAGAAAGGCGGTCCGGTGATGTGGCCGATTCTGATCGTCTCAATCGTAGCGCTCACCGTTGTGATCGAGCGATGCATTTGGTGGGGTGGCCGCTGGTTCCGGCGGGATCCGAAACGGATCGAGAAAGTTTTCACCGCAATTGAAAATGGTGACACTACCGAAGCCTCGCGGCTTTCGCGCGGTTCCCGCGACCCTGTGCTACGAATGCTTTGGAACGGGTTGAACCATCAACACAGTTCGCTCGAGGCGGCGTTGCAGGTTGCCGCAGGCATCGAGATCAAACGTGCCGGCCGTTTCCTCGTGGTGATGGATACGCTTGTGACGCTCGCGCCGTTGCTCGGTCTGTTAGGCACAATCACCGGGCTGATCAAGTCCTTCAGTTTTCTGGGCAACGAGGAACTCGCTGTGCAAGCCGTCACTGGCGGTATTGCCGAAGCGCTGATCGCCACGGCGTGCGGTCTGGGCATCGCCATTTTTTCGTTGATCCCTTTTAACTTTTTCACGTCTCGCGTGTCTAACTTGGAGTTCGAATTGCAAACCGCAGCCACGAATTTGGAAGTTATGCTCCAAGCGCAAACCGCAGAAAAACACGTGGAAATCGGGAGCACCACGCCCTCATCGGCGACGCGGTCTTCCATCTAGCGATTTAACATGCGCGTAGCGTCACCCATTCCACACAAGAAAGCGCGGATCGAGATCATCCCGTTGATCGACATCATGTTCTTTCTGCTCGCCAGTTTCATGATGGTGAGCCTGAGTCAGGTGCACATGAAGGGAATCAAAGTGAATCTGCCTTCGGGTACTTCGGGTGAGGTCCAGACAAAACGCGAATACGTCAGTGTCTCAGTCGACAAGGATGGCCATTATTTCTTTGATAAGGACGAAGTGAAGGATGACCAATTGTTGAACCTTCTAAAAATGGCGCATCAATCGGCGCCTGACGCGAAGGTCTTCGTCCGAGGGGACAAGGATTCAGTCCACCTGAATGTTGCCCACCTGCTGGACCTTGTTCGCGCGGCCGGGTATTACAAGATTTCCTTCGAAATTAAGAGCGAATCGCTCAAGGCCGTTCCCGGGACACATTGATTTTGTTATGGCAGAACCACCAGGAGAAAGGCAGGCCACACAGCTCATTTACCGGCCACCGCCGCGATGGTATTTCTGGACAGCGGTTGGTGCTGCTTTAGGGATCCACCTGGCAGCGGTTGTGGCTTCTCAACGGCACGAAGCTGCTCCCGTGGATTTACCGCCTCAGCCGCCAACAGTGGTGGAAGCGGTGCTCGCCCCGCCTGAGGCTACTCCACCACCTGAAGACATCCCGATTCCTGAGCCTCCTCCTCCCCCGGAGATTCAACCGGAATTTGTTGAAGAAAGAACACCGCCACCAAAACAACAGCAAACCCAGCAGAAATTCGTGCCTGTTAAGAGTCCGGGGCCGATGTCGATGTCGAAAGCGAAAGCCCTCGCCTTATATGCGCCGCGGCCTCAGTACCCTTACGAGGCTCGTTCACGGCACGTCACGGGGAGTGGAGTGATTGTCTGCACAGTGGACTCAGGTAGCGGCAACGTCGGTGGCTGTTCTGTTTCGTCAAGCACTGGGAGTCCTATCCTGGATAATGCCGCCACTAGCGCATTTCGGCAGTGGCGATTTAGACCTGGAACTGTTTCCAAGGTTAACATTCCCATCACATTCACCATGACGGGTGCTTCTTACTAGATATGAAAGTATCTTCGCCAGTTCCAAAAAAGAGAGCGCGGATCGAGATCATCCCGTTGATCGATATCATGTTCTTTCTGCTTGCCAGTTTCATGATGGTGAGTCTGAGCCAGACTCACATGAAAGGCATTCGGGTCAATTTACCGGCTGCGGTCGGGCCGCCGCCAACCGGGGTGAAGGACTTCGTCTCGATCAAAGTGCTGGAAGGCAACGCGGTGTTCTTCGACAATCAATATGTAGCGGATGATCAGGTATTGCCTCGATTATTCCAGCTTCACAGGGCAAACAAGGACATCAAAATCTCGATCAGCGCGCAGCCGATGGCCATGTATGGCGACGTGATTGGAGTACTCGACAAAGTTCGGTCAGTCGGGATCACAAAAGTTGGTTATCAGATCAGGGCAGCCGCCGGCGTTACCCAAACCGCACCGGCTCCTGCTGCTGCTCCTCCTCCTCCTCCTCCTCCTCCCTCGCCTTAGCCGGCGAATTCGAGCCGCTCAAGTCTATCAGCGACCGTGTGAATCGCTTTGGCGCGATGGCTAATTGCGTTCTTCACTTCGGTAGGTAATTCAGCGAAAGTTTGCTCGAATCCTTCAGGGATGAAAATTGGATCATAGCCGAATCCCGAGTCACCACGCATTTCATCAGCGATCCTTCCTTCCACAATTCCTTCAAAGGTCCCGAGGAGATTGCCGTTGCGCGCCAGCGCGACGACGCAGCGAAATCGAGCGTGACGTTGATCATCAGTGGCGCGAACTCGCTCAAGTTCGCCGAGTAGTTTATCGATTTTGTCCCTGTCCGTCGCGTTCGTCCCCGCGTAACGCGCCGAATAAATTCCGGGTGCACCTCCGAGAGCCTCAACCTCGAGTCCCGAATCGTCAGCAATCACCAGAGCTGGCAATTGTCTTGATGCGGCAAGCGCTTTGATTTTCGCGTTTTCCTCGAACGACGTTCCACTCTCGCGAATCTCCGAAACGTCGGGATGCGCTCCCAGATCGCGCACCTTAAACCGCGGTCCGAGAATAAGCTGGATCTCGCGCGTCTTATGTCGGTTGCGCGTTGCGACTACAAGATCGATCACGATTCAAATTCAATCTGGAAACTAGTAATCCAAGAGTACATTTGATTTTCTTTTCCTGGGTTCCTGTTTTCCTGATTAAAGACATTTCTAATGAGTAGCGACCGTCGTAAACCATATCCGTTCGACCAAATCGAGCCGAAATGGCAGGCCATCTGGGAGGAGCGCCAGCTTTTTCACGCGCCCAATCCCGGCGAGAAGAGTTTCGATCCTGCGAAGCCAAAATTCTACGTGCTCGATATGTTTCCTTACCCAAGCGGGGCGGGGCTGCACGTTGGTCATCCGGAAGGCTACACCGCCACCGACATCGTTGCGCGCTATAAACGAATGCGCGGTTTCAACGTCTTGCACCCCATGGGGTGGGACGCCTTTGGTTTGCCCGCAGAGCAATACGCGATCAAAACCGGTCAGCATCCAGCAATCACCACCCGTGAAAACGTGGCGAAGTTTAAGAGCCAATTGCAGCGGATCGGTTTTTCTTACGATTGGCAACGGGAGATCAACACTACCGACCCGACGTATTACAAATGGACGCAGTGGATTTTCCTGCAGATCTACAATTCGTGGTTCAACCCGGAAACGAACCGGACCGAGCCGATTTCCACCTATCGCGGAACCGATCCGGATAATGTTCGACTCGCTTATGTTGCAGACGTCCCGGTGAACTGGTGCCCGGAGTTGGGCACAGTCCTGGCAAATGAGGAAGTGGTAGATGGAAAAAGCGAGGTTGGCGGCTTTCCGGTCGTTCGAAGACCGATGCGGCAATGGATGTTGCGAATCACTGCTTATGCCGAGCGGTTGCTCAATGAACTCGACAGCCTTGATTGGCCTGAAGGAATCAAGTTGCTGCAGCGCAACTGGATTGGCCGAAGCGAAGGCGCGGAAATCAATTTCAAGATCGACAAAAGCGACCAAAAAATTCGCGTTTTTACAACGCGTCCCGACACGCTTTACGGCGCCACTTACATGGTGCTCGCGCCGGAGCATTCGCTTGTCGAGCAAATCGTGACGGAGGAGCAATGGCCCGCGGTACGCGAGTATCGTGAGCGCACTGGGCGTAAAAGCGATCTTGAACGCACTGAGCTTTCCAAAGAAAAAACGGGCGTCTTCACCGGTGCGTTCGCGGTCAATCCGGCTAATGAGAAAAAAATTCCGATCTGGATCGCGGATTACGTTTTGCTTGGATACGGCACGGGCGCAATCCAGGCTGTGCCGGCGCACGACGAGCGCGATCTCGAATTTGCGCGGAAGTTTGACTTGCCGGTTCGGCAAGTTGTCCAACCATTGAGCGACGAAGATCCAATCGGATTCGTGGGCTACGGCATCGCGATGAATTCGCCGGTCATCGATGGGCTTCAATCACGCCAGGCAATTCGAAAAATCACGGAGTGGCTCGAAGAACGCGGCCTCGGGAAGCGCGCGATCAATTACAAATTACGCGACTGGTTGTTCTCGCGGCAACGTTATTGGGGTGAGCCGTTCCCGATTGTCTGGCAAGACGGAAATCATCGTGCGTTGACCGAAGGCGAACTGCCGGTCGTCCCGCCACCACTGGAGGATTACAAACCTACCGGCACCGGCGAGCCGCCCTTGGCGAAAGCAGAAGGTTGGATCCGCTATTCAGACAAAGCCACGCGGGAGCTGAATGTAATGCCGCAGTGGGCAGGGTCATGTTGGTACTACCTGAGATTCTGCGATCCGCAAAACGATAAACGCTTCGTTGGCGAAGAAGCCGAACGCTATTGGGCGAGAGGCGATCATCCCGGTACGGTCGATCTTTATGTTGGCGGAACCGAGCACGCCGTGTTGCATCTCCTTTACTCGCGTTTCTGGCACAAGGTTCTTTTTGATCTCGGTTACTTATCGAAGTCGGAGCCGTTCCAGCGACTGGTGAACCAGGGAATCATCCTTGGCGAGGACAACCAGAAAATGTCGAAGTCGCGCGGAAACATCGTTAATCCCGACGACGTGATCGATCAGCACGGCGCGGACGCGTTTCGTTGCTACGAAATGTTCATGGGGCCGCTCGAGCAAATGAAACCGTGGAGCACCCGCGGCGTCGAAGGCGTCGCGCGGTTTCTGGCGCGTGTCTGGCGCTTGCTCATGACAGAGAACCAGGCAGGCCAATGGGAATTATTGAAAAAAATCAAAGCCGTCGATGCGACCAAGTCGCAGCAAAAGTTACTACATGCCACCATCAAAAAAGTCACCGAGGATATCGAATCGTTCTCCTTCAACACTGCGATTTCGCAGATGATGATTTTCGTGAACGCGTTTACGAACGTCGAAACGATCCCGTTGTCGGCGATGCGGGCGTTCCTGATCCTGCTTAATCCATTCGCGCCGCACATTTCCTCTGAGCTGTGGGAGAGATTGAGCGCTGAATTCAGCGACGCGCGCGGAGATGTTACCCAACAATCATGGCCTGCTTACGACGAGAGTTTGCTAATTGAAGATGAAGTTGAAATCGTCATTCAAATAAACGGCAAACTTCGCGATCGAATCAAGATGCCGATTGTGGCTACAGAGGAAGAGCTGAAGGAGGTCGCGCTATCGAACCCGAAAATTCAAGACCGGATCGCAGGTAAGACGGTTCGCAAGGTGATTGTCGTTCCAAGAAAGCTCGTCAATATCGTCGTCACCTGATCAAATGAGCGACATGTGGAAGGAATTCAAAGAATTCGCGGTCAAAGGTAATGCCATTGATCTCGCTGTCGGCGTCATCATCGGCGCGGCCTTTGGAAGTATCGTTACTTCGCTGGTGAAGGATATTCTGATGCCTCCAGTAGGCCTGGTCACAGGCGGGCTCGATTTTTCGAACAAGTTTATTGTTCTAAAGCCAGGCGGGGACGGGATGACTAATTTCTCAACCCCCGCTGATGCACTGGCTCACAAGGCGATCACTTGGAACTACGGCAACTTTATCACTTTTGTGATTAACTTCGTTATTGTTGCATTCTGCATCTTCCTTGTCGTAAAAGCGGTCAACCAGATGAAGCGCCCGGCTCCAAATGCTGCGCCGGTGTCAAAAGATTGTCCGGCATGTGCGATGACTATTCCGATCAAGGCGACACGGTGCCCACATTGCACCACCGAATTGACGCAGACAGGCCAAAGGTAAGGCACTGAATCGACGCGATTGACGCGGGCCGAAAGATCGTGCCGTCCTAGGGTATTTTCGCAGAAACCGCTTGCCCTCGGCTACCTCGACTGCTATTGAAAACCCGAACGCTGATGCCTAGAAGCCTTAACCTAGCGTTTGCGGCCGCTTTAGCTTTCATTGTCGTAGGCTGCGCGACGCAATCCAAACCAACTGCCACCACCACTGGAAAGCGAATTCCAAAGGTGCGCACCACCGCGTACACGCAGCACGAGGGAGGAAGCGGCGCTCACAACGCAGTCGGCACGTATCTTTCCGGCCGGCAGGTGTTGAGTGCAGCGTCGGACTGGTCGCGATACCCGCTCGGAACGCGTTTTCGCCTCGCCGACACGAACGAAGAATACGTGATCGACGATTACGGGAACGCGTTGGTCGGCACCGACACTATCGATTTGTATAAAAGCAGCCGGTCGGAGGTAAGAAACTGGGGTGTCCGCTATGTGGACATTGACATTTTGCAATGGGGTTCGGAGGAAGAAAGTTTGAAAGTCCTCACACCGCGTTGCAAACATCGTTGTGTGAAGAAGATGGTCGCAGCTCTCGAAAAGAAGAAGGGCAAAACTGTCGCACAAAATACTCCTCGCGCTTCGGTTTCGAACTAGCTGCAGGCGCAGAGCGGACCAGCGCGATCACAGCGCTATCTTGGCGAGTTACTTTTGATTTACCGCTGATCACGCTGCATTTTCCCGCCAATGAAAATCTTTGTGGTTGGCGGTGCAGGCTACATCGGCAGCGTTTGCTCCGAGCTCTTGCTGAATGAAGGGCATGAAGTTGCCATTTTCGACAACCTGAGTGAGGGCCATCGGGCCGCCGTTGATTCCCGGACGCATTTCATTGAAGGCGAACTTGCGGATCGGCAGCAGATCCAGGCTGCCCTGTCCACGCATCGCCCGGACGCCGTTATGCATTTCGCCGCCAATGCGCTTGTCGGCGAGTCGATGCAGAATCCGTCCAAATATTTTCGGAACAACGTCTGCAATGGATTGAATTTGCTCGATGCGATGGTCGCGGCTGATGTCCGGCGGATCGTCTTTTCATCGACGTGCGCCCTTTTTGGTCCGCCCGATCGCCTGCCAATCGACGAAAGCGCGGAGCCGCGTCCGATCAGTCCCTACGGCGAATCCAAACTGGCGTTTGAAAAAATTCTGCGCTGGTACCACGAGATCCATAATGTGAAATTTGTTTGCCTGCGCTACTTCAATGCCTCCGGCGCATCGGAGCGATTTGGTGAAGACCATCGACCGGAGACGCATCTGATTCCGACAGTGCTGCAGGTGGCGCTCGGTGAAAGACCGAATGTGGAAATCTACGGAACCGATTATGAGACGCCAGATGGAACCTGTATTCGCGATTACATCCACATCCTCGATCTTGCCCAGGCGCATATTCTGGCTCTCGGCGAATCGGCCACGGGTTGTTACAACCTCGGCACGGGCGGCGGTTCGAGCGTTCGAGAAGTGATCGAATCCTGCCGTAAAATCACTGGACGAAATATCGAGACAATCGAAAAACCACGCAGACCCGGCGACCCGCCCCGGCTCATTGCTTCCTCAAAGAGAATCAAGAAAGAACTTGGCTGGAAACCGGAATTCCAATCCCTCGACGCGATTGTCGAAAGCGCCTGGAAATGGCATCAAAAGTTTCCGAACGGCTACAAAGAATAAACTGCACCACGCCGCTCGAATCGGTTTTCAATGTTAGATCACATATGTGAGTCAACATTGAAATGGTTTGGTAGGGCGCGTCACTCCCTGCGCGCGCCGCTGGCGTGAATCCTAAAATGCAACGGCGTGCAGGGACTGCCCGCCCCTACCTGGCCGACGTTGGCAGTTTAACAGCTAGAGTGCGGCGGCGAACGCTGCTTCGACTTGTTCGATTCCCAAGTCGCTCAGCCTGGCGTTTGGCGCGCGAAGAATCTGCACATTGTCGTTCGCAGGCGCCCAAACACCTGGGTCCGTCGGGCCAAAGAGGAGAATACAACTCGCGCCGGCGGCTGCAGCCAGATGCGAAATTCCACTGTCGTGTCCGACGAACATTGCGTGCTCAAGGACGGCGCCGAGCCGAGGCAGCGGCAGGTTTCTGGCGAAACGGACACCGCGATTCTTCCATTCGCGTTCCAGTTGGTCGGTCTGCGCTTGGTCTGCTTCGCCTGATATCACCAGCAGGCGTTCAAATTCCATGAAACGATTTTGTTGCGAAAACAAGCCAATCCATTTTTCCAGTGGCCAGTTCTTTTCGTGGCTGCCGCTTCCCGGGTGTATTGCGATAATCGGTTGCGGCATCGACTCGAGAAATTCGCGGGCAAACTCCCGATCTTCTGTTGAAGGAAAAATTCTCTCGGCAAAATCGACAACCTTGATTCCCAGTTCCTCGATTGGTCGCGCAAGCTGCCGGGCCGCGTGGCCGGCGTTTTCGACAATTCTTGGCGGTCCACAAATCAGATTTTCAACGCCACATCGACGAAGATTTGTTTCGAAGATCCGGTCAGGGTCGTAGAGATAACTGACGATTAAGTCGAAACTCGCGAAATAGTCAGCCAATTCCACAGGCAATTCCGAGTTGCGCGCGAAAAATCTGGCGAGCGCTCCGTGTTCGATCGAGCGCACCGCTTGCGCGTAAAACCGATTTTCTGCAAGCACCGCAATGTGCTTGTACCCGAGAATCTCCATGTGCACTTGCGACCGCGTGCCACGAAGCGCTTTGAGCGCGGGCAAAGTGAGAATGAAATCGCCGATTGCGCCGCCGCGAATCACCAGAATGCGGTTCATCTCCAACTGTAGCGGCGCTCTATGAGCGCCGAAACCCGTGATTGACTCTACTCTCGTCGGCGGTCGCAGACCGCCGCTACAGTTTAGTATTGCGTGAACGTGAACTTGAGAATTACGCAGCCGTAAATCAAGGCGATGGCATGGAGACAGCGCCAGCGGAAAACACTGCGAGCGCTCCAATTAATTTGATCACGCAGGACGTACGGAATCGCTACCCAGAACAAGCCGGCGACAATCAGCAAGTAAGCAAACACGGTCACAAGTAAGCGGCTCGTCTCGTAGCGCAAAAAGGCCGCGTCAAGCAGCGGTTCGGCCGCGAGCAAACACAGAATCCCGAGAGCGCGTACCGCGAGGAATTCATCCACGAAGAACAGCGCGAGCACGTAACCGATAGGTAACGCAATCAGAAGAGGTCGACGAAACCCGGCGAATTCGCCCATCTGGATGGTGGCGAGCAACCACATGGTCCAAGCCAGGCAAATGGTCAGCAGCACCACTCCGGCAATCCGAGAGCGCGGAAAATGCTTCACCACTTGCGAGAAGCCCGGATTCAACAAACCGAGTACACCGACCAGCGCGAGAAACGCGCCAGCGATTATCCCCGCGGTGTGCAAAGAGAGATGGTAAATCATGCGTCGAACTACACTGGTGGCGTGTGATTTTGGATACGGTGGCGCAAGTTTTCAACTTGCGATTGAAAAAGCGCTACTCCAGCAGGGGCAACCCGTAGAGGCTGAATCCATTGGCACGCTCAATTCGCACATTCACAAGCTCCCCAGCAAGTTCCTCGCTCTCGCCTGCTGGTGGTCGCTTTGGCGAAGGCGGAAATACGACAATTTTGTTTGTGCGAGTTCGCCCCATCAGGCGCGCTCGGTTAGTTTTGCTTGGACCTTCGCAAAGCACTTCCACCTGGCTTCCGACCAGGCGTCCGAGAATCCGCCGATTCGATTCGTTTACGACTTCGAGCAAATCTTGATTGCGCTGTTCTTTGACATGTTCGTCGATTTGATCCGGCATTTGCGCCGCCGGCGTATCGCGCCGCGGTGAGTAGCGAAACACAAACGCATTATCAAATTGGATTTGCTTGGCCAAATCGCGTGTCTGCAGATAGTCGTCATCGGTCTCGCCGGGAAACCCGACGATGATGTCGGTGGTAATTGCAACACCATTGCGCGCCCGCCGGATGCGCTGGACGAGGTCCAAATACTTCTCCGCGGTGTACGCGCGGTGCATCGCTTTCAGGATCTTGTTCGAGCCAGATTGCAACGGCAGATGAACGTGTTCGGCAAGTTTCGGTAGTCGCGAGATTGCGTCGATCAAGTCTTCGCGAAAACCGATCGGGTGAGGGGAAGTGAAGCGAAGTCGCTCAAGGCCTTCGACCTCGTGCACGGATTCGAGCAACTGCACGAACGGCGATTTGTTGTCGACCTTCGGAAATTCATTGCGACCGTAAAGATTAACGATTTGCCCCAGTAGCGTGACCTCCTTGATTCCGCGCGAAACAAGGTCGCGCACTTCGGCTACGATCTCGCCGATGGACCGGCTGCGTTCCGCTCCACGCGTCTGCGGCACGATGCAGAAAGTGCAGTGCATGTTGCAACCTTGCATGATCGAGACGAAAGCCGTCGCCTGCTTAGGCGTCAGTCGCTGGTCGCGAATGGTCGATTGCGAACCGGCTTCCTCCGCGACATCCACGATTGAAAACCGCAAATCGTCCATACGTTTTTCCTTTGGGCGTTGGGCGTTGGGCGTTGGGCGTTCGGCGTTTTT
>Ga0310810_10001752_pt1 | contig 22959 bp, 23 predicted proteins | sample NCmetagenome_FD_207641 | JGI IMG/M metagenome (GOLD analysis project Ga0310810, IMG submission 207641) | Soil microbial communities from experimental microcosm in Duke University, North Carolina, United States - NC | ecosystem: Engineered > Artificial ecosystem > Soil microcosm > Unclassified ... | reverse complement strand
AAGATCTCCGAGCTCGGGCTGGTTGAAATGACCCGTCAGCGCACCCGCGAGAGCCTGGAGAATCAATTGTTGCGGCCGTGTCCGCATTGCGACGGCCGCGGCCGGATCAAATCGGCGCCGACGATCGCCTACGACGTGCTGCGCGCGATCAAGCGCCACCACGGTCAGGTTGATGACGATAAAAATATCGTCGTGCGGCTTCACCCTGACGTTGCCAATTTTCTCTACGACGAGAAAAACAACAGCCTGGAAAACCTCGAACGCGAAATTAATCATCGCATTATCATCAAGGCCAGCCAGGAACTGCATCAGGAAAAATACGAGATAACCGAATCCTGATTAGGTCCGGCATAAGTTCGCCACCGCGGCGAAGATTCTCTCCGGTAAATTTCCGGCCGACAAAGTTCCGAGCGCAAAAAAAAGGGGCGGGTTTGAAACCCGCCCCGACAAAATTGCTGGTTCTTTCTCAGTGATATTCCGCGCCCGGAAGCGGATTGGCCACCGCTTCTTCCAAAGTCGTGGCGCGCTTCCATTCGTTGGCCGGCCGGCTGCGGCCGTCGGTGCCGATCTGATCCATGGACGCGTAGATTTCGATTTTGTAGCCGTCCGGATCGTAGAATTCCAGGCCGGGATTGCCGCCGGGGCCGCGCCGGCCTTCATAGAAGATCGTCACGCCTTTGGCTTTGAGAAAATTGCGAATCTTGAACAGCTCAGAGACGCTTGCGACTTCGAGAGCCACGTGGTCGAAGCCGATCTGGCCGCGCTTGGGGAGTTCGCTTTTGTCTGTCGCCTGAACCAGGCCGACCGTGTGGTGATCGGTGGCATTGCGGAAAAACATCATGCCGTTTTCGTTCTTGTCGGAAAATTTGAATCCCATGACATCGGTCCAGAATTTGGAGCTGCGCTCGATGTCGCTGACGCTCAGCACGATGTGGCCGATCTTTTTGATCTTGATGGGCGATGTGTCCTCTGCCATAAGGGCTCCTTTCGGTCCTTGCCTTTTTATCCGGGCAAGCGCGGTCCAATTATGAAGTGAAAGGTTTCTAGCACGTAAATCGATTCAAGGCAAAGTTTAAAAGCCCCGCGGCCGCGGTCGTCAAGAGTGCTATTTCGCCTGGAACTTGGCGATGAGCTTCCGGCCGTAACCGCGTACCACGCCTAAATCCAACGAACGCCGCTTGAGTAGATCGAGGCGAATCATTTTCCACTGCAGGCTCCTGGCCAGGGCGCGCCGCTCGTCTTCTTCTTCGACGTGTTTGATCAGGTCCTCGAGGACGTGAATGTCCTTCAGCAACTCGACTTCAGGCGGCAGGACGTGGGCGTTTTTGAGCACGTGGTAGCCGATGCGCAACTCTTCGGGCACCCAGCTCAAATCTTCCAGCTCTAGCGGTTTGCCCTTGCCCGGCAGATTGTCGAACGCGCCTTCGCGCTGGGCTTCGAGAATGCGTTGCTCGGCGATTCGATGCAAAAAAGAAACGGCGCCGGATGGTGGTGGTGGTCTTTTCATCCGCTTAGCTCTTCGACAGCTCGCGCTTCGGTAGTTCTTGCTGCGATCTCTTCGGGCGGCCGCACATGACGGAACATCAAGAAAAAGGCCACGTCGTTGATCAATTGTAACCCGCCGCCAAGGAACAAAGGAAGAGTCAGCGAGACGCTCTGCATGAGATAGGTGGAGATCGTCGGGCTGATCCCGAAGGGCACGATGCGCGCAAGGCTAGTGACACCCGCCGCCGAGCCACGCTCGTTGGATTGCACCATCGCCATGGTGAACGATGCGCGCAAGGGATTGTCCATGTACGCGAAGAACGACCGGATGACCAGCAGCGCGGCGGCGAGGTTTAAAGTCGATGCCAGCGGAAGTGTCAAATAAATGATCGAAGCCAGACCGTGGGAAAACGCCATGGTTCTGACCACGCCGATTCGCCGCGCAATCACCGGCGCACTCAGAAACGACAACGCCGCGAGAAAATAGGATGCGAAAAAAATCACCGCAAGCGACTTGAGCTCGACGCCGAAACGGAGAAAAAACCAGTAGGGTACGAGCGCGCCGGCCATGCCTGCGCCGAAATTATCGACCACCGCGAGCGCCGCCATTTTGCTAACAAATACTCCGGTGCTCTTGGACAGCCTCCGCTCGGTTCGGCGGTGTTGGAGGTCCTCGCCGATGCCGCGGTAAACGAAGAGCAGCACCACGCTGAAAATCACCGTCAGCATAAACAGCGGCTTATAGGAGTCGACGGCGCTCCAGCTGCGCGCTTCCTGCAGATATTGGGGCACGCCGCTGGCGAGCGCGCCCAGGGAGCCCATGAGCGAGCCGACGCAAGAATTCACGGCGAAAATCTGATTGCGATTTTCCGGCTGGCATTTCTCGGCCAACAAAGCTTCTTCCGCTGGATTGAACGGTCCACCTCCCGAACCGCCGCCGCCGGAGCCGCCGGCGCCGACGTTGGCGATGATCACCGCTGTCAGAATGTAAAACAGGCCGGTGAAATAGATCAGGATGAGGTTAGAGACGATCGTCAGCACCGCGAGCAGCATTAAGATCGTTCGACGACCGACCCGATCGGAGAGATAGCCCCATACTGCCGTCAGCAGCGCGCCGCTCAGGTACGCGACCGTGAAAATCACGCCGATCATAATCGTCGAATAGCCGAGCCGGTCGAGGTAGATGGCGAAGACGACGTTCAGGTAGGAAAACGCGAAGGCCCGGATACCACGCGCGGTCATCAGCAACTTGGCATCTCGATGTAAGTCTCGCAGCATGCCCATAATTAGGCCGTGGCCGGTTGTGGCTTTACCATTTGCTCTTCCGGTGGTTTTACATCACGGAAGAGAAAATAAAAGCTGAAATCGTTGATCAACTGCAAAAAACCGCCTAGAAAAATCGGCACGTTGAGAGAGAAGGAGTGCATCAGATAGGCGGAGATGGTCGGACTCACCGCGACCGGAACCTGGCGCGACAGGGTGGTAATTCCGGCTGCCGATCCTCTGTCCTCAGGTTTGACGATTCCCATGACAAAGGAGTTTCTAAGCGGACTGTCCATGTAGGCGAGGAATGAGCGCGCCACGGTAATTCCTGCCGCTACCGAAAACGTCGGAGCGAGGGGCAGGAGAATGTTGAGTGTCGACGCCATCCCGTGGGAAACCGCCATGGTTTTGACCACGCCGAAGCGGCGCGCGATGGCCGGCGCGATCAGAAACGAGCAGGCGGCGAGGATGTAGGAAAGAAAAAATGTCAGACCGAGAGACTTCAGATCCACGCCGAAACGGAGAAAAAACCAGTAAGAGAGCAATGGGCTGACCAGTCCTCCGCCGAGATTGTCGACCACGCCGAGCATCGCCAGTTTGGTGACAAGGCCGAAGCGGTGCGAAAGCTGCGCCGGTGGTTTTTTTTCAGCACGCTTTTTTTGCCGCGGGACGTGATGCTCGTCGATGCTCGCGTAGGCGAAGATGATGCCGATGCTGAACACGACCGTCATAGCGAATAACGGCTTGTACGACGCGACGGTTTCCCAACCGTGGTGTTTTTGCAAATATTCGGGCAGCGCGCTCACCAACGCGCCGATGGAGCCCATGATCGAGCCGACGCAGGCGTTGGTCGCGAAAATCCGGTTGCGATTTTCCGGCGTGCACTTCTCAGCCAAGAGCGCTTGCTCAACCGGATTGAACGGCCCGCCGCCCTGACCCCCGGCGCCGGAGCTGCCGACGCCGACGGCGGCGATGCTTTCGGCGATCAAAATAAAGATGAGACGGTTGAAAAACAGATAGAGGAGGTTGGAGATAATCGTAAGCACGGCGAGCAAAATCAGAATATTCTTTCGCCCGTAGCGGTCGGCGAGAAATCCCCACACGGCGGTGAGCAGCGCGCTGGTGGCATAGCCGGTGGAGAAAACCAGACCAACGGTGACCGTGGAATAACCCAACTGGGCAAGGTAGATCGCGAAGACAACACTGAGATAAGAAAAGGCAAAGGCGCGCACACCGCGCGAAGCCATCAGCACCAGCACGTCCCGTTGCCAGAGTTCCGCGCGAGTACTCATCGGTCGGCGTCTGCCTTGCGATATTTTTCGCGCTCGAGGTCGAGCTCGGTTTTGATGCCGAGATGATGCAGCGTCGCGTTCGCTTGTTCCAGGTTTGCGCTCGCGTGTACGGCCCGCGCCGGCGCCGACAGTGTTTCAAAAACAATTGTCGGCGACATGAAAAATGTGAGAGTGGTGAGCGGCGTGAGCTTGACCGTTCTTTCTCCGCCGCGGATTTTTCTTTCGCCCCAGGCGCCGGCGAAGCATTCCACCGGAATGGCGCTCGCTTCGGTCGGAACGGTCTCGATGATGCGCGCTAGCTCTGTTGCTACGGTTGGAGTCAACGCCCAAGCGCCGAGCAGTCCGCCGGCGGCGCCGATCCGGCTGAGCGCCCTTTCGATTTCTTCCGTGCTCAACTCGCCGTCGCTCCCGTAGCCAAATACGCCCCACAAGGCGCGTTGGCCGCGTTTTTCAAGTTCGGCAAAGGCTGCGAGCATGATCGAGTCTGCAAGCGGACTGCGCAGGCCGGTCTCATGGCCTTCCGCCAGTGAATCGCCGCCCACGTCGATACCGACGAGAAAGTCGCATCGCAAATGCGTGAGCGCCGCCTCCAATCCATCGACCACACCTTGAGCGCCACCATTGATGTCGACGAGAAGAATTTCCTGGCCAAGCGCCGCGGCCATTTTGGATTCGGCGAAAAAAACGGCGGTGTCGGTTTGGCTCTCGGCGTTGGCCATCCACGCGAAGGGATGCAGCGAACGGACCTGACGCGTCTCGCAGAGCTTTCGCGGCCCGGGGATCGGATCGTAAACGCTTCGTTCCCAGGAAAGACCGCCGAGAACGAATTCGAGCCCGCAGAATTCCAAAAACCTCGCCGTGGCGAGCGCACCGACCACGTCGCCGCCGCCACCTACGCCGATGACGAGAGCTCGCGACGAGGCGCGGATGATAGTTTCTAGAGATTGCATTGAAAAACTTGTTGAGGCGGGCGCTCCAAAAAATCGATGAGCATCATTTGGGAATATGCGTATCCTGTCCGGGCACCGGATTGGCAATCGCTTCGTCGAGGGATTTTACGCCGTGCCATTCACTCGCCGGGCGCACCCGGCCGTCGCTGCCGACTTGATCCACGCCCCAATAAATTTCCAACGAATGATTGTCGGGGTCGCGAAATTCCACGGCGATCTGGCAGCCGGCTCGGCGTCGCCCTTCGAAATCGATTTTGGCGCCGCACTCGCGAAGCCGATCCCGCGCGCACAGAACTTCGCCGAGGGTCGGTACTTCGAAGGCGAGATGATGCAGCTCTCGATTCGCGTTTTTGCCATCGCCGGCGCCGACGAGCGCCAGGCAATGATGATCGGTGCCGCAGCGCAAAAATACCATGCCACCGGGCATCATCTCTTCGGGATAAACGTCGGAGACCTTGAAGCCGAGGACGCGGGTGTAAAATTCCACCGAGCGTTCGAGATCGCCGACCTGCAAAACCACATGGCCGACTTTGCTGATGTGAAAGTCCATGCCACGAGGCGGCGCCATGCTTTTCAATTTTTCCACATTGACCGACATGATTTCCTCCGTCGGATTGCGCGCGTGAATGCCGCCGCGGGCCGCCGCGCTCAGCTCGGTGATGAGGGCATGAGATGGTTGGCGCGCAGAAAGTCGATGACAAATGCATCGAAAGTGGCGGGATCTTCGATATTGCAGGCGTGACCGGTTTTCGGCAGGACGCGGTGCACGGCGCCCGGGATCAGCGATGCGGTCAATTTGCCGCCTTTGAGAGAATTATCGTACTCGCCGTTGATCACCAGGGTCGGCACTTTCATCGTGCCCAGCCGCGGCGTCATATTGAGACCGCCGCGAGCGCGAAAAATCTGCCCGATGGATTCGCCGGAGAGCCACGGATCGCGCTCGGCAAAAGTGTTCAGCAAATACTTGCCCAACTTCGAGTCGGCGAAATCGGGCGCCACCAAATCGCGTAGATGCTGGATGTGATATTTTTCGATGCCGACTTTGGTGTAGCCGTGAATTCGCTCGTCGATGGAACCGCCCGGTCCGCTGCTGCCGCCCACGAGAATAATCGCTTTGAACATCTCGGGGTGATCCAGGCCAAGCAGAATCGCCATGCCGGAGCCGACGCTGACGCCGCCGAGAACCGTCTCTTTCACACTTTCGTCTCGGCAGACACCGAGCACATCGTCGGCCATGTCCTTTAAGTTGAAGGGCGTTTCCGGCTTGTCCGAGCGGCCGTAGCCGCGAATATCGATAGCGATGACTTTGAAGAAGGTCGAGAAGTGCGCGATCTGATACATCCACAGATTGTGGTCGAACGGATTGGCGTGAACCATGACAAAGGGAAAACCCTCGCCGGAGATTTCGTAATAAATTTTCAAGCCGTTGGCAGTGCTGTAAGGCATGGTCGCAAGACTTCCTATTGCAGATAACGCAATTTGCTGGAGTTAAAAGTCTTATCCGGAGCGCGGATCACTTGTCAAGAAATGAAGCGGGTTCACGCACGTGGAGTTTCGCTTGCGGATACACGGTGCGCTTGTTATGTGGGTAATCGATTTAGCAATAACGGCGAGGAGTGCTTTCGATGTCGCTGGCTTTGTCGCTCATTTTTATTTTCCTTGGTTGTTGGCTACAACCTCTCGACGCGCAAGAATTGCAAAAGGTCCGCATTTCTTACTCAAGCCGCAGCAATTCGACCACGGTTTATCAAGTCGCCTTGGCCAAAGGCTTCTTCAAAGAGGAAGGACTTGAGCCGGAGATGATTCAAATGAATCCGCGGCTCGGCGGTCTCGCGGTGATGAATGGCGACGTCGAATTCACCACAACCTTCGGTAGCACGCTGCGGGCGATTATCGGCGGTTTGCCGCTCAAATTTGTCGCCATATCCGTCCGCAAGACCGATCATTTTTTGATCAGTCGTCCCGAGTTCAAGACGGTTCAAGATCTGCGCGGCAAACGACTCGGCGTTTCGACATTGTTCGGCACCGATCAGCTTGCCGCCGAAGAAATGATGCAGTCCAAAGGTCTCAATCCGAGCGCGGTGCAGGTGGTGGCTCTGGGCGACGCGCCGGTGCGCGTGCAGGCGTTGCGCACCGGTTTGGTTGAAGCCGTCGCCATGAACTCGCCGCACGACCTGGCGTTGATCAAAAGCGGATACAATGCTCTTGCGGGACCGCAGGATCTCAAGCGCTCACTTCCCTTGGCTGGATTGGCGGTGAAGGATTCCCTTCCCAAGGAAAAGCCTGCGTTGATCAAACACGCTCTGCGCGCGGTTTTGAAAGCGCACCGATTTATCCTCGACAACAAGCAAGAAACCACCCGCATCATGATGCAGTGGTTGAGTCAGCCGCCGGAAGCCGCGGCGCGATCCTATGAAATGGCGCTGTTGACCCTCTCGCGCAACGGCGAGATCGCCGACGCCGACTTGGAGTTGCTGACCGAGAAGAAACGCCCATTGAACGAAGTCCGGGATTACACATTGCTGCGCGAGGTTCAGAAAGAGCTCGGCATGCGATGATTGCGCGCAGCCAAAGTATAGCAGCGCGCGAAGGGAGAAAGTCGCGGTGAAGAAAAAGAGCCGATCGATCCATCCATGGCCGGTTGCGCTGATCGTTGCGGCACTTGTCTACGGACAGGCGGCCGTGGTTCTTCGCGCCGACGATACTCTAATCTCGGAAGCGCGCCGCGAGCGCGGCACCGTGCGCTGGTACACTGCTTTGAATGTCAACGGAAGCAAGCCCCTCGCCGATGCGTTCGAAAAGAAATATCCGTTTCTGAAAGTCGATATCAATCGCTTGAGCAATGAACGCATCATGAACCGAATCTTCGCCGAGGCGAAATCGTCAGCGCCCCAATTCGATGTTACGTCCTTTGCCTACTTGCCGTTGTTGGCGGAGAAAGGTTTGTTGGCATCTTATCAAAGCCCGCAAACCAAAGCTTACTTGGAGGGATTTTTTGATCCCAAGAGCCATTGGGCGACGATGTATTCGAATCTCATCGTGCTGGGTTACAACACACGTCAGGTGAGCGCCGCTGCGGCACCTAAGGACTGGCCGGATCTGCTTGCGCCGCAGTGGAGGGAGAAGATTGGTATGGAGCCGGAAGTGGGCATCTGGTACGGCGCCATGCTGCACTATCTGGGCAAAGAGCGAGGCGATAAGTTTTTCCGCTCATTGGCGCTGCAGAAAATCCAGTGGCGGCGCGGTCATTCTCTGCTCGCTCAGCTCATGACGGCCGGCGAGTTTCCGCTCGCGCTCGTCTATGCTTTCAACATCAGTCAACTGCAGCAGACCGGCGCGCCGGTGAAGTGGATGACTACAGCCAAGCCAATCGTTGCGACCACCAGTGGAGTCGGCATTTCTGCAAAGACAGATGCACCGGCATCGAGCAAGCTTTTTGTCGACTTTGCGCTCTCACTGGAAGGCCAGAAGGTAATCATGCAGACCGGGCGCTTTTCCGCGCGCAAGGATTTGCAGACTCTCGGCGATCTTAAGACTTACGCTGTGCCGGACGCGGTGGTGCTGAATCTTGAAAAGTACTTGGAGGAATTCACCCAGGTATTTCGTCCGACATGACCGGCAATTTTCAATGCGCTTGAAAGGAGAAATATGACGCAAGATCTGAGCGTAAAATCCGCGTATGAGCTCAAAACTCCCTACGCTTTTTGGCAGGACGGTGAAGGTATTCCCAGCTACGGCGGCTACTGGATCGAAGATGTGCGAACCGTCGAGTTGGCGGACTGGGAGCGAACTGGTGGACGTGGTGCCTTCGTGAACCTCAACGGCGCGGGTATGAATTGCGACGCGCACCTCAATGAAATACCGGCGAAGCAGCAGCTCAAGCCGGAACGCCATCTCTATGAGGAAATCATTTTCATCTTGAGCGGCCAGGGCGCGACGGTGATTTGGAACGACGGTGGACCAAAACACACTTTGGAGTGGCAGGAGGGGAGTCTTTTTTCACCGCCACTGAACGCCTGGCATCAACATTTCAACGTAGATTCTTCGCGGCCCGCACGCTTCATCTCGCTCACCAGCGCGCCGCAGGCGATCAATCAATTTCGCAATCTCGATTTCATCTTCAATAATTCCTTCGTGTTCAAAGATCGCTACGCTGGTGAATCGGGCGAGCTCACGAAGCCCGGTCAATACATTCAAAAGGGCGTCAAGCCCGGGCGGGTTTGGGAGACGAACTTCGTCGCCAATTTGCTGGAGTTCCAGCCCAAAGAGCACTCGGCGCGCGGCGCGGGCACGCGCAACAGCCTCTTCGAGTTCGCTGGCAACACTATGAGCGCGCATCTCTCAGCGTTTCCTGACGGAAAATACAAAAAAGCGCACCGTCACGGGCCCGGCGCGCACATCGTCATTTTGTCCGGTAATGGATATTCGCTGATGTGGCCGCAGGGCACCGAGCCGCAGCGGATCGACTGGCGCCCGGGAAGTTTGGTGGTGCCGCCGCTCGATTGGTATCACCAGCACTTTTGTCCGGGCCCTGATCCGGCGCGCTTCATCGCGCTCAAGCCGTGGGGATTTAAGTTTCTGGTCGATGATCTCGCCAAGTCGGACAAGGACGAAAACGAGGGCGGTACCCAAATCGAATACGGGAACCAGGATCCCAAGATTCACCGGTTGTTCGTCGACGAATGCACAAAAAGGGGTGCCCGCGCGCAGATGCCGATGTTCGATTGATTGGCGGGCGCCGGCTGATCACAATTCATACGAAGGAAAAGCAGATGAGTTCCATGAATGCATTGAAAGAAGAACTGAACCGGATGGCGATTCAGCAGTTTGAAACGCCGGAATTTGAGCGCCTGCTGTCAGTGCGCTTTACCTTGCCGCGGGCACGCTTTTACATCAAGCACAACGCTTACTACAACAAGAACCGGCGCGACTGCTGGGGCTTTGTGCTCGGCGGCGCGCCGCTGGATGTGAAAAAGCTCGTCTGGAAACATGAAGAAGATGAACTGATCACCGACAAGCGCGAGGGCGAGGATCACTATTCTTTGGTCGTGCGTCAGGCGAAGATGGTCGGCGTGACCCGGGAAGAGATCGAACAATCGGAACCGATTCCTGGAGCCCGTGCCGCCCAGTACGCCTGGCTTCATATCGCGCGCAATCGGCCGTGGTTGGAAGCGTTTACCAGTTCGACGATGCTCGAGCGACGCAACAACGGCGAGATTATCAAAGGCGGCGGTCTGTCGGCGCGCATCGCCAAGCGCTGGGTCGAAGACCTGGGAGTCACAATCGAGAAGGCGCCGTCGCTCAAAGTTCACGCCGTCGCCGATGTAGAGCATGCCGACATGATGTGGGAAGTTTTCGAAAATCATGCCAAGAGCGATGAAGCACAGGGCGCGGTTCTCAGCGCAGCCCATGATTGCATGGAAATCGACCGCGCTTATCGCGGCGCGCTGGCCGACGCAATGCTCAAGATAGATTGAGGCGGCCAGCGATCGGATTAGCTTGGGTTCGCGCTTGAAACATGCGGGAATGACGAACTCAGAATTGACGGTTGCCGATGAATCAGCTCGGCTTTCTCGGCCGCTCCTGCTTTATCTTTTCTTTCACCTCTTCGAGTTTCATCACATCGGTGTATTTGTGGTGCATATCGAAGAGATTCACTTTGTGCGACAGCGGGCTGCGATCGAAGACGCATTCCTCGACGATGGAAACGTGATAGCCGAGCGAGTAGGCGTCGACACAACTCGCTCGTACGCAGCCGCTGGTGCTTTCGCCGCAGACGACTAAGCTGTCGATGCCGAGCTGTGTCAAATGCGCCACGAGCGGCGTGCCGAAGAAGCCGCTGGCGCGCTCCTTGAAGATCACCACGTCGCCCGGTTCCGGTTTGAATTCTTCCTTGATCTCGAAAGCTTGAGGATCGATCTTCACACGTTGGCGATTGGTTGCGTGCACCGCGCCCGGTTTCGCTTCAGGGCGGGTTTCCGTGGTCGTGTAAAAGATCGGCAGTTTCAGCGAGCGCGCGAGAGCGAAAAGTTCCTGGGTCGGTTTGATCGCATTGTGTGCGTAAACGCCGCAGGAGCTTTTGTAGGTGTCGATCAGCTCGTGCGGTTCCTTGGCGCCGCCTTGGTAGGCGAGGTTATAAAGGTCGATCGCCAAAAGCGCCGGCCTCTGGCCGATGAAAGTCTCGCGCTGATAAGGTGTGTAGGTTTTCAAAATTTCCGGTGTGACAACGTCTTTCCAGCAATGATCTTCGAAATCGAAACTCATAAGAATTCTCCTTGTCTTGAAGAGTGCGCCTGCGGACTGACTCATCTATCCGTACCCGCGCCGGGTTGTCAAGGAAGGTAGGCGCACGAACGCGGTGAACGGATTGACACGACCTGGACCGTCGGTTAAATGGTTGCGGGCGCAAAAATCCGCATGCGCAAAAGGGAGTTGTTATGTCAAAGAAGGAAAAGCAGGCCAGGGGTTCGCTCGACCGCCGACAGTTTCTTAAACTCGCCGGCGCGGCAGCGGTTTCGGTCGGCGCCGCATCTTGGCCGCGAGCGCCGATTTTCGCGGCGCAGCCGTCGCGCAAGCGCATTGTCATTCACGGCGAGCGGCAGGTCACTAGTCTAGGCTATCACAACCGGCGCGAGACCGAGCACGTCTCGCTGGTTGATGCCGGACTGGTCGGTCAGAATCCGGTCACGTTGGAGCGCATGCCGGTGCTCGCCGAAGAGTTGCCGTCGGTCAAGAAGGGCACCTGGAAAATCGACATGCAGAAAAAGACCATGGTTACGGTTTACAAGCTGCGGCCAGGTTTGAAATGGCACGATGGCAAGCCGTACACCTCGAAAGATTTCGAGTTCGGCTGGCAGATCGCCAAGCATCCGGAATTTCCCATGCCCGATCGGCTGGTGCCGGATATGATTGCGAAAATCGAGACGCCCGACGATCGCACCATCGTGATTCACTGGAACGATCTCTACAACGAGGCTTACGCGATTCAATACACCCATGTGCGCGCGTTTCCGCGCCATCTGCTGCTCGACGCGTTCAGCGCCGGCGACATGAAAGCCTTCGCCAATCTGCCTTTCTGGAACAAGAACTTCGTCGGCGCGGGGGCCTTTCGCGTAGCCGAGTGGGATGCCGGCACGCGCATGGAGCTCGAAGCCTTCAACGATTTTGCTCTCGGCCGTCCCAAGATCGATCGCATGACCTATAAGACGGTGGAAGACACCAACACAAACCTTGCCGCCGTGCTCGCCGGCGAAGTGGATTTCTGCATGCGCAGCACGATTTCCTTCGACGGCGCGATGATCCTGCGCGAACAGTGGGAAAAGGCAGCCAAGGGGAAAGTTTTGATCAGCCCGGCTTCCTGGACGTGGCTGAGCTTGAGCCGCGACAATCCGTTTTTTAGCGACGTGCGGGTTCGGCGCGCGCTGCTGCATGCAATCGACCGCGAAGCCATGGTGCAGAATATTTTCAAGGGAGAAAAAGTGGTGTCCGATCTGCCGCTGTCGCGGGTGCGCAAAAGCTACAAGAAGGCGCTGGCTGCATCGACGGTCTACAAGTTCGATCCTGAGCGCGCCAAAAAACTGATGGCGGAAGCGGGCTGGAAGCCTGGCGCCGACGGCGTTCTCGCCAACGCCAAAGGCGAGCGCATGGAATTCGAGTTCCGCGTCACCGCCGAACGGCGCGATCACGAGCAGGCGCAGGCGGTCATCGCCGATTACTGGAAAAAACTCGGTGTGCGCACCAACATTAAGAACATGCCGAACCGGCTGCTCAATAGCTCCGATAACCGCAATCGCTGGCCGGGTGCTTACATCGGCTCGCACAATGTGACGGTGGAAGAGTGGCAGGAGCGTTTCCACAGCAAGAACATTCCGACGGCGGAAAACAAGTTTGCGCCGGAAAACGTCTCAGGCTGGAACGATCCGAAGAAGGACGCGATCTTGGACGAGTTGAACTCGATCGTTTCGCCGGCGCGCTCGGAACAATTGCAGATCGAGTTCTGCAAGATGTTCAGCGCCGCGCTACCGCATCTACCGCTCAACTATTCGCCCGAGGTGCTGGTGGTGAAAAAGGGTTTGACCGGAATCACGCCGCGGCAGGAGAGCGGCGGGCAGAACTCGAGCAGTTGGAACACCCATCAGTGGAACAAGAGTTAAGACAGCCGTTCAAGTCGTTCCAAATGTTCAAGCCGTTCAAAACGTCAGCGGGTTCGATCGGGTCCGAATCGGTAAGAGATAACACTCCATGCTCCTGTACGTGACTCGCCGCCTGCTGCAACTCGTGCCGCTCTTGCTGGTGATCTCGGCGCTCATCTTCGGTTTGCTCTATGCGATGCCCGGCGATCCGCTTTATCGTATGCTGCAGGATGTTCCTTTGCGGCCGGAGGATTATGCGCGGCTGCGCAAGCTTTACGGCTTCGACGATCCATTTTACGTGCAGTATTGGAAGTGGCTCTGGCAGCTGATTCAGCTCAACCCGGGCTATTCCCGCGAGTACGGGGAGCCGGTTTTCGATATCATTTGGCCCGCGCTCAAGAATACCCTGGTACTGACGATTCTGGCCGTCGCCATCGGCAAAACCGTGGCGATCCTGCTGGGGATTTTTTCCGCCGTGCGCCAGTACTCACTGAGCGATTACCTTCTGACCGGCGCGACGTTCATCGCCTACTCGGTGCCGGCTTTCTGGCTCGGCCTCATGTTGATCATCGTCTTTTCCGTCAAGCTGGGCTGGCTGCCGACCTCGGGCATTGTCAGTACGGACCTGACGCCGGGAAGCTGGGAAGCGACGATCGACTGGCTGAAGCATCTGATTCTGCCGGTGGCGGTGCTGGCGATCTCCGAGATCATCCAAGTCCAGCGTTTCATGCGCTCGAGCATGCTCGAAGTGCTGCGCCAGGATTATCTGACGACAGCGCGGGCGAAAGGCTTGAGTGAAAAGATCGTCGTCGGCCGGCACGCTTTGAAAAACGCCTTAATCCCGGTGGTGACTATCATTGCGGTCACCATGCCGCGCGTCGTCGGCGGGTCTACTGTTGTCGAAACTGTGTTCGCATATCCCGGGATGGGGCGGCTGCTCTACACTTCGATAATGGGCAACGATTACGTCGTGGCGATGACCGTGGTGATGATCATCGCCGTCACCGTGGTGTTTTTTAATCTGCTCGCTGATATCATTTATGGCTGGCTCGACCCAAGAATTCGCTATCAAAGTTGATGCGTTGACCGTGCTGGCACCCAACGCAGGCTATTGGCGCTTGGTCTGGCAGCGTTTCAAGCGTCATCGCATCGCTTACGTCGGATTTTTTTTCTTCGCCTTTCTGCTTTTCTTGGTGATCGTCGGACCGTATCTCGTGCCGTACGAGCTCGACCAGGTATCCCTGTCCGAGCGCATGCATCTGCCCTCGGCGAAACATTGGCTCGGCACGGATGAGCTTGGCCGCGACACGTGGGTACGCATCATGCACGGTGGCCGAGTGTCACTTGCAGTGGGGCTCGCCGTCGGCATCAGCACGGTGATCATCGGCGGACTGATCGGTATTTTTGCCGGTTATGTCGGCGGGTACTTGGACAACCTGCTGATGCGGGTGGTCGACACGATCTACACAATTCCGCGCATCGTGCTGCTGCTGGTGCTGTCGAAATTGGCCGGACCGGGATTGCTGAATATCATCTTAATTTTGGTGGCGCTCGAGTGGACCAACGCGGCGCGCCTGGCGCGCAGCGCGGTGCTGTCGTTCCGTGAGCAGGAATTTGTCCTCGCGGCCCAGTGTCTGGGAGCTTCGCGTTGGCGGGTCATGCTGCGCCATCTGCTGCCGAATTCCTTGGCGCCGCTGATCGTGGCAGCGACTCTGGACGCCGGCGCGGCGATCCGCGCGGAGACGACCTTGAGCTTTCTCGGTCTGGGTATTCAGCCGCCGACACCGAGCTGGGGCAATCTGCTCACGAATGCCGCGACCAATATTTTCCTCGCGCCGCTCCAGGTCTTTCTTCCCGGGCTGTTTATTTTCTTCGCGCTGATGAGCTTCAATCTGCTGGGTGACGCGCTGCGCGATGCGCTGGATCCGCGCTTGGCCGAGCGCGGCAAGTGAGCTGCGATTGCGTTAAAGAGGGCAGACACACGGGTCTGCCCCTACAAATCCTCAACCGTGATTGGGTGCGCGTGAGAGAAATTATTTCGGCGCGCCCAGGCTCTGCAAAAATCCAGACGTCTTCAGGTAATCCGCGAACGAATTGTCGATGAATTCTCCGGCGCGCGCGTCTTTGGCGCGCGGGAAATCCTTTTCATCCAGATACATCAATTGTCCCTGGATCGGCTCGCCGCGGAGCGCGAGATTGGCGTCCCAATAGGGCGCGAACTGCTCGTAGGTGCCGTCGATGATCGCGACATCGTTGCTGTCGGTGAATTTGCCGATAGCTTTCTTAGCCATCGCGGGATTTTGGCGCGCGAGCAAAGTCGCTTCGGCAGTGGCTTTCATAAATGCGTAGAGCAAATTCGGATTGGCCTTGATGCTCTTTTCCGTCGTGCCGTAGGCGAGATGGAGACCGGGGACGTTGATCTGCGCAATATCGATCAAAAGACTCAGTCCGGCGTCGCGCGCCTTTAAGGTATTGGGTGCCGAAAGCGTGCCGGCTGAAGTCTTACCGTTCATGATCGCGGTCAGAATGGCGGGAATGGTCTGCACATAGAGAAAGCTCACATCTTTCTCGGCGATCACGCCGGTTTTCTTGATCGCCTCGCGCGCGGCAATTTCCGTGGACGTTCGCGGCGTCGTCACCGCGATGATCTTGCCTTTCAAATCAGGGAGAGCGCCGATGCCCTTTGCGCCCCAGAGTTGAAAGATAAACCTCTGCAGCGAGCCGCCGATGTACTTCACCGGCACATTTTGCAGGCGGGCGTTGACTAGATCCGGACCTGAAGAAATCACGTCGACTTCGCCGGCAACCAGCGCTTGAAGCGCCACTTGAGAGTTGAGCATCTTCAGGCTTGCGTCGAGGCCATGCTTTTTGAAAAGCCCGGCTTCCTGTGCGACCCAGAGTGGCGTGAAAGCACCGCTGGCTTGGGTGTAAGAAACCGTGAATGCGGTCTTTTCCGGTTTGCCGCCGAGCTCGGCACTAACGGGATGCGAGGAGAACACGGCAAGAAAAAACGCGAGCCAAGTCACGAACCGCAGGAATCGGTGAACTTCGCTTCGACCGACCATAAGCATGCCCCACCTCCTGGCTGGCGTCTCGATATCAGAAGTGCGAATCGCGCGTCAAACTAGAGTCACGTTCTCTCTTTGTAGGGGCGACTGACGGTCGGCCGACGCGTGTCACGACGAGTCGCGGTCCGGTTGACAGTCCGGCGGCTCTCTCGGTAGATTTTCTCGGCAGCGAGATGTGATATTTTCACGCACGGAGGATGTTCAACATGACGGAACCCGAAACCGAAAACGCGGGGCAGAGCGCCTATCAAAGACTTCTCGACGAATTGCCGCGCACCGGTCTGGGCACGCGCGCCGGCGAGATGCTGCGGCGCTACTGGCATCCCGTCTGTCTATCGGCAAATCTGAAAGACATCCCAATCGCGGTGCGGATGCTCGGCGAAGATCTCGTGATCTTTCGCGACGGCAAAGGAACGCCGGGATTGGTCGGGATTCGCTGTCCGCACCGGCTTGCTTCGCTCGAATACGGTCAGGTGCGTGAAGACGGTTTGATGTGCTCTTATCATGGCTGGAGGTTCAACGCCCGCGGCCGCTGCATCGACCAGCCTCTGGAGCCGCGCGAAAGCGCGCTCAAAAACAATATCCGTCATCTCTGGTATCCGGTCGAAGAGTGGGGCGGCGTGGCGTGGACCTACATGGGACCGGAAAAAGAAAATCCGCCGCCGCTGCCCAAGATCGACGTGCTGGCGCGAACGGACGGCGTGGTGAAACTCGTCGACGGCGACGTGCGCAATTACAATTACCTCAACTGGATGGAAAACTTCGCCGACATGGCGCACGCCACCATTTTGCACGGCCTGGTGGTGCGCGATTTGCCGGACGAGCTGAAACCGTACAGTGATACCAGCATCAAAAATTGGACGCCGTTGCCGGTCGATCACGTGGAGACCGACTACGGCATGAAAACGGTTTCGGTGCTCGACACCGGCGACCCCGAAATCAAATTCGTCAACACCTGGGCGCTGGCGATGCCGATCCACTGGCGATTCTCCGGTCTGCGCTCCGGCTTCCCGCCGGACTTTACCGACGAGCGGCAGGAGGGGGGCGGCATGATCCGCATCATCGATGACACGCACTTTGAGCTGATTCGCTATAGCTTGACGCGCAAAGGCAACTTCACCGGCGGTTGGCTTTTCGGCTTGCCCGCGAACTTGAAAGGCACCGTTGAGGAAAGGACGTACGACAAGCGTAGATACAAAGGTTGGGAAGGGCTTCCCGCGCTGGAAGATCTCGTCCTACAGGAATCCCAGGGCGCAATACCCGACCGCAAATTGGAACATCTCGCTTCGTCCGACCGCGGCGTAATCATGATGCGCCGTCTCTGGCACCAGGCGATGGAGGACGTCGCCGCCGGCCGAGATCCCAAAGGCGTGAGCCGCCAGGCCAACGGCATGCTTGAAGTCGACACCTTCCACGGACACATCAAGGCGAGCGAGCTCAAGGTCGGCCCGGAGAACATGCCATCGTCGATAGACGGAGGCGGGCTAATTCGGGACAAGAACGGCGACTTGGTTTTTAGCTGATTGCAAACAGGCTCGTTGCCGACGCGCCGTAGCTCGCGGGCCAACGATGCGCTCGGCACCTACTTCTTGTAGCTGATCCGATAAATCGCGCCGGCTCCGTCGTCCGATACCAACAGTGCGCCGTCGGGCATCACCTGCACGTCCACCGGTCTTCCCCAAGCGCGGTTTCCTTGAAGCCATCCTTCGGCGAAGGGCTTGTAAGAGATCACTCGGTTGTCTTTCAGTTGAGCGACGGTGATCCGGTAACCGATCGGCGTGCTCCGGTTCCACGAGCCGTGCTCGGCGATGAATATCTGATTTCTATATTCGGCGGGAAACATCGAGCCGGTGTAAAAGCGCATACCCAGCGCTGCCACGTGCGGGCCAAGCTTTTGCTCCGGTGGAGCAAATTCGCTGCACGCGCGCTTTTTGCCGAATTCCGGATCGGGAATGTCGCCGCCGTGACAATAGGGATAACCGAAATGTAGGCCCGATTTCGGCGCGTGATTCAATTCGTCCGGCGGAACGTCGTCACCCTGAAGATCGCGCCCATTGTCGGTGAACCAAAGTTCTTTGGTCTGCGGATGTCAATCGAGACCCACCGTGTTGCGAATGCCGCGAGCGAAGACTTCGAGGCTGCTGCCGTCCGGTTTCATCCGTTTGATCAGCGCGTAACGATTCGGATCGGGCTCGCAAATATTGCACGGCGCGCCCACCGGCACATAGAGCCAACCGTCGGGACCGAAGGCAATAAACTTCCAGCCGTGGTGCTGATCGGTTGGGAAAACTATCGTTGACCACCGCCGGTTGGGGCGGATCGCCAAGCCGCGCCTCTATGTTGTCGTAGCGCAGGATCCGGTTGATTTCCGCCACATAGAGTGCGCCGTCGCGGACAGCCACGCCCTTGGGCATGTTCAATCCCTGGCCGATCACGAACGGTTTATTGCTTTGTTTGCCTTGGGTTGGGATGGCGTAAACTTTGCCGCCTCTCTGATTGCCGACAAAGAGCGTGCCGCTGGGACTCAAGGTCATCGACCGTGCTCCGGGCACCTCGGCATAGAGGCTGACTTCAAAGCCCGGCGGCAGGCGAAAGTTGCTCAAAGAATTTTTCTCGGCGCCGCGCAGTGAAGCCGCGCCGCAAGAAAAAAAGGTCAAGAAAAATGCCGCAAAAAATCAGCGAGCATAAAAGATTTGTGGTTCATAGGGATTGCTCCGCTTTCGAATATCCTACAACGAGGCTATTCGTGATCCTACGCGTCACTGGCGAAAATGAAACTGTCCTCAATCTACTTCCATCGAACGAACAAAATAGGCGGACTGGAAATCGATTCCGAAAATTGGTGGTGGCTTGGGCCAATGCACGACGATCGGGAGCAAGCCTGCCGAGCTCCGCCGGTTAGAACTTTTTTATCGTACCGGCGGCGCGACGGTACCTTCTCCACGCTATACTGCAAGTATCAAAGCTGGGGATTTACTATGCTCACGATCCGCCGCGCCGGCGCAAACGGCGCCGAGGAAATTAGCCGCGAGGCAGCCCTGGAAATTTTGCCGCGCGGCGATGCACCTCTGTGGTTTCACTTCGATTCTCCCGCCGAAGACGAGCTGCGCTTTCTCCAGGAAAATTTCCACATTCACCATCTGACCATCGAAGATATCGTAAATCAAAATCAGCGCCCGAAAATCGAGCCTTTTGAGGATTACGTGTATCTGGCGGTTCATCTGCTGCGTCGCGAGGCTCGCTGGCAGATTGAACCCTCGGAGCTGGATCTGCTGATTGGCCGTGGCTGGCTCATTTCGGTCTATTACGGAAATATCTCGGAGTTGATCGATGAGGCCAAGCTTAAACAAAATCTTCTGCCCGCTCTTGGGCGCGGCGCGGATTTTCTTCTCTATACGCTGCTCGACCTCGTGGTCGACGGCTATTTCCCAATTCTTGACGCGTTCGAGGAGGATATCGACGCTCTGGAAGATCGTTTGCTCCTGCGCGCGCGCCGCGGCGATATGAATCGGCTGTTGTCGTTGAAGCGTTCGCTCATGCACGTGCGCCGGGCCGTCACGCCCCAGCGGGAAATTCTGAACCAGCTTGCGCGCCATGATTTCCCCTTCGCGCGTCCGGAAAGCCTGGTTTATTTTCGCGACGTCTACGACCATCTGATTCGCATGGCGGAGGAAATCGACTCCCTGCGAGAAACGCTCTCCAACGTGCTCGAAATCCATCTGGCTTCGACGTCTAATCAACTCAACGCCACCATGAAGCGTCTCACCGCGTACGGCACGATTTTCGTCGTGATCACGGCGATCGCCGGCATCTACGGCATGAATTTCAAATTCATGCCCGAGCTAGAATGGCGCTACGGCTACTTTGCCGTGCTCGGCGTGATGGCGGCGATTTCGCTGGGATTATTTGTCTATTTCAAAAAGCGCGGCGATCTGTAAGGTTGCTCGAACCGCTTGCGCGAAGCCGCGGCTAATCGGCCGGCGCGCGCCGGTCGGCAGCGGCGCAGTTCTCGAGCGCGCGAAGTTTTTTGGTCAGAAACACTTGCTCCGACTCGATCGTCACCAGCTCGAGCGCGCGGCGAAAATAATCCGCCGCGGCGCGGTTATGGTCGATGCGCGCTTCGAATTCGCCGAGGGTGGCGTAAAGCAGGTAATAGGAATCCAACTGCTCGCGCCTGCGGATTTGTTCGATCGCTTCGATGCCGGCCTTCGGTCCATGAACGGCGGCGACGGCGACGGCGCGATTGAGCGCTACGACGGGCGAATCATCGAAAGAGGTCAAGCGATCGTAGAGCGATAGAATGCGCGGCCAATCAGTGGATTCGAAATCGGGCGCGGCGCAGTGGCATGCGGCGATCGCGGCCTGGAGATGGTATTCGCTGATTTCATCGCCTTCTGTCGATTGCACCAGGTGGTACATGCCGCGGGCGATCATTGTTTGGTCCCAGCAGGCGCGATCCTGCTCTTCCAGACGAAGGATGTTGCCGTCGGCGTCGAGACGCGCGCTCAGGCGCGCGCCATTCAGCAGCATCAAGGCAAGCAATGCGTGAGCGCGCGGCTGATTGCCGGCGGAGTGTTCGGCCAGGAGACTCACGAGGCGGATTGCTTCGTGACAGAGTTCGGCGCGGATCAACTGCTCGCCGCAGGAGGCCTTGTAGCCCTCGTTGAAAAGCAGGTAGAGCGTTTGGAGTACGCCGTCCAGGCGGCGGGTCAATTCCTCGCCGCTGGGAATTTCGAAAGCAACACGGGCGTCGCGGATTCTCTGTTTGGCGCGCGTCAGCCGTTTGGCGATAGCCGCTTCCGAAGTCAGAAAGGCGCGGGCGATTTCCTGCGGACTGAAACCGCAGAGCGTTTTGAGCGCGAGCGCTACCTGCATTTCCTGGGCGATCAGCGGATGACAGCAGGTAAACATCATTCGCAGGCGGTCGTCGCTGATGCCGCTTTCTCCCGGCCCGGCGTCATCTCCCGCGTCCGCGGAGATCTGCTCCATCAGATGGAGGATCTGGGTTTCCTTAGTGCGAAAGACTTTGTCCCGGCGGATGAGATCGAGAGCGAGATTCTTGGCGACCTGAGTGATCCAGGCCGACGGATTCTTCGGGATGCCGTAGTAGGGCCAGGTTTGCAGCGCTCGCGCCAGGGTTTCCTGCACGACGTCTTCAGCACGGTTCATGTGCTCGATGCCGAAGATACGAGTCAAGGTCGAAACCATTTTTCCCGCTTCGTGGCGAAAAAAATGCTCTACGACCTGGGTGACTGCCCCCGGAGCGGGTTTCGGCGGAGTCGTTTCTGAATTCGCCATGGCGGAGAATCCGAGGAGATTGCCTCTGCACTCAAGTATTCAGAAGACGCGTATCCGATGCGACTCAAAAAAAAACGTAGTGATTTTTTGCACAACTGGTTTCTCCGCGATTGCTAGCGGTCTTACGCGCTCGCCCGCGCCGGCTGCTCGTCTTCCAAGCCGAGGGCGAGGGGACACGCTGGCGCGACCGGACGCACCTCCACCGACGCGCCATAGTTCAAACCCGGGAAGTCCTTGGCAATTTCCGTGGCTTCCTCGAGGCTGTTCAATTCCAGCAGAAAAAAACCGCCGATCGCTTCCTTGGATTCGGCGAACGGACCGTCGGCCACCGATCGGCCTTTTTTCTGCGAAACGATCTTGCCTTCCGGGAAGAGCGGTTTGCCAGCCTTCGCCTTGCCCTCGGCCGTCAGCCGGTCGAGCCAAGCGTACATCTGTCGCACAACTTCCTGAATCTCTTCAGCGGACAGACCTTTGTGCCAGTCGGTGCCGCGGAACAATAAAATGTATTCAGATTTCGCTGCGCTCATGATCAATCCTCCTGGATAGTTTTAGTTGCTACAACCATACGACGAACGAGGGTTCGATCCCAGGACAGTTTCGTCAAAAGAATCCGACAGAAGAATAACTTCCGAAAATTCAGGAGCTTGTGACAACGGGCAAACCGTCAGTCACGATTAGCCGAGCTTCATCGCCTTGGGCCGGGCCAGGAGACGATCGACGTAGGCTTCAAGCTTGGGGCGATCGGGGCCCGCATTCCACAGCCGCTTCCAGATGAACATGGAACCGATCATTACGTCGGCGGCGGTGAACCAGTCACCGAAAAGATAAGGACCGGCGCCGAGCTCGCCTTCGACCACGTCCTTGACCGTTTCGAAATCGGTCCAGCCGCGTTGCTGCAGGTGCTCCTGCTTAAGTAGGGAATCGCCCATGGCGGGCTCGAGCTGAGACGTCGAATAGACCATCAACGAAAGATAGCGGCCTCGCTCGGGGGCGTCGAGCGCGGGCGCGAGCCGTGCCTGCGGGAACTTATCGCCCAGATACAGACAGATCGCCGCGTTCTCGAAAAGTTTCGTGTCGCCGTCGGTCAGCGCGGGAAGCTTGCCTGCCGGATTAATCTTGAGAAACTCCGGCGTTTTCTGCTCGCGCTTGACCATATCGATGGGCACGATCTCGTATGCGGCGCCGCACTCGTCGAGCATCCACTTGGCGACTACGGCGCGGCTTCTGGGATTGTAGTAGAGCTTCATGGGCGTCCTCGCATTCCGCCTAAAACTCCTAGGTAAGCTTAGTTTGTGAAAGAAACCTGGCCAATTCAAGCTTGGCAACGGAAATTCGACGCGCGCCGCGCGCTTGCTTCAGGCGACTTTATCCTCTACGAAAAAGGCCATTGTGATCAAGATCAACCAGCTTTTCAAATCCTATTTCGCGCGTGAGCTTTTCACCGATGTCAATTTGCAGATGAACGCCGGCG